>Ga0137397_10002025_pt1 | contig 14193 bp, 11 predicted proteins | sample czorhiz116metaG_FD_106658 | JGI IMG/M metagenome (GOLD analysis project Ga0137397, IMG submission 106658) | Vadose zone soil microbial communities from Angelo Coast Range Reserve, California, USA - czorhiz1.16 metaG | ecosystem: Environmental > Terrestrial > Soil > Vadose zone | place: USA... | reverse complement strand
CTTGTTGCGCGCCGAGACGAAAGGCAGTCCGGTCGCTCTTCCCAGCTCCTTGGCCACGCGCGCGCCGAACTCGGGATGAGCGTTGAGTCCTGTGCCTACCGCGGTACCGCCCAGGGCGAGCTCGCACAGATGCGTCAGCGAAGCCCGCACGTGGGCGATGCCGTGATCGAGCTGCGACACCCAGGCAGAGATCTCCTGCCCGAGCGTGAGCGGGGTCGCGTCCTGCAGGTGGGTGCGTCCGATCTTGACCACGTCCGCGAAGGCCGCGGACTTCGCCGCGAGCGTGTCGCGCAGGCGCTTGAGCTCGGGGACGAGGCGCCCGTGCAGCGCCTGAACGGCGGCGACGCTCATCGCGGTGGGAAAAACGTCGTTCGACGACTGCCCGCGGTTGACCTCGTCGTTGGGATGCACCCGGCGCTTCTCGCCGCGCTCGCCACCGAGAAGCTCGCTCGCGCGGTTTGCGAGCACTTCGTTGACGTTCATGTTGGTCTGCGTGCCCGACCCGGTCTGCCAGACCGCGAGCGGAAACTCCCCGTCGTGCTTTCCCGCGAGCACCTCGTCGGCGGCAGCGACGATCGCCTTTGCCTTCTCTTCGGGGAGCTCCTTGAGATCCATATTCACCCGCGCGCACGAACGCTTCACCAGCGCGAGCGCGCGGATGAGCTCGGACGACATACGTTCCGTCGAAATGCGGAAATTCTCGAGCGAACGCTGCGTCTGGGCGCCCCACAACTTGTCGGTAGGAACGCGGATCTCCCCGAACGTGTCGCGCTCGATACGGTACTCGGCCATGGCGGCCTCCCTGAATTGCAAGCCCGAGCATGATATACCCCGCGCCGGGCCGTTTGATTTTGCATGCTCGCCGGTCCATCGGCTATGATTTTGCGGGAGCACTCCGACCATGAGCGCATCACCATGACCGCAACCGAAAACCCGAGGCCACCCTTTCCCCCGTTCGACGCGACCACCGCGGCGCAGAAGGTCCGTATGGCGGAGGACGCCTGGAATACCCGCAGCCCCGAGAAGGTCGCCCTCGCCTACACTCCCGATAGATTTCTCCAATGAAAATCGACATTTTCAATCACGTCATGCCGACGGCGTATCTCGACATGATGAAGCAGCACCTGAAGGACCAGGGCATGCTCAAGCGCATGACAAGCCTCCGCATGCTCTGGGACATCGAGGCGCGCGTGAAGATGCTCGATGACAAATTCCCGGACGTGCAGCAGGTGCTGACGCTGTCGCTGCCCTCCCCGGAGCTGGTCGGCGGCCCGGAGCTCTCGCCCGAGCTCGCGCGCATCGCCAACGACGGCATGGCGGGGATGGTGGCCAAATGGCCGGAGAAATTCCCGGCGTTCATCGCCTCGCTGCCGATGAACAATGTGCCCGCCGCGCTCGAGGAGATGGACCGCGCCCTCGGCCGGCTCGGCGCCCGCGGCGTGCAGGTTTGCACCAGTGTCAACGGGCGCGCGCTCGACGAGCCCGAGTTCTTCCCGGTGTTCGAGCGCGCGGTGAAACACCACGGCGTGCCGATCTGGATGCATCCGGCTCGGCCCGCGAGCCGCCCCGATTACGTCGGCGAGCCGAAATCGAAATACGAGATCTGGCAGGTGCTCGGCTGGCCGTTCGAGACCAGCGTCGCCATGTCGCGCATGGTGTTCTCGGGTTTCTTCGAGAAGCTGCCGCAGATGCGCCTCATCACGCATCACTGCGGCGCGATGATTCCGTTCTTCTCCGGCCGCGCCGAGACGCTGTGGGCGCAGCTCGGCAGCCGCAGCGCCGACGAGAACTACGAGGAGCTGCTGAAGTCGATGAAGAAGAAGCCGATCGAGTACTTCAGGATGTTCTACGCGGACACGGTGCTCGGCGGCTCGGCCTCTGCGCTGCGCTGCGGCCTGGACTTCTTCGGCGCCGACCGCGTGGTGTTCGCGAGCGATTGCCCCTTCGATCCCGAGGGCGGTCCGATGTTCATCCGCGAGGGCATCCGCTCGGTCGAGGCCCTGAAGCTCCCCGCGGCCGACAAGCGCAAGATCTATTTCGGCAATGCGCTCAAGCTGCTGGGAATGAAGGCGCCCCCCGAGAAGCGGCCGGCTCCTGCGAAACGGAAAGCGAGCCGAAAGAAAAAATGAAAAAGGGGCCGCGAGGCCCCTTTTTCATTTCTGGAAAATCTATTGCCGGAAAAAACGCTTACTTGTTGATGGTCGCGGCGCCGGCCTTGCATCCCACTTCGTCCTGGGAGCCCGTGCCGCCGGAGCAGCCGATCGCGCCGATCAGCTTGCCGTCCTGAACCAGCGGAATGCCGCCGCGCGAGCCGACCACGTCATCCAGCGTGATCAGGTAGTTGTTGCCGCCTTGGATGCCCGCCTCGAAGGCCTTGGTCTCGCGGCGGAACTTGGCCGCCGCGCGCGCCTTGTGCTCGGAGATCGCGATCGACGCGAGCTGGGCGCCGTCCTGGCGCGCGAAGGCGACCAGATTGCCCCCCGAGTCGACCACGGCGACGTTCAGCTTCCAGCCGCGCTTCTTCGACTCCGCCAGGGCCGCGGCGATCGCCGTCTGGGCGTGCTCGAGCGAGATCGGCGCGCCGTACGGAATGTCGAACGGCATCTTGTCGGGCACGACGTCCATCGGGTTGGGCTGCTGCGCGGCGGCGCCGAGCGCGAAAGCCGCGAGGATCGCGGCGCCAACGGCTTGAACGGCAGGTTTCAACGACATGGTGATTTCCTTTGGTTGATTGCTACGACGAACGACCCCGCCCGCCCGGTCGGCCGGCGGGACCTCTCCTAAACCTTCAAGCCCAGCGCGGCGATGCCCGCGTTCGCGATCTGCTCGTCCTCGTGCGACTGTACGCCCGACACGCCCACCGCGCCGACGCATTCCGCGCCGACCATGATCGGCACCCCGCCCTGGATCGGAAGCACCGGCATGTTGAGCAGCGCGTTGCGTCCGGCGCCGACCCGGTCCTCCCAGTTCTTGGTGGTGCGCCGCGACACCGCGGCGCTGCGGCCTTTTTCGATGGCGACCTCCGCGTTGAACGGCGTCGCGCCGTCCATGCGCTCGAGCCACAGGATGTGCCCGCCGTCATCGAGGATTGCGATGGTCACGTTCCATTTGTTCTTGCGCGCCTCGGCTTCGGATGCGGCGCCGATTTTTTTGCAGTCTTCCAGGGTCAGGCAGGGTTTGCTGTTCACGTTGTCCTCAAGGCGTTTCGGATCTGCTCCAGCGCCGCCGCGTCCTCGATGGTCGTGAGGTCGCCGGGGTCGCGATTCTCCGCGAGCGCCTGGATCGCGCGGCGCAGCGTCTTTCCCGAGCGGGTCTTGGGCAGCAGGGAGACGAAGTGTACCGCCTTTGGTCGGGCGATGGCGCCGAGCTGCCGGTCGACGGTCTCCATGACCTCCTTTTCCAGCCGCGCGCGGCCCTCGCTCGAGTCGAGCTTCGAGGCATCCTTCGCCACCGCAAAGGCGAGCGGCAGCTGGCCCTTCAGGGCGTCGGACACGCCGACGACGGCGCATTCGGCGATGTTGGAATGCATGCTGACGGCCTCTTCGATCTCGCGGGTGCCCAGGCGGTGCCCGGCGACGTTGATCACGTCGTCGGTGCGGCCGAGGATGAAGTAGTACCCCTCCTGATCGCGTATTCCCCAGTCGAAGGTCGAGTAGGTCAGCCGCTCCTTGAAGGTTCGGAAATAGGTATTCACGAAGCGCTCGTCGTCGCCCCAGACGGTGGACATGCATCCCGGCGGCAGGGGCGGCTCGACGGCGACGACGCCCTTCTCCCCGTCGGCGACCGGCGCGCCCGTGCCCTCATGCAGAAGGCGAACATCGTAGCCGTAGCAGGGGAAGCTCGGCGAGCCCATCTTGATCGGCGTCTTCTCGACGCCCGGATGCGCCGAGAGCAGCGGCCAGCCGGTCTCGGTCTGCCAGTAGTGATCGATCACGGGACGCCCGAGCGCCTGCGTGATCCAGACGTGGGTCGGCTCGTCGAGCGGCTCGCCCGCGAGGAACAGATGCTTGAGCGAGGACAAGTCGTATTTCCGCAGGAACGCGGTGTCGTGCTTCTTCAGGACGCGGATGCCGGTCGGCGCCGAGAACATCACGTCGACCTTGTGGTCCTGGACGATCTTCCACCAGATCCCGGCGTCGGGGCGGACCGGCACGCCCTCGTACAGGATCGTCGTCATCCCCGCGATGAGCGGCGCATAGACGATGTAGGAATGCCCCACCACCCAGCCGATGTCCGAGGTGGTGAACATGGTCTCCCCCGCCTTGCCGCAGAAAATATGCTTCATCGACGCGGCGAGCGCGACCGCGTAGCCGCCGACGTCGCGCTGCACGCCCTTGGGCCTGCCCGTCGTCCCGGACGTATACAGAATGTACGAGGGCTCGTTCGACTCGAGCCAGGTCACCGGCACCTCCGCGTGCAGATGCTTCGCGCGCAGCTCGGCGTAGTCCACGTCGCGCCCTGCAGCCATCTGCATTGCCTTGTCCAGGCCTCGCCGGAAGATGACGACCGCTCGCGGCGGATGCTTCGCCAGCCTGATCGACTCGTCGACGAGCACCTTGTAGGGCACCACCTTGCCCATGCGGCTGCCGCCGTCCGCGGTGACCATGAGCTTGGGACGCGCGTCGTCGATCCGTGCGGCGAGGCTCGCCGCGGCGAACCCGCCGAACACCACCGAGTGGATGGCGCCGATGCGCGCGCAACCGAGAATCACGAAGATCGCCTCGGGGATCATCGGCATGTAGACGATGACCCGGTCGCCCCTGCCCACCCCGAGCGCAATCATCATCGCCGCCGCGCGCTGCACCTCGGCGTGCAGCTCGCCGTAGGTGAAGCTCTTCTCCTCGCCGGTCTCGGTGGAGATATAGACGAGCGCCTTCTGGCCGGCGCGCGCGTCCAGGTGCCGGTCGAGCGCGTTGTGGCAGAGATTGGTCTCGCCGCCGACGAACCATTTCGCGAAGGGCGGCCGCGCGTATTCGAGCACCTTCGAGTGGGCCTTTCGCCAATGCACGAGGCTCGCCTGCTCGCCCCAGAACCCCTCGCGGTCGGCGATGGAGCGCCGATGGAATTCGCGATAGGTGCTGCTCATCGGGTCGGACCGCGCTCGGGCGCTACTTGGGTTGGTTGCGTATGGCCTGAGTGATCTTGTCGAGGGGAATCTCGACGTTCAGCTTGTGGCAAGCCGCCACGATGAATGGCAGCAGGCGCCGCAACGCCTCGCTCGCCGCGTCGCCCAGCTGGTCGACGTTCGCGTTCTCGATGGCCTGCACCGCGCGGTCGATCTCGCTCGGCAGGTTCGCGGGCTTGACGAGGCTCACCTCATCCTGGTTGACGACGCGCTGTTGGGCCTTGCGGTTCGCCGCATCCTTCAGACGCTGCTGGGCGAGCTTCATCAGCTCCTCGATCGAGGACGCCGCGTCGACGTCCAGGGCGGAGAGCCCGATGCTGGCGCCGATCTTGAGCACCTGCTCCCGGTAGGTGACCTGCGCCTTCTCGAGCTGCTCGTGCATCCGACGCGCAAAGGCGAGCGCCTGCTGCGAGGACGTACCGGGGAAGACCACCGCGAAGCCCGCCGCCGACGTGCGCCCCATCGAGTCCTCGGAGCGCAGCGTGCCCATCACCAGCTTCGCGATCCTCGCGAGCAGCTGGTCGGCGACGGCCTTGCCGACCTTGTCGGTGATTTCGGCGTACGTGTCGACGTGAAACACCAGTACGGAGAGCGATCCCCCGTGCCTGCGCGCATGCGAGAAGTGCTTGGCTCCCTCGGTGACGAGATAATGCGGCGTGAAGGTGCCGGTAACCGGGTCGCGGGTAACCGTCTGGTCGATCGCCTGCTTGCTGACGACAAGCTGCTGCTTGGCTTCCACCAGGTGCAGGAGGTTGTCGATGCGCGAAAGAATCTCAGTGCCGTCGGTGGTCTTGGTGATGAAGTCGTTCGCTCCGGCCGCGCGCGCGCGCTTCTTGGTCGCGTCATCCTCGTCGCCCGAGATCACGATCACTGGAACGCTCTTGATCCGCGCGTCCTGCGAAGTGCGGATCCGCTCCAGCAGCCCGAAGCCGTCGAGCTTCGGCATCTGGATGTCCGAGAACACCACCACGATGGACGGGTCGGTCGAGATCGCCTGCCAGCCGGCCTCGCCGTCGGCCTCCTCGCGGACGTCGAAGCTCTTGCGTATCAGGCGCGAGATCGTCGTGCGAACGATGCGGGAGTCGTCGACGAGCAGGACGCGCTGCTTTGGGATGGTGGTCGCGGGTGCGCTGGGCTGGGCGCTCATCTCAGGCCGCCATGTCGACGACGATCCGGCCCTTCGCCGCGCCCTTCAGAAAACCGTCGAAGGCCTGCGGCAGATCGTCGAATGCGATGGTGCGCGTCATCTCTTTCAAATGGGAGGGCTGCATGTCGCCCGCGAGCCGCCGCCACACTTCCCGGCGCAGCGCCATGGGCGTGGTCCCCGAGTCGATGCCGAGAAGGCTCACGCCGCGCAGGATAAAGGGCGCGACCGTCGTGTTCAGGGTCATGCTCGCCGCCAGCCCTATGGCGGCGATCGTTCCGCCCGTCATCATGGTGCTCGCCATCCAGGCGAGCACTTCGCCGCCGAGGTTGTCCACGGCGCCGGCCCAGGTCGCCTTGTCGAGAGGCTTGATCCTGGAGAGATCGAGACCGGTCCTCGATATGACGTCCTTCGCCCCCAGCATCCTCAAGTAACCCGATTCGCCGTCCTTGCCGGTGAGAGCGGTCACGCTGTAGCCCAGGCGCGAGAGCATGTCGATCGCGATCGAGCCGACGCCGCCCGTCGCGCCGCTCACGATCACGGGACCGTTCGCCGGCGCGAGCCCGTTCGCTTCCATGCGCACCACTGCGAGCGCCGCCGTGTATCCGGCCGTGCCGAGCGCCATCGCATCGAACAGGCTCAACCCCTTGGGAATGGGAACCGCCCAGTCGGCCGGAACCCGCGCGTACTCCGCGTAGCCGCCGTCGTGCGCCACGCCCAGATCGTAGCTCGTGCAGATGATCGCGTCGCCGCGCTTGAAGCGCGGGTCGCCGGATTCGGTCACGGTTCCCGAGAGGTCGATCCCGCCGACGCAGGGGAAGCGCCGGATGATCCTTCCGGCGCCGGTCGCGGCGAGGGCGTCCTTGTAGTTGACGCTCGAATACGCCACCCGCACCACCAGCTCTCCGCGATCGAGGTCTTCGAGAGCAAGTTGCTCGAAGCCCCCCACGGCCTTCTTCTCCACTTCGCGGATGCGGTAAGCCTTGAATTTGTCCATAGATGCCCTGACGCCGGCCCTGCGGCCCGGGTGAGCGGCGGCGTCCCCTCCCCGGCTACCCGGCGATTATACCGGGCGACGCACGACGGGCCGCGCCACTATTCCGGAGCCCGCCGCGCCTGCGCCAGATAGGCACGCGATTGCATTTCCACCAGGCGGCTCGCGGTGCGGTCGAACTCGAACACCATGGCACGAAGCCGCGCATCGCCCGGGTCCTCCTCGATCCTGAGCAGCTTCTCCGGGGCGGCTTCGGCGGAGACGATGAGCTAGACGCGGTTGTCATAGAACACGTCGACCATCAGCGTGAAGCGGCGCGCTTCTTCCGCGAGCTTCAGGCCCATGCGCGGCACATCGGCCACGATCACGGTATGGAAGCGCTTGGAGAGATCCAGGTAGTCGTGCTGGGAGCGGCCCCAGCCGCAGATCACCGAAAACTCGAACCAGACGACGCCGCCGGCGCGGTGCACATAGGGAATCACGCGTCCCTCGACGTCGAGCTCCTGGAACTCCTCCTCGACCTCGGCGATCCGCTTGAAGCTCTCCATCAGACCGCGCTCGGCCTGCTCGCCCAGTGGCGAGTGGTAGACCTGTACGCCCTCGAGCATGCGTTGCCGGTAGTCGACGCCGCCGTCGACATGCAGCACGTCCAGGCGCGTCTTCAAGAGCTCGATCGTCGGCAGGAAATTCTCGCGCTTGAGCCCGTCCTTGTAGAGCTCATCGGGATGGTAGTTGGAGGTCATGCAGCACACCACGCCCAGGTCCATGATGCGTCCCAGCAGCCTGCCGACGATCATCGCGTCGGCGATGTCGTTCACGTGCATCTCGTCGAAGCAGATGAGGCGGTAGCGCTTGGCGATCAGCTCGGCGAGGACCGCCAGGGGATCTTCCCGGCCCTTCAATTCCTCGAGCTCCCGGTGCACGTCGCGCATGAAATGGTGGAAGTGCACGCGGCGCTTGCGCACCAGCGGCAGGCACAGGTAGAAGCTGTCCATGAGGAAACTCTTGCCCCGACCCACGCCGCCCCACAGGTAGACGCCGCGCGGCAGGGGCGGATGCACCACCAGGCGCCACAGCGCGTTCGAGCGCTTCGCCTTGTACGCGGTCCACTCCTCGTAGAGCTGCTGCAAGCGCTCGACCGCGCGCAGCTGCGAGGAATCGCTCTTGAAACCCCGGCGCTCGAGCGCCCGGTGGTAGAACTCGACGACCGAGAGCTGCCCGTTCCGGGCGAGCTCTTCTTCCTCCGCCGCTTCCTGGGCACCTTCCCGCATCAGATGTTGAGCGCGCGCTTGTCCACCGCCAGGGCTGCGTCCTTCATCGCCTCGGAGAGCGACGGATGCGCGTGGCAGATCATGCCGATATCCTCGCTGCTCGCCCTGAACTCCATGGCGACGACGGCCTCGGCGATGAGCTCGGAGGCGAAGGCGCCAATGATGTGCACGCCCAGCACCGTGTCGGTCTTGGCATCGGCGAGAAATTTGACGAAGCCGCTGGTGTCCCCCAGCGCGCGCGCCCGCGCGTTCGCCATGAAGGGAAAGGTCCCGGCGCGGTAGGCGACGCCTTCCGCCTTCAATTGCTGCTCGGTCTTGCCCACCCAGGCGATCTCAGGCGTGGTGTAGATCACCCAGGGAATGGTGTTGAAGTCGACGTGCGGATGCTGGCCGGCGATGCGCTCGGCGACCGCCACGCCTTCTTCTTCGGCCTTGTGGGCGAGCATTGGGCCGCGCACCACGTCGCCGATCGCCCAGATACCCGCGACGCCGGTGCGGCATTGCTCGTCGACGGCGATGAAGCCGCGGTCGAGCTTGAGGCCCACGCTTTCCGCGTTCAGGCCCTCGGTGTTTGCGATGCGGCCGATCGAGACGATGAGCTTGTCGAAGGTCGCGCTCTGCGCCTTGCCCTCGGCGTCGGCGTATTCGACGGTCACGTCTTTCTTCGTCTTGACCCCTGAGATCTTCACACCGAGCTGGATCTTCAGGGCTTGTTTCGCGAAAATCTTTGCAGCTTCCTTCGCGACCTGCTCGTCGGCGGCGCCGAGGAACGCGGGTAAAGCCTCGAGGATGGTGACCTCAGACCCGAGCCTGCGCCACACGCTGCCCATCTCCAGGCCGACCACACCGGCGCCGATGATGCCGAGGCGCTTGGGCACCTCCGGGATCGCAAGGGCGCCGTCGTTGCTGAGGATCAGCTTCTCGTCGAACGCAGCGCCCGGCAGCGCACGCGGCACCGATCCCGTCGCGACGATCACGTTCTTTGCCGCGAGCGTTTCGCCCCCCACCGATACTTCGCCGGCTTTCACGAAGCTGCCGCGGCCGTGGAAGAACGTCACCTTGTTCTTCTTGAAGAGGTACAGGACGCCGTCGTTGCTCGCCTTCACCACCTGGTCCTTGCGCTTGTGCATCTGCGCGAGGTCGAGCTCCAGTCCCTTCACGCGCACGCCGTGATCGGCGAAATGATGCCCCGCCTGCTCGAAATTCTCCGAGGACTGCAGCATTGCCTTGGAGGGAATGCAGCCGATGTTGGTGCAGGTGCCGCCCAGCGCCGGCTTGCCGTCGGGGGTTTTCCAGTCGTCGATGCAGGCGGTCGCGAGGCCGAGCTGTGCAGCGCGGATCGCGGCGACGTATCCGCCGGGACCGCCGCCGATGACGACGACGTCGAACGTTTGTGCCATGGATTCCGCCCTACAGGTCGAGAAGGAGACGCGCCGGATCCTCGAGCGCTTCCTTGATCGCGACCAGCGACAGCACCGCTTCGCGGCCGTCGACGATGCGGTGATCGTAGGAGAGCGCGAGGTAGTTGATCGGCCGAATGACGATCTGGCCGTTCTCAACCACCGGCCGCTCGCGCGTCGCGTGCACGCCGAGGATCGCCGACTGCGGCGGGTTGATGATCGGCGTGGAGAGCATCGAGCCGAAAACGCCGCCGTTCGAAATCGAGAAGGTACCGCCGGTCAGCTCCTCGATGGTGAGCTTGCCGTCCTGCGCGCGCTTGCCGAAATCGGCGATCTTCTTCTCGATGTCGGAGAAGCTCATCTGGTCGCAATCGCGCAGGATCGGCACTACCAGGCCGCGCGGGCTGCCGACCGCGACGCCGACATCGAAGTAGCCGTGGTAGACGATGTCGTTGCCGTCGATCGAGGCGTTCACGATCGGGTATTTCTTCAGCGCGTGCACCGCCGCCTTGACGAAGAACGACATGAAGCCCAGTCGCACCCCGTGCTCCTTCTCGAAGCGCTCCTGGTACTTCTTGCGCAGGTCCATCACCGGCTGCATGTTGACTTCGTTGAAGGTGGTGAGGATGGCCGCGGTCGATTGCGACTGCACCAGGCGCTCGGCGATGCGCGCGCGCAGCCGGCTCATCGCCACGCGCTGCTCCGGCCGCCCGGCGAGGATCCGGTCGACGCTCACCGGCGAAGGCGGCTGCGGCAGCGAAGGCCTCGCCTCGGGCGCCGCGGGCGCTTTGGCCGGGGCGTCCATCACGTCGGCCTTGGTGACGCGTCCGCTCTTGCCGGAGCCCACGATGGCCGCGGTATCCACGCCTTTTTCCTCGGCGAGCTTTCTCGCGGCGGGCATGACCGGCGCTGCCGTTGCGGCCGCGGCCTTCGCCGCGGGCGCCGCGACAGGCGCGGGCGTCGACGCTTTTGCGGGAGCCGCCGCTGGCGCAGCGGCCGCGGCCTTGCCGTCGGTATCGATGGTCGCGATGATCTCGCCGGCTTTCACCGTGCCGCCGTCGCCCTTGACGATCTTGGCGAGCACGCCGTCCGCGGGCGCGGGCAGCTCGAGCACGACCTTGTCGGTCTCGATGTCGATCAGGTTCTCGTCGCGCTTCACCGCCTCGCCGACTTTCTTGTGCCACGCCAGCAAGGTGGCTTCCGAAACCGACTCCGACAGCTGCGGGACTTTGACTTCGATGAGCATGCGCCCTACTTCCTCCCCGTGCCCTGGACTGGGCGAACCAGATTATCCGTCAGCGGCCTGAACGCTGCGTCGACCAGTTCTTTCTGCTGCTCGTTGTGCAGCGACGAATATCCGACCGCGGGCGAGGCCGAGGACGCACGCATCGCATGACCGAGGACCTGGTCCTCGCGCATGTGCCTGAGAATATAGCGCTGGATCCAGTACCACGCGCCCTGGTTCGCCGGCTCTTCCTGGCACCACAGCACTTCGCCCGCGCTCTTGTAGAGGTTGATCTGCTCCTGGAATTCCTCGTGCGGGAACGGATAGAGCTGGGCGATGCGCGCGATGGCGACGTCCTTCACGCCCCGCTCCTTCCTCGCCGCCATCAGGTCGAAGAACACCTTGCCGCTGCAAAAGATCACGCGCTTGACGTCCTGCGCCCGGACCCCCTGGTCCCAGTCGGCGTTCACCGGCTTGAACTTGCTCTCGGCGAACTCCTCCAGCGGCGACACCGATTCCTTGTGGCGCAAAAGGCTCTTTGGGGTGAAGATGATCAGGGGCTTGCGATAGGGGCGGATCATCTGCCGGCGCAGGAGGAAGAACATCTGCACCGGCGTGGCGGGTACGCACACCTGCATGTTGTTGTCGGCGCACAGCTGCAGATAGCGCTCGATGCGCCCCGAGGAATGCTCCGGCCCCTGGCCTTCGTAGCCGTGGGGCAGCATCATCACCATGCCGCAGATGCGACCCCACTTGACCTCGCCCGCCGCGATGAACTGGTCGATCACCACCTGCGCGCCGTTGGCGAAATCGCCGAACTGCGCCTCCCACACCACCAGCTCGTTGGGCTCGGAGGTCGAATACCCGTACTCGAAGCCGAGCACCGCCTCCTCCGACAGCACCGAGTCGATGACGACGAAGTCGCCCTGGTTGGGGGCGATGTTGTTCAACGGAATGTAGCTGCCCGAATCCCATTTTTCGCGGTTCTGGTCGTGGAGCACCGCGTGGCGGTGAAAGAAGGTGCCGCGGCCGCTGTCCTGTCCCGAGATGCGCACCGCGAAGCCGTCCCTCAGAAGCGATGCGTAAGCGAGGTTCTCCGCCATGCCCCAGTCGACCGGCAACTTGCCCTGCCCCATGAGGCGGCGGTCGGCGATGACCTTTTCCACGCGCGGATGCAGCTTGAAGTTCGAGGGGATGGTAGTGAGCTTCTCGGCGAGCGCCTTGAGCTCGGCGAGCGGCAGCGTAGTGTCGTCCTTCTCGTTCCATTTGCTCTTGTTGTACTTGCTCCAGTCCACCGCGAACGGCGGCTTGAAGTTGAACAGGATCGTCTTGTTGGTGTGGTAGCCGCCGTCGAGCGCCTGCCGCAACGTCGCGACCATCCTGTCAGCGTCCTCGGGGCCGATCGTGCCCTGCGCCGCGAGCCGGTCCGCGTAGACCTTCCGCGTGCCCGGGTGCGCGTTGATGATCTTGTACATCAGCGGCTGCGTGACCATCGGCTCGTCCTGCTCGTTGTGGCCGAGCTTGCGGAAGCACACCAGGTCGACCGCGATGTCCTTCTTGAACTTGGCGCGGTAGTCCAGCGCGATCTCGATCGCCATGACGCAGGCTTCCGGATCGTCGCCGTTCACGTGGAAGATGGGCATTTCCATCATCTTCATGACGTCGGTGCAGTACAAGGTCGAGCGGCTGTCGCGCGGATCGGAGGTGGTGAAGCCAATCTGGTTGTTGAGCACAATGTGCACCGTGCCGCCGGTTCCGTAGCCGCGCGTGTTCGAGAGATTCAGCGTCTCCATCACCACGCCCTGGCCGGCGACCGCGGCGTCGCCGTGGATCAGCACCGGCAGGACCTGGTCGCCGCCGCGGTCCTTGCGGCGGTGCTGGCGGGCGCGAACCGAGCCCTCGACCACGGGATTCACGATCTCCAGGTGCGAGGGGTTGAAGGCGAGCGTCAGGTGCATCGGGCCGCCCGGGGTGTTGATGTCGGAGGAGAACCCCTGGTGGTACTTCACGTCCCCCGCGAGGATAGAGTCGTCGTGCTTGCCGTCGAACTCGGCGAACAGGTCCTTGGGCATTTTTCCGAGCGTGTTCACCAGCACGTTGAGGCGGCCGCGGTGCGCCATGCCGATCACCAGCTCCTGCACCCCGGCCTCGCCCGCGCGCTGCAAGAGGTTATCGAGCATGGGGATCATGGTCTCGCCGCCTTCGAGCGAGAAGCGCTTCTGGCCGACGTAGCGCGTGTGCAGGAAGCGCTCCAGGCCTTCCGCGGCGGTCAGCCGTTCGAGAATGTGCCGTTTGTAATCGGGCGAGAAGCTCGGCTTGGAGCGGATCGGCTCGAGGCGCTCCTGGATCCAGCGCTTCTCCGCGCGGCTGGAGAGATACATGTACTCGACGCCCAGGGTCCCGCAGTAGGTCTCCTGCAGCGCCTTGATGATCTCGCGCAGGCTGGCCTGCTCGGGCCCGATGAGGGTGCCGGTGTTGTACACCGTGTCCATGTCGGCGTCGGTGAGGTCGTAGTACGCGGGGTCGAGCTCCGGAATGCGCGGGCGCTCATGGCGCTTCAGCGGATCGATGTCGGCGAGGAGCACGCCGCGGAAGCGGTATTCCACGATGAGCTGGATCACGGAGTTCTGCTTGCGGTCGAGGCCCGCAGGCGCCGCCCGGGTCGCGCCCTTGGCGCGCTGCGCGAAAGCCGCGACGATCGGCGCGTGGGCGACGTCGTGCCCGCCGTTCCGACCGGAGCCGGCCGGGGAGACCTGCTGCAGCCTGTCGAAGTAGTCGCGCCACTGCTGAGGGACCGACTGCGGGTCGCCGAGATAGGCCTCGTACAGCTCCTCGATGAAGGGCGCGTTGGACCCGGACAGGTAGGAGTTGGCGAGGAATTCCTTCATGACGCTCATATCGGAATCTCCGTGACGGTCGTGAGTTCCCTCGCGCGCTCAGCGCTTGTTCATCGGGACCAGCTCCCGGCGCGTGGCACCGTTGTAGAGCTGGCGCGGGCGGCCGATCTTGTACTCCGGATCGCTGATCATCTCCT
>Ga0137397_10002024_pt1 | contig 14195 bp, 11 predicted proteins | sample czorhiz116metaG_FD_106658 | JGI IMG/M metagenome (GOLD analysis project Ga0137397, IMG submission 106658) | Vadose zone soil microbial communities from Angelo Coast Range Reserve, California, USA - czorhiz1.16 metaG | ecosystem: Environmental > Terrestrial > Soil > Vadose zone | place: USA... | reverse complement strand
TTCCGCGAGGTCAAGCTCCGCCGCGATCCCGAGTGCCCCGTGTGTGGCGAGCACCCCACGATCACCGAGTACATCGACTACGAGGGCTTCTGCGCGTCGCCGGCCGAATGGAACGCCGAGCACGCCGCGAAGCAGGGCGCGAAGGTCACCACCGCGGCGGACTGAACCTCGCCGCGCCCCGCGCCAATATGCTGTTCGAGATGAAACGGCTGCTCGCCGCGGTGCTCGGTCTCTCGGCGCTCGCGATCGGCTGTACCCCTTCGGGAACCACCCCGGACACATCGGCCAGCGCGTCCGCCGCGGTCGCGAAGCCGGCGATCAACGAGCAGACGCGCGGCGAGATCCAGGCGCTCCTGCAGCGTCAGCACGACACCGTCGCCACGCGGGACCAGAAGACGTTCGAGGCGACCATCGACCCGGACCGGCGCGCGCTGGTGCGCTGCGCCAACGAGTCCTTCGACATCGCTGGCCGCCAGGGCGTGGGCAACACCGGTCAGGTCGGCAAGATCGAGGCGTACCTCGACACCTACGTGCGGGCGTACGTCCAGGAGGGGTCGACCGGGATGCGGCGGCTCTTCTTCCGCAAGGGCGCGGACGGCAAGTGGCTCCAGACCGAGCCGAAGGACGACGAGCTGGGCGGCGAGAAGAAGGTCGTGGTCGAGGACATCCAGATCGACTACTGGGGCATCGACCAGGACGTGATCGACGCGCTCGGCAAGGGCACCGTGGCCGCGAAGAAGGTCGTGCTCGACAACGTGCTCTCGGCCCAGCGCCGCGACCCGCTGGCCATCCGGTTCTACCCGACCCGCAGCGTCTCCGGCATCCAGGGCTGCACCGTCGTCGGTTTCCATCTCACCAACGTGGCTTCCGATCCGTACGTCCGCTTCTTCCGCTATTGGTTCGACGCGAGCGGCACGGTCTCGCCGGCGACCATCACGTTCATGAGCCACGAGTGGCTGCACTGGGCGCAGGACCAGTTCAGCCCGGGCATCACCGCGCGCCTCCCCTGGTGGCTGGTGGAGGGCTGGCCCGACTACGTCGGACAGTCGCGCAGCGACGAAGTGAAGAAGTTCGTCATGTGCCAGACACCGACGCCGACGCTGAAGCAGCTCGAGGACGGCGCCGCGCCAGACGCGCCGCCGGAGCTCTCGCCGCAGTACTACGCCTTCGCGAACACCATGGTCGAGTACCTCTACGCGACGTACGGCGGCGTCGACGCGTATCGCAAGCTCGCGCTCGGATTCAAAGAGGACGCCGTCCCGGCCAATGTCTTTCCGAAGGTGCTGAACGTGACTTCCACGCAGTTCTACGACGGATGGAAGGCGGCGGCGAAGAAGAAATACTGCGGGTGAGAGCGAGGGTCTTCTTCCCCGCGCTTCTGCTCGTGCTCGCGTCCTGCATCCCCGCGGCCGATTCGACAGCGTCGCCCTCGGCGGCGAGCACCGCCGACATCCGGCGCACGCGCCTCGACATCGCGTACACCGCGTTCGTCGACCTCGACGTGCACAAGCCCTCCAGCCGCGCCGCGCTCCAGGCGATGGTCGACGCGATCAAGCGCGAGGCCAAGGCCAGCGGCGGCACAGCCGACTTCCCGGTCCTCGGGTTCCAGGACAGCACCGATACGCAGCTCGCGGACTTCAAGGCGTTCGCGGATGCTGCTGCTGCCTTCGCCGCGCGAAATCCCCAGCTCTCCCCCGATCGCATCGCCGACACCGCGATCGCCGCGATGATCCAGATCGCGCCCGATTGCCACACCTCGTACATCAGCAAGGCCCGTCAGGTCTTCCGCTCGCGCGCCGAAGCCTCGACTGGCAGCGGCGCGCAGGTCCCCTCCGGCGGCACGACGGTGTTCGGTCCGGACGCGAACGGACTTCAGGCGAAGATCCTTCCCGGCGGCATCGCCTACCTGACGTTCCGGCAGTGGGCCGTGACCGGGACGTATCGCATCACCGACGAGCTGCGCAAGGCGCTCGACGCCGCGGTCAACGCCGGCGCGAAGGCGTGGCTCTTCGATCTGCGCGGCAACCCCGGCGGCAACGGCGCGGACGCGGCCGCGAGCTTCTTCCTGAACGGCGAGCCCACGCTGAAGACGACGGTGAAGACCGGCAACGCCGGGACCGCGTCGGCCAACAAGGATCTCCGCCTGCCTGACAGGTACCAGCTCCCGATCGCGATCGTTCTCAACGCGAGGAGCGCTTCGGCGACCGAGGTGTTCGCGCAGTCCCTTTCGGAGAACAAGCGCGCGACGCTCGTCGGCGCCACGACGATCGGCTGTCTGGGCGCGGAGTCGCCCACGGCGTTCAGCGACGGCGGTGAGCTCGACGTGACGGTCGAGGAGTACGTGGGCGCGCAGACCGGCGCGGCCTACAACAACAAGGGCATCCCGCCGGACATCGCCGCCGATGACGCGAGCGCGGTCGAGCGAGCGATTGCCATCCTCAAGCAGAAGCTGTAACTCGCGTCCAGTCCTGTCCTGTCTTCATTCCATGCGATGCCCCGCTCGCTCGCTTCCGGAGCGCGACGCTCGTACTAGGACCTTCGTCGCGACCGTACGGTCCGCGCTCGTTCATCGGTACATGTGACCTATTTGGTACCGATGGCGTATTGGCGCCAGCGAATGCCGTCGATATGGTCGTGTCATCACGAGCACGGGGATAGGGAGCACTCACGTCGTGACATTGATCAACGTCGACATCGCAAAGGCGCAGGCCATTCCCCTCGAGCAGATGGCGCCGATCCCGGATGTCATCGAACGCGCCCGGAGCGGTGACCGCGCCGCCTTTGGTGAGCTGTACGACACCCACGTGGACGCCGTCTACCGCTACGTCCTCTATCGGGTACGTGAGCCCTCGGACGCCGAGGACCTCGCGAGCGAGGTCTTCACCCGTGCGTTCGCGAACATCCACCGCTACCGCTGGCAGGGCAAATCATTCCTCGCGTGGCTCTACACCATCGCGCGCAACGCGGTGACCGACCGTCGCCGCCGCGAGCGTCCGACGGTCGACCTCGACGACGCGTACGGCGTCGCCGAAGAGGGACCGACGGCGCACGATCGGGCGGTCCGCGGCGAGCAGGTCGACGCGCTCCGCGGCGCGGTGAAGCACCTCACCACCGAGCAGCAGGAGGTTCTCGTCCTCCGGTTCGTCGAGAACATGTCGAGCCGCCAGGTGGCGAAGGTCCTCGGGAAGAACGAGGGTGCGATCCGCGCGCTGCAGTTCCGCGCCCTGGGTCGACTGCGCAAATTGCTCACGTCCGAGGTGGCCTGACCCTCGCTCGCCCGGCGCTGAAACTTCGCAAATAGCGTCCTCATATGCTGGTCAGTAGATGACCTTGCGCCGGCTTCCCCTTGCCATCCTCTTCGCCGTCGTGGCCGTCGGCTGCTCGATCCTCCCGCCAGAGCTCGCGCACGAGCTGCTGCCGTCGCAGACGCAGTACGCGACGGCTTCCGCCGCCTTCCAGATCATCATCGACAAGCACGTCGACAAGCCCAGCTCGACGACCCTCATCCCCGGCGCGCTCGACAGCGTCGCCGCGTATCTCAAGACCGCCAACATCGACGCCAACCCGGTCGTTGACCGCCCGACGCTCACCGGCAGCGAGTGGTCGGACTTCGCGAAGCTGAGCGCCTCGCTCGACGCGGTGCTCGCGCGCTACCCGAACGCCAAGAAGGACCTGATCGAGCGTGCGGCCGTCGACGGCATGGCGCGATCGATGAATGAGTGCCACACCTATTACCTCGACCCCGACCGCGCGAAGACGTTCAACCGTCCACCCGCGCCGGTCTCGGGCATCGGCGTGACCATCAACCAATCCGACCCGAACTCGCCCATCGAGGTCATCGATGTCATCCCGAACACGCCGGCGGAGAAGGCCGGCGTGCGCAAGGGCGACAAGATCATGAAGGTCAACGGTGAGGATGTCTCGAAGCTCACCACCGGTGAGGTCGCGGACCGCGTGCGCGGCCCCGAGGGAACGCCGGTGACGATCGTGTTCGATCGCGGCGGCACGCCGGTCGAGCTCACCATAACCCGCGCGCGCTTCACGACGCCGCTGACCGAATCGCGCCTCGAGAGCGGTGACATCGCCTACGTGCGCATCAAGCAGCTGATCTCGACCGTCGCGGACGACGCCGCCAGCGCGGTGCGCCAGATGAAGTCGGCGCGCGGCGTCATCCTCGACCTGCGCGACGACCCGGGTGGAGAGCTCTCCGTCGCGGTCGACGTGGGTAGCCTCTTCGTGAAGAGCGGCGCCCTCGTCTTCCAGACCGGCAGGGACGGGCAGAAGAACCCGATCGAGGTCAACCCGCGGCGCTTCCTGGGCCTCTCGACCCCGCTCGTCGTCCTGGTGAACAAGAACTCCGCCTCAGGGTCCGAGATCATCGCGGCGGGCGTGCGTTCCAACGGTGCCGGCACGGTGATGGGCGGCCGCACCGCTGGGTGTGTGGGCAGCGGGCAGCCGCGCGACCTTCCTGACGGCGGGCTGCTGCTGGTGACGCTCACGAAGATGCAGGACTCAAAGACGGGCGAGGACCTGAACGGGCCGGGCAAGGGCGTCGTGCCCGACCAGACCGTCGAGGATGACACGAAGACCCCGAATGTCGATGAGGCCATCCAGGCAGCCGTCGCGTACCTCCACGCGCACGGCTAAACCATCAGACCGCACGGGCACGAGGCTCGGGTCTAGGCGCTCAAGCCTGTAGTCCCAGTCCCACCAGCCCCGCGACGAGGATCGCCACGCCCAGGTACTGATTCGGTGCGAGGCGCTCGCGGAGGACGAGGATGGCGAGCACGGCGGGGATGATCGGGTACGCGCCGCTGCCGGTCATCACGAACGACGCGTAGCCGGACTCGATACCCAGCATGAGCAGCAGGTTCGCGCCAATATCGAGCACGCCGACGAGCGCGACGATCGCGAGGGTCGTCGGCACGAAGAGCGGAGCACGTGGGATGCGTCGCCACAGGATGAACGCGCCGACCATCGCGATGCCGAACACACGCCAGATAATCACCAGCGCGTAGAGATCGTTGCCGTGCGTGGCTGCCGACAGGATCACGCCCCAGATGCCGAAACCGATCGTCGCCAAGACCCCGATGCGAACGCCCTCGACCGGCCGCCCGAGCGTCTTCCGCAGCTCGCGGATGTCCGTCGAAGCGATGACCACGCCCACGAACGTCGCCGCGATCGCGGCCGCCTGGCCGGCGGTGAGCCGCTCGCCGAGGAACGCGACGATGCCGAGGACGCTGAGGGCGGCGTAGCTCGCGACGATCGGGCTCACCACCGCGATGGGACCGAGCGCGAACGCCCGATACAGCGCGACGAGCGACAGCGTCCCGATGACCGCGAGCGCCAAGGCCCACGGCACCTGCTCCAACGCGAAATGTGGCCAGCGGCCGAGCAGGGCGAGGACGATCGCGACGGCGCCGACGCCGATGATCTGCATCCCGAGCGCGGTGAGCGCCACGCCCGCGCGGCGCGAGGCCATCGCCGCGGCGTAATCGCCGAAGCCGAACGCGACGGCGGCGCCGACGCCGAAGAGGAGAGCCTCGATGACCCGGCCTTAGACGATCAGCTGGCGAGGCGCGCGCGTGAGGTTGCGCGAGCCGGTCTCGGTGATGACGAGCATGTCCTCGAGGCGCACGCCGCCGATCTCCGGGTCGTACACGCCCGGCTCGACGGTGACGACGTCGCCCACCATGAGCGGCGACGTGCCGCCGCGTCCGACGCTCGGCGCCTCGTGGATCTCGAGACCGACGCCGTGACCGAGTCCGTGAATGAAGCCCTTCGGGAGAGCGCCATTCGCGTGCGAACCGTGTTGCTGTCCCGGACGGAGCGTGTCGTATCCCGCGGCGAAGATGATGTCCTCGACCATCTCGTGGATCGAGCGACCGGTGACGCCGGGCCGTAGGGCCCTGATGCCCGCATCCTGCGCGCGCTTGACGACCTCGTACATCTTCACAAACTCCGCGGACGGCTCGCCCTTCGAGACGGTGCGCGTCATGTCCGCCCAGTACCGCGTGGTCTTGTGCTGAGGGAAGATGTCCATGACGACCGGCTCGCCCTGGTGGATGGGTCCGGTGCCGATCATGTGCGGGTCGGCCGCCTGCGGGCCGGGCGCGATGATCGCGCCATCCGAGGCGTAGCCCAGCGCGAGCAGCCGGCCCTCGACGATCGCGCGCAAGCGCTCGGCGGTGAACGGCGCGCCGTCGAGGTGCAGCACCTTGTCCTTCCCGGCGGTCGTGCGCTTGAGCGCGTCGACGCCCTTGGCCCAGGCGTCCTCGGTGGCGCGCTGCGCCGCGTCCAGCGCCTCGATCTCATCGGGCCGCTTCGCACGCCGGCGCTCCCCGAGGTCAGCTACCTCGACCTCGATGCCGAGACCGCGCAGCCGCTCGGCCATGCCCAGCGGGAAGTACCCGGCGACCGCGACCTTCTTCGTGCCGCGCGACGCGAGGAACCGCGCGATGACGTTGGCGTCGAGCTCCTCGCGTGAGATGCCCTTGGCGGAGAACTCCTTCGCGCCGAAGGCGTCGATGTTGAACACGCTCGTCGCGCGCGACTGCTTGCGCACCCGCCCTTCCTCGAGCGAGTTCGCGACGACGACGATCTCCTTGCCGTCCTCGAGCGCGATGATCGGATCGGGCGAGAGGAATCGCGTGAGGTGGAAGACGTCCGGGAACTTGTATCCGTCGGCGTAGAAGAGGAGTGGGACGCCCGCGTCGGCGCGGGGAGCCTGCGGCATGTCCTACAAATTTAGGGCTTTCGCTGGGGCTGAGCCCGAACAAGAACACGAGGCCGTCGCGCCCACCCACCTGCGGACCCCGCGACGACCTCGTGACCATGCGATGGAAGAGCACGAGCTGGCACCCAACCTCACCCAGATGGGCGACAGGTGGGATCAGCCTGCTTTCGGTCTGGCTATGCGGGCGTGGCTTCCTCGATGGGGTTGTCCGGTCTGAAGCGCAGTGTCGCGACGCGCACGCCGGCGAGGATGACCGCCCCGCCAACGATCTCCAGGGGCGCGGGCTGCTCGCCCAGGATGAACACGGCCTGGATGAGAGCGAAGATCGGCACGAGGTAGCTGACCATCGAGGCCATGCCCGCGCCGAACCGCCGCACCGCCCAGTAGAAGAGGACGAAGCCCACGGTCGTCGCGAAGATCACGAGGTAGGCGATGTCCGCCCACGCGCCGAGCGACCAGCTCGGCACGTCGGCGTAGCCGTGCTCGAGGAAACCGAGCGGGAAGAGCATCACCGAACCCGCGAGACACGCGATCGCTGTCACGCCCAGCGGCGAGCCGTGTCGCGTGGTGATGCCGCCGAGCGTCGCGTAGACGCTCCACACCGCGGCGCCGCCGAGATAAAGGAGATCGGCCGTGAGGCGCTGGCCCGTGAACGTCAGCCCCGTCGCCGCGGCGATGACGAGGACAGCGCCGACCGTCGCGAGTCCCAGGCCGGCGATCTTGTTCCAGCTGAGGCGCTCACCGATGACCGTCGCGAACACGACCGTGAGCACCGGGTTGATCGTCGGCACGATGAGCGCTCCATCCGACGCGGGCGAGATCGTGAGCCCGAAGAACACCAGCGCGTTGTAGGCGAAGATGCCAAAGAAGCCCGCGACGACGAGCAGCGGCCAGTGCGACAGGCCGAGCGGCGCGCGGACGGCGCGCGCGATGCCGAGCATCAGCAGGCCGGCGAGCGCGAAGCGGATCGCGGAGAGCTCGAACGGCGGGACCGATGCGACGCCAAGCTTTCCGAACGTCCAGCTGCCGCTCCAACAGAGCGCGACCGTGACGAACGCGGCGATGGTCAGGACCCGGCTACGCGACGCGCACCCCTCGCTGGTACACCGCCCACACGCGCCAGAGCGCGCGGGCGTCGGACAGCGGATCGCCATGGACGAGCACGAGGTCCGCGGGCATGCCCTCCTCGATGCGCCCGGCGTGGTCGACGCCGTACAGCGCGCCGCCGTTGCGGGTCGCGGCCGCGAGCGCCTCGAACGGCTCGAGGCCCGCGCCGATGAGCAACTCGACCTCCCAGGCAAGATGACCTGCGCGCACCGATCCCCCACCGAAGTCCGAACCCGTTGCGATGCGCACGCCGGCGCGGCGCGCGGCCGTGACCGAGTGGTAGGCCATCTCCTTGCGCTTGGTCATGCGCTCTTTGAACTCGGGCGCGGTGAACCGGTCGATGGTCGTCGTGCGGCCGAACGTCTCCCACGACGCGAACACCGACAGCGTCGTGACGAGCGTCACGTCGTTCAGCTTCATGATCCGCGCGATCTCGTCGTCGAGCTCCATGCCGTGCTCGATGGAGTCGACGCCACCCTCGGCCGCGACCCGTGCGCCGTCGAAGTACCCGGAGTGCGCGGCGACCTTCGCACCCTTGGCGTGGACCGCCTGCACCGTCTCGCGCACCGCGTCGACCGTGAATGGCGAGTCGCGCACGCCACCCGGCGCGTCCATGTACAGCTTCACGAGGTCCGTCCCCAGCGCCAGCTGCGCGAGCGCGGCGGCCTTCAGGCCGTCGCTGTCGGTGGTAACCCACATGTCCGGGTAGCCGGTCTTCCCGATCCAGGTGCCGGCGACGCGCATGTATGGGACGCCGCTCTTGCCCTTGTGCTCCTCGCGCACCGCGATGGTGAGCGGCACGCCGTCCGCGCTCGGCGCCCCGACGTCGCGCGCCCAGAGGATCCCCGCCTGCGCGAGGCGCTTGGCGTTGTCGCGCGCGACCTGGCGGAGCACGTTGGGCGGATCGTCGCCCCGCTGGATCCAGTGACTGCCGCCCTGCATCGTGAGGTGGCTGTGGCAGTCGACCATGGCCGGGACGATCGTCGCGCCGCCCGCGTCGACGATCTCTGCGCCCGTCGTGTCGGCGGAGTCGTCCGGGCGGATCCACGCGATCTTCCCGTCCTCGATCGCGAGACTCATCCCCGTCTTGAGCGACGCGGACGTGCCATCGGCGAGAGCGGCGTCGTGGAGAACGAGGCGCGGCACCGATCGCGATGGTACGAGAGGGTCGCGACCGGCGCTCAGCTCGCGGGGCCGTGACGTCAAGGCGTTAGAGCGCTGTGAAACCTAGCGCGCGAGCGTCTTCGGCGATGTGACCGCTGACGCCACGAGGACCTCGACGGAGTCGTGGCTCGTCGGGAGCGTGAAGAAGAACGTGCTGCCCGAACCGGGCGCACTCTCTACCCACAACCGGCCTCCATGCAGCTCGACGAGCCGCTTCGCGAGCGTCAACCCGAGCCCGGTGCTCTCGGCCAATCGTCGTCCGTGCTTCGCTTGCTGGAACTCCTCGAAGATGCGTGCCTGATCCTCAGGCGCGATGCCCACGCCCGTATCCCGCACCGAGATCCGGACCTCGGCCTCGTCCGCAGACGCGCTCAGCTGGATCGACCCACCGTCCGGCGTGAACTTCACTGCGTTCGACAACAGGTTGAGGAGGACCTGTTTGACCTTCCGCTCGTCCGCCGTGATCTCGCCGACGTGATCGGCGATGGCCATCGTGAGTCCGATCCCGTGCCGCGAGGCGCGCTCACGGACCATGACAAGCGACGAGTCCAGGAGCGCTGGCAGCGAGAAGCTCGTCGGCTCGAGCTCGAGCTTGCCGGCCTCGACCTTCGACAGATCGAGGATGTCGTTGATGAGATCGAGCAGGTGACGGCCCGAGGTGTTCACGTCGCCGAGGTAATCCGCTTGCTTCTCGTTCAGCGGACCGAAGACCTTTTCGAGCAGCACATCGGAGAAGCCGAGGATCGAATTGAGCGGCGTTCGCAGCTCGTGGCTCATGTTCGCGAGGAACTCTGACTTCGCACGAGTCAACCGAGCGAGCTCGACGTTCGCCGCGGCCAGTGCCGTCCGCTGACGAGCGACACTCGATGCCGCGCGCGCGAGAAGGTAGGTCGCCACGAGCAGCACGAGAACGACGAGCGCTCGCAACACGGCGACCTGCGTCAGCGCGGTCTCGAGCTCCTGCGCCGCGACGTCCGGCGAGGTCGTCGTGAGGGTGAACCAGTTCCAATGCGAGCCGAAGGTGTCGTTCCCGAGCAGCGCCGGAGCGATGTGCAATGGGGCCGTCGTGACGACCTTCCCTCCACGTGAATGGAGATCCGTGGTGACCGTGTTGGTCGTTCGACCCGCGAGAGCCCCGGCGACCGGTGTGTACGAGCGGAGATCGGCGAGCGGCTGCGTTGTCGCGGTCGTGGCGAGCTGACCGAGCATTCTCCCCAGTCCGTCCATGACGAGCGCATCGTCGACGAGCCCGGCGACAGGTGCCAGCCACGCAGTCACTCGCATGAGATCAACCTCAGCGACGAGGGTGCCAACGAAACCGCCGGTCGTCGGGCCAGCGAAGATGGCGGCCATAACGCTCAGCACCGGTCGGAGCGTCGTAGGGGCGACGTACGCCGGCGACACGTAGTACGGCAGGTTGCGATTCTCGCGGTAGAACTGAAAGTAGTCCCTGTCTCCATAGCGCTCGCCGATGACGAGGTCGTCATACGGCGCCTGCGAGAGCAGCCGCCCGTCCGGGGTGCCGTCGAGGACGAACAGGCGGACGACATCGCGGCTGAACACAGTTTTCAGGTCGCGCAAGAAGGACGTGAGCCTTTCTCCATCGCGGCGCTCCGTCGCGGTCCGAAGCTCGAGCCCGCCGACGACACTGACCAGCTGGCTGCTGATATTCGCCATCTGGACGGCCACGAGATCGCCGGCGCGGCGCGCGCTATCCGCGCCCGATCGCAGCTCTTGCGCGTGCAAGCGCTCGCGGGCCTGGCTCGCCGCGACCTCGCCGAGCCCGACCACGGGAACGCCGACAAAGATCGCGACCAGGAGCACGAGGCGGATCGGCGACCGCACCAGCCGATCGGTGAGCGTTGACACCGGGGTGGAGACTAGCCTTGGGCGAGAGGCAAAGAAAGCGCTCGTTCGGCGCTGAAGGCGGCAGGCGTGAGGGATCGCGGATGAGGTTCAAGGCGATGCGACGAAGAACACTCGCTCCCGTGCTGTCGCTGGTCATTCTGTCGTGCTCGACGGCGCCGAGCGCGGCGCCTCACGATCAGATCGACCCCGACGGCGCATTCAGCGAGACCGCGCTCGACTCGGAATTGAAGGTGATCGATCCGCAAGTCTTGGGCAACGTGGCGGAAACGATCGTTGCGCAACTCGTCTTCGAGCCGCTTCTCACTTTCGACCCCGCGACATTGCGGCCAGCGCCGGGCGCCGCGCTCCTTCCGACGATCACACCCGACGGGCTGGTCTACCACTTCACGCTCCGCGAAGGCCTGACATATTCCGACGGCACGTCGGTAAGAGCGAGCGACTACGCCTACGGGATCGGTCGTCTCTGCGACCCAGCCGTTGCGTCGTACTACCAGACCACCGCCCTGGTCATCAGTGCCTGTAATCCGTGGGCATCGCTCGACGCTGCGACGGCGCTGCCGGATCAGCTCCTCAAGGCACGCCGAGACCTGTTCGCCAAGGGGATCGTGGTGCTCGGGGACCGGGACCTCGAGATCCATCTTCAGCAGCCGGCGGCCTACTTCCCGTCGTTCCTGGCCCTCTGGGTCTCGGCTCCGGTACGCCAAAGTGATGTCGAGCGATACGGCACGAACTGGTGGCGCGATCCCGCGACGTATGTCGGGAACGGCCCATTCGTCATGGTCGAGTGGGTCCTCGGTTCGCGCATGGCGTTCGAGCGGAACACGCGCTACCGCACTCCGGCGAAGCTCAAGCGACTGACCTTGAGCATCCTCAAGGACTCGCATGACGGGCTCGCCGGGTACCAGGCCGGCACGATCGATCGGCTGAACGGCATCGTCGGAGACCAGTTGCCGTCGATCAAGGCCGCAGGTGTCGATCGCGAGCTGGTCACCGCTCCTGGCGCGTGTACCTACTACGTCCGGCTAAATATCGGCCGTGCGCCGCTCGATGACCCGAACGTCCGGCTCGCGCTTGCGAAGAGCATCGATCGGGAGGCGTACGCGCGGGAAATCCGCGGCGGCAGCGCGGCCGCCACATCGTTCATTCCCGCCGGCCTACCCGGCCACGACCCGTCAGACGGCGCCCAGTCGTACGACCTCGCGGCCGCGAAGCGCCTGATCGGCGAGTCAAAATACGCGCGTACCGACGCTCTCCGCGGCCTCGTTTGGCCGATCAGATCGGATACGTCGGCCACCCAGAGACGGGAGGCCGAATGGATCGCCGCGCAGTGGCAGGCTATCGGCGTCGACGTCCGGACCGAGCTTGTCGATCCCCCGACGCTCGCCGCAGCGAACCGATCGATCGCAACGCGACGGCTCTTCCTCAGCGCTGGCTGGTGCGCGGACTACCCGGACCAAGCTGACTGGTTCTCATTCTTCTTCACGGCCGCCGCGCAGAAAGGCGCGGTCGACTACGGCTACCGCAATGCGAGCGTGGACCAGCTGCTGAACGACGCTGACCGAGGACTCGACCCAGGCAAGCGCGACGAGCTCTACCTCCGCGTGTCACGCACGGTGAGCGCGGAGGTGCCCGCCATCTGGTTGGCGTACGGAGGGTTCACTTCGCTCGTGAAGCCATGGGTGGGTGGGCTGAACACGAATGCGCTCGATTTCGGCGGTGTCTATCACCCGGCCGACATCTTCGTCAGGCCACACTGATCGTCATCCGGTCCAATCCATGACGACCTTGCCGCACTGCCCCGAGCGGACGACGTCGAACGCCTGCGCGAAGTCCTTGGCCACGAAGCGATGCGTGATGACCGGCGTGATGTCGAGGCCACTCTGCAACATCGACCCCATCCGGTACCAGGTCTCGAACATCTCACGTCCGTAGATGCCCTTCAGCGTGAGGCCGCGGAAGATCACCTGGTCCCAGCTGATCGGGATCTCCTGGCTCGGGATGCCGAGCAGCGCGACGCGGCCGCCGTGGTTCATGAACTGGAGCATCGAGCGCAGCGCCTCCGGGCTGCCGGACATCTCGAGCCCGATGTCGAAGCCCTCGAGCATGCCCAGCTCCGTCATCACCTGGTCGAGCGTCGTCGTGCGGTAGTCCACCGCCAGCGTCGCGCCCATCCGCCGCGCGAGGTTCAGGCGATACGCGTTGCTGTCGGTGACCACGATGTAGCGCGCGCCGACCATCTTGCTCACCGCGGCGGCCATCAAGCCGATCGGACCGGCGCCGGTGATGAGCACGTCTTCACCGGCGAGCTCGAACGACAGCGCGCTGTGCACCGCGTTGCCGAGCGGATCGAGGCACGAGCCGATCTCGTCGGGCATCCCGGCGGGCAGCACATAGGCGTTCGAGGCCGGGACCGACACGAATTCGGCGAACGCGCCTGGGCGATCGACGCCGATCCCCTTCGTGTTCCGGCATAGGTGACGGCGACCGGCGCGGCAGTTGCGGCAGTGGCCGCAGGTGACGTGGCCCTCCACTGCGACGCGCTGCCCCTGCGCGAACCCGCTCACCTCGGAGCCGATCTCGGCCACCGTGCCCTCGAATTCGTGGCCGATGACCAGCGGCACCTTGATGGTCTTCTGCGCCCACGCGTCCCAGTTGATGATGTGCAGGTCGGTCCCGCAGATCGACGCGTAATGGACGCGCACCAGCAGGTCGTTCGGGCCGATCGTCGGCTTCGGGACCTCTTCCATCCAGATGCCCGGCTCTTCCTTGCTCTTCACGAGGGCCTTCACGAGACAACTCCGAGTTCTCGCCCCACCTTGGTGAACGCCGCGACCGCGCGGTCGAGGTGCGCCGGCTCGTGCGCGGCCGAGAGCTGGACGCGGATCCGCGCCTGACCCTGCGGCACGACGGGAAAGCTGAACGCGATGACGTAGATGCCCTCGGCCAGCAGCCGATCGGCCATCTCCGACGCGAGCTTCGCGTCGCCGAGCATCACCGGCACGATGGGGTGCTCGCCGGGCACCAAGCGGAAGCCGGCCTTCGTCATCCCTGCGCGGAACCGCGCGGCGTTCGCGAAGAGACGCTTGCGCAGCTCGGACGCGGACTCGAGCAGGTCGAGCACCGCGACGCTGGTCGCGGCGATGACCGGCGCCAGCGTGTTCGAGAAAAGATACGGGCGGCTGCGCTGGCGCAGCAGCGCGACGATCTCCCTCCGGCCGCTTGTGTAGCCGCCCGACGCGCCGCCGAGCGCTTTTCCAAGTGTCCCGGTCAGCACATCTACTCGGCCCATCACGCCCTTGGCTTCGTGGGAACCTCGCCC
>Ga0137397_10002023_pt1 | contig 14195 bp, 16 predicted proteins | sample czorhiz116metaG_FD_106658 | JGI IMG/M metagenome (GOLD analysis project Ga0137397, IMG submission 106658) | Vadose zone soil microbial communities from Angelo Coast Range Reserve, California, USA - czorhiz1.16 metaG | ecosystem: Environmental > Terrestrial > Soil > Vadose zone | place: USA... | reverse complement strand
GCTGGTACCAGCTGCAGATCGCGCGGCGCAGGCGCGGAATGCCCTTCGACACCGAGTAGCCGTGCGTATCGTTGCGCTGCGCCGCCTCGACCAGCTTCGCGACGATGTGCCTCGGCGTGGGCCCGTCCGGGTTGCCCATGCTCATGTCGATGATGTCCTCGCCCGCGCGTCGCGCGGCCATCTTCAACTCGTTGGTGATGTTGAAGACGTACGGGGGAAGGCGCTTGATGCGGGCGAACTCTCTCATGGAAGGCGGCTTCCGGGGCGTCGCAGCGGTCCGCGCCAAGTCGCGCTGCGCCGCAAAAAGTTATAATGTTACCGGACACTTACATCACCGGCAAACCTTGAAGCTGCATCTCGAGTCGAACACCGCCCTGAACGCGTTTACCGGCTATGGCGAGGGCTACGTGATGGTCAACGGCGAGCGGATCGAGCGCAGCGTGGTGGTGCTCCCCGAGCGCATCCTCGCCGACTGGCCCGCGGGCCGATTCGACGACCTCACCCCCGAGCACTTCGCGATGCTCGCCGGTCTAGGCCGCGAGATCGTCCTGCTCGGCACGGGCGGCCGCCAGCGCTTTCCGCGCGCCGAGATCACCGCGCCGCTCGTCCGCGCGGGCGTGGGCGTCGAGGTGATGGACCTGCAGGCGGCGTGCCGCACCTACAATATCCTCATGGCCGAGCAGCGCAAAGTGGCCGCGGCGCTGCTGTTCGCATGAGCGAAGGGGCCCCGGTCTCGCGCCGCGCCCTGTTCGCGCTGCTCGCCGCGTTCGCGCTCGCGTGGTTCTGCAATCTCGGGTACCGGCATCTGGTCAAGCCCGACGAAGGCCGCTACGCCGATATCCCGCGCGAGATGCTCGCCAGCGGCGACTGGCTCACGCCGCGGATCAACGGCTACAAGTATTTCGAGAAGCCGCCGCTGCAATACTGGGCGACCGCGGTTTCGCTCAGCGCCTTCGGCATGAACGAGTGGGCGGCGCGCCTGTGGCCGGGACTGACCGGGTTCCTCGGCGTGCTGCTCGTGTTCTGGGCGGGGAACCGGCTGTTCGGGCCGCCCGCGGGCCTTCTGGGCGCTGCGGTGACGGCGAGCGCGCCCCTCTACGCCATCGTCGGCCACCTGCTCACCCTGGACATGGCGCTCAGCTTCTTCATGTCCGCTGCGGTGTTCGCCTTCGCCGTCGCTCAAGGTGAGGCCGGCGAGCCAGCGCGAAGGCGCTGGATGCTGTGCGGATGGGCCGCGATGGCGCTCGCCGTCCTCACCAAGGGACTGGTCGGCGTGGTGCTGCCCGCCGGCGCGGTCGCGGCCTACGTCCTGGTGCAGCGCGACTGGAACCTGCTGCGAAGGCTCTACCTCGTCCGCGGCGGCCTGCTGTTCCTCGCGATCGCCGCGCCGTGGTTCGTGATGGTGTCGCTCGCCAACCCGGAATTCGCCCGCTTTTTCTTCATCCGCGAGCACTTCGAGCGTTTCCTCACCAAGGAGCACGATCGCTACCAGCCGATGTGGTACTTCATACCGGTCCTGCTAATCGGGATCGTGCCGTGGATCGTCGCCCTCTTCCCCGCGCTGCGCGACGCCTGGAGACGCGCCCCCGCGGCCGGCTTCGACGCGCGGCGCTTCCTGCTCCTGTGGTGCGCGGTGGTGTTCGTCTTCTTCTCCGCTTCGGACTCCAAGCTCGTCTCGTACATCCTTCCTCTCTTTCCCGCGCTGGCTCTTCTGATAGGCGACTACCTCGCGACCGCGGGCCGGCGCGTGCTCCTCGCGCAGTCGGCCGTCGCCGCCGTGCTGGGAATCGCGCTCGCCGTCGCCGCCCCGTGGGCGCCGGACTTCGCGTCGGATGCGGTGCCGCCTTCGCTGCTCGAGGGCTACGTGCCGTGGCTCATCGCCGCGGGACTCGCCCTGCTCACGGGCGGGATATTCTGCGCGGCGTTCCTCAAGCGCGGCATGCGCGTTCCGGCTGCGCTTTCCCTCGCCTGCGGGAGCCTCGTGCTCGCGCAGGCCGCGCTCTCGGGGCACGAGAGCTTGGCGCCATCGCTTTCCGCGTATCATATCGTCCAGCAGATCCGGAACCAGTTGAAGCCGGACGTCCCCTTCTACTTCGTGGAAACCTTCGACCACACGGCGCTCTTTTATCTGGGAAGGAAGGTCACCATGGTGTCGAACATGGACGAGCTGGCCGATCCGATCGGCCGCGCGCCGCGGGATTTTCTCCCGGATGCCGCGGCCTTCGCGCGCGCCTGGGAGACGGACCGCGATGCCTTCGCGATGTTCAACGCGAACGACCTTCCCGAGTTCCTCAAGAAGTACCCCTTGCCGATGCGGGTCGTCGCCGAAGACCCGCGCCGCGTGATCGTGAGGAAGCCGTGAGCGCGGTCACCTTCGCCCTGCTCATGACGGGCGTGCTGCTGAACGCCGCGGCGCAGCTGCTCCTCAAGGCCGGGACCAACGCCGTCGGCCGGTTCGAGTTCAGCGCGCAGAACATACTCCCGATCGGCATGAAGCTCGCGTTCGAGCCACACATCGCGGGCGGGCTCGCATGCTACGTCTTCAGCGTCGCGATCTGGATCGTCGGACTGTCGCGGGTCCCGGTGTCGGTCGCCTATCCCATGCTCTCCGTAGGCTATATCGTCAACGCCGTCGCGGCCTGGTACCTGTTCGGAGAATCCCTCGCCGCGCAAAAGCTCGTCGGCATCGCCTTCATCATCGCCGGCGTGTTTCTCGTCGCGCGCAGCTAGTATCCGTGGCCGGCGATTCCTTCCTGCCCTTCACCCGCCCCTCGATAGACGAGGACACCATCGCCGGAGTCGCAGAAGTGCTGCGCTCGGGCTGGATCACCTCGGGTCCCAAGGTGAAGGAATTCGAGGCCGAGCTGTCGCGCTACTGCGGCGGGCGCCCGGTGCGCGCGCTCAACTCGGGCACCGCCGCGCTCGAGATCGGCCTGCGCGTCGCCGGCGTCGGTCCCGGCGACGAGGTCATCACTACGCCGCTCTCCTGGGTCGCGACCAGCAACGTCGTTCTGGAGCTCGGCGCCCGGCCCGCTTTCGTCGACGTCGATCCGGCGACGCGCAACATCGACCTCGCGCGCGTCGAGCCGGCGATCAACGAGAAGACCAAGGCGATCCTCCCCGTCTACCTCGCCGGCCTTCCCGTCGACCTCGACAGTCTGTACGCGATCGCGGGCAGGCACGCCTTGCGCGTGGTCGAGGACGCCGCGCAGGCCTTCGGCTCGACCTGGAAAGGCGCCCGCGTCGGCGCGCGCGGCGATCTCGTCGCTTTCAGCTTCCACGCCAACAAGAATCTCACCACCGCCGAAGGGGGCGCGATCGTGCTGCCGGGCGAGAGCGACGTCGCCGTGACCGAGAAGCTCAGGCTCCAGGGCGTGACGCGCTTCGGCGAGGACGGCATGGACGTCGATCTGGTCGGCGGAAAATTCAACCTCACCGACGTCGCCGCGCGCATCGGCCTCGGGCAGCTCAAGCGCCTCGCGGAATTCACCGACAGGCGCCGCGCGCTCGCCCGCCGTTATTTCGAATGCTTCGACCGAGGCCTGGGCTGCGAGCTGCCGCCCGCCGATTTCGAGAACTCCAACTGGCACATGTTCCAGGTGGTGCTGCCCGCGCGGATCAAGCGCGCTGCGTTCATCGCCGCGATGCGCGAGCGCGGCATCGCGATCGGCGTGCACTACCCCGCGATCCATCTGTTCTCCCTGTACCGCTCGCTCGGCTGGCGCGAAGGCCAGTATCCCAACGCCGAGCGCATCGGCGCCGGCATCGCCACCCTGCCGCTCTTCCCGGCGATGACCGACGCCGACGTCGAGCGGGTGTGCGACGCTGCGAAGCGGGTTCTGTCCAAGGAGCCGAGGTGAAGCCGCTGGTGTCGGTCGTCGTGCCGGTCTACAACGAGGAAGCCGTGCTCCCCGCCCTCTTCGCGAGGCTGTATCCGGCCCTCGACGCCCTGGGGACGAGCTACGAGGTGATTTTCGTCAACGACGGCAGCCACGATCGCTCCGCGGCGCTGCTGCGCGAGCAGTTCGCCGCGCGCCCCGGCACCACGCGCGTCATCCTGTTCAACGGCAATTTCGGCCAGCACCTGGCGATCATGGCGGGCTTCGAGGCGAGCCGCGGCGAGCGCGTGGTCACGCTCGACGCCGATCTGCAGAACCCTCCCGAGGAGATCGGCAAGCTGCTCGCGAAGATGGACGAGGGCTACGACTACGTCGGCACCGTGCGCGGCGAGCGCCAGGACACGGCGTTCCGCCGGCACGCCTCGCGGCTGATGAACGCGGTGCGCGAGCGCATCACCCGCATACGCATGACCGACCAGGGCTGCATGCTGCGCGCCTACAGCCGCTCGATCGTCGACACGGTCAACGCCTGCCGCGAGATCAACACCTTCATCCCGGCGCTCGCCTATACCTTTGCGCAACGTCCCACCGAGATCGAGGTGATGCACGAGGAGCGCGCCGCCGGCGACTCGAAGTATTCGCTTTACCGCTTGATCCGGCTCAATTTCGATCTGGTGACCGGCTTCTCGGTGCTGCCGCTGCAGCTGTTTTCCTTCTCCGGAATCGTGATTTCCCTGCTGTCGATCGTGTTCGTGCTGTTCCTCGCGGTGCGGCGCGTCATCGTCGGGCCGGAGGCCGAGGGCCTGTTCACGCTGTTCGGCATCGCCTTCTTCCTCATCGGGATCACGCTCTTCGGCATCGGCCTCCTCGGGGAGTACATCGGGCGCATCTACGAGCAGGTGCGGGAGCGCCCGCGGTACGTCATCCAGGCGGTCCTCGAGAGCAAAGACAACGAGTGACCCGGGCGGTCGTCTTCGCGTACCACGACGTCGGCTGCCGCTGCCTCGGCGTCCTGCTCGATCGCAAAATCGAGGTGCCCCTGGTCGTCACCCACACCGACGACCCGAAGGAAAATCTCTGGTTCGGCAGCGTCGCCGCGCTGGCGCGCGCTCGCGGCCTTGAGGTGGTCACCCCGGCCGATCCGAACGACCCCCGATTCGTCGCCAGGGTGCGCGGCCTCGGTCCGGATCTCCTTTTCTCGTTCTACTATCGCTCGATGCTCGGGCGCCCGCTGCTCGCGATTCCCCGTCGCGGCGCGTTCAACATGCACGGCTCGCTCCTGCCCAAGTACCGTGGCCGCGCTCCGGTCAACTGGGCCGTGCTTCACGGCGAGACTCGGACCGGGGCGACCTTACACGAGATGGCGGAAAAACCGGACGCGGGACGCATCGTCGATCAGGAGCCCGTCGCCATTCTTCCCGACGATCTCGCCGTCGAGGTATTCGGCAAGGTGACCGGCGCGGCCGAGCGCGTGCTCGCGCGCAGCCTGCCCGGCCTCGTCGACGGCAGTGCCGTGCTGCGCCCGCAGGACCTCTCCCAAGGCAGCTACTTCGGCGGGCGCAAGCCCGAGGACGGGCGCATCGACTGGAGCCTGCCGGCCAAGCGCGTCCACGACCTGGTCCGCGCGGTCGCCCCGCCCTACCCCGGCGCGTTCACGGAATTCGAAGGCAAGAGGCTGCGGGTGCTGCGCACGCGCCTTCTCCCGCGCCGGGACGCCGCGGGCGTCTCGGCATTCCTCCTCGCGGAGGGCGCGCGCTGCCTGGCCGCGTGCGCCGACGGGGGCGTAATCGAGCTCCTCGAGCTGGAACTGGACGGCGAGGCGCTGTCCGCGCAAGAATTCGCCCATCGCATCGGCAACCGCCGGATTGCGATGCCCTAGGGAACCCCAATGAAAAGAATCCTGATACTCGGCGTGAACGGCTTCATCGGCCATCACCTCTCCAAGCGCATCGTCGAGACCACCGACTGGGAGGTCTACGGCATGGACATGCAGGCCGACCGCGTCGAGGAGCTGCTCGACCACGAGCGCTTCCATTTCTTCGAGGGCGACATCACCATCAACCGCGAATGGATCGAGTATCACGTGCGCAAGTGCGACACCGTCCTGCCCCTGGTCGCGATCGCGACGCCTGCGACCTACGTCAAGCAGCCGCTCAAGGTGTTCGAGCTCGACTTCGAGGCGAACCTGCCGATCGTGCGCGGCTGCGTCAGGCACGGCAAGCGCCTGGTGTTCCCGTCGACCTCCGAGGTCTATGGGATGTCTCCGGACCGGCAATTCGACCCCGAGAGCTCGCCGTTGGTCTACGGGCCGATCAACAAGCCGCGCTGGATCTACGCCTGCGCGAAGCAGCTCATGGATCGCGTGATCCACGCCTACGGAATGATGGAAGGCCTGGACTACACGCTGTTCCGGCCGTTCAACTGGATCGGCTCCGGCCTGGACAACCTGAACACCCCCAAGGAAGGCAGCTCGCGCGTCATCACCCAGTTCTTCGGCCACATGGTCCGCGGCGAGCCGATCAAGCTGGTGGACGGCGGGCGGCAGAAGCGCGCTTTCACGTATATCGACGACGGCATCGATGCGCTGGTGAAGATCATCGACAACCCCAAGGGGATCGCGAGCGGAAAGATCTACAACGTCGGCAACCCGAAGAACAACTACTCGGTGAAGGACCTGGCGGGCATGATGCTGAAGCTCGCGCGCGACTATCCCGAGTACCGCGACAATGCGCGCAAGGTGAAGCTGATCGCGACGACCGCGGCGCAGTACTACGGCAAGGGCTATCAGGACGTCCAGAACCGCGTGCCGCGGATCGCGGGCACCACCAAGGATCTCGGCTGGAAGCCGCGGGTCGGGATGCACGAGGCGCTGAAGCGCATCTTCGACGCCTACCGGACGCAGGTCCAGGAAGCCGCGCGTCTGGTGGAATGATCCGGCGCAAATGAAGCTCGCCCTCAAGATCGACGTCGACACCTACCACGGCACCCGCAAGGGCGTGCCGCGCCTGGTCGACATGCTGAAGAAGCACGGCGCGGGCGCGACCTTCTTCTTCAGCCTCGGGCCGGATCACACGGGCAGAGCGATCAAGCGCGCGTTCCGCCGCGGCTTCGTCGCCAAGGTGTCGCGCACCTCGGTGCTCTCCCACTACGGGCTGCGAACGCTGCTCTACGGCACGCTCCTCCCCGGTCCCGACATCGGCCGGCGGTGCGGCGAGGTCATCCGTTCGGTGCGCGACGCGGGCTTCGAAGTGGGAATCCACTGCTGGGATCACGTGAAATGGCAGGACGGGATCGACGGCGCCGACGCGCAATGGACCGAGCGCCAGATGCGGCTCGCGCGAGAGCGCTTCGAGGACATCATCGGCGAGCCCGCGCGCGCTCACGCCGCAGCCGGCTGGCAGATGAATCTGCACTCGCTGCGCATGACGCAAAGCCTGGGCTTCGACTATGGCTCGGACACGCGCGGGAGCTGCCCTTTCATCCCGGTGTGGCGCGCCGAGATCGTCGCCTGCCCGCAGCTGCCGACGACGCTGCCGACGCTCGACGAGCTGATCGGCACGAACGGACTCACCGCGAAGAACGGCGCCGAGCACGTGCTGGGCCTCACGCGCGAGCCCCCCGCGGCGGGCCACGTCTATACGCTTCACGCCGAGCTCGAAGGCGGGAAGCTCGCGGGCGCCTTCGAGGCGATGCTCGCGGGATGGAAGGCCCAGGGCTACGAGCTCGTGCCCTTGCGCGACCTCGCCGAGTCGCTCGATCTGAAAAACCTTCCGCGCAACGAGATCGCGCTGGGTGCGATACCGGGGCGCTCGGGCGCGCTCACGCTCCAGGGCAGGGAATTCCTCTCGTGAACGGCCTGTTTCCGGGATTCAAGAAGAGGCGCGTCAGGACGAGCGGCGCGGCGATCAACCTGGTCCACGGCGGCGTCGGGCCGCCGCTGCTCCTTCTTCACGGCTATCCGCAGACGCACGCGATCTGGCACAAGGTCGCCCCCGAGCTCGCCAAGCGCTTCAGCGTGGTCGCCGCGGACCTGCGCGGCTACGGCGACAGCGAGAAGCCGCACGGCCTGCCCGACCACGCCAACTATTCCAAGCGGGCGATGGCGCAGGACCAGGTCGAGGTCATGCGCGCGCTCGGGCACGAGGAGTTCTTCGTCGTCGGCCACGACCGCGGCGGCCGCGTCGCGCATCGCATGGCGCTCGACCATCCCGGGCAGGTGCTCAGGCTCGCCGTGCTCGACATCATCCCGACGCGCACCATGTACGCGCGCGTGACGCGCGAGTTCGCCAAGTCCTATTACCACTGGTTCTTCCTGCTGCGTCCCGAGCCCATCCCCGAGACGCTGATCGGCGCGAACCCGGACTTCTATCTCGAGAGCCACATCGGAACGCGGCACGCCGGCCTGAAGGCGTTCGCGCCCGAGGCGCTGGCCGAGTACCGCAGGTGCTTTCGCGATCCGGCGGCGATTCACGCGAGCTGCGAGGACTACCGCGCCGCCGAATCGATCGACCTCGCGCACGACGAGGTCGACATTGCGCGCAAGCTCGCCTGCCCGCTGCTCGCGCTGTGGGGCAAGCACGGAACGATAGAGCGCTGCTTCAAGCCGCTCGCCGATTGGGCGGAGCGCGCCGAGAGCGTCCAGGGACGCACCCTGGACTGCGGCCACTACCTACCGGAGGAGGCGCCGGCGGAATTGCTGGGCGAGCTTGTAACATTTTTCACGTAATGTCTTGAAAACATCCGCCTTGCACCCACCTTTCGAATTCGCGCGACAATGACGGCTGCAACAGGACCGGACAGAGAATGGCCGACAAAGCGGTAAGCGACTTCGCACTGCCCGCCACCGGCGGGAAGGAATTCCGGCTCTCGGCAATCAAATCCAGGCGAGTGGTCCTGTACTTCTACCCCAAGGACAACACCCCGGGCTGCACGACCGAGGGGGCGCAGTTCCGCGACCTGCACCCCAAGTTCGTGAAAGCCGGATGCAGCGTGTACGGCGTCTCGCGCGACAGCCTCAGGACGCACGAGAACTTCAAGGCCAAGATGGGATTCCCCTTCGAGCTGCTCTCCGATGAAGACGAAAAACTCTGCAACCAGTTCGGCGTCATGAAAATGAAGAACATGTACGGCAAGAAGGTGCGCGGCATCGAGCGCAGCACCTTCGTCATCGACCGCGATCGCGTGATCAGGCGCGAATGGCGCGGCGTCAAGGTTCCGGGCCACGCTCAGGAGGTGCTCGACTTTGTTGAAGCCGACTGAGTCGCGGCTCGAATCCGAGCCCGCTGGCGCGCGCGCATCCGCGTCCAAATCCGTGCCCTCGCGTCGCGCAAAGCCGCCACAAACCAGCACCAAGCTGTTCGTCCTGGACACCAATGTTCTGATGCACGATCCGACCAGCCTGTTCCGGTTCGAGGAGCACGACGTCTTCCTGCCGATCATGACGCTCGAGGAGCTCGACAATCACAAGAGCGGCATTTCCGAAATCGCGCGCAACGCGCGCCAGGCGAGCCGCTTCCTGGACGAAATCGTGAGCCACGCTCCGGGTCCGATCTCCGAAGGGATTCCGCTGAAGCGCCACGACGCCGACAACGCGTCGGGGCGTCTCTATCTCCAGACGGAGGCGATCAACGGTCACCTGCCCGCGAGCCTGCCGATCGGCAAGACCGACAATCACATCATCGGGGTGGTCATTTTCCTGCAGAAGCGCGAGCCCGACCGCCACGTGATCCTCGTGTCCAAGGACATCAACATGCGCATCAAGGCGCATGCCCTGGGGCTGCTCGCCGAGGACTACTACAACGACAAGGTACTCGAGGACACCGACCTCCTCTATACCGGCGCGCGCGAGCTGCCGACGGACTTCTGGGACGAGCACGGCCGGGACGTGGAGTCCTGGAAAAAAGAAGGCCGGACCTACTACCGCGTCCGCGGACCGCTGTGCGAAAAGCTGCTGCTGAACGAGTTCGTCTACCAGGGAGGCGAGCGGCCGCTGCTGGCGACGGTCAGGGAAATCTCGGAGCGCACCGCGGTCCTCGAGACGCTGCGCGACTACACGCACGCCAGGAACAACGTCTGGGGCATCACCGCGCGCAACCGCGAGCAGAATTTCGCGCTCAACCTGCTGATGGATCGCGACATCGATTTCGTGACACTGCTCGGCCAGGCGGGAACCGGCAAGACCCTGCTCACGCTCGCGGCGGGTCTCATGCAGACCCTCGAGACCAAGCTCTATTCCGAGATCATCATGACCCGGGTCACGGTGCCGGTAGGCGAGGATATCGGCTTCCTCCCGGGCACGGAGGAGGAAAAGATGACGCCCTGGATGGGAGCGCTCGAGGACAACCTCGACGTTCTCAACAAGACCGACGACGACGCGGGCGAATGGGGCCGCGCGGCGACCCGCGACCTGATCCGCTCGAAGATCAAGATCAAGTCGCTCAACTTCATGCGCGGCCGCACCTTCATCGACAAGTACCTCATCCTCGACGAGGCCCAGAACCTGACGCCCAAGCAGATGAAGACCCTGATCACCCGCGCGGGCCCGGGCACCAAGGTGGTGTGCCTGGGCAACATCGCCCAGATCGACACGCCCTACCTGACCGAAGGCAGCTCGGGCCTGACCTATGTGGTCGACCGCATGAAAGGCTGGTCCCATTCGGGACACGTGACCCTGCAGCGCGGGGAGCGCTCGCGACTCGCCGACCACGCCGCCGAAGCCCTGTAAGATACGGAATAAGCCGGGCCCCGCCGTTGTTGGCGGTGCGCCTTCCAGCGCAAGAGAGCACTCCCACTCATACAGAAAGGACGACATGTTTCGTGCCATCCCAAAGAGCGTCGCTGCGGCATTCACCGCCGCGCTGTTCGCGGCGGCGAGCATCGCTCACGCCCAGCAGTCTGATTTCAAGCCTTACGTCGGCCAGCAGGGCAAGGACGTCGTCTGGGTGCCGACCCCGGACGAGGTCGTCGAGCGCATGCTCATCATGGCGCAGACCAAGCCCGAGGATTACGTCATCGATCTGGGCGCCGGCGACGGTAAGATCGCCATCGCGGCCGCGAAAAAATTCGGCGCGCGCGCCATGGGCGTCGAATACAACCCCGAAATGGTGACGTTCGCCCAGAGGAACGCGAAGGCCGCCGGCGTCACCGACAAGGCGCAGATCGTGCACGGAGACATCTTCGCGACCGATTTCACCCAGGCCACGGTCATCACCATGTACCTGCTGCCTTCGCTCAACATGAAGCTGCGGCCGCAGATCCTGGCGTTGCGTCCCGGCACGCGCATCGTCACGCACGCCTTCAACATGGAAGACTGGGAGCCCGACGAATCCACCGACGTCGACGGCCGGCGGGTTTATCTGTGGATCGTTCCGGCGAACATCGCGGGGCGCTGGTCGCTGGAGCTCTCGGGAGGCGCCTCGGACAAGCTCAGCCTCAACTTCGACCAGCGGTTCCAGAGGATCGAAGGCGTGGCGTATCTCGGCTCGGTCCTCGCGGGTCTGCGCGAGCCGCGCCTCTCCGGCTTCAGGATCAGCTTCGCCTACGTCGACCTTAAGGGCGTGCGCCGCGACTTTTCCGGGCGCGTGACGGGCGCGACCATGGAAGGCTCGTTCCGCGGCGACAACGGGCAGGAGGGCCGCTGGTCGGCGGCCAAGAAATAGCCGGAACGAACGGCCCGCGGCGGGGCTACAGGGTTTTGTGGGTGCCGTCGCAGAACGGCTGATTGCGCGTGCGCTTGCAGCCGCACAGCCAGAGTTTCTCGGCTTTGGTGATGGTGAATTTCACCGGGGTGAATTCGGTGGTCTTGTGGGTTCCGTCGCAGAACGGCTGGCTCTTCGAGCCCCCGCAGCGGCACCACCAGTAGTCGCCGGGGGCGAGCTCCACCGCATAGGGGGATTTCTGCGCGAGGTGGGGTTCGGCCATGGCGGGTCTCTCCTCTGGGGGCAGCCCGGGCGACGACGGGCTGGGAGTATAGTACCTTGGAACGGGCATTCAGGAAATCGTAAGCGAGGATAGCGGCGTCAATGAAGTTTCTCTTCGACCTGTTTCCGGTCATCGTTTTTTTCGCCACCTACAAGCTCGCGGGCGGCGGTGACAAGGGCGGCGCCTGCAGCGTCACGCCCGACACGCCGATTGTCCAGGACCCGATCCTGCTCGCGACCGGGTTTGCGATCCTCGCCACGCTGATCCAGGTGTCCTGGCTCCTTCTCAGGAGAAAGAAGGTCGACGGCATGCTTTGGGTAAGTCTCATCATCGTCACGCTGTTCGGCGGAGCCACCCTGGTTTTCCGCGATCCGACTTTCATTCAATGGAAGCCCACGATTCTCTACTGGGCGTTCTCGCTGGTCTTCCTGATTTCGCCGTTCGTCCTGGGGCGGACGCTGATCCAGACGATGTTGCAGGAAAAAATCTCCCTCCCGAGCAGGATCTGGGGACGACTGAATGCCTCCTGGATCCTGTTTTTCCTGCTCATGGGCGCCGTCAATCTGGCGGCCGTGTACAACATGTCCTGCAACGCCTGGGTGAATTTCAAGTTCTACGGGTTCACCGGATTGATGCTCGTGTTCGTCCTCGGGCAAAGCTTGATGCTGGCCCGGTACGTCGAAACGCCCGAACAGCCGCGGTGATCGCCCCCGATGGATCTGTCCGCAGCGATCCGTGAGCGGCTCGCCCCGCTCGAGCCCGTATCCGTCGAGCTTCTGGACGAGTCCGGCCGGCACATCGGTCACGCCGGTGCAGCAGCCGGAGGCAGCCACTTCAGGCTTCTCATCGTATCGCCGCGCTTCGCCGGGCGCGACACGTTGTCACGCCATCGCATGGTCTACGCTGCGCTGGGGACGCTGATGCAGCGCGAAATCCACGCTCTCGCGATTCAAGCCCTCGCGCCGGATGAGCTATGATTCCACTTTCCATCGAAGGAACCGCTATGTTTTCACGCTCGCTCGGCCTGCTCGCCGCGCTCACCCTTTGCACTTCCACGGCGTGGGGCCAACAGTCCCCGGCGCCCAAGGAAGGCGACAAGCCGGTAACGGTCAACGGAAAGCCGATCCCCAGGTCCCGCGTCGACTTCATCGTGAAGCAGCGTGCCGCCCAGGGCCAGCCGGACAACGAGCAGGCGCGCAGGATGATCCTCGACAACCTGGTGACGCAGGAAGTGGTCGCTCAGGAGGCGGACCGCAAGGGCTTTGCGAAGGGCGCCGAGGTGCGCGCGCAGCTCGAGCTCATGCGCCAGCAGGTGCTCGTCCAGGCGCTGATCCAGGACTACCTGAAGGGCCACCCGGTGAAGGACGAGGATTTGCACACCGAGTACGACCGGCTGAAGGCGACGCGCGGAGAAAAGGAGTACAAGGTCCGGCACATCCTCGTCGACAAGGATTCGGAGGCGAACGACATCATCGCCCAGCTGAAGAAAGGCGCGAAATTCGAGGACCTCGCCAAGCAATCGAAGGATCCGGGATCGAAGGACAAGGGCGGCGACCTCGACTGGAATCCGCCGACAACCTTTGTCAAGCCCTTCGCCGATGCGCTCACCAAGCTGGATAAGGGGAAATACACCGAGACCCCGGTGCAGAGCCAGTTCGGCTGGCACGTCATCCAGCTGGACGACGTGCGCACGCAGCCGTTTCCGCCTTTCGACACGGTGAGGCCGCAGCTGCAGCAGAGGCTGCAGGAGCAGGAAGTCCAGAAATACGTGGTCGAGCTGCGCTCGAAGGCCAAGATCCAGTAGGTCCGACCTACGCGACCCACTTCCGCGCGTTGCGGAACATGCGCATCCAGGGGCTGTCCTCGCCCGACCCCGCGGGAGTCCAGGACAGTTGTACCGTGCGGAACGCCCGCTCGGGATGCGGCATCAGGATGGTGAAGCGGCCGTCCGCGGTGGTGAGTCCGGTGATGCCGTCCGGGGACCCGTTGGGATTCGAGGGATAGACAGCGGTCGGAGCGCCGCGGTTGTCGACGAAGCGGAGCGCGACGATGGCCTTCGCCTTCGCGTCCTCCGAATCGAACAGGGCCCGCCCCTCGCCGTGGGCAGTGGGCACCGGCATGCGGTTGCCCGCCATCCCGGCGAAGAAGAGCGAAGGCGACGGCAGGACCTCCACCATGACCAGCCTCGCCTCGAACTGTTCGGAGCGGTTCTTGACGAATCTCGGCCAGTGCTCGGCTCCCGGGATCAGCTCGCGCAGATTGCTCATCATCTGGCAGCCGTTGCACGCGCCGAGCGCGAAGGTGTCGCGGCGCGCGAAGAAGGCGCCGAACTCGTCCCGGGTGCGCGTATTGAACAGGATCGCCTTGGCCCACCCCGCGCCTGCGCCGAGCACGTCGCCGTAGGAGAACCCGCCGCCCGCGGCGAAGCCCTTGAAG
>Ga0137397_10002022_pt1 | contig 14198 bp, 13 predicted proteins | sample czorhiz116metaG_FD_106658 | JGI IMG/M metagenome (GOLD analysis project Ga0137397, IMG submission 106658) | Vadose zone soil microbial communities from Angelo Coast Range Reserve, California, USA - czorhiz1.16 metaG | ecosystem: Environmental > Terrestrial > Soil > Vadose zone | place: USA... | reverse complement strand
TGATGCGCAACACTGACCAACAGTTCACCTAGATTCCAGTTTCCCTTCCGGCTCGCTGCGCTATTCGCGCTCTCATACCAACGTATAATTGTGCCGCTTTGGCGCCTCTGCTAGATTTCAGCTATGGTCGCTCTGGAGAACACGAAGATGGTTGCGATTGTCGATGATGACGATCTAATGCGTAGCGCGCTGGAGGGCCTGCTCAAAGCGGTTGGCTTGCCGGCGCAAGCGTTTGCGTCGGCCGAGGAGTTCCTGAAATCCGGCCAACAACGCCAGGCTAGATGTTTGATCACCGATATCCGTATGCCAGGAATGTCCGGTCTCGAGTTGCAAGCGCATCTGAACGCAGAACGGTGCAGGATTCCGATCATCTTTATCACAGCGCATGGTGACGAAAAAATGCGAATGCAAGCGTTGCGCGCAGGCGCGGTAGAGTTCATGGCAAAACCGTTCGACGACGAGGCATTGCTCGAGAGTGTGCGGGCGGCTCTGGAAAGCTAGGCCGTAAGCAGAAATAGGTATCGGGTCGCGCAAGGAGGTTTTTCGTGGCAGTTGTTGCAAGATTCGGATCTGCCGACCAGAACGCTAGTCCGCGCAGATTTGAGCAGATTATAGGGAGCAGTCCCGCTCTGGAGTCGGTACTCGAACAGGTCGAGCGCGTCGCCCCTACGGATTCCACCGTTCTTATCCAGGGAGAAACAGGCACCGGCAAGGAACTAATCGCGCGCGCGGTTCACAATCTGAGCGCGCGGTGCGGACGCCCATTTATTAAATTGAATTGCGCGGCGATTCCGTTCGATCTGCTGGAAAGCGAGCTATTTGGCCACGAGCGGGGCGCCTTCACCGGAGCCATCGCGCAAAAGATTGGCCGTTTCGAGCTGGCCGACAAAGGCACGCTCTTCCTTGACGAAGTGGGCGATATTCCGCCGGGATTGCAGCCCAAACTGCTGCGTGTCCTGCAGGAACAGGAATTCGAACGCTTGGGCAGCACTCGGACTCACCAGGTGGACGTTCGGCTCGTTGCCGCGACCAACCGGAATCTGGTTGACATGGTGAAGCGCAACGAATTTCGCAGTGACCTCTACTACCGTCTGAATGTGTTTCCGGTTCCGCTGCCACCGTTGCGAGCACGTCGTGAAGACATTCCGGCCCTCGTGGAACATTTTGTTGAAATTTATGCCCGCCGGATGAGTAAGCAAATCGATCACATTTCCCCACAAACGATGTCTGAACTGACGTCGTACGGGTGGCCAGGGAATATTCGCGAGCTGCAGAATTTCATCGAACGTAGCGTGATCCTCACTTCGGGCAACGTCCTGGAATCACCTCTCGCGAGCTTGAGAAATGCCGTCGAAGTGGAATCCCTTGGGCCAACTACCATGGAGGATGCGGAGCGAGAACACATTCGCAAGATTCTCGAGCAGACACGCTGGGTTGTCGCTGGCCCCAACGGGGCGGCCGCGCGTTTAGGAATCAAGAGGTCTACGCTTTACTTCCGGATGCAAAAGCTTGGCATCTCGCGTACCAACAGAGATCCACTTTCCTCGTAGCAGAGTCACCATCATGCGGGACCGATCCTCCCGTCGATTGACACACTCCAAACATAGTCATTAGACGTATCCGTGATCACGTCTCCAGTCGACCTGAATCCGAAGCTGTCTGGCACACAATCAAACAATGTCAGCATGCGGAGCCGCGTCTAGCGGGCTGGCATCACACACCGCGCCCTTGCCTGTGTCGGCCTCTACTTTCAGTCACTTACGAAAATGATCCTTTGGCAATCGCTTTGCTTTTTCTAAGGCGTCGCTCGACGCACCCGAGTTTTCGCAGCGACAGAAAAAAGAGGAGAAATCCAGAAACTAGCGGCTCGCTGGAATAGCCGCTGCTGAATCGCGTGTGCACCGTTCTCTCGCGTAAGGCCTCTGGTTTCGGAATCTCAAAAGGAGGAATTATGAAATTGCAAAAAGTTGTGTTTGCTTTGATTGGAATGATGTTTTTGTTTGCGGCCAAATCGCCGGCGCAGCAGGTGAAAACCGATTACGACCACAGTGCAAACTTTGGTCAGTACAAGACGTACTCCTGGAAAAAAGTGCAAACGAAAGACCCGCTGCTGGTCGACCGCATCAAGGGCGCGGTGGACAGCGCTCTGGTGGCAAAAGGCTTGACGGAAGTTCCTTCGGGAGGTGACGTCGAGGCCTTTGCCATTGAAACGACGCAGAATCAACAAACCTTGGACACGTTCTATAGCGGGTTCGGAGGAGGTCGCCGTTGGGGAGGATTCGGCGGATTTGGCGACGCAACCACGACTGTCGAAACCTACAAAGTCGGGACACTCGTGATCGATCTCTTCGACGCAAAAACAGAGAAATTGATCTGGCGGAGTTCGTCGAGCGATACGCTCTCTAATAACGCGGACAAGAACACAAAGAAACTCGATAAGGGCGTGAAGAAAATGTTCCAGCATTTTCCTCCCGCTCCGTCGACAAAACACTAAGGTGAGCGAGATGAATCGCTATCTGACTTTCTCGCTCGCTATCTTCATGACCTTGAGTACCCTGGCCATTCCTCCGCGCGCAGCAAAAAAGCCGCGCGCGGGAACGGACAGCCAGAAAGCGATGGTTTGGACCAATGACGACCTCGCGAGTCTCCATCTTCCCGGCCTGATTTGCATCGTGGGCCGAACGAACGAAGAAACGCCAAAGTCTGCATCTGCGCCGGCACCGTACGCGGAGACCCAGAATCCAGCGTGGTATGCCGGGCAGGCGGCGAAACTACGCGATGAACTCGAACGCAGAAAGGCTCAGCTCGCTGCATACCGTCAAGCGATCGAAGATGCGAAAAATCTTAAGACGATGGCGGGCGGGATAAACCTCGAGGAAGGCGACATCGGCATCACTCCCGAAGCCGGCATGGAAATCCTTCAGCAGCGTGTGAACGAAACAGAGTCGGAGCTCGACGCATGGGAGGACTTGGCCCGCCGCAATGACATTCCGCCGGGCACCCTGAGCGGCCAGTGAGCTTAGCTGGCGCTGTTTACGAGGGCATATGAAGTTTTTTGAACATTGGTTTGACATCAAGAGAATGAGTTCAATTTTGTACTGGAGAGTTTTCCATGAAGTTGTCCAAGCAGGTTTTGACTTTACTTCTTTGCCTTTCGCTCTTGCGATTCACTGCGCAAGCCGAATCTTTCGGTTCTATGGGTCAATCCAACGATCAGTTGCCGACTCGGCCGGCGCAGCAGTCCCCTCAGGAGCTGCAGCAACTCGTCGCCCCCATCGCCTTGTACCCGGACGCGCTCGTTGCACAGATTCTCGCTGCTTCCACTTACCCAGCTGAAATTGTCGAGGCGGACCGCTGGATCCAGAGTCACTCCAACCTCAAAGGTGAAGAGCTGGCAAAAGAAGTCGACAAACAACCGTGGGACCCCAGTGTGAAAGCCGTCACGCAATTTCCTTCGGTTCTTGAAAATATGGACAAGAACCTTTCCTGGACTTCTTCGCTCGGGGACGCATACGCCAACCAACAACAGGATGTGACGGATGCTGTCCAGCTGATGCGTCAGCAGGCTCGCAAGGCCGGCCACCTGGACAGCAATGAGCAAGAGAAGGTAACGACGCAAGGCAACACCATTGTCATCGAACCAGTCGATCCTGACGTGGTCTATGTGCCCGCGTACGATCCTTGGCTCGTGTACGGCGATCCGATCGTTGCATACCCGGGTTGGTATCCCGTCCCGGGAATCTTCCTGGGCGGGGTGGGGATTGGATTTGGAATCGGCTTCGGGATCGGTTTTTTTGGCGGATATGGGTGGGGCTGGCACCACTGGGGATACGACTGGCACGGCAGGACAGTAATCTACAATCACAACACCTACATTTCTCACAGCCGAACAATCATTAATCGCAACAACTTCAACCACGGAAACTTCAATCGCGGCAGCTTCGGCCATGGCGACATCAATCATGGTAATGCGTTCCGCGGAAGCAGACCCGGCGGCGGTGGTCCGGGGTTCCACGGATCTTCGGCTCCTCATTTTCAGCCGGGAACACGCTCCGGCGCGTTCAGCGGATTTGATCACGGCGGAAACGTTCGGGGCTTTTCCTCTCGCGGGCGGTCGAGCTTTGGAGGTGGTTTCCACGGAGGCGGTTTCCATGGCGGTGGACGCCACAGATGACGGCAGCCTCAGTGGTAAAGGTCGAGAAATCAAAAATGGAGAAGAACATCATGCTTCACAGAATTTCGTTTTTTGTTCAGCTTGAATGCAAGCACTTTGTTCGGTTTGCAGTATCCTTACTGTTTGCACTTTCCCTGGGTTGTTCATCTGCACCAGTCTTCGCTCAGGCGCAGGGACAGAGGACCTTTGCCTCCGCCGACGATGCCAGTCGCGCACTCTTCGTTGCAATGCGAGCCCAGGACGAACAAGCTCCCTTGCGTATCCTCGGACCAGCCGGAAAGGATGTGCTTTCGTCCGGCGACCCGCAGGAAGATTTGGATACTCGCACCGGCTTCGTCGTCAAATATCAGGAGATGCATCGGTTCGTCACCGAAGCGAACGGAACTGTAATCCTGATTGTTGGGGCGGAGAACTGGCCCTTTCCAATTCCTCTCGTAGCTAACCACGGTTCGTGGTATTTCGACACGGCGACCGGCAAGGACGAAATCCTGTTCCGGCGCATCGGCAAGAATGAACTCGCCGCCATGGATGCATGCCGCGAGCTGGTCGCAGCGCAGAAACAATATTTTGCGCGCCCACCAGCGAATCTCTCCCCGCAATTTGCTCAGAGACTGGTCAGCGATGAGGGCCAGCACAATGGTCTGTACTGGCATGGTGCCATCGATGAGTTCGATAGCCCGATCAACCCTCTCATCGCTTACGCGCGTCAAAATCTCCCGACGGATCAAGTCGGCGAGCATGTTCCGTTCAATGGATATATGTTTCGGATCCTCAGCAGCCAAGGACCACATGCACAGGGCGGAGCCAGGAACTACATCGTCGATGGGAAGATGAGCGCGGGATTTGCCTTCGTTGCATACCCCGTTGAGTACCGCTCCTCGGGTGTTATGACTTTCATTGTCGACGCATCCGGAGCCATCTACGAAAAGGATCTTGGCCCCGAAACAACTAAGCTTGCACAGGCAATGACGGCTTACGACCCGGATTCCACCTGGCACAAGGCGGAGTAATTGAATCCGTCTTTCACTGTCATCTCTATCAATCGCGAAGACAAAAACTGATGGTGAAGATTCTCCTTCAATGAGCGACCTGGCACATCTCAGCGCCGTCCAAGAACCACGGCTCTCGCGGACGCGCGGTCTTCGCGAAAGAATTCCGTTGCTATCTCTTCTGCGACAGGATTTGGCCGATCGACCGATATGGCTGCAACTCGTATTGGTCGTGACGGCGATTGCCGGGGTTGCTTATGCAGATCATCTCGTTGTTTCGCTCTCGCTGGTTTACCTTTACACCTTACCTCTTACTATCGGGGCGGTTTTTTTGCGAAAGGAAATCAGCTACGCCCTAATCATGGCGTGTATCTTATTCCACTACTTTTTTCACTCTCTTGATTCCCCACGGCACATCCAATTAGGACTTCGCATATTCCACGATCTCTCGGCGCTGTTGTGTCTCACTTTTGTTGTTTATGTCATCCAGCGTTATACCGAGCGGCAGGACTCGCTTGTCAAAACGGTTCGGCAGCAGCGTGACAGCCTTCTCCGAGACGTGGAGCTGGCAGCGCAAGTTCAGCGTTTATTTCTTCCCTTGGACGGACCATCCATTTCCGGACTTGACGTCGCCGGCATGATGCAGCCTGCGCATGGCGTAAGCGGCGATTATTACGACTACATTCCCATCAACGCGCACACCCTTCAGATGGTCATTGCCGACGTATCCGGCAAAGGCGTCCCCGCTGCTCTTCTGATGTCCGCGACGGCAGCAGTCATGCGGCTTGAAGCGAATCGTGATCGAAACATTCTGGAGCTAGCGGGCCGGTTGAATGCTGAAATCTACTCTGTGTCCGACGACGAGCACTACGTGACGTTGCTGCTCGCAGAAGTGGATGCGCACAAACGGACATTGCGCTATGTCAATTGCGGACACAATCCCGCACTCTTTCTTCGGGCAAATACCGGCACGCTGACACGCCTGAACTCATCTTGTCCACCGATCGGATTATTCTCCGAAGAGATTTGCGAACAGGCTTCAGTAGATCTTACGGCGGGCGATGTGTTGGTTTTCTACACAGATGGCGTTACTGAGGCGGAGAACCAGACTGGCGAAGAATTCGGTATGGAGCGCCTTTCCGCGGCAGTGCGTAACGGCTCTACGCTCTCCGCTGAAGGTCTCATGAGCAGTATCTATAACGCTGTGGCAGATTTTTGCGGCGACCATTTTAACGATGACGCAACCATTCTCGTTGTCAAATGCAATTTCGATGGCTCCTCTCCCGTAAGTTCGTAAGACATTCCAGACTACACATCCTTCAAATCCTTACAGGCTTCGGCTGGCACTGGCGCCTCTCGTTCCACATTGCGTCCGCCTCCATCGCAACACGCTCTTCATCCTGAAAAACACCGTTGTCAGCGTATTGACAATCATCCAATGCGCTGGACTGTTCACTCTTCGACCCTTCCACATGGCCTCCGGGCTGATCCTCTCAAAGCCCTTGTTTTCAACCGCTTTCAGAAACTCCCGCTCACCCTTCACAGTGGCATCCAGGGTGCCTCCTCCAGAGTCTGAGGCAAGAAAAACTGCGAAAAAGAAAGAGGAAAAACCTATGCGAAAGTTGTTGACCTGCTTGAGCTGCACTCTATTTGCTTCTGCACTTTTGTTCACAGAGGTGGCGAGCGCGGCAGACCAAACCAAAGATGACGACCGATTGAGAAATAGTGGAACGGTCTTGAAAGAGATTCTCGATGTTCCCGACGGCATTCCGCAGGATTTGCTCGACAAGGCAGACTGCGTCGTTGTGTTTCCGTCTGTTCTAAAGGCCGCATTCGTCGTTGGCGGAAGCTACGGGCGTGGCGCGATGTCATGCCGCAAGGGCGAAGACTTCCGGGGACAGTGGGGCGCCCCGACGATGATGGCGCTGGAAGGCGGCAGCTTCGGCTTTCAGATCGGTGGAGAAGCTACGGATTTTGTATTGCTCGTGATGAATGAACGCGGTGCAAGAGGCATCCTCGCCAGCAAGATCAAGCTTGGAGGCGACGCCTCGGTCGCCGCTGGCCCGGTTGGTCGCGATGCTTCGGCTGATACCGACGCGACTCTGCGAGCCGAAATCTTGAGCTACTCAAGGGCGCGTGGTCTTTTCGCAGGCTTCTCTCTCGAGGGCTCCACAATCCGACCCGACAATGGCGACAACCGCCGCGTGTACGGCAAGAAGATTCCGGCGAAGGACATCGTTCTGTCCGAAACGGTCTCCGTCCCCCCGGCAGCCAAGAAACTGATTTCGACTCTGGACGAGCGGACTCCGAGGCACAGGTCGTAGGTCCGATTGACTGAGGCAGGGGTGAACCATGTGGATTGTTAAACTAGCACTGAAGCGGCCCTACACCTTCGTGGTACTCGCTATTCTGATTTTTGTCTTTGGGGGTCTCGCGATTGTTCGTACTCCCACGGACATCTTTCCGAATATCGACATCCCTGTCGTCAGCATCATCTGGAACTACAACGGACTTGACCCGCAGGATATCTCCGACCGGATCGTCTCGATCACCGAGCGCAATCTAACGACCACCGTCGACAACATCGCACACATCGAGTCTCAATCCTATTACGGCATCGCGGTGGTTAAAGTTTTCTTCCAACCCTCGGTGAGTATCGACAAAGCCATAGCCCAGATCACCGCAAATTCCCAAACGCAACTCCGGCAACTGCCCCTCGGCACAACGCCGCCACTGATCATCACCTACAGCGCGTCGACCGTCCCTATTCTCCAGCTCGGTCTTTCCGGCAAGGGTATCGCGGAACAGCAACTGAACGACTATGGCCTCAATTTTATCCGCCCTCGACTGGTCACCGTTGAGGGAGCTGCCGTGCCATATCCATATGGCGGCAAGCAGCGCCAAGTGCAGGTCGACCTGAACACGGCAGCGTTAGAGGCCAAAGGTCTTTCCGCTCTCGATGTAGTCACTGCGATTAGCGCCCAAAATTTGATTCTGCCCACGGGCACCTCCAAGATCGGTTCCAAGGAATACAACGTCGACATCTCCAATGCGGCTCCTCAGACCATCGAGCAGCTTAACCGCATCCCGATTAAGACAGTTGGCAGCACAACAACTTACATTGGAGATGTTGCTTGGGTGCGCGATGGCTTCCCCCCGCAAACCAACGTCGTCCGCGTAAACGGCCAGCGCGCGACTCTCTTGACCGTCCAGAAAAATGGCAATGCCTCGACGCTCAACATCATTAACGGGATCAAGGCGCTGCTGCCGCAGATCAGGCAAACCGTCCCTCCGGCTTTGGAGATCAAACCTCTTGCCGACCAATCCATCTTCGTCAAAGGCGCCATTCAGGGCGTAGTAAAAGAAGCGAGCATTGCTGCCTGCTTAACCGGTCTGATGATTCTCCTCTTTCTCGGGAGCTGGCGCAGCACGCTCATCATCGCCGTTTCGATTCCGCTTGCCATTCTCACGTCCATCATCGCTCTGAGTGCGCTCGGGGAAACCATCAACATCATGACGCTGGGCGGACTCGCTCTCGCCGTCGGAATCCTCGTGGACGACGCGACTGTTGAGATCGAAAACATCAATCGAAATATCGCGCTGGGAAAAGAAGTGGAACACGCCATCCTGGACGGCGCTCAACAAATTGCAGTGCCGGCGTTCGTCGCGACGCTCGCGATTTGTATTGTCTTTGTTCCGATGTTCCTCCTCTCGGGCGTAGCGCGGTATTTGTTCGTCCCGCTCGGGGAAGCGGTCGTATTTGCCATGCTAGCCTCCTATCTGCTGTCGCGTACGGTAGTTCCGACCATGGCCAAGTTTCTCTTGCGCGGGCATGAGCACGATGCCGCCAAGACGGCAGCTTCCCGCAATCCCTTTGTCCGCATGCAGCTTCGTTTTGAGGAAGCTTTCGAGCACCTTCGCGAGCGTTACCATGCATTACTGGAGCGCTGCTTGCATCACCGCCGCGCTTTTCTGATCGCATTCTTCGGCGCATGTCTCGGCTCCCTGGCCTTGATCGTTCCCTGGCTCGGCCAAGACTTCTTTCCCACGATCGACAGCGGCTCGTTCAATCTTCACCTCCGAGCGCCAACGGGAACTCGCATCGAGGAGACCGCCCGCCTGTGTGATCTCGTCGAGCGATCCATCAAGCAACAGCTTCCACCAGGCGAAATCTCCAACGTGATTGACAACATTGGATTGCCCTACAGCGGCATCAACACGTCCTATAACAACACAGGAACCGTCGGCAGCTCGGATGCCGATATTCTCGTAACTTTCGCGGTCAACCACCACAAAACAGCCAAGTACGTTCATGACTTGCGCATCAGCTTGGCCAAGCAATTTCCCGGCGTGACCTTTTCTTTCCTACCTTCGGACATGGTTAGCCAAATTCTGAACTTCGGTTCGCCAGCTCCTATCGACATTCAAGTCCTCGGCAACGATCAGGCCGGCAATCAGCGTTACGCGAATGCGTTGCTCGAGCAAGTCAAGTACGTCCCCGGAATCGCCGATGCACGGATTCAGCAGCCCTTCGATCAACCCTACATGCATCTTTGGGTCGACCGCACCAAGGCTCAGGAGGTCGGCTTCAACACCCAAGCCATCGCGCAAAACGTGCTGATTTCCCTTGGCGGCAGCTTTCAGACTTCCCCGACCTACTGGCTCGATCCCAAAAATCGAGTCAGCTATCAGGTCTCCACACAAACTCCGCAGTACCGCGTGACGACGCTCCAGGATCTAGCCAATATGCCCATCACCGGGCCCACACCGAACGCCCCGCCGTCCCTTCTCGCCAGCTTCGCTTCCATTCAGCGCGGAAGCGGGACGGCAGTGGTCTCTCATTACAACATCCAGCCAGCCATCGATATTTTTGGCGCTGTCCAAGGCCGGGACCTTGGAGGCGTCTCGGGCGACATCACGCGGATCCTCGATAAGACTCGTAACCAGCTGCCGCGTGGGTCCGAGGTAGTTCTCAGAGGCCAGGCGCAGACGATGCGTTCCTCTTATATCGGTCTCTTGGCTGGGCTCTTTTTTGCTGTGCTGCTCGTGTACCTCTTGATTGTCGTCAACTTTCAGTCTTGGCTCGATCCCTTCATCATTATTTGTGCGCTGCCCGCCGCCCTAGCGGGAATCGCCTGGTTTCTGTTCTTGACCCACACCACGCTGAGCGTGCCGGCACTCACCGGCACCATCATGTGCATGGGCGTAGCCACCGCCAACAGCATCCTGGTCGTAAGCTTTGCCTCCGAACAGATGGCCGCGGGCAAAGATCCCATCACAGCCGCTCTTGAATCCGGTTTCACGCGCTTCCGCCCCGTACTGATGACCGCTCTGGCCATGATCATCGGGATGTTGCCTATGGCTCTTGGGCTAGGGGACGGTGGCGAACAGAACGCTCCTCTGGGCCGCGCAGTCATCGGCGGACTGCTTTTCGCCACGGTATCCACGCTGCTTTTCGTGCCGACTGTTTTCAGCGTTCTGCACGGATTGAAGCGTGGACATGGAGAAACAGGCGCCCAAACACAAGGGACTCTCTGAAATGAATTTTGAAGGAATGATGCCAATGCGATCACAAACAACAGAACAAATCTTCGTGCAAGCACAAGAACCACAATCGTCAACCGTCAGCCCCACGCCACGTCGTTCGCGACGCAACTGGATCGCCGCCTTGGCAGTTTTCCTGGTCTTCGCCGCGCTTTTGGTTTCCGGAATTCTCGAACGCGTCCATGCCAGCGCCCATTTGCGCACGGAAACCGCGGACATGGCCGTGCCGACTGTCTCGGTCGTCTCGCCTCAGCGCTCCGCTCCCTCGCAGGAGCTCGTATTGCCGGGAAACGTGCAGCCCTATGTCACTGCGCCGATCTTTTCGCGCACGAATGGATATTTGCAGGCTTGGTACTTCGACATCGGCACACACGTAAAGAAAGGGCAACTCTTGGCCGTGATTGCGACACCTGAAGTTGATCAGCAGCTGGGACAGTCGCGCAGCAATCTTTCCACTGCGGAGGCGAATCTGAGGCTTGCAGAGATCACAAAGAATCGCTACGAAGGCTTGCTCAAAAGCAACGCTGTGTCTCAGCAGGAGGTGGACAATGCCGTCGGCACCTACAACGCCAATAAGTCCATCGTGGAAGCCGACCAGGCCAATGTGAAACAACTGGAGGCGTTGCAGTCTTTTGAAAAGATCTATGCCCCCTTCGACGGAATTATTACGGCTCGTAACACCGACGTTGGCGCTCTGGTTGACTCGGGTAGTTCCGGAGGCGTCAAGACCGATCTGTTCCATCTCTCTCAAGTCGACCGGCTGCGCGTCTATGTCAATGTCCCGGAGGAATATTCGCAAGCAGTTACTTCCGGCCTGACGGCGGAGCTGACTTTGGCGGAGTTTCCGGGGAGCACGTTCAAAGGCAAACTCGTGCGCACTTCCGAAGCCATTAATTTCGAGACGCGCACGCTGCTGGCGGAAGTGGATGTAACCAATCCGAGCGGTAAGTTGCTTTCCGGCTCTTATGCGGAAGTCCATTTCAAAGTTCCAGGGAAGATCTCCACCTACATTTTGCCGGTCAACACGCTCCTGTTTCGCAAGGAAGGCCTGCGGGTCACTGTTGTTCAGGACAGCAAAGCGCAGTTACTGCCGGTAACCCCCGGCCGCGACTTCGGCGACACGATCGAAATCCTTTCCGGTCTGCAAGGCAACGAGTCCGTCGTCGTGAGCCCACCGGATTCCGTAGTGAATGGAGAAAAGCTGCAGATCGCTCAAACCACCGCAACTGGAGCCACACCGTGAGTTTCCTTCGTCACCGCAGTACAAACACTGGCTTCACGATCTGGATCGCGGGCGGTCTCAGTGCCGTGAGCATGCTGCTATTCGCGGGATGCACGGTTGGACCGAAATATAGGCGTCCGGCAGCAGAGGTTCCGGCGGCTTATAAAGAGGTTGGCGATTGGAAACCCGCGCAACCGAACGAGCAAAATCTCGGCGGGAATTGGTGGGAATTGTTTCAAGACCCTCAACTGAACGCCCTCGAACTTCAGGTCAATGTTTCGAACCAAAACCTCAAGGCAGCCGCGGCGCAATACACCCAAGCGCGCGCGCTCCTCCGCTATTCCCGCGCCGATCTGTTCCCCACGGTTAACGCGGCTCCATCGGCGACGCGCGTCAAAACGTCAAGCAACCGTCCGCCTCCCAGCTCAACGTTCAATGGCATTACTTACAACGATTTTCAAATTCCCTTCGAATTGTCTTACCAGATCGACGTTTGGGGACGCGTCCGTCGCACCGTTGAGTCCTATCGCGACCAGGCACAAGCGAGCGCAGCCGACCTGGCCACAGTCAACTTATCAATGCATGCCCAGTTAGCTTTGTTTTACTTCCAGGCCCGTACGCTTGACGCCGAGGAGCAACTCCTGAATTCCACTGTCACGCAATATGAGCAAGCGTTGGAATTGATCCAGAATCGGTTTACAGGAGGCCTTGCTTCCGATGTGGAGGTGCAGCAAGCCAAAACACAACTGGAAACAACCCGAGCGCAAGCCGTAGATGTTCGAGTTGCCCGCGCACAGTATGAGCACGCAGTGGCCGTTCTGATCGGGAAGCCTCCGGCAGAATTCAGCCTTCCTCCTCTGCCCCTGACAATGCCGCCTCCATCGATTCCCGTGGGATTGCCGTCCGGATTGCTCGAGCGCCGGCCTGACATCGCAGCCGCAGAACGCCGAATGGCGTCCGCCAACGCGCAAATCGGAGTCGCTAAGGCCGCTTACTATCCCAATATCAGCTTGGGAGCAACCGGAGGATTTGAGAGTAGCGCCATCACCACATTGATATCCGGCCCCAGCGTCTTGTGGTCGGTTGGTCCATCTGCTCTGTTTACCGTCTTCGACGTAGGAAGGCGCCGGGCTGCCTCAGACCAGGCAGTCGCTGCCTATGATCAAACCGTGGCCAATTATCGTCAAACCGTGCTGACCGGCTTTCAGCAGGTTGAGGACAATGTCGCCGCTTTGCGGATCCTCGAGAACGAAGCTCAGGTTCAGGACAGAGCTGTGACTGCTGCCCAAAAATATTGGGAACTCGCGAACACTCGTTACCAAGGTGGCGTTACCAGCTACCTTGAAGTAACAACCGCAGAGAGCACGGCTCTCTCTGACGAAGTTACTTCCGTGAACATTCTCGGCCGCCGCATGGTGAACGCTGTACTCCTTGTGCAAGCCTTGGGTGGCGGATGGGATAGCTCCGCCTTGCCTGAACACCCCGAGTGTTGCGGCAAGCTGGCGAGCGCTACAAAGTAGCGGTGACCGTTTTTCACATTGCGGTCCCCATTTTGACTAGGCCATTCTCAAATGTCTCGGCACAGTTCAACGCCATCTGCGTGCTACTTATCTTGTTACTATTTTCGGGCGATTTGAGGGTCATTAGGACCCGCATAAACACTGGCGATTCTTTCTAAATCAAGGATGCCAAACCAGTCTTCGTGGTACGAGCGACTGCTGGAGACGCGCGGCGAGGGAGAGTTCGGCCTCAATTTCCGTGTGGCGTTTCTTCAGGAGCGCGTTGGATTCGCGAAGTTGCTTGAGCTCTCCAAGAATAGGTTCCATTTGGCCGGGCAAATCCGGAGTTTGGATGTCGATATCGAGCATGGCATTCATTGACCTTCAAAGACCGAGAGTCGCGCAGCATCTTTCGCCGCAAGCACCAACTCCTCCTTAGGCTTCCGCAATTCATGAGCGCGTACGGCTGGCGAACCGGACTGGACAAATCTGCGCCAGACAACGCGTAGGCTGGCAACGATTGGTTGCCTTTCCCGTTTTTCGAGCTGATGAAGTTGAACCGTTTCAAAATCGAGAGTCAGATTTGTTGCATGCGGGCATCCGCAAACACTCAGGCCTCTTTTGCTTTTGCCGCCGCGGCAAATGCCGCCGCATTCTTTCGGACAAACTCCCGCACGTCCAGCGGCCGTTGCCCCGTCAGCGTGAGCACGTAGTCCGACCTCCGGTCGAAGCGCCCCGCGCGATGCAGATAGCCCATCGCCGCCAGGTGG
>Ga0137397_10002020_pt1 | contig 14211 bp, 10 predicted proteins | sample czorhiz116metaG_FD_106658 | JGI IMG/M metagenome (GOLD analysis project Ga0137397, IMG submission 106658) | Vadose zone soil microbial communities from Angelo Coast Range Reserve, California, USA - czorhiz1.16 metaG | ecosystem: Environmental > Terrestrial > Soil > Vadose zone | place: USA... | reverse complement strand
GCTAATTGAACAACGTAAGGTGACCGATGAGCTGATCCGACGGCGGCAAGCGCGGCCCGACAACGCACCGAAGGATTAAATCGTTGCGGGGTGCTGTAGCCGCCCAAAGCAGCCGTTGATGAGTGGCCGGACCGGGTCGAACCCTGCCAGCCCGGTAGCTGCCTCTGGAACGGCACTCCGGTCGCGTCAATCAAGTAGCTGCCCCCGGCAACCCAGTCTTGTGCGACGCGGATCGGGATCAAGCGATCTTCTCGGTGACGCGCTCGTTCCGCTCAACGCCGATCTGGATCAGAATAACGACCCGGAAGTAGCGCAGCGCGGCAGGCATCTCGATGCATAGCAAGCGGCTTGAACCCCACGAGCTCGACAAGATCGCCACTGCGACGCTCTCGTACTATGAGCAGCGCGCTGAGGACTTTCGCGCTGGCACGCGAGATCACGATGTCAGCCAGAACATCGCCGCGCTATTGCGGCATATCGACGGCGAGTCGCCTTTAGTGATTCTCGATTTTGGCTGTGGGCCAGGACGCGACCTCAAAGCTTTTGCGGGATTAGGCCACACGGCTATCGGGCTGGAGGGAGCAGCCGGCCTTGCTGCCATGGCGCGTGCCGACACCGGTTGCGTGGTATGGGAGCAGGATTTCCACAGGCTTGACCTGCCGGGTGAGCGCTTTGACGGCATCTTCGCGAACGCTTCGCTCTTTCATGTGCCGTCCCAAGAATTGCCGCGCGTGTTGCGACAATTGCACGCAGCACTGAAGCCGGGGGGCGTGCTGTTCAGCTCCAATCCGCACGGCCAGAACGAGGAAGGTTGGAACCGCGGGCGCTACGGCGCTTACCACGATCTTGAAGCGTGGCGTCGCTACATGTTGGATGCGGCGTTCATAGAACTCGAGTATTACTATCGGCCGACGGGATTACCCCGCGAACAGCAGCCGTGGCTGGCGAGTGTGTGGCGCAGGCCGCCTCCATAGAAGATCGGTACCCTCTGAGTTCCATGGACCGAGCCGCCGCGCCCCAATGAGAGTCTGACGGGGTGCAAAGGAGCGGGACCGGCCAGAACCGGGCGATGGAGGGAACAACCTGCCCGCCCGGGAGCTGCCGTTCGCGTAGCTAGACCGCCTTAGCGCAGCGAGGTAGAAAATCGGCATCAGTAGCTAGGCCTTGCGGGCATTTTCACTTTCCGCTAGATTCATAGTATGAGTTCGATGGCACGCAATTTTCGATTTACCGGCCCGACCCAATCCAGGAGTCAGGCGTTCCGGTAGCGTGCACAGCCTTCTTTGAACTCTTAAGTCTTTCGACACCACCACTGCGCTTTTTTGACCACCTGAATCGGGTCGGGTTTTCTTCTCGTCCGCTGGCTTTGCGGCGTCTGAAATCCACTCGAAACGAAGGTGTGTCATGTCCAATCAAATTCTCGATACTCTCGCGTATCAACGCTCATTAAGCGTCCGCGACCTAACTGACGCGGCACTCGGTCCCCACGCAATTCAATTGCTTGTTCAGTGCGCCATTGAGGCCCTGCGAACCGCTTGGCAGTGCCCAGTAGTTGTTTACCGCGCACCACCGGTCGTCACAATCGCCGAAAATTACGATGATCTACTCTATCCGACCGACGGCGCCTCGCGCGATGCGAGATACACTCGCTACGTTTCCGATGGCACCCTATTGCGCACGCAGACCTCTGCAATGATTCCACGCGCTTTGCCGGTGATTGCGGCGGCCAGTTACAGCGATGTGCTGATCGCGTGCCCCGGCCTCACTTATCGACGAGATTCAATAGACCGGCTTCACGTTGGCGAGCCTCATCAGTTAGATCTCTGGCGAGTCCGAAAAGATCGATTGCGGCGTGATGACCTAATCGCAATGGCCGAAGCCATCGTAGGCGCGTTACTGCCTGGCGCGGCGATGCAGGTTAACGAGACCGTACACCCTTACACGCTGGGGGGCTTGGAGATTTATGCCCGCGTCGATGGTGCCTGGCTTGAGGTACTCGAGTGCGGATTGGCACATCCACAAATACTAAAAACCGCCGGCTTGAGTCCCGATAAATATTCCGGTCTCGCGATGGGTATCGGTCTCGATCGAATGTTGATGCTGCGAAAGGGAATTGACGACATCAGAGCACTGCGCTCCTCGGATCTCCGAATCGCGAAACAAATGCTTGATCTGAAACGCTATCGAGCCGTCTCGCATCAGCCGCCAATCCGCCGTGATCTATCAATTGCGGTCACATCATCATTGACTTCGGAGGAATTGGGGGATCGCGTCAGATCAACGCTGGGAGAGCGATGCAAAAACATCGAGGAAGTCGCCGTCGTGTCGGAGACGCCTTATCTTGAGCTATCGTCCGAGGCCCAGCAGCGGTTGGGTATGGCGCCTCATCACAAGAATGTTCTGCTCCGAATCGTGATTCGAGATCTGGAGCACACGCTGACTTCCGACGAGGCGAACGTATTACGCGACGATATTTACGAAGCAATACACGAAGGAACCGTCAAGTCTTGGGCTTCCAGGGGTGATTGCTCATAACTGTCGAGATTTATCCGCAAGAACGGTGCTTTTCAGGCATGGCGTAATGAATTGCCATCCGTAAAGCGGTCGTTGACCACCGTCAAGTATGGGTCGTGAGGACTCATTGGCGGTCGCGGCCGTGGCCACAGGCTCCAGTCGGCCAAAACCGGGCGTAGCCCAGTCTTGAATGGTCGCCGTAAAGCCGCCGCTCGCGGCATGCGACAGACTTGACGGCGAAGGAATACGATGTGAAAGCCTACGCAAGCTGCAAATTGTCGCCGTGTCCCTCGATGTCATCACGAGATGTATTTGCTGGCGATGGTGGTCATAAGCTTCGGCGAACGTTGCGGATCTACTTTCCGTGCGAGGTAGCCAAAACGGAACTATCAACCTCGCATATTGACGCCTGCGGGGTACCGCCCAGTGTACCTTTTGGAAGTGTACCAACGACGTGCCACATGCCGTTTTCGAGAGTCGCTACGTAAGGCTCGCCTTGCGCAAATCATTGAACTGAAGGTAACCGAGGAGCATCTGGCTCTGGACCGTGCGTTTTTCGAAGGTGCCGTGGGTTATCCGCTGCAGGTACTGTTTCGCATCGATGCACAGTAAGGATCTGGTCGCAGCATCGGGGTCGCGCGAAGCGCCATGGAAAACTAGCTATTGCGCGGCTGTTAGGGCGCAGAAGCAAGCGCGGCTGGCCAAGGCTGCGGCCAGTTCACTCGACACCGTTGAATCGCGGACGAGCGCTGTGGTGAGTCGAGCAGGGCCATAGCATCATGCAGACATGCCTGTAGTTCCAGCCGCACGTATACGGCCTCGCCGTCCTGGCCAGCCCGGTAGGCAGACTGAACCGCTATCGTTATGCCTCTTTCTCGATTGGCGAGATACTGTTCATGCGTCATCGGCTTTGGTGGTGGACTGGCGCAAGCCGAGACAATCAGACTCGCGATGCTGAGTACGGCGATTGATGATTTCCGCATGACTTCCATTGCGCTCGTCTCCTAGAAACTGCAAGGCGAAGCATAGCTGTGGGAGGTTTCACGCCGCTGCGACCGAGTCGGCGATTTACGACACGGGTGCAGGACCGATGTAGGGAGCACCATAAAATCAATGGGTTACGAGCGATCAGCGAGGCGGCATTTGGACGGCGTCATGGCTGCCATGCTCCGGCGCCGCCCGTTTGATCCAAACGTTACGGCTTCGGCGTAACAATCGGATATTGTGACTTCACATTCTGGCCCGATACTGCCGCTGCCGGCGGTGCGCTCCACCAGCGTGATTCGGAACTGATCTGCGACTGTTCTATGGGCGCGCTTCGAGCACCAGATTGAAGGGAGTCTCGGTAGCGCGCCTAAATCGGCCGAAGCCACCTCCGGTCACGACTACCTCACGTAACCGACGCTCGCCCGCCTGTGCGCCAAGTGCTGGGCCATTGCGCGCAAGCGACACCGGCACGCAGATCTGCGACGACGCTCCGTACATCACTCGACCGACCGGATTCAGATTGTCTTGAACATTGTCGTTCGCGAACGGCTCGACGATCATCACCGTCCCATCGTCTTTCAGCGCGCGTCGCGCATGGCGCGACACTCCAACGGGATCTCCCATGTCGTGAAGGCAATCGAAGAATGCGATGAGATCAAATGACTCGCCGCGGTAACTCACCGCATCCGCCTCCTCAAACTGCACGTTCGTTACGCCTGCGGCAGCGGCTCTTTCGCGGGCTGTTCGAATGGAATCGGCATGGTAGTCGTATCCGGTAATTTTCGAGTTGGGATACGTTTTGGCCATGAGAACCGCGCTGGCTCCATGACCGCAGCCGACATCGGCTACCTTTGCTCCCGCCTTGAGTTTTTCAACGACCCCGTCTAGAGCTGGAAGCCACGATGTGATGAGATTGGCGTTATAGCCGGCGCGGAAGAACCGCTCCGTTCCATGAAAGAGACAGGGATGGTGCTCGCCCCATTCCATACCCTTTCCAGTGCGGAAATTGTCGAGGGTACGGTCTAAGGCGTGAAAGGTGGCTTCGACAATGTTGTACGCGCCTGGCATGTCGACCGGCCCATTGGGGTCCGCGAGGCAAAGCGCCTGTTCTGGGCTCAGCGACCAATTATTCTTCGTCGCGTCGAACTGCACATATCCGCCGGCTCCCTGATTGCCGAGCCACTCGCGAACGTACCGCTCGCTCGTGCCGGTTTTCTGCGCCAGGTCGGAGGACGTAATGGGGCCCTTGGCGAGCTCCTTATATAAGCCGAGCCGATCTCCGACCAGCATCAGTGCAGCGCTCATCGCTGCGCCAAGATCACCCACTGCCTTGCCGAGAAACTCATTGAGTTTCGATTCGTCGATAGCCATGTCAGATTTCTCCCCGGTTTGTCGCGTTCGATGAAGCGATCTAGTGCCGCTGGACTTTTGCGCGGAGCATACGCCTGCAAAATCTTAGACTCCAACTTGTTGCGGCAGAGCTTGTGTGCGTCGCACCAACGTTTGTCCCACGTTTTAGACCCCACCCGATCTCACTCGGGTAGCTTCATTCTCTTCTACATGGCGCCGAAGCTGCGCGAGTCGACGATCCGTGCTGTGTTATGCGGTTGCGCCCTGCATAAATTTCTCGGCGCGGCGGCGCATCTCGTCAGGTGGTATATCCTCGATGTGCGTTGCGACGGTCCATGTGTGTCCGAACGGATCTTGCAACGTCCCCGATCGATCTCCGTAGAACTGGTCTTTGACGGCTTGCAGCTCCTTTGCTCCGCTTGCGACCGCTCGTTTGAAGACTTCGTCCACCCGCTCGACGTATACCATCAGGCTCACACCGGCTCCGCCCAGCGATTGTGGACTGCGGTGGCCCATTTCAGGATGTTCGTCTGCGAGCATGATTGCCGAATCGCCGATCCGAATCTCGGCGTGGCCGATTTTGCCGTCCGGGCCCGGCATGCGCATCAGTTCGGTGGCGCCGAATGCACGTTTGTAGAAATCGATGGCGTCGGCAGCGCCTTTGATAATGAGATAGGGAGTGACCGAGTGATAACCGTCTGGAATCGATTTGGTCGCCATGATTATCTCTCCTTTTTAGCGGTTGATCGGGTGAACGCATTGCCATTCTAGAACTCCCCTATGTCAATGCAAGGAGCCGGTCATCGGTAAAGATCTAACGAGAAATTCGAGCCGGCGTTCACTCTCCTGACCGCCCAATGAACGCAGGCCCCTTCGAACTCATCATTGGAACCATGATCCAGACGAAGTCAATACTTCGATACGGCGTGCAGGTGAGATAACATGCCGCCGATCCGTTGCGCCGCGATCGCCGATGGACTGAGCGACACCATGTATCTTCAGAAAGGAGTTCGGATGCCCACCTTGATTCGTGTGTCATTGCTGCTCGCCGCCGCGAGCATCGCTGCCCCTGCCCTGGCCGACGAGGGAATGTGGACCTACGACAATTTCCCCGCCGCCAAAATGCGCGCGAAATACGGCTGGGCGCCGGATGCCGCATGGCTCAAGCATGCAAGGCTGGGCAGCATCAGGCTGACCCTTGGCTGCTCCGCCAGCCTGGTATCGTCCGACGGCCTGGTGATGACGAACCATCATTGTGTGCGCGAGTGCGTCAGCGATCTGGCGGATGCGCAGCATGACTACATTGCCAACGGATTCTATGCCGCGGCGGGTGCGGAGGAGAAGAAATGCCCGGCGATGGAGGCGAATCAGCTGGTCAAGATCACCGACGTCACCAAGCAAGTCGAGGCGGCCACCGCTGGTAAATCGGACCGCGCGTTCCACGAAGCGGAGCGGGCGGCGAAGGCGCAGATCGAAAGCGCCTGTGGTACGGCGGCGGACGTGCGTTGCGAAGTGGTGACGCTGTATCAGGGCGGCGTATACGATTTGTACAAATACAAGCGGTATCAGGATGTTCGCGTGGTGTTCGCGCCGGAGGAAACCGCGGCCTTCTTCGGCGGCGACCCCGACAATTTCACCTTCCCCCGCTACGACTTGGACGCGGCATTCGTGCGCATTTACGACGGCGGTGCGCCGCTGCACACGGATACTTTCTTGAAATTTGCGGCCAAGGGCGTCAAACAGGGCGACCTCGCGTTCACGAGCGGCAACCCCGGTTCTACCGAGCGCGACGATACGCTGGCGGAGCTCATATTTCAGCGCGATGCCGCACAGCCATTCATTTTGAACCTATATTCGGAATTGCGCGGTGTGCTGACCGAATTCGCCACGAAGGGACCCGAGCAGGCGCGCACGTCCAAGACCTTGCTCTTCGGAGTTGAAAATTCGCTGAAAGCCATCAAGGGCCGACAGCTCGCACTGGTGGAAGGGCCGCTGGTGGCGGACAAGGCTCGCGCCGAAAAGGAATTCCGCCGGCGTGTAGCGGCCGACCTCAAGCTCGCGAAACAATATGGGGGCGCCTGGGATGCGGTGGCGGCGGCGGTGGCGCATGAACGGAATATCTATGTGCGCGGCTTCCTGCTGGAGCGAGTCCCGCACCGGATGTCTGATCTCTTGGGCCATGCGGTGGCTCTGAACCGTTACTCGGCCGAAATCGGAAAGCCGGACGGTCAGCGTTTGGAAGAATTCGCGGACGCCAACTTCCCGGCGCTGCGGCAGGAGATCGTCTCCTCCGCACCGATTCACGGCGATCTGGAGAAAACCGTGCTGACCTGGTGGCTCACCAAGGTACGCGAATACCTCGGCACTTCAGACCCCGATGTGCGCGCGCTTCTCGGCAACAATAGCCCGGAGGAGATCGCAGACATGCTCGTGACCGGCACGAAGCTGGCTGGCGCGCCGCTGCGCGCCAAGTTGCTGGAGGGCGGCGCGAACGCCATCAAGGCCTATCACGACTCTTTGATCGATTTCGCCCGCACGCTGGACGTTCCCGCCCGCACGGTTCGAACCGATAGCGAGAACCATGTGAAAGCGGTAATCACCAAGAACGCCGCGCTGATCGCCAAAGCGCATTTCGCGCTGGAAGGCAAGGCCGCCTACCCGGATGCCACCTTCACGCTGCGGCTATCCTACGGCGCAGTGGCCGGCTACGAGGAGAACGGACGCACGGTCAAACCGACGACGAATTTCGCCGGCGCCTACGCGCACGCGACCGGGCGAGATCCGTTCAAGCTGCCGGACAGCTGGGTAAAAGCGCAAAAGTCAGTAGATCCAAGCGCGCAGCTCAATTTCGTCTCGACCAACGACATCATCGGCGGCAATTCCGGCTCGCCGGTGATAGGACGCGACGGAGAGGCGATTGGCCTGATTTTCGACGGCAACATCCAGTCACTCGGCGGAGATTTCGGCTACGACGTCAGCCAGAACCGGGCGATCGCCGTCGACGTGACCGGCATCGCCGAGGCGCTGAAGAACATCTATCACGCCGATCGCTTGGTCAAGGAACTGACGCGTTAGTCACCCATTGCATCATCAAAGGACTTTGTAGCCGAAGGATATTCCGAGCACCCGAGGGCGAATCGGCGTCTGTTCCACGATGAAATTATCGGTGCTGGTGAAGGTGGATGCGTGCGAATTGGCCAGATTCTCTCCGTACAGCGTCACGTTCCAGGCATCCTTGGCGATTCCGACCGAAGCGGAAAAGGTCGAATAGGCGGGATTTTCGAATCGCAGCCTTGAGGTGCCGATGCCAACCGATCCCGCCGCGAAGGTTGGGTTGGAGCCCGCCTGCGTGAATGAATGCCCCGAGTGCGTGGCGCCGAACTGTACGAAGGAGTTGTAGTCCGCAAACGACCATTCGTAGCGGGCCCGCAGGCTGAATTGCAACGGCGGCGCGTTCGCCGTGGGCGATCCGACCGGGCCGAACGGGTTCGTGATGGCGGTACAGCTGCCGCCGGTGGAGTCGCATTGTTGCGTGATGGCATGACCGAAATTGGCACTGAGTGGGTTGTTGTCGATCAGCGCCGGCGAATTCGTCTGTCGAGTTTGATTCCAGGAGGCCGCCCCTTGCACGGTGAGTCCACCGACCACGCGGGCGACGATCGAGGTTTCGATGCCTTTGACCAAGAAGTTCTGCCCGTTTGTATTGAAGAACAAGTTGCCCAACAAACCGGGATCGAAGAAGGAGATCTGCACATTGTCCCAGTTCTCACGGTAGACGGCGCCATTCCACTGAAAGCGATGGTCGAAGAACTCGGTTTTCCAGCCGATCTCGTTGTTCGTGAGCTTGTCGGAATCCCATGAGCGCGGCAGCAGGTATTGCAACTGGCCGTCCGTCCCGTAGATATGTCCCGTGCCTCCATTCTCATCGAAGCCGCCCGGCCGGAATCCTTGCGACCACGTGTAATACACCATGACGTCCGGCATGATGTGCCAGGTGAGATTGGCGCGGTGCTTGAACCCCGATTCCGAGCCCCGGAGGTTTTGCGCATCGAGATTGTACGAGAACGACGACGTGCAGCCGCCCGGCGGTGTGCCCGCCTCGTAGCACCCGAAACTCGACATGACGCTGCCTTTGTACGAATTCTCGAACAGGAAATGGCGCGTGCCCGCGGTGAGAGTCAGCACCTTGGGTATCAAGTCGAAGTCGACCGAGGCGAAGAACGCGGTCTGTTTCGTTTCACGCGGGGTGTCTTGATAAAACGATTCGGTCGCAGGCCGGATCCCGGCGGGGTTGACCGAGCTCCCCGGGAACGTGCCTAAGTCGGTGAAGCAGCCCGCGGCGAGGGTTGCGGTACATTCCGGTATCCCCTTGTAGCTCCACGCGGTCCGATCGGATAGTTTGTTGTCCTCGTAGAACGCGCCGACGATGCCGCGCACGCGCCAATCATCGGGAGTGCTGACCCGAAACTCGTTCTGGAAGTGCTTGTTCTGCTCGCTGGTGTGCCAGGAAGCGTTGGGGGAGAAGCACTTCGGCGTCAAATCGAAAGCGCCGTAGCACTGATAGTATTCGGCGTAGACGGCACGGGAATAGTTGGTGTAATCACCGGACTGCTCGACGCTCCGCGACAAGTAGCCGGCCGTATAGACGCCCTTCAAGAAGCCGAGCTTGCCGTCGATCGTCAAGGACGTCATCTCGAACTTATCGTTGTCGTAGGACGGGTTGAACAGGGTAACCTCGAGCGGCCGCAACGGAGCGCCATCCGAGGCGTTCGGTTGTTGGTAGAACACTCCCTGCGAATGCATATCTTGGTAGCTCTGCGCCAGCAGCACGTCCCAATCGTCGTTGAACTTGTACAGCAACTGTGCCCGAATGCCTTGGTAGGTCACCGGATTGATGGCTCGTCCCGCGATACTATTATTATTGAGCGTCGGACTGCCGGGCGGCACGCAAAAGCCGTTGTTCGGCAGCCCATCCGGACATTGGCCGTTGACGGCCGGGTAGCCTGCATAATGAATGCCGAGATCGGTGTTCTTGCGCGTGAAAGTCGCCGGTACGTTGTCGATGTAGCCGCCGCGCTGATCGTTGTAGATGACGGCGCGCACCGCCATGTGCTCAGGCATCAGGGGCAGGTTCAGGACCGCAGTGACGTCGGAATTATTATCCCCATGGGCGGTTGTGCCGTAGCCCGCCTTGACGTTGGCTTCGGTCACATCAATCTTGGGCTCATTCGTGATGTAGCGGATCACGCCCGCTTCGGCGCCTGCGCCAAACAGGGTGCCCTGCGGGCCTTCAAGAACTTCAATACGGTTCAAATCGGCGGCATAGATGTCGAGATTGCGGTTCGGCAGCTGGCCCGATTGATTGTCGAGATAGATTGCGACGTTGGGGAACAGCCCGGTCGAGGAGCTGCCTTGGCTCGCCTGGGAACCCGCACTCAAGCCGCGCATGAAGACTTCGTTCTGCCCGGGCCCGTTGTTGGCGCTGGTGACATTCGGCAGATACTTGATGTAGTCGTCAAAGGTCTGGATGTTGAGCTGCTGCAGGGCTTGGCCGGTAAAGGCCTGCATCGAGATCGGCACGTCTTGTATGCTTTGCGCGCGCCGCTGTGCCGTCACCGTGATTTCCTCGAGTGCGTCGCTCCCCCCCTCCACGGTCGCGGCCAGGGATCTCGCGCCCGACAGAGCGCCCAGGACAGCCGCGATGGCTATAGACAGCTTGGAATTCATCGTTCATCCCCTCTTTATTCGAATTTTCGGTCTCGCGCAGGCTCTTTGGCCACGGCGTGGTTTGTTTCTAGCACCAAATAGACCGTGGAGCAATTAGGAGATCAGGGCGGCGTCTCCGAATAAGCCGTGACTCCCCACCCATATCCCGCGATCCGCCAGCCGACCTCCTCTTGGACCAGCACGAACGACCACGCCCCGTGCTCCTCAAACCGTTTGCCCTGGGTCAGGCCCGTCCAAGTCGTCGGCAAAGAGAAATAAACGCGATTGCCCGCGCGCTTGAAATCATGGGCTTCGCCGAAGGTCGCAGCCAGGTTCTTGAGCCCCCCTTCGGCGGCATGCGCGCGGAGTCCCGCCGACCAGTTCGCCGCCGCTTCCAAGCCGCAGAATATGAACGGCGCGAAATTCTCGACGATGCACGGCCCGCGGCGCGCAAACACCGTCGGCTGCTCGCCGCGGCGCAAGGTGCTCATGAACGTGACCAGGCCCCGCACGGGCTCCATCATCGCTGCAGTCGGCTGCTCTTCCGCGTGGGCGCCGCCGGCCGCCAATAAGCCAATCAGGACCACCCAACAAAGGCGGTATGCGCGCGGCCGAGTCGTCCGCCGAATCGTCGTAAAATCATTTTGGTGCAAGTCTCGCTCCGAATGAGGGGCCGGCGCCCCAAGTGTGATCACCACACTCTAGGGCACTCGCGTGCACTTGCAAAGATGCGTCCGCGCACCATCGGATTTGGGGTGGACTACAAATTCGAATGATCGCGGCTTAGCGCGGCGTGCCGCTCAATTCGCTGAACGGCGGCGGCAGCGTCGCCTGCAGGCTGGCGCGGCCGCTGTGCCCATCGAAATATTTCCCGAGGTATTTGGACTGATCCAACATCTCTCGAGTCTCGGGACACTCGCGCAAATTGGCGAGCACCGGCAAGAGATTCATGTCGGCATAGCTGAACGTGTCTCCGACCAAGTGGCCGGACGGCGTTATCGCGCGCTCGAACACCTGAAGGTGCTCCAAGACCCGGGGTAGCACTCTTTCGATGGCGGCTCGATCCGGGGTTCCATCGCCGGTGCGCGGGAAGAAATGACTCTGCAAGTACACCCGAATCGTCGGAAACATCTCCGCATTGGCCACGGAGACCCATTGTTCGACTTTGGCAAGCAATTCAGGATCCTCTGGAAACAACCGCGGCCCCTGGAACGCGCGATCGACAAAGGTAGCGATCGCCTTCGACTCGAACAATTCCACGCTGCCGCACCGCATGACCGGAATTTTCCCCAAAGGGTGAACGGCCGACGCGGCAGCTGAATGCGGGCGGAGCCCGCATGTTCACGAGCTGCTGGCGTGGCGAGGCTCATTCATGCCTCGCGGCGCCGGCAGGGTCGAGCAAGCGGCCGCGCCACCACGCGATGGTGTCGCCCAAGGCCTCATTCAACGTGAAGCGCGGCCGCCATCGCGCCTCGTCGCGCAGGCGATGAATTTCCGGCACCAGCAATGATGGTTCCCCCGGCGGCGCGGGCCGGGCGCCGAGCCGCAGGAGCTCGGGACGGCCGATCTGCCGGCCAATTCGATCGACGAGATCCGCCAGCGACACTCGCTCGTCGGACCCGATGTTCACGGGGCCTTCGAGTTCGGAGTCCAACACCGCCGCAAACGCCTCCCCGACGTCCGCAACGTGCAGAAAACTGCGAATCTGTCTTCCGTGCGAGCACGGCGCTTCGCGGTTCAGCAGCAGATTGCGGATCACCGACGGCACCAACCGATCCGGGTGCTCATGGGGACCGAATTGAAAAAAAATGCGCCCCCATGCCGTCGACAGACGCTCTTCGCGCCCGAAGTCGGCCAGTATCGCCTGCAAGGCGATTTTGCAAGCGGCGTAGCGAGTCACGGCAGCGGCCGCATCACTCGTGGCAGTGACAGCGTTATTCGCAGCAGTGGCTGCATCACTCGCGGCAGTGGCTGCATCACTCGCGGCAGTGGCTGCATCACTCGCGGCAGTGGCTGCATCACTCGCGGCAGTGGCTGCATCACTCGCGGCAGTGGCTGCATCATGGCGCGTCGCGCCTGCACCTCGCAGGGTAGGGGCTTTTGTCTTCGCCAGGGGGCTCGACAGCTCGTCGCACACCTCCACTCGGGACCAGTCGTATTCCGCGCAGGTCCCCGCCATCATCACGCGGCTGCCGCCTTGCGCGCGAAAACTGCGCAGCAGGCGTTCGCTCGCCGCCAGCCAGCGAAAATTTTCCTCACTGTTCCAGTACACTCCGGGCGTGGCGATCCAGGCGAAGTGCAGCAAATGAGTGGGCCTCACTTCGCGCGTCAATTCATCGATGGCCGAGTCATCGAGCAGATCCGCGAAGTGTGGCTTCGCGCCCCGCAGTTGCGGAGGGACGTCGCGACTCGCCTTCCCAGAGAGTACTGCGTGCACCTCGTAACCCAGGCGCAGCAGCGCGGGGACGCTCCAGCGGCCGATGAAGCCGCCGGCTCCGCTGACGAGCACGCGCTTGCCCTGCGTCACACGCCGTCCGGCACGTCGAGCAGCGGGTAGGCGGCGTCGCGCTCGGAGATCACCGCCGGCGGCAAAGGCCACTCGATGGAGAATGCCGGATCGTTCCAGCGGACCCCACGGCTGAACGTCGGCGCATACGCCACCGAGATCATGTAGTACACCTCGGTGTCGTCGGTGAGGCTCACGAACCCATGGGCAAATCCCGGGGGGATGAACAGAGAACGGCGATTGTCCATCGTCAACTCCGCTCCGAACCAGCGCCGGTAAGTGGGCGACGTGGTGCGCAGATCCACGATGGCGTCGAAGATCGCACCCGCCGTGCAGCGCACCAGCTTGTGCTCCTCGTGGGGCGCGGCCTGATAGTGCATGCCGCGCAGCGTGCCCTTGCGCGCGTTGTACGACACGCTGCACTGTCGCAACTCGGGACCCAAGCCTCTCGCGGAAAATTCATCCGCGCAGTACGAGCGGGCAAAAAAACCTCGTTCGTCCGGGAGGCGCTCCATGTCGACCACATAGGCCCCGGGCAAAGGCGATTCAGTGAATATCATGGGTCGCGGCCGAATTCGTTTGGACGCCGGCCGACATCGTTCGGGCTTTGCGCATCATGGGTAGATACGAACCTCGGGTACCGGAGTGACGAACCGGCCGCCCCACTGGGTGATTGCCTGTAATTGCTGGCGGATTTCGTGCTGCAGGTTCCAGGGCAGAATCAGCACGTAGTCCGGCCTCGATTGCAGCAACGCCTCCGGCGAAACCACCGGGATGTGCGTGCCGGGAAGGAATTTCGATTGCTTGTGGGGGTTCCTGTCCGCCACCTGGGAAATGTCGGCCGGCGTGACGCCGCAGTAATTGAGCAGGGTATTGCCCTTCGCCGCCGCGCCGTAGCCCGCGACCGTCTTGCCCTCGCGCTTCGCCTCGGCGAGGAACGCCAGCAAAGATCGCCGGCAGTTCTCGACGCGTTCCGCGAAGCGCAGATAGGTGCCGAGATCGGCCAGGCCCGCTGCGCTCTCCTGCGCCCGCACCCGGCGCAGCGAGGCGCTGTCCTCGAGGTCTGTGCGGTTCGAGTGCGCGGCAAAGATTCGCAGCGACCCGCCGTGCGTCGGCAGCGTTTCCACGTCGTAGATTCGAAGGCCGTG
>Ga0137397_10002019_pt1 | contig 14215 bp, 15 predicted proteins | sample czorhiz116metaG_FD_106658 | JGI IMG/M metagenome (GOLD analysis project Ga0137397, IMG submission 106658) | Vadose zone soil microbial communities from Angelo Coast Range Reserve, California, USA - czorhiz1.16 metaG | ecosystem: Environmental > Terrestrial > Soil > Vadose zone | place: USA... | reverse complement strand
GATTGGGGTGGCTGACGGGACTCGAACCCGCAACCCCTGGAGTCACAGTCCAGTGTTCTACCATTGAACTACAGCCACCGCAGGGGCGCCGGATCTACACGATCCGCTAGACCGGCGCCACCCTTGTATAATCCATCGGAGAGCGCCCATAGCTCAGCTGGATAGAGCGCCAGCCTTCTAAGCTGGATGCCGCAGGTTCGAGTCCTGCTGGGCGCGCCACTCTTCGGAAAGTCGGGGCGAGAGGATTCGAACCTCCGACCTCCTGCGCCCAAGGCAGGCGCGCTACCAGGCTGCGCTACGCCCCGCTGAAAAGAGGAGGGGGAAGTACCTCGGTTCCGGCCCTGGATCAAGCTTCATGGCCGCTCCTCCCGGGCAAGCCGGGCAAGCGCTGGCCGGAGCCGCTCCAGGGCCCGCCCCCGGTGGGAGAGGCGGTTCTTCTCCTCCGCCTCCAACTCGGCCAGGGTGCGGCCCGGCGTCTCCGCCGGCAGGAAGAGCGGGTCGTACCCGAATCCGTTCGCGCCGCGGCCGGCGAGCGCGATGCTGCCGTCCACCCGGCCCTCTTCGTGCAGCACGCGCCGCCCGTCCGGAGAGCTGAGCGCCACCGCGCAGAAGAAGTGCGCCCCGCGCCGGTCTTCGGGAACTCCCTGCAGCGCCGCCAGCAGCTTCGCGCGCCGCTCGGCGTCCGTCGGCGCATAGCGTGCGCTGCGGACGCCGGGTCCGCCTCCCAGCGCGTCCACGCAGAGGCCGCTGTCGTCGGCCAGCGTCCAGAGGCCGCTCTGCCGCGCGCTGGCGGTCGCCTTCTGCTCGGCGTTCTCCCGGAACGTCTCGCCGGTCTCGTCTGGAGCGGGAAGGTCGAGGTCGCGCAGCGAAACCAGCTCGAGCGGAACGCCGGCGAGGAGCTCGCGGATCTCGATCAGCTTGCCGGGGTTCGAAGTCGCGACCAGCAGCTTCACTTCGTGAGCGCCCCTGCGATGGCCGCGAGCTGTTTCTGGTGCAGCTCGGCCAGCCCCTTCTGCGCCATGGCCACCATCGAGGTGAGCTGGGCGGGCGTGAACGGCCGCTTTTCCGCGGTCCCTTGGACCTCCAGAAGCTCGCCGGCGGCGTTCCCGACCACGTTCATGTCCACCTCTGCCGCGAAGTCCTCCTCGTAGTCGAGATCCAGGAGCACCTGGCCGCCCAGGACCCCGATGCTCACCGCCGCGACGGGCGGACGCAGCGCCTTTTCCCGCTGCATGCGCTTGAGCGCGATCCCGAGTGCGACGTACGACCCTGTGATCGCTGCAGTCCGCGTGCCGCCGTCCGCCTGAAGCACGTCGCAGTCGATCACCACCTGCCGTTCTCCGAGGGCCTGGAGATCCACGGCCGCTCGCAGCGCCCGCCCGATCAATCTCTGGATCTCCTGCGTCCGGCCGCTCTGCTTTCCCTTGGCGGCCTCCCGGTCGGTGCGCGTGTGGGTCGAGCGCGGCAGCATTCCGTACTCGGCGGTCACCCAGCCGCGGCCGGAGCCCTTCACGTGGCTGGGGACCCGCTCCTCGGCCGTAGCGGTGCACAGCACCCGCGTCCGGCCGAAGCTGCACAGGACGCTGCCCTCCGCGTGCTCGGTGAAGTTCGCGACGAGGGTGACGTTGCGGAGCTGGTCCGCTCCGCGGTCTTTCCGGGGCATGGGCGCTGCGACTTACCGCGTCCGGGCGGGTGAGGCAACCAGGCCGGCGCCGTTCACGGCGGGCGCGTCGGTCTTCTCCGCCGCGGGCGGCCTCGCCTGGGCGACCAGCCGGCGCGACAGGACCTCCTCGGCGAAGTCGCGCACGCCCGCCGCCAGGGCCTGCGCCACGCGGGCCTGATAGCGGTGGCGGCTCATCATCCGCCCTTCGCGCGGATGAGAGATGAACCCGATCTCCACCAGCACCGAGGGCATCCGCGTTCCCGAGAGGACCAGGAAGGGCGCCTGGCGGACGCCGCGGGACTGCGCGCGCAATCCCTTCACCATGTGACGCTGGACGATCTGTGCCAGCACGGCGGAGTCGTTGCGGGCCTGGCCCAGCGCGAGGTCGTTGAGGATCCCGGTCACCGCGTCGGCCGCCTTCGGCAGCGGGACCGCCTCCGGTCCGCCGTTCTCGAGCTGGGCGAGCATGCGCGCTTCGGCGTCGGTGGGGTCGGGCGAGAGGAAGTACGTCTCCACGCCGCGGGTCACCTTGCGGTCCTCGCGCTTCTCCATCGCGTTGCAGTGGATGGAGAGGAAGAGGTCGGCGCCCGCCTCGTTGGCGATGCGGACCCGGTCGGCCAGGGGGATGTCCTCGTCAGCGTCGCGGGTGAGGATGACGGTCGCGCCCTGCGCCTCGAGCTCGGCCTTGGTTCTCTGCGCGACCTGCAGCGCGATCGCCTTCTCGTGCAGCCCGCGGCCTCCGTGGGCGCCGTCGTGCGGCCAGCGGCCGCCGTGGCCCGGGTCCAGGACGACCACGAGGGGATGCTGTTGACCGGCCAGGGACGGCCGGGCGAGCAGGCAGAGGGCTGCAAGCACGAGGGCCTGGCGCACGTCCGCCAGTGTACCCGAAGGCCAACGAGCTCCAAGACTTACAGGGACTCACCCCGAAACGTATCGCGCATCTTCTTGGCGGTCTCCGGACTGAACACGGTGAGCAGCCAGTACACGAGGCCCACGACCAGCAGGACCTTGAGCGCGAAGAAGGCCAGCGACAAGAGCAGGCCGATGAGCCCGCCGGCGAAGCCGAACAGGAGGCGGATTGCCACCCAGGCGGCCAGGACGACGAGAGCGAGCGTTGCTGCAGTCCGGATCATCTGCGTTTCTCCTGTGGAGTTGAACGCACCAGCGAGAGGGAAATTTCACCCCCGACGTCGATGCCGGGAGGCTCGCCGCGGCGGGGGCGCACCACTTCCCCGATCGCGCGCGCGGGCGCCCCGGCCGAGGCCAGCGCGGCGAGGATCTTCGCGGCGGACTTCGCGCTCACGGCGGCGAGCATGCCCCCGTTGGTCTGCGCGTCCGCGAGCAGCAGCCGGTCCGGCTCGGTCATCGCGGCCGGGAACGTGGCGCGCTCCGAGACGAACTGGAGGTTCGCCTTGGTGCCTCCGGAGACCACGCCTTCGCGCGCCAGCTCGCGGACCTGGGGCAGGACCGCGATTGCCGAGGCGTCGATCCGCGCCCGCGTCTTCGAGGCGCGCATCGCCGAGTCCAGGTGGCCGAGCAGCCCGAAGCCCGTCACGTCGGTCAGCGCGTGCACCGACTTCCAGTTCTTTGCGTACACCTCGCCTGCCGCCCGGTTGAGCTGGCGCATCTGCGCGGTCGCCTCCCGGAGCAGCTCCGGCGAGGCCACGCCCTTCTTGATGGCGGAGACCGCGATGCCGGTCCCCAGCGCTTTTCCCAGCAGCAGCACGTCTCCCGGCTTCGCCCCGGCGTTGCTCAGGATCCGCTTGGGATGCACCAGCCCGGTGACGGCGAGCCCGTACTTTGGCTCGAGGTCGTCCACGCTGTGGCCGCCGACGATGGCGCAGTCGGCCTCGCGCGCCACCTCGGCGCCGCCGGCGAGGATCTCGCCCAGCAACTCGAAGGGCTGCGACCGGGGCCAGCCCACCACGTTGAGCGCATAGAGCGGCCTGCCGCCCATCGCGTAGACGTCGGACAGGGAATTCGCGGCCGCGATCCGGCCATATTCACGGGGGTCGTCCACCACGGGCGCGAAGAAGTCCACGGTCGCCACCAGGCCGGTGCGGGCGTCGACCTTCCACACCGCCGCGTCGTCGCGCGTCTCCGTCCCCACCAGCAGCGACTTCGGACGGCGTCCAGGGGTCAGGCCGCGCAGGACCTGCGCGAGCTCCGCGGGGCGGAGCTTGCAGGCTCAACCCGCGCCGTGGCTCAGGAGCGTGAGCCGGACGGGCTTCGGATGTCCGTCCGCCGCCTCGGGAGCGGCGCTGTCTGTTGCCTTGTCGTCCACGCTGGATTCCTCGTTCTAACGCACGCCCGGCCCCGGCGCGTCAGAACCGGCGCAGGTAGCCGCGTTCCATCAGGGATTGCAGCTTGCGGACGACTTCCAGGTCGCTGCCGGCCGCCCGATCGAGCACCGCCTGGACTACCCCATAGTTGTGCACGAGCTGCACGAGGTCCAGCTCGTCGGGCGTGAGCTCGCGCAGCCTGGGCGAGAGCGGCATGGCGATGCCCACCGCCAGCGTGGAGGCGGGCAGTCCGCCGCGGGCGAGCTCGTCGGCCTGCTGCATCGCTTCCGCGATCAGGTGCTCGGTGGGCTCGGCGATCTCGTTGGGCATCGCCGGCAGATCGCCCTCCTGGGGCGCGAACTCGAATCCGCCCTGCGTCCACGAGACCATCCGGTAGAGCGCCTTCTTGGGAGGGAGCGTCGGGTCCGCGTCGATCACCGCGCTCACCAACTTGCCGCTGCGCAGGTGCACCCGCCCGCTGCGATAGCCGCGGATGACGATGGCCCCGGTCTTCTTCGAGGTGCTGAGAAGCTGCAGCAGGTCCACCAGCGGGACCTCCTCGAGGCGGCCCTGCACGGCCGCGGCGCGCGGACCCTGCTTCTTCTCCTGATCGGCCGCGGCGCGATCCAGGTTCTGCTGGGCAGACTTGAAATCCACGGCGGCCGCCGGCCGGGGAACGCTCACCAGCTTGAGGATGCTGGTTCCGATCAGGATGCGGTCGCCCTCCTTCAGCTGCGCGCGCCGCACCTTCTCGCCGTTGACGAAGGTGCCGTTGGTCGACCCCAGATCCGCGATGGTGATCTGGTCCGCCGCTAGCGTGATCTTCGCGTGCTTGCGCGAGACCATGTCCTCGAACAGCACCATGTCCAGGTCGCTGGAGCGGCCGATCACCAGCTCGCCGGCGGCTGCCAGAGGATACTCGCCGCCCTGGTACTTTCCGGAGATGAAGCGAAGCGCGTACGCGCGATCGCTCATGACCCAGCTTTCCGCGCCTGGGTGCGCGCCATCTTCAGATACATGCCCGCCATCCGGTGCTGCGGGTCCATCCGCAGCACCTCTTCCCATTGCTGGGTGGCCTCGTCCACCTTGCCCCCGGCGTAGAGCGCCGTCCCCAGCGCCACGCGGGCGGGAACGTACGCCGGCGCATGCTGCACGGCGATGCGGAACTCGGCCACCGCGCCCTCGATGTCATTGGCTTCGCGCAGCGCGTGCGCCAGGCGCAGGCGCAGGTCGACGAAGGTGGGGCAGAGCGAGAGCGCGCGCCGGTACTCGCCGGCGGCGTCGCTCGGCCTGCGGATGGAGAGATAGCCGTCGGCGACCGCGGCGTGCAGGTTGGCGATCTTGCCGCGCGTGTAGCTGTCCATGGGCTCGTCGCCGTTGGGCTCGCGCTTGCCGCGCCCGCGGGCCCGCTGCAGCGCCGCTCCGTACACCTGCTGGGCGCGGTCGTACTGACCGAGGTCGTTGCAGACGATGGCCAGGTTCAGCCCCGCCTCGACGTACGCGGGGTTGATCTCCAGCGCCTTCTGCAGCGCCCGCTGCGCCGCCTCGAACTCGCCCAGGTGGTGGTAGATGACCCCGAGCATGTGATGCACGTCGGCGAAAGCCACGCCGCGCGCCACCGCCTGCTCGAGATGTCCGGCCGCGAGCGAATAGTCGCCTCGCTGGAAGTGCTCTCTGCCGAGGGCGACCAGCTCCCTCAGTTGGTCGTCCATGCGCTCCCCGTGGTGTCTTCCTTACAGGAGCGTACCACGGATTACTTTCCGGACGGCGTTCCCGGCTCGGGGGTCTGGGTCGGGGGTTGCGTGGGCGGCGCCACCGGCCGCGGCGTCTCCTGCGCTGCGGGCGGGACTCCCGGCCCGGACTCGGCCTGGGGCTGCTCCGTGGGCGAGGAGGGCTCTTCGGAGGGGGGTGGGTGCTGCTCGGTGACCTCGCCGGCAGGCTTGCCGTCCAGCCCCAGGCCGGGAGCGTCCGGGATCTGCTTCAGTAGCGCTTCGGCCTCCCCCCGGTGTGGATCCTGCGGCGCCTCCTGGACCAGCCGCTGCAGGACCTTGCGCTCATCGGCGGGGCTGTTCGCGTTCCGGTAGGCCTGCGCGGCCCGCCAGAGCGACTCGCCGTGCACCTTGCCGCCGCGCAGATCGCCGAAGTTGTCGGCCAGCCCCATGTACCTGCCCGCGGCGCCGCGCCACTGCTCGCGCTTCCAATAGAAGTCCGCCACGTAGCGCTCGTGGGCGGCGAGAATCTCCCGGCAGTCCGCGATCATCTGCTGCGCTTTGGGCGCGAACTCGCTCTTCGGGTAGGTGTTCACGAACCGGTTCAGCGCCTCCAGGGCTTGCCGGACCGGGGCCTGGTCCTTCTCGTAGTCTGGCGGGAGGATGAAGACCTTCGAGGGGCGATCGTTGAAGTAGGCCAGCCCGACCCGGAACGCGGCGTAGTCCGCCTTGGGATGCGAGGGATGGCTCTTCACGAAGTCCTGGTACTGCGTCGCGGCGACCGACCAGTCGTCGCGCTCGAAGGCCATGTCGGCGATGGCGAGCTGGGCCAGCGAGGCGTACTGCGAGTACGGGAAGTTGTTGCGCACGTACTCGAAGTAACGGGTGGCCTCCAACGGGTTCTGGTCCTTCTTTTCCTGGAGGCCCTTCTCGTAGGCCTTGGCCGCGTTGCTTGCCTCGGCGCCGGTCACCGGCTTGGTGATGTCCACGCCGTCCTTGCCGCCAGCGCAGGCGCACAGGGCCGCGAACAGGAGGGCACTAGCCGCTCTCGCGCCGAAACGCGCGAGTCTGCGGCTACTCCACGCGGAGCGTGACCTCCTAGCTTTCCTCGATCTCATCGTTTCCTTCCCACTCGATGCCCAGCGCCTTGGCCGCTGCCGACGGCCTGTGTCCCTTGGCGACCAACCCCCGGAAGAGCCGCTGCTTCTCCCGCGCGTTCGCCGGGGCGCGGCCGCGCAGGCGCCGGTTCAACGCGCGGGAGGCCAGCTCGTCTTCCCCGGCCCCGTCCGCGGCTCCCGCGGCCGCCGCGCGCGCCTCTCCGTCGGCGATGCCCTGCGTCCGGAGCTTCCGGGCGGCGAGCCTTGGAGCGTCTCCCTGGCCGACCCGCAAGCGGGCACGCGTCCGGGCCGTCTCGCGGTCGTTGATGTAGCCCAGCTCACGCAGGCGCGCCAGCGCCGATTCCCGCTCGGGTTGGGAATAACCGGCCCGGTCCAGCGCCCGTTCCAGCTCGAGCGCCGTCCGGGAGCGGGCGGCGAGAAGTTGCAGGGCCTTGTCCAGGACGGACTGCGCGGGCACCGGGAAAGGATAGCGCGTCCCCCTGACGCGCGGGGATCAGAACCGCTCGATCTGGAAGTCGTCGTCCGAGCCGGGGGATCCACCCTTCGGCGGATTGCTGGCCGGTTTGGCGCCGGGCGGCGGGGGCTTGGAGCCGTTCGCGGGGGTGGTGCGAACGGGGGTCGCCGGCCGTCCCGCCGCTCCACCCGCCGTGGGCGTGTTCTTGGCCGTCTCCTGCTTCTGGCCCTCGAAGTCGTCCCAGGAGGTGTCGCTGGTGCCGCTGATTCCGGAGACGCGCAGCGCGAAGTCGTCCGGGTTCGAGCACTGGCGCAGTGCCTCCTCGTACGCGATCAGGTTCTGCTTGAGGAGGCTCATCAGGGACTGATCGAAGGTCTGCATCCCGTAGGTGGTGAAGCTCTGGGAGATCGCCTGGGTGATCTCCTTGGTGCGCTCCTTGTCCTCGATCATCTCGCGGATGCGGGAGTTGGCGACCAGCACCTCGACCGCGGCCACCCGGCCCTTGCCGTCGGCCCGGGGAACCAGGCGCTGCGAGACCACCGCGCGCAGCACCGACCCGAGCTGAAGGCGGACCTGCTTCTGCTGGTGGGGCGGGAAGGCCGAGACGATGCGCGCGATGGTCTCGGTCGCGTCGAGCGTGTGCAGGGTGGAGAGCACCAGGTGGCCGGTCTCCGCCGCGGTCAGAGCGGTCTCGATGGTCTCCAGGTCGCGCATTTCGCCGACCAGGATCACGTCGGGGTCCTGCCGCAGCGCGGACTTGAGCGCCTGCGCGAACGAGAGCGTGTCGACGCCCACCTCGCGCTGGTTGACGATGCTCCGCTTGTCGCGGATGAGGAACTCGATCGGATCCTCGATCGTCATGATGTGGCAGGTCTCGTTCGAGTTGATGAAGTCGACCATGGCCGCGAGCGTGGTCGACTTTCCCGACCCGGTGGTGCCGGTGACCAGGATCAGGCCGCGCTGCTCGCCGGCCACCTTCTCCAGCACCTTGGGCAGCACCAGCTGCTCGATGGTCGAGATCTTGAACGGAATCACGCGCAGGACCACGCCGATGGTGCCGCGCTGCTGGAAGACGTTGACGCGGAAGCGGCCCAGCCCGGGAACGCCGTAGGCGAGGTCCAGCTCGTTCTGCGCCTTGAACTTCTCCTTCTGGTAGTCGTTCATGATCCCGAACGCCATCCGCGAGATCTCCTCGGGCGGAAGGCGTCGGGCATCTTTGAGCGGGACGAGCGAGCCGTCGACGCGGAACATCGGCGGGAGGCCGGCCTTGAGGTGGATGTCGGAAGCTCCGCCCCTGAGCGCGACCTGGAGGATCTCGTTCAGTTCCATTTGCTCGACGCTAGCATGCGTAGTTTGGCGGTCCCAATGAACGGCCGTGGTGGAAGCTGTGCTCGGATGTGGTGGCTTGGAGGGGCGGGCTCAACCGCAGGCGAAACGACGGCCCCGCCGAAGCAGGGCCGTTCGCAAAACCAAACCGCAGGAATCTCTTACCGCTTCGAGAACTGGAAGCGCTTCCGCGCTCCGGGCCGCCCGTACTTCTTCCGCTCCACGGCGCGGGCGTCGCGGGTCAGGAACCCCGCCTTCTTCAGCGGCGGCCTGAACTCCGGATTGAGCTTCGTCAGAGCCCGGCTGATCCCGTGCCGGATCGCTCCCGCCTGCCCCGACAGCCCGCCGCCGCAGACGTTCACGGCGATGTCCACCTTGCCGAGCTGCTCGACGACCTCCAGCGGCTGCTTGAGGATCATCTTGCTGGTCTCGCGGCCGAAGTACTCGTCCAGGGTGCGGTCGTTGACGACGAACTCGCCCGAGCCCGGCTTCATGCGCACGCGCGCGATCGACTCCTTGCGGCGCCCGGTGGCGGAAACGATCAGTTCCTTGGCCATCTGTCTCGAATCCTCATGCGTTCGCCGCTTCCATCGCGGCGGGCTTCTGGGCGGCGTGCGGGTGCGTGTCGCCGGCGTAGACCTTCAGCTTCTTCATCAGGGCGCGGCCGAGCGCGGTGCGCGGCAGCATCCGGCGGACGGCGTCCTCGACGAGCCGGGTGGGCTGCCGCTGCACGGCCTGCTCCGCGGAGAACTCGACGAGGCCGCCCGGGTACATGGTGTGGTGGATGTACTTCTTGTCCTTCCACTTCTTGCCGGTGAGCCGGACCTTTTCCGCGTTGATCACCACCACGAAGTCGCCGCAGTCGGCGTGCGGGGTGAAGATCGGCTTGTGCTTGCCGCGCAGCACGCTGGCGATGGTGGTGGCGGCGCGCCCCAGCACCTTGTCCTTCACGTCGATGACCACCCAGACGCGCTGGACGGTCTTCTTGCTGCCCATCACCGTCTTCATTGGAAGCGACTCCGAGAACAGAAAACCCCATGCGGCAGGCCGCTGAGGGGCGGCGGTAGATACGCGATTAAACCCAGCGTGTCAACGGGAGCATTGTGTCACCGGATCTTGCGGGGGGGCGGCTGATCGGCTGCTTCCGGTGAGGCGAGAAGCTGATCCATCGAGGCGAAGAAGCTTTTTGCCTTGGCCTGCTGGACGGCTTTCGGCGCGGCCTGCGGTGGGCCTGACAGATCGATGAAGTCCACGAGCTCCGGGGGGATGTCCTCCAGGAACCGGGAGGGCGTTCGGGGGATGGGCTTGCCCCGCCTCGTCCGCTCCGCCGCCCGGGTCAGCACGAGCCGCTCGCGGGCGCGGGTCATTCCGACGTAGCAGAGGCGCCGCTCTTCTTCGAGGTTCAGGGTGCCTTCCGCGCGCGGCTCGGCGGCCGCGTCGTCGAAGCCTCGGCCGGAGTGGGGCAAGAGGCCCTCCTCCATCCCGCAGAGGAAGACGCAGCGCCACTCCAGCCCCTTGGCTCCGTGCAGCGTCATCAGGGTGACGGCGTCGCCGCTCTCGCCGTCCGCTTCCTTCGAGTCCAGGGCGAGCCAGTTCAAGTACCCGGACAAGCCCGCGGCGAACGGCTCGGCGTCTTCATCCTCCCCCGAGACGGACCGCTCCGCGGCCCGCTGTTCCTCCCGCTTCTCCTGCTCGATGAGCTGCCGCAACAGCGACTCGATCGCCTCCACTTTGCGCGCCTGCGCCGGCAACCCCTGTGCGGCTCGCCGCGCCTCCTCGAAGAGCCCGACCTCCTCGACCAGCTCACGGGCCGCTTCCGAAAACCCCTTCCGCCCCAGGCGATCCCCGTACTTCCGCATCAAGGCGACGAACTCCGCGATCCGCTCCGCCGCGTGGGAAAGCTCCGCGGCAGCGCCGCAGAAGACGTCCCAGACCGTGCACTTGCGCGCCCGCGCCAGCTCCTGCGCCCTGGCGACGGTCTGGTCGCCGATGCCGCGTGCCGGGACGTTCACGATCCGCAAGAGGGCCAGCTCGTCGCGGGGGTTCAGCGCCGCCTTGAGATACGCGACCAGGTCGCGCACCTCCTTTCGGTCGAACATCGACGTTCCGCCCACCACGCGGTACCGCACGCCAGCGAGCCGCAGCGCCTCCTCGAACGGGCGCGCCTGGGCGTTGGTCCGGTACAGCACGGCGATCTCGCGCGGCGGAATCTTCTCCTCGTACGAGACGCGGATGATCTCGTCCGCCACGTGCTTGGCTTCCGCCTCGTCGGACGGCGCCGCGACCACCCTCAGATTGGGTCCCCGCCCCCGGTCGGTCCAGAGCCGCTTCGGCTTCCGGTCCGGATTCTTCCCGATCACCGCGTTGGCGGCGTCGAGGATGTTCCCGTTGCTGCGGTAGTTCTGCTCGAGGAAGATCTCCGCGCAGCCGGCGAACTTCCGGTCGAACTGCCGGATGTGCCGCACCTGCGCGCCGCGCCAGGCGTAGATGCTCTGGTCGTCGTCGCCCACCACGCAGAGGTTGCGCCGCAAGCCGGCGAGCTGCTCCAGCAGCTTGAGTTGCGCGTCGTTGGTGTCCTGGTACTCGTCGACGAGCAGATAGCGGTAGCGGCCCTGGTAGTGCTGCAGCACTTCCGGGTGCTGCGCGAACAGCTTCAGCGGCAGGATCAACAGGTCGTCGAAGTCCACCGCGCCCATCGCCCGCAGGCCGAGCTCGTACTTCGGCAACAGCTCCGCCGCGCACAGCTCGTACTCATCGTCGGGATGCCCCGGCGTCCCGCTCGTTCGCAGCCGCGAGAGGATGGCGCAGAGCCGCCCCACCTCGAACCGCTTGTCGTCGACCTTGACGTCCCGGAGCAGCCGCTTCACCAGAGCGCCCTGATCCCCCGCATCCAGGATCGCGAACCGCGCCGGCAGCCCGAGCTTCTCGTGCTGCTCCCGAACCACCCGCACGCCGAAGGCGTGGAAGGTGCTGACCAGGACCCGGCGCGACTCCGGCGTCCTGCCGGCCAGCCGCGCGATCCGCTCCTTCATCTCGGCGGCGGCCTTGTTGGTGAACGTCACCGCCAGGATCGCGCGAGCCGGCACCCCCTTCTCCAGGAGATAGACGACCCGGTGGGCGATCACCCGGGTCTTGCCCGAGCCGGCGCCCGCGAGCACGAGGACGGGTCCCTCGGTCGCGAGCACCGCCTGCCTCTGCTGCGGATTCAACAGGGAGAGATCGAGCGCCATCCGGTGCGCCGTAGCTACCGCGACATCTCGCGACGAACCAGACTTGATCTTGCTCCGGAAGCGTGCGTGCTCAGCTGCACCACGCTTCCATCCACGTCAAGGTGGCCCGGACGGTGCAAATCCAGCGGGCTACGGGCTCCGCAGGACCGTAGCCTTCACCATCGCGACGGCAGCGCGGAATCGTTCGCGAATCCAGCTCGAGGCGCGGCGCGCCCACTCGAACTGAGTCCCGAGCAGGGCGAGCCCGGCGATGATCAGCGGAACTCCCGGACCCGGCAGGACCAGCAGCACGATCCCGGCGACGACGAGCAGGGAGCCACCGCAGAGGATCGCGATGCGCCGCGCGCTGGCGTAGAAGGCTTGCACCTCGAGGATGATAAGGGCCGCCCGCCGGGCGGCCACCCGGACCTACCCGTCCAGCTTTCGCGCGGCCGCGTCGGTGGTTGCGGCCTCGGCCTCTTCCGCCTTCCGCCGCTCCTCGACTTCCGCGCGCCAACGTTCGAGGCGCGCTCGGATTTCGACCTCTTCGCCGTTTTCACCCGGCTGGTAGAAATGCTGCCCGCGCAGCGCGTCCGGCAGGTACTGCTCCGGTACGTAGTTGCCCGCAAAGTTGTGGGGGTAGCGGTAGCCGCCGCTGTACCCCATCGACTTCATCAGCGGGGTCGGCGCGTTGCGCAGCTTGAGCGGCACCGGGAGCGGGCCGTGCTCCAGAACCGCCTTGCGCGCGTTCGAATACGTGGTCAGCGTGGAGTTGCTCTTCGGGCAGGTGGCGAGGAAGACCGCCGCTTGCGTCATCGGCAGGACGCCCTCGGGCAGACCCATCAGCTCGAACGCCCGCAGCGCGTCCACCGCCACGCTGAGCGCGCGCGGCTCCGCGTTTCCGATGTCCTCGGCGGCGAAGATCACCATCCGCCGCAGGAGGAACCGCGGCTCCTCGCCCGACTCCAACATCCGCACCAGGTAATACGCCGCCGCGTCCGGGTCGCTGCCGCGCAGGCTCTTGATGAAGGCGCTGATGGTGTCGTAGTGCGCGTCGCCCGACTTGTCGTAGAGCAGGGTCTTCTGCTGCAGGGCCTCCTCGGCGTCGCGCGCGTCCAGCACGTCGCGCCGTTCGGCCTTGGCGCGGGCCGCCGCGACCTCCAGCGCCGAGAGCGCTCGCCGGGCATCGCCGGAGGAATGCTTCGCCACATGATCGAGGAACTCGGGCCGGGCCACGAAGGCGCCTTTCAGCCCCCGCTCCTTGTCGGCTAGCGCGCGCTCGAGCAGAACCGTGAGGTCCGCCTCTTCCAGCGGCCGTAGCGCGAAGACGCGGCAGCGGGAGAGCAGGGCGGAGTTCACCTCGAAGCTCGGGTTCTCGGTGGTGGCTCCGATCAGCGTCACCGTCCCCCGCTCGACGTGGGGGAGCAGCGCGTCCTGCTGCGCCTTGTTGAAGCGGTGGATCTCGTCGATGAAAAGCAGCGTCCGCTGCCGGTTCTCGGCGAGCCGGCGCTCCGCCTGGGCCACCGACTCGCGGATGTCCTTGATGCCGCTGTCGACCGCGGACAGCGCGACCAACTCTCCCCGGGTCGCCGCCGCGATGACCCGCGCCAGCGTGGTCTTTCCGGTCCCCGGCGGGCCCCAGAAGATGAGCGAGGGGACTTGATCGCTCTCGATGGCCTCGCGCAGGAGCGTGTTGGGCCCCAGGATGTGCTGCTGCCCGACGATCTCGTCGACCGTCCGCGGGCGCATGCGCTCGGCGAGCGGCATGAGCGAGGGATCCTTCGCCGCGGTGGCGCGGAAGAGGTCGCTCGTCTGTCCCGTGCGGGCCGGCATGCACGCGAGTGTAACGCTCCGATTTGGTAGAGTCCCCTCGTGGCGACCGTCGGACTGATCCCGCGCCTGGCCAGCGAAGCGGCCGCCCAGCTTGCCCGCGAGATGGTCCGGTGGCTCGCGGAGCGCGGGCATGCGGCCTTCGTGGAGCAGGAGGCAGGGGTCTCGGGCGTGCCCTCCGCGCCGGGCCGGGAGCTCGCGGGGCCGACAGATCTATTGGTCGTCCTCGGGGGGGACGGCACCCTGATCCACGCCGCCGGCCTCTGCAACCACCGGGAGGTGCCGATCCTCGGGGTCAACCTCGGGACGCTCGGGTTCTTGACCGAGGTACCGCGCGACCGGGCCTTTCCCCTCTTGGAACAGGCGCTCCGTGGCGACCTGACGGTCTCGCGCCGGATGATGTTCGAGGTGGAAGTCCGCCAGCGGGACCAGGTCCTGCTCAGCGGCCTGGTGCTGAACGACGCGGTGGTCTCCAAGAACGCGCTCAGCCGGCTGGCCACGCTGGAAGTGACCGTCGACGGGCGCCTGGCCAGCATCTACGAGGCGGACGGCCTGATCGTCGCGACCCCGACGGGCTCGACGGCGTACTCGCTCTCCGCGGCGGGCCCCATCGTGATCCCCGCG
>Ga0137397_10002015_pt1 | contig 14227 bp, 12 predicted proteins | sample czorhiz116metaG_FD_106658 | JGI IMG/M metagenome (GOLD analysis project Ga0137397, IMG submission 106658) | Vadose zone soil microbial communities from Angelo Coast Range Reserve, California, USA - czorhiz1.16 metaG | ecosystem: Environmental > Terrestrial > Soil > Vadose zone | place: USA... | reverse complement strand
GTGTGCAGTTCCAACTCGACGGCGCCAACCTCGGCGCACAAGATACTTCGGCGCCGTATTCAGCCTCCTGGAACACGACCACCGCCAGCAACGGCTCGCATACCCTGAGCGCTACCGCGCGCGACGCCGCGGGCAACCAGACCTCCGCGTTTATAACGGTGACGGTGTCCAACGGGCCTCCGCCGGACACGACACCCCCGACCGTCAGCATCACGGCCCCCGCTTCCGGAGCCACCGTGTCCGGCACGGTCAGCGTGACCGCCAGCGCCTCGGACAACGTCGGCGTCGTCGACGTGCAGTTCCTGCTGGACAACGGTGTCAACGGCAGCGCGGACGCGACGACGGCGCCGTATTCGGTCTCGTGGAACACAGCTACTGCGAGCGATGGCTCGCACATCATTACCGCCATTGCGCGCGATGCCGCGGGCAACAGCACTACCTCCGCGCCGGTGAGCGTGACCGTGGCCAACAACGCGCCTCCGCCTCCGCCTCCACCACCGGCGTCGAAGCGCTTCGAGGACACGGATCCTTCCGTTGTCTACACCGGCCCGGGTTGGCGCCCGGATGTGTACGCGGCATTGAGCAACGGGAGTGCCACCGACTCGGATCAGGCCGGTGCTCAGGCGACCTTTACGTTCACCGGGACCTCGGTCAGCTGGATCGGCGGCCGCTGGGTCGAGGAAGGCATCGCTCAAGTCTTCCTGGATGGCAGCTTCGTTGCCCAGGTCGATACGTATTCGAAGACCAAGGAAGTCCAGGTGCCGCTGTTCACGGCACTGAACCTCGCCAATACGAGCCATACGTTGACGATCGCACCGACCGGCCAGAAGAACGTGGCCAGCGAGCTTGCCTTTGTGATCGTGGATGCGTTCGACGTTCCCGCCGTGACGATCTCGCGCTTGCAGGATACCGATCCATCGGTCGCCTTCACGGGCAGCGGCTGGCTCCAGGGTGTTACGGGCGATGAATATAGCGGCGGGACCGCCGCGGGCTCGCTGACTGCCGGTGATCAAGCTACGTTCACCTTCACCGGCACCGGGGTCCGCTGGCTCGGCGAGCTCGGTCCCGACAACGGCGGGATCGCGCAGGTATTTCTGGATGGAGCTTTCATGAAGGAGGTGGACACCTATTCTCCCTCGCCTGACGCGACCCACCACAGCACATTCCAGGCGGAGCACTTCAAGGCCACGGGCCTTGCCGACACGAGCCATACCTTGACGATCCAAGTGACCGGCCGGCAGGACCCCTCCGCTCTGAGGGCCACCGTAGTCGTCGATGCGTTCGACGTGATCACCTCGGGACCGCGCCGCGAGGAGACAGATCCGGCGGTCACCTTCACCGGTACCGGCTGGCTGCAGGGCAATCGGGACCATCCGTACAGCGAGGGGACCGCCGCGCTGTCGACAGTACCGGGTGATCAAGCCACCTTCACCTTCACCGGGACATCGGTCCGCTGGATCGGCTACCACGGACCGCAGGCCGGGATCGCCCGCGTGATCCTGGATGGAACCGTCGTTGCGGATTCCCTCGATCTGTTCGTCCCGACTCCGAAGGACGGGCCCCAGGACACGGTCTTCAGCTCGCCGCCCCTGGCCGCCGGGAGCCACACGCTGACGATCCAGGTGACGGGATCGAAGAACCTGGCTGCGACTGGCGCTTTCATCGTCGTGGATGCCTTCGACGTCACTCCGTGAGGAAGCTGGATTTTTAAGCAACCCGAAACCGAAGGAGGATCTATGCACCACAGAAATCCGTCACGTTTGAGTTTGGTGGCAACCATCGTGGGAGCTTTGAGCGGGCTGTGGGTATGGCCTGCGGTGGGCAATGCGCAGCTGTTGCCTCTGCCCGACCCGACGCCGATAGTCTCCGGGTCCGTGGGAACGCTGCTCGGTGCGACAACGGTGCTCGGCGGTACCGGGACGCTCGTCGCGGGGACGAGCAACGCTCTGCAGGCGTCGAGCGCGACAGGCGGCGTTCCCAATCTGCTCACGGGGGAGGCCCTCCACGCAGTGACGATCGGCTATCCGGACCAGATCGACTCCGAAGCCTCGGTCGCCGCTCTCGCGCTGAACGTCGCCGGAACGAGCATCGGCGCGGACTTCGTCATGTCGCGCGCGACGGCGGTCTCGGGCGGAGGCAGCGGCGTCTCGAATATCGACGGCCTTTCGATCAACGGGATGCCCGTCGCAGTGACCGGAAACCCGAACCAGACGATCGGCATTCCCGGAGGCTCGGTGGTGCTCAACGAGCAGCAAAGCTTGCCGGACGGCACCATCGTCGTGAATGCGCTTCACGCGATCATCTCCGGCGTCGCCGACGTGACGGTCGCTTCCGCCACGGCCGGTCTGAGCGGCGGCAGCGCGAAATCAGTGCAGGCGAGCTACTGAGCGAAGGTTTTCCGAAATCGACACATTGCGAATGGAGGAATAACAATGCTTAGAATTTGGAGTCGTTATGCGTTTGGAGTCGCGGCGCTCATGCTGATGCTCGTCAGCGGCTCCGCGAGTGCTTGGCAGTGCGACTTCCTGACGGGCGGCGGTTTCATCGTCCGGGATACCGGCGCCCAGGCCAACTTCGGCGTCGGAGGCGGATGCAAGGACGGCTCGCCGACCTGGGGGCATCTGGAGTACATCGACCATGGCATGGGCCTGAACGTTCACTGGACCAGCATCACGGCGTACATGGAGATAGACTCCAGTTCCGGCGCCAACGGCCAGCCGACCGGTGCCCGTTTCATCTGCGGCACGGCCAGGACGAACCTTTTCGGCGACGTCGATTGGGTCGTGGCAGCCCGAGACAATGGCGAACCGGGCAGCGATGACCAGTTCATCATCCGGCTGACGCAATTCGGCGTCACCCTCTACACGACCGAAGGCGATTCGGATCACACCTTGGGCGGCTCGGGCCCCGGCGGCGGAAACATCCAACTGCACAAACCCAATCCGTCGACCACGGGATCCTTCGGGGGCTCTTGCCCCGCCTTGTCACAGGAGCAGTAGTAGCGGGCCCTGGCTGGTCGGCGGGGAGGTCCTCGATGGCCGACCTCCCTCACTCCCCCGCAGCGAAGGACCCCGATGTCGACCGGGACCGCGTTTCCGTGGGCTGTCTCATAGTTCCATCGGCCTGTGGCGGATCGCTGGCCTCTTAATAGTCTGGGGTCATGATCAGATTTCCTTAGGCGGCCCTCGGGGAGCAGATCATGATGAAAGTCGGGACAAGCGTCCACGCGATAGCTCTATCGGCGATTCTAAGCGCCGCTTGGATCCCTCAGGCGTTCGCGCAATCCGGCGCCGCACCTGCGCGCGTCGAGGAGACCGATCCCTCGGTGAGCTACACGGTCGGCTGGACGCAGGGCGACAGCAGCAAGACGTGGAGCGGAGGGACCGCCGCGGTCTCGACGGCACCGGGGGCTCAAGCGACGCTCACCTTCACCGGGACTTCGGTGAGCTGGATCGGCGGTCGCACGCCCGCAACGGGCATCGCCCGTGTGTCGCTCGATGGAGTTTTCCTGACCGACGTCGATACGTATTCGAAGACCGAGGAGATCCGGGTGGCGATGTTCTCGGTAAACGGCCTGGCCAACACGAGCCACGCGCTCACGATCGAAGTGACCGGCGGTCGAAACTCCGCTGCGACCTCCAACCTCATCGTCATAGACGCCTTCGATACGCCCGCGCCTGCGGTTTCCCGTCTGCAGGAGACCGACTCGGACGCTACGTATACAGGCACCTGGGTCCAGGACAATCCGGTCTACGTATTCGGGGCTGGGGTTGTCACCGGCTTTACCCAAGGCAATTCCCTCAGAGCTTGGAGCGCCGGGGCTGCGACCTTGTCTACGGCGGCGGGCTCGCGAGCGACGTTCGCCTTTTCCGGAACCTCGGTCAGCTGGATCGGCGCCCGCGGAACGCAATCGGGCATCGCCCGCGTATTCCTGGACGGCGCGCCCGTCGCGGAGGTCGATTGCTATTCCCCCACGGAGCAGGTTCAGGCGGAGGTTTTTGCGGCAAATGGCCTCGCCAACACGGGCCACACTTTGACGATCGAAGTGACCGGCCGGCAGAACGCGGCATCGGGAGGCGCTTTGATCGTGGTGGATGCGTTCGAGGTAAGCTCGCCCGGAATACAGGTTCAGGATACCGACCCGGCCATCGTCTACAACAGCGGTTGGATCCAGGGCAACCGGGACAAGGCCTACAGCCAGGGAGCCACCGCGGAAACCGTCACGCCTGGCGCTCAGGCCACGTTCACCTTCACGGGGACGGGGATCGCCTGGATCGGCGCCCGCGGGCCGCAAACCGGTATCGCTCTCGTATACGTGGACGGCGCGTTCGTCGATCAAATCGATACATACGCTCCCACGGAGGCGCCGCAGCATACTGTCTTTGCGACGAGCGGCCTGGCGCCCGGCACCCACACCTTGACGGTCGTCTCGACGGGAATGAGGAACCCGCTTTCGGTGAATTCCTGGATCCTGGTGGATGCATTCGATGTCGTCCCTTGATCTCAGCCTGATTTCGCTCAAGAGCTGCGCGTGCTGTTCAATTCCTACGAGTTCATCTACGGTTTTCTCCCCGTAACCGCGCTCCTGTTCTTTGCACTTTCCTCGAGCGGGCGGGCGACGCTCGCCGCAGGCTGCCTGGGTCTGGCATCCGTATTTTTCTATGCTTACTGGAGCCCACGCTATACCCTGCTGCTGCTGGCATCGATCACCGCGAACTACTTCATGGGACGCGGAATCCTGCGGCTACGCGACCAACAGCGATCACGGGACGGCCGCCTGTTGTTGACGGCGGCCATCGTCTTCAATCTCGGCTTGCTCGCGTACTACAAGTACGCGAACTTCTTCGTCGATACTCTCAACGCGCTGGCTGCGACGGGCTTGCAGGTGGAAAGAATCGTTCTTCCCATCGGAATTTCCTTCTTTACCTTTACCCAGATCGCGTATCTGGTCGACGCCTACCAGGGCAAAGCGCGGGAATCCAACCCGGTGCACTACCTGCTCTTCGTCAGCTATTTCCCCCACCTGATCGCCGGCCCCATCCTGCACCACTCGGAGATGATGCCCCAGTTCGCCGACCGGCGAATCTACCGGTTCGATGTGACGAACTTCGGCATCGGAGCCACTTTCTTCTTCATCGGGCTGTTCAAGAAAGTCGTCTTGGCTGACGGGGTGCAGCCGTTCGTCGGGCCGGTCTTCGACGCCGATCCGTCTTATCCGCTGACTTTTCTCGAAGCGTGGCTGGGGGCGCTGGCGTATACGGTGCAGCTGTATTTCGATTTCTCCGGCTATTCGGACATGGCCATCGGGTTGTCGAAGTTGTTCAACATCGATCTGCCGCTCAATTTCAACTCGCCATACAAATCCCACAACATCGTCGAATTTTGGCGGCGGTGGCATATGACGCTGTCGCGGTTCCTGCGCGACTATCTCTACATTCCCCTCGGCGGCAACCGCCACGGGCCCCTGCGGCGCCATGGCAACTTGATGGTGACCATGCTGCTCGGCGGCCTGTGGCACGGCGCCGGGTGGAACTTCGTGGTGTGGGGCGGGCTGCATGGTTTGTATCTGGTGTGTAACCACGGCTGGCGGGGCTTTCGCGCGAGGGTGTTGGGGCAGGATCTCGAGCGTCAGACCGTGCCGGGGCGCGTATCGGGGATCGCGCTCACGTTTCTGGCCGTAGTGACGGCGTGGGTCTTTTTCCGCGCGCCGTCGCTCCCGGCGGCTTTCAATATTCTCCAGGGGATGGCGGGCCTGCACGGCGTCGTCTTGCCGGAAGAATGGCAGGCGACTCTTGCGCCCGGCGGAGCGGCGGTATTGGCTTTCGGCTATCTGCAGGCCTTCGGCGGCACCAGGCAGATGGTGTGGGTCGCGGTCCTGCTCGCGATGGCCTGGGGTTTGCCCAATTCGCAGGAATTCGTCGTCTGGCTCAGGACGAGCGTGATTTCGCGCGCAGGCGCCTACGTCGCCCAGTCGCGCTCCTGGTCCATGCTGGGCGCGTTGTCGGTGCTCATTTCCCTTTTAGCCATGATCAATGGATCGCGCGGTGTTTCCGAGTTCATCTACTTCAACTTCTGAGCGCCTGCGGAGCGTCCTGCGTCCGGCAGGGCTGTTTTTCGCCGGGGCAGCCGCCACCCTCGTCGCGCTGGAGCTCGCGCTGCGCCTCTTTCCGGTGAGCGTCGGACTGTATCAAACCGAGCAGGTCGAAGCTCGGCCGCTTCGTACCTATCAAGCCCACCTGCCTTTTACGTACTCGATGACGTGGGAAATGCGGGACGTCCGGCACGGCTGGACGAACAACTACGGCCAACTCGCCCCTTTTGACTACGTCCCCGGCTCGCGACCCGTCATCGTGGTGGGCGACAGCTACATCGAGTCGCAGATGAACGATTACCGCGACACCCTGCAGGGGTATTTGGGAAACATGCTGAGAGCGAGGGAGCCGGTTTATGGTCTGGGCGTATCGGGCATGTCGATGGCCGACTACCTCGCGCTGGCGCACCAGGCGTCGGCGGAATTCGCGCCGCGGGCGGCGGTGTTCCTGGTGGTCGACGGAGACACGAGCGGGAGCCTGATCGACCAGCCCGGCTATCACTATTTTCGTCAGACGGCGGACGGATTGAAACTCACGCTTCATCGCGGAAGCCTGCACCCCCTGCTCAGACGCGTCCGGCAAAGCATGGGCGACATCTATTTGTTCCGCTACGCAACCCGAAATTTGCGATTCACGTTTCCGGCGCTGGGATCGGTGTTTCGTGAAGCGAAGGCGGGGGTGGCGGCGCCGACGGATCGGGAAGCGGCGGAGCAATACGCGGTGATCGACCGTTTCCTCGCCGATTTGCCCGGGCAATCAGGCATCGAGCCGCATTGCGTTGCTTTTCTGTTGGACGCGGACCGCTACGCCATTTACGATCCACGCCTCGCCTCCGCGACGCTGGATCTGCCCCAAGCGCGGGCGTATTTAATGCGCAGAGCCGCGGAGCTCGGCTATCGCGTCGCGGACCTTGAGCCGCTGTTTCGCGCGCATTTCAAGCGCTACCGGCGCCATTTCGACTATTACCCGTTCGACCGCCACTTGAACAGTCTCGGGCATCGGCTCGCGGCGGAGCAGGCCTATGATCTCTTCGACGGCGGCCGCTGCCTTGGCGGCGCTGCCGTCGATGCGCGGTCCCGCGTGGATTTCGCCTCCAGGGGCCGGCCATGAAGCGGCCGGTGGCGCTGCTGCTCGGACCGCACCGCGGCGCGGTGAGCGGCATCAGCACGCACCTGAATCTCCTGCTGGCTTCGCGGCTCGCCGGCGAGTTCTCGCTCGTGCATTTTCAGGTGGGAAGCGAGGGGCGGAACGAGAGCACGCTCGCCCGGGTCGGGCGCTTCCTCACCAGCCCGGTGTTGCTCGCCGCGACGATATTTCTCCGTCGCGCCGCTATCGTCCATGTCAATACCGCGCTCAATGCTCGCGCTTACTGGCGCGACCTCACTTACGTGATCGTGGCCAGAGTTTGCGGAGCGCGCGTGCTCTATCAGGTACATGGCGGTGCGCTGCCGCAGGATTTCTTCGGGAGCAACCGCGTCCTCGCCGCTTTTCTGCGGGGAACACTGCAGCTTCCGGACGCGATTGTCGTGCTCGCGCGCGTGGAGCTCGAAGCCTATCGAAGATTTGCTCCCAGGCAGCAGTTGCTGCTGCTTCCCAACAGCGTCGACTGCGCCCCCTACACGAAGCTCGCGCGCGAGCGGTCCGGTCCGGCAGCCCCGCTGCGGCTCGTATATATCGGACGCTTGGCGCGGGAAAAAGGCCTCTACGAGGCGCTGCGGGGATTGATGCTGGCGCGCGCGCAGGGCGCGAATGCGCGGCTCGTTGTCGCGGGCACGGGCCCCGAGGAGTCGCGCTTGAGACGGCTGACCAGCGAGCTCGGGCTCGCGAGCAATGTTTCGTTCGCGGGACCGGTATTCGGCGAGGACAAGCTCAGGCTGCTCGGAACGGCGGACGTTCTTCTCTTTGCGAGCTACAGCGAGGGACTGCCGTACGCGCTTCTCGAAAGCATGGCCGCGGGTGTCCCGGTCATTGCCACGTGCGTGGGTGCGATCCCGGACGTCGTCGTCGACGGCGTGCACGGCCTGCTGATTTCGCCACGGGACCCCGAGGCCATCGCCCGCGCGATCGGGAAGCTGGCGGCGGACTGCGCGCTGCTCGCGCGGATGAGCTTGATGTGCAGAAAACGGATTGCGACCGGCTACTCGATCGACCGGCTGGCCGATCAATTCTGCAGGCTTTACTCGGAATTATGTTCAGCGAAACGCGTGAAAGCACTGAGCAGATTCTGACCCCGGCGGGCGGGTATCGGTTTCGGAACCTGGCCGCTTCGGGCGTGAGAGAGCGGATCCTTTGGCGCTTGAACCGGCTGCGTTGCATGACGCGCACGGAAGTCCGCTACCGAACGCTGAGGGCGCTGACCTTGCGGGCGGAGCGCTGGGGGCTCGTGGGTTCCGCCGCCGTTCCGCCGCCCGATCTCGCGCAAGCGCCGCGCCCGTGGATCCACGCCGAGGCGGAAGTGGACCGGGTCCCTTATCTAGCGGCCGCCGACCGCATAGCCGAGGGGAAGCTGGACGTGTTTGCGCTGCACGGCGTCGAGCTCGGCTCGCCTCCCCGCTGGAATCGCGACCCCAAGACCGGAGTGGAGGCTCCGCTTACCTTCGGCATGCTCCTCGACTACCGCAATCCGCGGCTGGTGGGAGACATCAAGTATCTGTGGGAGCCCAACCGGCATTTGCATGTCGTAACCCTCGCGCAGGCGTACGCCCTCAGCGGCGAAACGCGCTACTTCGACGTGATCCGGGGGCATCTCGAGAGCTGGTTTGCGTCCTGTCCCTTCCGGATGGGCCCCAACTGGTCGAGCGCTCTCGAGGTGGCGATCAGGCTCATCAACTGGTCCACTGCGTGGCAGCTCCTCGGCGGGGCGTCCTCACCGTTGTTCAAGGATGCCGCGGGCGCGCGATTCAAAGGACAGTGGCTGGAATCCGTTTTCCAGCATGCGCAGTTTGTTCGCCGGAACTTCTCGCTCTACTCGTCGGCCAACAATCATCTCGTCGGCGAAGCGGCGGCGCTGTATGTCGCGGCGCTCACTTGGCCCAACTGGCCCCAAGCCCGTGCCTGGCTGACCGAGGCGAAAACGACCCTCGAGCGCGAAGCGCTGTTGCAGAACGCTCCCGACGGTGTCAACCGCGAGCAGGCGACGTCGTACCAGCAGTTCGTGCTCGACCTGCTTCTGCTCCCCCTGCTCGCGGCCAAGGCGAACGGGCAGAAATTTTCAGTCGCGTTCGAATCGCGCATCGAAGCGATGATCGAGTATCTCGCCTCGGTCATGGACGTGCGAGGCAACACCCCCATGTTCGGTGATTCCGACGACGCGCTGGTCGTCAAGCTCTCGCAGGCCGCGGGGCACTGCGCCTTCCGCTCGCTGCTCGCGACCGGCGCCATCCTGTTTCGCCGCGGCGACTTCAAGGCGAAGGCGGGCGGATTGGACGACAAGACGCGCTGGCTCTTAGGGCGAGGTGCGGATGCGGCGTTCCAGGAGCTCGATACCACGGGAGCCCGGCTTCCCGTCCGGCGGGTGTTTCCCGAGGGCGGCTACTATATCCTCGGTTGCGACTTCGAGACGGAAAACGAAATCCGGCTGACCGCGGATGCCGGACCCCTGGGCTATCAGTCGATCGCCGCCCACGGCCACGCCGACGCCCTCGCATTCACTCTGTCGGTCGGCGGCGGGGAATTTTTCATCGATCCCGGCACCTACGCGTACCACACGCAAGGCCAGTGGCGCCAGTACTTTCGCGGCACCGCGGCCCACAATACCGTGCGGATCGACGGCCTGGACCAGTCGCGCTCCGGCGGGAATTTCATGTGGCTCAGGAGAGCGGGCGCCGGCTGCAGCCTGTGGCGGCCCTCGGCCGAGCGCGACATCTTCGAGGGCTGGCACACCGGTTATCTGCGGCTCGCCGACCCGGTGATGCACACGCGTCGTATCACGCTCGAAAAGACGGCAAGGCGGGTCGTGATCGAGGACGCCCTGCGGATGTCGGGTGCACACGAAGTCGAGCTTTTCTTCCATTGCAGCGAGCGTTGCCGGGTCGACCCCGCCCCGGGCGGCTACGTGCTCCACCAAGAGGGAAGAACGCTCTCCCTGAGTCTCCCGCGGGCTGAGGGCTCGGCCGCATGCGTCCACCACGGCGGCCTCACCCCGATCTGCGGCTGGGTATCGAGGCGGTTCGACGCCAAGCAGCCGGCACCTACCATTGCCTGGAGAGCCCGCCTTGCCCGCGACGTCGTTCTTCGCACCGAGATCATGTGCTGATCGGACTATGCCGGTCTTTCGAGAGCGCAGCGTGGATGTCCCAAGATTTCCGCATTCTCATCGCGAAAGGAGTGAGGCTATGGAAAGCGCTCTGGTCCAGGAACGCGTCCGGGCGTACTGGAACGACAATCCGTGTGACTCCGAACTGAGCGATCGGGAGTGGTTGTCGCCGGAATACTTTCTCGATATCGAGCGCCAGCGCTACGAGCTCCAGCCCCACATTCTCGAGGTCATTTCACGGATCGATTGGCGCGGGAAGCGGGTCCTCGAAGTCGGTGCCGGCCTGGGCACCGACGCGCGCAACCTCATCGGCAGAGGAGCCAATTACACCGGGATCAACGTCGATCGTGGATCGACGGAAGCGGCGTCGCAGGCGCTCCGCGTCTTCTCTCTCCCCGGGGCCGTCTTGGAGCGCAACGCGACGTCCCTCGATTTCCCGAACGACACGTTCGACGTGGTGTATTCGTTCGGAGTGCTGCAACACATTCCCGAAGCCTCAAAGGCGGTCGCCGAAATCCACAGGGTTCTCAAGCCCGGCGGCGAGCTGCTCGCGATGGTATACAACCGCACCTCGATCAACTACCTCATCGAGATCATGTTCCTGCGGAAACTGGGCCTGCGCCTGCTGTCGGTGCCTGGGGCCATCACGCTGCTCCAGTGGATGGGATTCCCGCGCGACAAGCTCGAGCGCCACAGGGACCTGCACAGGAAGAACAAGCGAATGACCGACGAGGAGTGGCTGAGCCGCAATACGAACGGCCCGGACTATCCCTATTGCCGCGTCTACGACGCGAAAGAGGCGGCGGAGCTCTTCGCGGCGTTCGACGTCGAGCGCAACGAGGCGTATTTTTTCGATCACCGGCACTGGGGCGTGCTCGGTCGCCTGGTTCCGGAGGGCATGCGAAGGGCGCTGGGCCGGCGCTGGGGTTGGCACCGCATCGTGCACGCACGGAAGTTCTAGGCGGCGCGGGCGGCGCGCGGGCCGAAGAGCGAGGGCAGGGGCAAATGCTCGGCGCGACTCTCGACTACTTTATCCTGCGCGCCCTTGCCCATCGTCGGAACCGGGCAAGCGAAGCACAGCTGGATTCCCTATACAGCCGGACATCGGCCGCATCTGTCGAGGATGCGGAGGGGAAGTTTCGAAAGCTCGTCGACCGATTCGACGGGCATCTCCCGATCGATCCGGGCCTGCGCTATCTGGATCTGGGATGCGGCTCCGGCGAGCTGACTCTCGCGTTCGCCGGGCTCGGGGCCAGGCGTATCACCGGCGTGGATTTTCTTCCACGGAACATCGAAAGAGCCAGGGCCTGCGCCCGGCAGGCGGGCCTGGGGGAAGACGTGCAATTCGTCTGCAGCGATCTGTACGAGTGGGCTCCCGAGGGAAAATACGACGTGCTGCTCTCGTTCGACGCGCTCGAGCACATAGACGGGCCCGAGGCCTTTCTGCGGAAGATGACGGATTTCATCGCGCCCGGCGGCATCGCGGTGCTCGCTTTCGGCCCGCTGTTCCATTCGCCGTTCGGCGACCATATGTGGGATTTTTTCCGTTTGCAGATTCCCTGGCGCGGAGTTCTGTTCTCCGAAGAGGCCTTGCTGCGCGTCCGGAAGGAGTGCTTCCGTCCCACCGATCCGGCGGACAGCTACCGGAAAGTCGCGGGCGGTCTCAACCTGATTCGATATTCGGAGTTCCTCACGCATGTTCGGGATGCCGGGTGGAAATTCGACTACCTGGCGGTCAACACTTTCCTGAGGCGCGTGCCGCCGCTTCGATTCATTTCCGATTTCATCACGCGCGTTCCGGGGCTGCGGGACTACTTCGTGCACAACGTCTACGCCGTCCTGCGCCGCGCGAGCTGAGGCGAAATCAAACGGACTCCGACAAGGGAGGGGCCATGCAACTCGGGTTCGAGACGATCGGAAACGCTACGCTAATCGCCTACGAGGGGCGGCCCGTGCTCGCCACCGATCCGTGGATAGCGGGTGCTCCTTATTTCGGCAGCTGGGGCTTGTCGCATTCGATTCCGCCCGAGCAGATGGCGGCGATCAGGGCCTCGGACTACGTTTGGTTCTCACACGGCCACCCGGATCATCTGAATGGCGAATCGTTGGCGCTGCTTCGCGACCGCCGGCTCTTGGTCCCGGCCCACGTCGGGGGGCGGATCCGCCAAGACCTAGAATCCCGAGGCCACAAGGTGCGGGAGTTGCCGGTAGCGGAGTGGGTGCGCCTCTCCGACCGAATCCGCGTCATGTGTCTCCCCGACTACAACCAGGATGCGGTGCTGCTCGTCGAGATCGGCGATGCGTTGGTCGTCAATGCAAACGATGCCGGGGGGTTGGGGTGGGTGCCGCTCATCACCGGCCTGACCCGGAAATACAAGCGCTCGTTCCTGCTGCAGCTCACGGGTTTTCATGACGCAGACATGATCAACTTCTTCGACGAGGATGGAAGACGAATTCCCCCGATCGCGCTGCAAAGGAAACAGGCCGGGACGCGCGTGGGCCCTTCGGTGGCGCGTCTCGCAGAGTCCTTCAGAGTGACGCACTTCATCCCGTTCAGCTCCATGCACCGTTACCAGCGCGAAGACAGTATTTGGGCGAACGCCTGCACAACTCCCGCGGACGCGCACGCAGTGGGGTTCGACTCGAAGCGATGCGCCATCTTGCCCGCCTTCGTGCGGTACGACCTGCTCGCGGACAGCGCGACGCCGATCAACCCGCGTCCGGAGCCCGAGATCGTCCTCCCCGCGCGGGACTTCGGCGATGACTGGAGCGAGGACCTCGAACGGGAAGAAGTGGAAATTGCCACCCGCTATTTTCGATCGATCGAGCATCTGGCGAGTTTCCTGGACTACGTGAACCTGAGGGTCGGGGGGCGGGACCACGTTATCGCGATTTCGCGGCGAAAATTCGGGCGCGGCGTCACCTTCGAAGCGCCGCGTCGGTCGCTCGTGATGGCGCTCGAGTACGAGATCTTCGACGATCTTCTGATCGGGAACTTTATGAAGACGACCCTGCACGGCAAGTGGTCGGGGTCCCTCCTGTACCCGCATTTCTCCCCGTACGTGGCGAAGTACGCGGACAACGGGCGAGCGCGGACCCCGGAGGAATTGCGCGCGTACTTTGCAGAGTATCGGAGGCGCACCGGCGCGTTTGCCTTCCTGCGGCAACGCTTCGCCGCCAGGGCCTCGGAGGCGGTGCGGTCGGCGCTCCGACCCGAGTCATCCGCCTATCAACTGGCGCGGCGCGCCTATTGGGCGCTCAAGTCCTAGGGACGAGCGGGCCCGGTCTCATCGGGCCCGGTCGCACGCCGGGGAGCTCGGCGCGGGCGAGGGTGTGCGGTTCATTCGCCGCGATTTGCGCGCTTGGGTGCCCGACGAAAAATATGACGCGCTGCTGTCGTTCGATGCGCTCGAACACATCGAGGACCCCGAGGCGTTTCTGCGGAAAATGACGGAGTTCGTCGTGCCCGGCGGCGTCGCCGTCCTTGCGTTCGGACCGTTGTTTCATTCTCCCTTCGGCGACCATATGTTGGATTTCTTCAGGCTGCAAATTCCCTGGCGCGGGTCTTGTTCTCCGAGCAGGCCCTGCTCCGCGTCCGCAGGGAATGCTTCCGACCCACCGATCCGGCGGACCGCTTCCAGAAAGTCGCTGGCGGTCTCAACCTGATGCGATATTCGGAGTTCCGCAGCCACGTCCGCGACGCAGGGTGGGAATTTGCCTATCTGGCGGTCAATACCTTCCTGAAGCGCCTGCGGCTCTTGCGGCTCGTCTCCGACATGATCACGAGCGTTCCGGGGCTGCAGGACTATTTCGTGCACAACGTTTACGCCGTCTTGCGACGCGCGCGCTGAGCGAGGCGGTTCGTCGTTGCATCCGGTTC
>Ga0137397_10002014_pt1 | contig 14227 bp, 18 predicted proteins | sample czorhiz116metaG_FD_106658 | JGI IMG/M metagenome (GOLD analysis project Ga0137397, IMG submission 106658) | Vadose zone soil microbial communities from Angelo Coast Range Reserve, California, USA - czorhiz1.16 metaG | ecosystem: Environmental > Terrestrial > Soil > Vadose zone | place: USA... | reverse complement strand
GTCTGATGGATTCATGCACAAAGCACACACACACACGAGCCACACTATCACAGTACGCCTGAGCGTCGACGCAAGCATTTCGGAGCTGGACTAAAATACATACGTTCACAGGCTCCAGACGATGCTACAAAGTGTCCTTTCGACGCGGATCGTGTTTCATACTGCCAAGGTAGCGAGTCAAGACATCATCGTTGATTCACCGGGAACTTCAAGTTCAGCACGGAATCAGCCGTCCAGTAGCCTAAGGTTTGCAGGAGGGACGTCGGTTTGACTTGAAGCTTGAAGGGGTGCAGGAGACTCAGAGTTAGATAATCAGCATCATGTTGACCATACCCTCTAATTTGACTCTGAGTCCCAGTCATGACAGGTGGAAATTTGAAGAAATAGTCGATCTCTTCAAGTTCCTCGTGACATCGCTGGGCTCCTAAATCGTGAGCACTCGGTAAGCCTCCACCCCACCTTCAACCTTCCATGAAAAACCGAGCTGTTCCCCTGGACCATTTACGAGTATGAGAATCGGCTTTCCTGCCAGACACAGAGGTATAACTGGCACAGTATTTCACGGCCCTACCTTGACTGTAATTGTAGGTGCCGATGGCTGAAACCTGTCCACCAGCTCTGTTGTACAGTACGTCCGTCGGACTGAGATATATGCAGCGCTCTGCTGTCCATTCCAAATTCAATCGCATAGGCAATGCTGTTCTCAGGGCCTGGCCTGGATCGCTAGTCGCGTCCGCTCGCCTCCTCTTCTCGTTCATCTTTCCGATTTGTCACGCCATCTTCCGATTAAAATTTCGGATGTTGGACTTGGACTCGACTCACGATTGGCTACTAGCTATCAGAGAGGCTCCGAGACCAGGCCAATTAATGCCAGCCGGGGTGAAGTGGCCTTTGGTAAGCTGCCAGCGGTTGGGCGTGAGGGTCGATATCGAGCTTGAGACGAGCGCCTGTCCGAAACCCAGGAGTGGACTCGCTACTTGAAGTGTCGCGCAGAAGAACGTGACACAAGTCGCTGAGTACAGTACTGAGTACGATACCAATTGTGACGACCGCAACCATCCCTCCTTTATGTCCCACTGAGCCCGGGCGACTGGCACCGAGCGTGACTCCATCTGTATCGACCCTCGTTAGCCACGGTCTAGCCATCCCTGCAAGACGGCGGTTAGGCCCAGGAAAAAAGCGAAGCCAGTGATCCCGAGTCAAAAAAAGTTGCACTATTTGGCGATGGGTGCTTAGTAAGCGAGCGCCACTCCTTACATAACAACCCGCCGAACGACGAGAGCGCGGAAAAAGGCTTTGTATGGGACGACAGCCGCACCGTGACCTGAGCCGACTCCTGCATATCGCATAGACATTCACCCTCTAGACCCATTCTTCTACAGCTCATCTTTGTCGGTTCAACCGGTTAGTACTTAGGTGAATTGTCTCGGAGTGACATACTCACGAAGGAGTCTAACTTCTGCGTCCCTCCCACTTGACAATGTCCTCGGAAATGGGGGGTCGATGGGCATCCATTCCAGCTCTCGGCTTTGCGCCGTGTTCGAGAAGGGTGCAAACAAATTCTAACATGTCAACCCAGTGTACTAACTGATGAAATCTGCCCGTCAGGCCCGCCTTCGTCCTGCGTGGCATGCTTGATGAGGACTCGGACGACGTCCACGGATCCTTTTTTCGACGTCTTGTGAGATAACATAGGCGGATACTTCGTGAACAGAGTACCTCTGTACTAGGTGCAGGAAGATGAAGATGGGGAGCGTACATACTCGTAGTGACTAGTGAGACTAGGCACGGCGGCCTTCGCGCCAAGAGAATCGGGTACCGGTCACGCCAAATCGAAGCGAACAAAACACATCAGGATAAACAAGCCAAATTTCAGGTCGTATGAAGTGCCAGTGGTGTGAATCAATAGCGATACATGTCCCAGGGAGGTACGCAATGCGGTGTCATGTCATACGGGTCCTCCCCTCTGAAGAACGGCCACGACGGAAGATAGCAGATCTCCTATCCGGCCATAGAAGCCATGGTCAGCCACAGTGTATGTGAGTTTGTCAATCAAGGCGGCACGCACGTTAAAGCTGCACGCGGGCTCGCATCGAAGCCACACCGACCAGCCCAGCCAGCTCGTCAACTCGTCAACGTGTCTACGACCCACTTCGATCGCTTCCGCCGCCTCCGCCTCGCTTTTCCCTTCGACGTCAAAGAATTCCATCCACACGAGCACCAACCGCCGGCATATCTCACGAAGCGTTCCCTCGACCGCCGCGTGGATCCGCACTTCCTGCGGCGTGAGCAGGCCCACCGGAATGCCCGACGTCTGCGTCGTCGAGCAGCGATGCATCACAGGCGCCGCCCAAATTGCGTTGGCCGACGTGGGTACTAGTGGCTGTTGCGGGACATCGTCTGTTGTGATGTACGGCACGAGCATGACGAGCAGTTGGCCACGGACGACGGCAACTTTCTCGGCTGCATCCGCGAACGTCGCACCGGCATTCGGTGAGAGCGAGAAGCGAAGGTTCTCGAGGCGATCCGCATAGCGCTCCGTCACGATTCGTGCGATGCTGGCCCAGTCGACGACGCCACTCCGGCTTCGTCGCTTCCGCGTTAGTACAGAACGCAGCTCTGCGTGCACACGCTCGGAGTCTGCTGAGGAGATTCCTTCCAAGTTATGGTGCAATCTGTCTTTTCCCACGCGGGCTTCTACGAGGCTTGACAGCGCCGAGTCGTAGAAAGTAATGAGTCCCGTGTAGTCGAGGTGGACACGGGTCTCTCCGGGCGCGCGGTCATGCCAACCTCCGGCGACATAAGCCTGGAAGAAGGTGACGGTATCTTTCTGGAGCGAGCCACGCCAGCCGGTTGGCGGCTTAGTGGGGGGTGGAACGGGTATAGGCGGGTGCTGTGGCCCATGAGGACGTATGAAAGGTTTTGTCTGATTTTTTGGTAAGAGGTCGAGGAGCGTGATGACCTCTACGCCATTCGAGAAATCGCATAACATGACCTCGCTGTGATGGTACGATCAGCCTCGAGGTGACGGTAAGCATAGCAACAGTGAAAACGGACAAATGGAACTCCATCCTGATGAATCCATCTAGACCAAGTGGCGTTCCCCAGTCGCACAACAGTTTGATGCGCTCATAATCTATGATATCCTTCTCAGGGTGGGGTTTCCCCCAAATGACGACCTCCTGAGAGTTCGTGGGTCCGTGCTTCATTTTCGCTGCGCTATTACCGTCGAAGTACAAAAGGCGGAGGTCTCGCTTCGCTTGCAGGGATATCATGTAGCAGGGGCCCGTGCAGTACACATAGGAGTGTTCAAAATCAAACGCGAGCCACTCGGGCACGTCCGGGACTTGGTCGTCGTTACGTCCGTGGTACAAGATTGTACCTGTGGGGATAGTCGCAGGCACCATGCTGTGGCCTTGGGACAGGAGAGAAAATCAGCATACCTCAGGCTCCCGGGTTCTATGAACGCACCATTTCTACGATGGGTGTTCGACCATCGTTGCAGCAAGCCAATCACGCTATTAAATATCAAGTGGTGGGTGGAATTCGGGTTCGGAGGTTGTTCCCAGCCTAGAAAAGATTCCTCCAACGCGTCGTTGACTCGAAAAGTAGCCTGACCTGGCCCATTTCTCTCGCCGTGGGGCGCATTCAAGTTGGATGGAAGAAGAGCAAGAGAAAGTGTGGCTAGTAGGAGCGGAAGGGCGCGACGCAGCTCCCACCTCATGGGGGCAGTTGTCACTCACTTGCAGACGGATCGGCAAGGTTCATAAAGGTCCGTCAGTTCCGTCAGTCTACTTCCATGCGCATGTTGTGGACTTGTACGTCACAGCTCAGTCGGTTGTCGCATCGCCGGATCTGAACGAACTAAAGCGATCGAAACAGAACTCGACATCAGTTAATTTAAGCCTTACAAGTCTCATCATGTAGCGTTCCTCGCGGGTTGACTACTGTACAATTCCGAGTTACCTCGGTTGGGTTGGACTTTTGCCTTGTTCGCCGCATGCGTTGACAGCTGTTACACGACTCGGCAGACAAACGGAGAACGGAGCCGAGCGGCCCGAGCTCAGCTTCAAGCGTCTTGTCGAAGTCGTTACGGAATGACCTTAATGCTTTCTTTCTCGCCCCCCCATCCGACACTCAAGCGTCCAATAGTTTCCTGCGGCCTTGAAAGTCCTCATCCCCGAGTCCGATTGAGGGCTGGAAATGTGCGTCTCGCGGATGATTGGTCTGTTAGAGTCCATCTATTGCTTATACACGTTTAGACAAATCGCAGGCCCAAACCACAAGACCATATCCGTTTCTCATCATTGTATCTTTCGCACATATCCATCTAATCACCAATATACACTTCCCGAATCTCCTGCGCCAGCAAAGCTAATCAACACAGAATTCTAGAATATATGTAAGAGTAGGTGAGACTTCGTCGTGGTAACGATACGCAAGGGAATTCCTCCGCGTCACGTTGTTACTAAGGACTAGATTTTAGACGTCAGAATGTCATCACAATACAGCCATATGATAGGTTTGTCGGACCTTATCCATCACACTCCACGCGTTTCATACTCCAGAAGTAAATTCGCGACCTTGCGATGTCCCTGTCGCATCGATATTTGGTACGTAGTCAAGTCCTCGTCGTCCAACATATGTGCGTCCGCGCCACTTTGCAGTAATAGTTCCACAGCCCCGAGGTTTCCGTTGTATGCCGCAAAATGGATTGGAGTCCAAGAGTCGTACATCCTCGCGTTCACGTTTGCGCCATGGTCAATGAGCATCCGCGAAATCTCGATGTATCCTTCTCGCGATGCGCGATGCAGAGGGGTCCAACCAAACTTATCACGTGAATCCACTTTGGCGCCTTGTTCGAGAAGTAACCGCACCATCTCCGGGTCCCCCTTCTTCGTTGCTTGGTGTAGTGGAGTCTCGTCGTGTGAACTTCGGTTTCTAGCGTTGATATCTGCACCACTGTCGAGCAAAAACTTTATCACGTCAACTTTCCCATCTCGACAAGCAGTGTGCAACGACTCGGAGATAGTTTTCGCATCCCTGTCATCTTCGCGGGAGCTATGCTGATAAAGGTCCAAGGTGTTGTTTCGACCATTTGCGCCTGCCTTGTACTCGGCCAGGAAGCTTGCAACCTCAGATTTGTCATTCTCCGATGCCAATTCTTCTGCTGTTTTATTGGCCTTGGTATGAACATCGACGCCTGCGCCCCGCCCAAGCAGCAGCTTCACAACCTCCAAGTGGCCACTTCCCGATGCTGAATGTAACGGTGTCCATCCATAGTCGTTGGTAATATGCAAATTCGCTCCACGGTCGATCAGGAAGCGCACCACCTCGACGTTCCCGTTGCCTGCTGCTCTGTCGAGTGGGGTTTCTTGCTGGCCATTAGACCTATTTATTGTTGCGCCATGCTGGACCAACAACTGGGTGACCTTGAAGTGGCCACCGGCCGATGCTAGATCTAATGGGCTCCACCGGTCGGCATTCGTTACGTTCGGATCGACGCCGCGATCTAGTAGCAAGCGCGTCGTGTCAACATGTCCGCTTCGTGAAGCGAAGTGTAAGGGTGCCCAGTTCTTGTCGTCCTGCGCGTCCACATCGGCGCCTCTCTCGATGAGCAAAAGCGAGACTTCGGCTCTCCCTTCGCCCGACGCCAAGGCCAGTGGAGTCTGCTGGGTTCCGTTTCGAATGTCGACAGCAGTGCCATAATCGATCAAAGGTTTAACGATATCGACATGCCCATTTTGTGCTGCGATGTGCAATGGATTCCAGTAGTTGTTGTCCCTCGTGTGGATGTCCGCGCCTTCCTCGACTAGGAAACGTACAACATCGAGCTTTCCGCTGCCAGAGGCCAGACACAACGGTGTCTCTCCGTTTCCGTTTCGAATGTCTACATCGACGCCGAATTCGAGCAGGAACTTCACGACATGGAGATGACCACTTTCTGACGCTGAGTGGAATGGGATCCAGTCCTTGTCATCCCGGGTAAACACGTCGGCGCCATGCTCCATTAATAAGCGGACGATGTCGAGGTGCCCCTGCGATGAGGCCTTATACAGGGGAGTCTTCTGCTTGTCATTCCGGCTATCAACATTTGCTTCGTGCTGGATGAGCACCTTTACGACGTCGAGGTGCCCATGAGCTGATGCGTAATGCAGCGGCGTCGAACGATCTGATCGGTGCGCGTTCACGTTAGCACCCCCATCTAGCAATAGCCGTGCGATATCAAGATGTCCATGTTGTGATGCCCAGTGTAATGGAGTCCCGCCATCCTCGTCCCGAGACTTCGCATCGGAACCACGATCTAAGAGTAACTGTGAGACTTCGAACCTCCCACGACGACAGGCCACGGCCAACGGTGTTTCTTGAGCATCACTCCGTGCATGGGGGTTTGCACCAGATCTGAGTAACAGATCAGCGATGTCACGATACCCAGTATATGCTGCCCTGTGCAACGGAGTCCAACTATGTCTGCTGGCGACGTCCACGCCTGCACCAGAATCAATGAGGAATCGCATGACTTCAAGGCTCCCGCCAATCACTGCTCGGCACAAGGGGCTCTCTTGAACGGAGTTGCGCGCGTCAACGGCCGCACCGCATTGAATAAGAAAGCGAGCCACCCCCAACCTTCCACTGTTCGATGCGCAATGTAAGGGAGTCCATCCGTTCTTCTTCTCTTGCTCCACATCCATGCCGCGATCCAATAAACTCTTTACAACTTCGACGTGTCCATAACGTGACGCAGAGTGTAGCGGGGCCGTCCCATCATCGTCGCATAGATTAGGGTCTGCATTGTTCTTAAGTAGCACCTGTACGATTTCAAAATATCCCTTGGCAGAGGCGGCTTGCAACGGAGTGTCAAAAAATCCACCCCTCGCATTGATGTCTTCTGGATGAGCAACGATAAAGTGCCCCACGAGATCATGCAGACCGCATAACGACGCATAATACAAAGGCGTCGCTGAAGGTGGCGTCGGGTGTGTCTCGGACATTGGGTCCAACCAGTGACGGTCAAAGTCATATAACCAGACCCATGCCGCAAATTGGGTCCTTGACGGATCAAATAGACGCTCCATCAGGTCTTGAACTTGTGATGACACGTTTCTGGGCCGAGCATGATCGATCCAGTACTGAGCCGCATATGGTGCAAGAGGAAAGTCGCGTAGGACGATATTTCTGTCGGTTTTGTCATCAAGTTCGAGAAGAACGCTGAGGCTAGCACTGGCAAGGGTCGTATGCGCAAGTTCAGGGAGAATGTGATAACATGAAAGGGGTTTGTCTGCGTTCGCGAGTCGCTCCGATACCAAGAATTCTTTGACAGAGAAATGGGAAAATTGGACAATTTGGGATTCGGCGATATTGACGACGGAGATAAGGCTAGAACACGCAGACAAAACCGCTTCGTTCGCATCTATTGGTCGCCAATCCGGGTTGAATGTGGGGACTTCTGCCCCATCGAGACGAACTGCAAAGAGCTCGGCAAGTTCTTCGACACAAAGAGGACGGATGGAAACGGTGAGGCATTGGAAGAGACGTCGTGCATATTCCCTTTTCTCCTCATCGATTCCAAGCAGTGTGCGGCCATATGTTTCATCCAGACTTTTTGGCAAGTCGTCCAAGACGCTCCGAATACTTGCAGGAAAACAGCGGCGTAGTCTGTCAATCTGGCAAACGACCCATCTGAACCTACGGGAATTTGTGAGCACTTCTTGAAAAGCATAAGGGATGAGGTACGAAATAACTGACATGCCATTTGCCTTTTCAGATAATACGTCGATGATAAGCTGCTGATCTTCCTTTCTCCATTTCCGCATATTCCGGTCTGAATGAACAACAGACTTGATGTAGCTGATGATGTCATCCTTTTGTCCTTTCTCGTCATGAAGAGAAACTTGGAGAGATGCCAGATGCTCGAGCACACTTCGTATGTCGACCTCGGGACGGCTAGTTACACACCAATGCACATTCGGAAGTTTCAAATAAATGAGTCCTTCCAACAGCTCAAGGACCTCTTCGCGCGCGGACGGTGTCCCCGAGATATTGGGACACTCATCGAGAGCATCGATAATGATATAAATTTGGCCTTGTTCTGGCAAGCTCAGCATGTCCTTCATACACTTTGTGAGGGCACTACTGGTGGGCTTTCGAGTGCCGCCGGCATTGTTCGAATATAACTGGGAGAGGACCTCATGGCGTGTATCCGACTCTACAGAAAGTTGGGAGAGGAGAGAGGAGAGGAGGCCATAGCGGTCTTGCTTCTTGATATCTCGAAAATCGCAATAATAATAAGCCACTGTGGCCAACCCAGCTGCATGTAAACCCTCGATGTCTTGTACGATTGCCGAACTAGTCAACCACGTGAATAACGTCGAACACAGCAAATTGAGATACCACATACAGGAGAGTGCTTTTCCCCGAACCCGCTATAAGATTAGAAATTAATCAATTGTAAGCAGCGCGCTGGTGGTTGGGGCGACACACGTTTCCCGTGAATCCATAAAAGGGATCCTGCCGATTTCCAATCTCGTGATACTTCGCTCTCAAAGAACCAAGCTGCCGTTCCATCGTGGCGTGCTTTGGAAACGAAGTCATGGTTCGTCGAAGGATCTGGAGGAGAGAGCCAACGTTGGACGTCTCTTTGCAACTGTTCACCTACGAGATAATTTCAACCTCGATGGGAAAAGGATCAAATTAGGGAACAGCAAACGTTTCATTTTGTTCATATCATATACCACCTGGTGAAGGGCGACTGCAACCGCAAGTGAGTAGCAGAGATACACACTTCGGGTCCAAGACATACCTAAAGCCTCTCGAGTGTTCTTCATCGTGGCCTTGCCATCTAAATGAACGGGTGCTTAGAAACATCTCAAACAACCAAGCAAGGATAACGTACCTTCCATAACTACCCGCATATTATTTACAAGACCATGTACCACACTCAATGTCTGTGCGATTGTTCTCTGAGCCTCGTCCTGGGTCAATCGATCCAATCGCTGGAGCACAGCTTCGACCTCACGCTCTCCCAATAGCTTCTTCACGAACATCCCTGCAGCACATTAAGCCATATAGAATGATAATTTGATAGTGTCCACGTACTGAATCTTCCCCGCTTAATCAGTTTTGTTGCCAAGGCAAGCACTGAGAGCAGTTCAACCATAATTTTAATGATGATATCTGTCATTATTTGGGTGGGTGGAATGTTGGTATAAAGGTCGAGACGTTTGAGGAAACTGCCGATGCACTCAAAGAGGTCAAGGAGTGCATCATAGCTTGAACTGACTTCACTGGCAGCCTGACATACCCGTACATCACGGGGGATCTGGTTGAGGATTGTGTTAAACAGACGTACAGCAAGGAGAACATCAATTCCGACGAAGATAGCCTTTACTGGAGGGAAGGGAAGCTGGCGAGGTTGGGTCAAAATGTCCATACAAGAACGAGTAAGGGAACGGGGGATGTGTAACTCACTAGGCTAACCTCACCAAGAACCCCAGAGAACGCATGAAGGACTCGTACTGCCGGGCTGAGGCAGTTGATGAGGGTCCGATTCCCCTCGCGATAAGTTCTAAAAGTGTTTTCCCGTTCTTGAAGTAGTTCGAGGATGGCATTGGGGTTGCGGCAGAGTTGAAGCTTCTCGGCAAAGGGGTTTTGGGAGAGGTCTATTCCCGTTTGATTGGCATAGTCACCCAAAGCATCGATGACCAATTGCAAGGTAGAAGGAGAAGTTGTCATAGTCGTTTGTCCAATCGACGACATACAGACAATGGATTGTTCTTTCGTTAAGAACGGGAAGCGTGCAGGGAGCTCGGGGTACGAATTGACGAGCGGAGACGCCGGAAGGTAGTTGGCCACGAGTGTTGGCAAGGTACGATTGACAGGCTCACGTAAGCGCACGACGACCGCCTCCAGGAAGAGGAAGAACTAAGCTGAACAGGCCGCTGAGGACTGATGAGCCTCAGGCCCTCAGTATTGGACTCGGAAGCAAGCATGTCGTGATATACGACGTTCAAGTTCTTCGATGGTCCGACAGCATGCGTGACCGTGACCACGCGCTACTCTATATGCCTGTTTCCATCCCTCAAGGCAGGGGTTCGATACGACTTGCAAAATGTGTATGCAGAGAATCGGCCGTTAGGTCGAGGAACTCCGTGACGCCGGTCATCGGGGCCTTGTGCAACCACGCAGTTAGCTCCCAACATGCCGGACGGTCGTTCCTCTACAGAAACACCAGAGCGGCGGGGGGCCGCCCCCCACATTTTCGTGGAACGAGAAGACGCCGAGCTCAGGCTCATCCTCAGTCGACAAAACGTGCACGATTCGAAACTTGGACGCGTCGACGGCGGTGACATAACTGATCGCGCACGATCTCCAGGTATACGACGTCGCGCGGTTGCCCAACTCGAAAAACATCTTCGTCTCGGCTGGGTGCGGACGGCTCGCCTTACCTGCGGAACCTCGAACACAGGCTCAGAGCATGATACTCTACTCGGTCAAAGAAACGTGACTAGCCGCGAACAGGCCACCCGCCATCGTCGCCGCTGTTGCGCATCGCGTTTGCCCTGAGCGAGCTGGACTACACACACAATTCCATGAGGACCGTATGGACGTCCTGAGCCTCGACATGCGCAGCGCCGACACCGCCGTGACGGAGCTACGCGCCCATCAACGCCCAGCAGCGCGACGGGGTGGGGCTCCATCGAAGGCAGTCAGGCCGCAACCGCAGATGGGTGTGTTGGGGGTTTCCTTTCCTTTCATGCTTCTTCCCAGGCGGCAGTCTAGCGTGAGAAATACTCATACTCAAGCAGCTCCGACCTGATTCCGACTCATTTGGCACGCAGGATAGAAGCAGAGGATTGTCAGTTACTTCCATGGGACACTCACCTGATGCTCCCGCGCGCCTGCGTCCTCGCCATCTTACGACCTTCGGCTGAGCTCTCCAACGCCGTCGGATGGGAAGAAGGGAATGCGCATATCCTCTACTTGTGACCCATTCCTGGGTCCACGTGTGTCCGTTATTCCCACATTGTCTAGGAGCTCCAGTCTGAGGCCCGCATAGCGTCCGGATACCCTTCTTATCAGGCTATCTCGCATGGGCACCTAGTGCAAGCATGGGTACAAACAATGAGTCATCGTACTGTAATAGACTCAAAATGTATTCAAGGCGAACAAAGAGAAATTATCGTAGACGATGGTCAAGGACGAATTCTACAATCTGTGAAATGGAGTATCCCTGTGATGAAGGAAACTGCTCTCTAAGTGCACTATGAGTGTCAGAACTCCTGTATTGAGAATAGGCTGTATCCAATGCCTCGTCACGGCTTGGCCGAGAGGATGAGGCATACGAAAGGCAGGCATGCTCCAGAATGAGAATTGTCACTATTTTCCAATGTTAGAGATTGCAAAAATGGACAGTAGAAATGTACCAATCATTGTGTGATATGTACCATCACTAGATATAGAAAGGGGTGGCTAAAGGTTCATTAAAGTCAGTAAAACCAAGATAGAACTGTATGGTAATGACCCTACATCGACCACAAATGATCTCAATTTGGAAAAAGTTGTCTGCAATGCACACAAAGGGAGAAGTAAGGATAAAAAGCGGATACAAGAGAAGACCTCACATTCTGGAAAATGGGTGGTGGTGGGGGGGGCAACTCAGTACCCCAAAAACAGGTGAGTGAAATCCATTCACCAACTTCAGAGCAAAGAGGGAGAAACAGGTCAGGACTCCAAAACAAAGCGAATGGGTGAGGGACACTCACTAACTGTCGAGCACAGAGGAAGGGATAACTCAGAACACCAAGAGAAAGCAGGAGAGCGAGGGGCACTCACTCTCTGTTGGACGCGGAGGGGGGGCAGGTTAGGACACCGAGACGAAGAGAGGGGGGGGGCACTCACAGACTGTCGAGCGAAGAGGAAGACAAGTAGGACACCAAGACGAAGAGGAAGAGCGAGGTACACTCACGCTCTGTCGAGCGCGGAGGGACAAGTCAGGATATCAACAGAAAGCGAGACGGCAAGGGGCACTCACGAACTGTCCAATGCGGAGGAAAGGGATGGGTCAGGACACCAGACGAAGGCAGGGGAGCAAGGGACACTCACGAACTGTCGAACGCAGAGGGGACAGGTCAGGACACCAAGAGAAAGCAAGAGATGAGGGGCACTCACTTCCTGTCCAGTGCAGAGGGAGGGGCAATTCAGGGCAAGAAGAAAAAGCGAGAGAGCGAGTGGCACTCACGAACTGTCGAGCACAGAAGGAGGGAAAAGTCAGGACGCCAAGAGTAGGCGAGAAAGCGATAGGCACTCACGAACTGTCGAGCGCAGAGGAAGGGATGAGTCAGGATACCAAGAATAAGCAAGAGAGGGAGGGGAACTCACTCCCTATCGAGCGCAGAAGGTGGGACAAGTCAGGACACCAAGAGAAGAAAGAGGGCAAGGGGCACTCACTCTCTGTCGAACACAGGGGGAGGGACGAGTCAGGACGCCAAGAGAAAGCGAGGGAGCAAGGGATACTCACTTGCTGTCAAGCGCAGACAGAGAGACAAGTTGGAATACCAAGAGAAAGCAAGAGTGAGGGCACTCACAACCTGTGGAGCGCAGACGGAGAGACAAGTCAGAACACCAAAGAGAAAGCGAGGGACGAGGGACACTCACTCCCTGTCAAGCGCAGAGGGATGACGAGTCAGGACACAAAGAGAAAGCGAGAGAATTAGAGGCACTCACGAACTGTCGAGCAAAGACACAAAGGGACAAGTCAGGAGATCAAGAGAAAGCGAGAGAGCGAGTGCCACTTACTCCCTGTTGAGTACAGAGGAAGGGCAACTCAAGGCACAGAAAGCGAGGCGAGGCGAGAAATGCTCACTCTCTATCGAGCGCAGAGGTGAGTGACAGATCAGGACACCAAGAGCAAAGGAGTGGGCGAGGGGCACTCACGGACTGTCGAGCGCAGAGGCAGATCAGAACAAGAACACCGAAAGCAAACAAGTGGGAGGGCACTCACGTACTGTTGACCTCAGAGGGAGGCACAGATTAGAAAGTGTACGTGCGATGGGAGAATAAAATAAGAATCCAGGAGATAGAAAACAAGCAAGAGAGGACTGACATAATACTAGGTGGTAATCTCCGTTCAGCAAGAGGCAAATCCGAACATAGTTATTACGACTTACCCAAAGCGACGGAAATGCCACAAGGCATTTCTTTATTACCGTTTCTGTACTCCCATCCCCTTGTTCGAATGCAGAATGGGTCCTATAATGGGACATGCTCCTCTCATTTTCGTCCCACTATACAATGAACTCACCATTTAATAGCCTGCTTTATGTTCGGCTCTAGATTATCCTTCTGCACAGCTAAGAACATAAGGGCAACGGCGTTGCCCGAGAGCGCGTTGGCAGTCATTTCAATAAGATCAGAACATGATTGTCCATGCATGTGCATCCCTGCAGGAAAGAGATCAACACAGTAAACGTAAGTTGATAAAAGAATTCTCACTCTCCAAACGTACGAACGGTGGAGTTTCCCTAAGGCTAGCCAGATAATGTTGATGAAATATGTGTTCCGCTTCGTCTTTGAGGTTTGTGCTTGAATCACGACGCTCATCCTCCAACTTCATCTTGATGTTGCGCCTGAACTGATCATACTTTGTGAATACCGCTATCACAGGGACTTGAAAAATCCCGCATGTCAATCTCAGTTCATGACATCGCATTGCGACATACCGTTCTTATCCGGGCAAATATCCTCGAAGTGCTTTAAATCTAGCGATGGCCGATCGTTGTCCATCGGAATGCAGTACCTGAAAAGCAAAACATGTTAGTTCGCGACTGAAAATACCCAGAAGAACAAACCATATTGCATGCAATCTATCCTTCAATCGCCCCTCTCGCGACTTCCGGCGGACAAAATCTTGCACGATCTTCAGTTCGTCTTCACCACCAGCTTCAAATCCGCGTGAGTCATGGAAAACATAGCCTTCGTGGCTTTTGAACATGAGTTCGCCCTCAATGTCGTGCTGGCCACGCTACAAGCAGGATCCTCACGATCAGCCGGCCCGTCACCGATGACAATGGCATGCCCAACCTCTGTTGTTGGGTCGAGCTTAACCTGCTAGATGATGAGATCAAAAGTGCCATTAGGAACGAGAACGTACCCGCTCGCGAGTTCCCCATGGACCGCACCCGGGCCTGTACGTCACGGTCTCTGGACTCTCGGTAGTGTCGCATACCCT
>Ga0137397_10002013_pt1 | contig 14229 bp, 17 predicted proteins | sample czorhiz116metaG_FD_106658 | JGI IMG/M metagenome (GOLD analysis project Ga0137397, IMG submission 106658) | Vadose zone soil microbial communities from Angelo Coast Range Reserve, California, USA - czorhiz1.16 metaG | ecosystem: Environmental > Terrestrial > Soil > Vadose zone | place: USA... | reverse complement strand
CCGCTTACTTGATGGCTGGGAGGGCTGGGACGAGCTTGGATGTCCTGATAATATGTAAGGCGTCGTCCATGAGCTGTCACATAATCTGATTGTTTACGTACACTCGCTGTCAATCTCTGCAATGTGAACCTTCCCTTCTGCGCGCACCATTAATAACTATATGTGACGTGCGGGACTTCGCTCGTTGGAGCGCGCTGCACACAGACCGGCTGTACAAGCCTTCATCTCGGGGACATCTAGGTCTTCAGGCTAAAGTCAATGTGCGGATGGACTGGTGCACGGCGCTCGTGCCACCCATGGCACGCTCGCGCAGTTCGGTAATGCCTCGGCTCGTCTCGAGCAGAAACCTCTTTCCCTCCCGGACTCAGCACTCGCGCAAGCGGCATGCGACGGAAGCGAACTCACTGCACTCGATGTTGTCGAGCATGACGACGTCGGCCGCGGCCGCGATTGTTTCGTTTGCCTCATCTTCATCGCCGACTTCGACATCCAAGCGAAGAGCAAAGCCACCCACTTTGCGTGGGCGCAATCGCCGAGGTGATAGACCGTGTACTGCGGCCGTGCGAAGCGATCACGAGATGGATGAGGTGAATCACAAAAAATCTTACCGGCCGATTAGATGTAATCCGATTGTCTTTAAACATGACCATAGGCCCGAGAGGTCGAATCGACGTGGATCGATTCCACTGACGAGCATGCCGTACTTTTCAACATGCCGAAATCCTTTACAAAAAAATTGTTAAGTATGTCGGATTCAAGCCAAAGAGCTGTGCATGTATACCAGGCGTTGTCTTGAGTTCAAGTTGTTGACCACAACGTAAAGAATCCAAAGACCGCCCAGACACACGCAGTAGCAATTCCGTCGCACCGGTGAATTGAGTGCCACACGCTCATCCAGGGGCAGCTACCAGGCTCTTCCAACTGTCGCGATATCTCTAATGGGTTCAAGCCCGTCTCCCTCCGTGACGTGTCGACTATTCGTGATACCGACAGGACGAATGATGGTAGACGATAAGACAATTTGGTATGAAAGGCAAGACCACAAGAAGACATTCCGACGAGAAGACATAACTGACTCTTGAAATGTTGGAGAAAAAGGAAGGTCATGATGAAGTGATGAAGGAGGTCAGTTGATGCGTGGATAAACACGCTTTCAGGTTCTGGTCACATGAGTCATGACTGCTTTCTCCCACTACTGTATACTGCCGTAGTACCCTGTTCATGATTCTCGTCTCGTTCTCGTAATCATTGCTTTACATCAAGGCCAGGTACCTCTTTCTGACAGCAGGCGCTAGACTTTGCCAAATACAGCCCAAACGATGTTGGGATTTGGGCCTCTCTTATAACTGTTCACACTCGCTCGCCAGAAACCACCTATCATAATGCCATCAGGCTCTTATTCCTATACAAAAATTCCTTCGCCACCGATCTCTGGACCTTCAAATCTTCCTGTGGACCAATCTATCGTCTCATCCCCACCCATCGACTCTGTCGCCGTTGCAAGCATTCATTATGATGAGTTTGGCAAATCCCTCGTTTCATACGCCCCGAAGGGTTCGGTTTTTTCCTTGTCTCTATTCAGTCCATCTCACGTTGATAGTCGCCGGTTCATGTAGTCAGCACCCCGTCGACCGCAAGACAAAAACTTATGGGCCTTAGTAACCAGCAGTTGCAAGAACTGGGGACAGACGTCTACGAAGAATTAATCAGGCGAAAGGCCAGCTCGAATACAACCCAAGGTTCTTCCTTTCTTTCTGGACAGTGCCATGACTCACGATCCGCCCTAGTTCCCTTCCTCCCCGCCCAAGCAGAATTCCATCCGAAGAGAAACCAAGCTCGTCAGAAGCTTTCGACCCTCCCCACTCCTCGCTTTCAAGATCTGTGTAGCGATGTCCGGAATGAACTCGGTCGTCGGTATCCAGAGTGCAAGAAAGGGGTAACAGTGTTGTCTTTTCCATCCGCTTGGTAGCCAACTCACCAGTCATCATTTTCATAGCCCTCCGACGCTTTACCGGTCAGTGTCTCAACGTATGACAACTCACCTTCCTCCGATAACCTCAATGCTCCGGGCGACCGTGACAGGGACTGGACTACACCCAACCGCTTCGGCAGCCTCTAAATACCCTGCAACTGACGGGCCACAACTTTCAAGTTCATGAGCAGAGGGAAGTGGTGATGACGGCTATTTTGGTATTTGGATAGGCAGGGCCAAAGAAGACATTCTCGATGCTGGTGGCAGAATGCCCCCCCGACGGAATTATTGGTATTTATCTGGATATCTGTATAGAGCGTGTAGTGTGGGAAGATATTACATCATCATTATTCCCTAAAAATTTGGTCAAGACGGCGACAGCAACTCACACCACTCGGAGTATACGATGATTCCCCTTTCGACTCGAGCTGCTCGCAAAAAGACAGAGACGACTTTACTGTCATACCCTCGTCAATGCCTCCCTCGCACAGCCCGTCTATATTCTACCCCCACAAAACGCGCCAGCGCGCCGGCAATTGACGCGATCAGCCCACCTCCTCCAGACACCTATCCTGCCTTCCTTCTGGCTCACCCCAAGATTGCAGACTCTACTGGAGCTACCCCGAGTGACTCTAGCACGAGCGATATGCGCTCCTTTCTCCTCACTCGTACTCCATATACTATACTACCCCCACCCCTCCCACAGGACAAGCACTCCGAGCTTAACGACCTCTATTACACTGACTCGCCAACGCGAGATCTCATTGCCGTCATGGATGCCTGCCTACACAACGGTTACGATGTACCCCGTGCCAAGGAGATCTTTGATGGCCTTCGCGCCAAGCAAGCCGAACAGATCTTTCACCCGCGTCTTTACACTGCTTTCGTAGAGGCATACCTCAACATGGCCCTCAAAGAACCAGAAAGGAGGTCTCTGTGGGTTGAGGATACATGGGCACTACTGGACTCTCTATTCAGCGGGAATGAGAGGGTGGAGGTCACGACAGGCGCATATGCCTTGGCGCTTGTAGCCTGGTTGAGGTGTGTAAACACTTCCCTATATCATGACCTCAAATTGATCGTCTCCCAGATATTCTTCTGAAAGTTCACCAACATACATCGACGGAATCACGGACCACACACCCGCTTCGCTCTTGAAGGGCATCGTCGACAACCAGCTTTCAGTCGACACTGTTATATCGGACCGTGCCATCAAGTCCTCAGAAGAAGCAGACAAAATTGTTCAGGAACTCATGAGAGTAGCCGTACAGCACGGCTACACTGAAATCTATCGTGAGCTTAGCAAGGTGGAGGATATTGGTTCGACCCTCCCTGACCCATACTCGGATGTCCCCGAAGTCCGCCCTGTTACTGTAGACACGGTAAGTTTTCACGGTTCCGGCGGCCTGCTCCGTCATTGATGTTTCCTCAGCCCGATTTGAATGAGGATGGTACTTCCTCAGGTACGACAAAGTCAAAGATACCCTTCAACCTCGAAATTCTTCGGAAGCACCTCGCTCACGTGTCTCTCGCGCGACGGGTCCTCTCAGAGGACCTCGCCGCACGACAAAAGCTCCTTGAAGACTCCGTATATGATGTCGCGGTCGAGCGCATGCGACGACAGGCCGAACTTTTCAAGGAGCTCGGTCTGGGCGACTCCGTTCTACGGAAGTCAGATTTGCAGCTGTGGATGTGGCAATGGCACCAGCTCCTCCAAGCTCGCTTGAGAGATGACATCACCCTCCTCATTAAAGAGGAAGCCAGTTAGTCAACTTGGTTTGAATCTCGAGACGTCACTTAGCATCTCCGCACAGCGAATCCTAATCTGGGAAGAAAACAGAACCCGCCACTGGGACCTTTCTTGTCCCTGATCAAGCCCGAGAAGCTTTCCCTTATCACCATCCTTGAAATCATGCGCCTGCAGGGTGTTGGGGGCGTCGCGGACGGCATGAAGACTGCTCGCGGCCTTGTCAGCGTTTCCAAGGCCGTGGAGCTCGAGTATAAAGCCCAAATGTGCAAGAAAAACAACATTACCGTGCCTTCTACCACACGGGCGGGCGAGTCCGGCTTCTTCTCTCGTTACTCATACTACGATCTCCATGCCCGGCGTGTCGCGGCGCGAAAGTACATGGAAGATGGCGAAGAATGGACGAGTGATTGGACTCAGGTCCTACGCGTGCGGATTGGCAGCTTTTTGGTAGACCGTTTGATGGATGTCGCGAAGGTGATCCGAACCGGGACGGATAAGCGAACGGGTGGGCTTGTTGAAGAAGAACAGCCCGCATTCACACACTCTTATGAGTACCTTCGTGGGTACAAACTCGGCATTATCAGACTGAACCCAGTCGTGGCAGAACGAATGGCCAAAGACAACATCCGGGACACGATGCACCCACGGCATCTGCCCATGCTCGTCAAGCCGAAGCCGTGGTTGAACTACAACGAAGGCGGTTACATCTACAATAAGAGTGCGTAGATCTCTTGATGTCAGGTTGCTGGAGGAAGTAAAACTTGTTGCAGGTCAAGTGATGCGGTTCAAGGATTCACAAGAGCAGCAACAGTATCTGAAGCATGCATCGTCACGTGGCAACGTCGAGCTCGTCTATGCTGGTCTTGATGTTCTAGGCTCGACACCATGGCAGATCAATCCCAAGATTTTTGACGTCGTGCTAGACGTTTGGAACGCAGGGTATCGCCTGGGAAAATTACCGCCTGCGGTTTACGAGGAACCCGAGCCCGAAAGAACGCCAGAGATAGAGACCGACCAAAAGGCTCGAAGCGTCTTCATGCAGCGTCAGCGCGAGTGGACCGTGAATAAGGCAAACAATCACTCGGAACGTTGTAACGTCAACTACAAAATTGAAATTGCCCGTACTGTGAGCCTCTTGATTCGTTTTTTTTGCCCATTGTCTTCCAAACTGATGCGTTCCCCGAGTTTCTGGGTGACACCTTCTATCTCCCCCACAACCTTGACTTTCGCGGTCGCGCCTATCCACTTCCTCCCCACATGAACCACATCGGTGACGATTTAAGTCGCAGCTTACTTCTATTTGGTGAAGCCAAGCCACTGGGCCAACGTGGTTTGCGATGGCTTAAGATCCACTTGGCCAACTTGTATGGGTATGATAAGGCGACTTTCGACGAGCGGGTGGAGTTTGTCCACGAGCACCTGGACGACATCTCCGACAGTGCGGAGAATCCCATAAACGTATGTCTTTCCCCACTCACATGGGCAGGAAGCCTAAGATACCTTTTTTTCGTATCAGGGACGCAAATGGTGGCAGAAGGCCGACGATCCATGGCAATGCTTGGCCACTTGCATGGAGCTCAAAGCCGCACTCGACTCGCCCGACCCATATGCATATATGAGTGCGTTGCCAGTACATCAAGACGGGACATGTAATGGCCTGCAACACTATGCTGCTCTTGGCGGCGATGCGCGTGGTGCACGGCAAGTCAATCTCGAAGATACCGACCGGCCGTCGGACGTATATACGTATGTTGCAAATATGGTCGAGAAGCGCATGAAGGACGACCTGGGGCGGAGTTCGGATAATAATAAGTTCGCCAAAATGCTCCTCGGAAAGGTATCTCGGAAAGTAGTGAAGCAGACGGTCATGACGACTGTATACGGTGTCACGTTCGTCGGCGCCAGGGAACAAATTGAGAGGCAGCTGAAGGACCGCGGAGACGTCCCTGTCGAGGAATGCTATCTTGCCGCGGCATACCTCGCCAAGCAGGTATAGAAGCTCCTTCCTTTTGGATCCATGGGTTTTGATCGCTTCCTCAGGTATTATACTGCATCGGTGACTTGTTCCAAGGTGCAAACGACATAATGAGCTGGCTGACTGCATCCGCACGCATCATCTCGAAGTCCGTGCCAGGAGATCGTGTGCTCGAGGCCATGGAACTCGACTCATCGAGATCCAGGAAGTGGAAGGGCACCACCACGCGCTTGCGCAAAGAACAGATGACTGCTGTGGTGTGGACGACGCCGCTAGGGCTCCCCATCGTTCAGCCGTACCGCAAGATCAAGCGAAAGCAGATCATGGCCAGCCTGCAATCGGTATACATTTCGGACCCGAATGCACCCGCTGAGGGTGAGCATACGCCAGTTACTTGATATCGTATTGATCCGCAGCTAATTCATCAACAGTCAACTCGCAAAAGCAGGCATCGGCGTTCCCGCCAAATTTCATTCACAGCTTGGATGCTACGCATATGTTGCTTACGGCTTTGGAGTGTCGAGTATGTTTTGTTCTTTTTTTTTACCGGGTTGAGGGGATTATTCATCGCCATAACAGACACAAGGCGTGAGCTTCGCCTCGGTTCACGACTCGTATTGGACGCACGCATCCTCGATCGATCAGATGTCTTCCATCATCCGCGAGACGTTTATTGCCCTGCACGCCTCGGATGTCCTCGGTAGACTTCTTAACGAGGTACGTTTTCCCCTATCAGCAACCTGCCAGCGCTGACGAGTTTCTAGTTCCGCGAGCGTTACGCGGGTTACAAAGTTCCAGTTGCATCCTTGGGAACGTCCCAGATACTCAAGCAGCTCGGTATCCTTGACACTGCCTCGGACATGACCTCCCGCCGTTCCAAAAACACCGCCGAGACCGCCCCCGAAACTGCAACAGTGACACCGGAAGAAGACGGAGGGCCGACGGAGGAGACGCTGGATCGTCCGCCGACAGTTTCGCTACTCTCAAAGGAACAGGTCATGAAACTTTTGAATCCCGGCCGCGGTCAGGCCACTCGTGCCAAGGGCGCTGGAGCGCAACAGGCAAAGTCTGTGCTGGAAATTTCGCTCGAGGGCAAGTTTGTCGACCTCGTCGATTTGCTTCCCCCGGTGCCAACAAAAGGCGAATTTGACGTGAATAAGATCAAGTCATCCCTCTATTTCTTCTCATGATCTGCCTTGCGGCCTTCTCCCTTTATTACCTTTCTTCTTCCCCCCTGAGCCTCTGCTTTTGATCATTGCTCTCCTCTCACCACCGTCGTCGTATCCGCCAAGCATCAATATTTTTCTTTTTTAATTTCAGTTATTCGTCTTGCGCATATATATATATATTCGGTTCACCACTCTACACACACATAACACATAGTACTCGTTGCACATCGTGTCCCTTACTGTACACCTGCTTCCGGGCACAACTCGCTCTCTATAGTAGATCTCACTTACTGCTGTTGATTGAAAAGAGTGATTGGACGGTCACATTGTCACGGGTAATGAGGCACGGCACAGTCAATCCCCCAAACCCAACGCCCCTTGAACCCGAACCACCACCAATGGTGGGTATTCCCACACCAGGCAAGGGTGGGCGACACACCATTGCCCGATGTCCTCCCCCTCCGAAATTACCATAACCAAAGCCATACTGTACCGGCTACTGCCCCCACACGAAAATGTTTGTGCACGCTACTACACTCCTGACAATGTCAACCTACCTCTTCGAGCAATGCTCTCCCCCACTCAACGACCACTATGCTGGATTATAGATAATATAAAATACCCTTCACACACAATGTAAAGTCAAGAATGTTGATGCTTATGCACCATCATGCCCATTGGTAGACACCCTGAACTTTCGACTCAGACTGTAACTCACATAAGCTGTACATAACACCACCAGGAAAACACATTTCAGCTTTTCACAGTTTATCATGTCTTATTAAATTTTGCTAAGATGTGATAAGACCTAGTGTGATGAGTGGTCCTAATGGCATCTTCTGCCTTATTTTTGCTTGTTTCATCCAAAAAAAGTTCCAAAGTTTAAAAACAATTCTATATCTGATGTGATACATCAGGAAAACCTTGTGTTTACTTTTCATACTTTTTTGTTGCTTTTCACACTTTTTTGCAAAAAAGTAGAAAAAGCAATCCCCTGTAGTGACATCAGGAAAACTGCATTTGAGTTTTCACACCTTATTGCACCTTAACACCTTTGCCTTTGTGCTAAGACATGATAAGATCAAGAATTTTATGATAGCATTTTCTGCCTTATTATTGCTCATTTGATGCAGAAAAGTTTCAATTTTTTTTTATGTTTTTATGTGATAAGACATGCAATATGTAGATTCTGTCTTATCTGGTCTTATATCTGCAATAAGGTGCGAAAAGATGTGATAAGATGTGAAAAGACACGAAAACTCAAATGCCGTTTTCCTGATGCAGAGAACCAGAGAAGAACTCTCTATGGGTTGGGGACACCTGGACACTACTGGACTCACTGTTCAGTGGGAATGAGAAGGTGGCGGTCACTACAGGCATGTATGCCTTAGCTCTTGTAGCCTGATTGAGGTGCGTTAGCGCTTCCCTATGTCACGACTTTAAATCTATGATTTCCCAGATATCCGTCGGGAAATTCACCAATATACACTGATGGGATTACAAACCAACACCCGCTTCGCTTTTGAAGGCCATTAAGTTCGTCAATTTCGTTGATGTGCTTCTGCTGGTGCCAGCCAAAGGCGAATTCAACGTGAATAAGATCAAGTCGTCGTCCTATTTCTTCTGATCTACCTTTTGGCCTTTATCCCTTTTTTTTCTATGCCTCTGGGCTTTTGCTTTGGATCATTGCTCCCCTCACAGTCATCGCTGCCATGCATGAATAAGTTTCTTTTTCTAATTTCATTTCTTTCGTCTCGCGCATATATATTCGCCCCACCACTACACACACATGACACATAGTACTAGTTGCACATCATGTACCTTACTCACACCTGCTTCCAGACATAATTCGCTCTCCTGAGGAGATCGCACCCGCTGCTGTTGAAAAGAGTGATTGGACGGCCACATGGTCACAGATATCAATGCATATCAATTCATTAATGACTCGTGGAGGCACGGTCAGTCCCACAAACCTAACCCTCCCAGTCAGTCTATTTTCCAAGACCTAACCCCTGGCCGAGCCATCTCGGCGGCCGCAGGCACAAAGAACGATAATATATCGTATGATAGTTTCCAGAGATCTATGTCAAGTGGGGGAAATTGAAATTGCAAGTAGCTCGCGTCCAGCGGCACTCGGTCTCAGGGCACAGCCCGCTAGGGCCCTCGGCAGGCAGTGCCAAGATCGCGTGAGCCAGAGTCCCGCTTCGGCCATAATTTGTAAGAGCAACCACCGCTACCGGTGACCTGATGTATGGCACAGTACTCTACTGTGTGGTTTTGAGTCACTCGAGTGGATGCGGTTAATCCGGACTCGGAGCGGTTAATTGATATCTTTGTCCATCCGTCTGGCAACTGGCAAGATCTCAGCGCCTGCGGTGACTGCTGTAGAGTTAAGGCGGTGTGCTGCTGTGCCCTAGTGTACCGCAGTATACTGTAAACTCAAAAGTGTGTGCCACTCCACTCGCCTACTTGTGGGGCTCATCTGCAATGGACCCGCGTTAGACATAGCATTTGACAACTACACATCACGGATATGAACTTGAAAGTCAAAAGAATCATATGATATCGGCAACCCGACTACGGCAATCCAGGGATATGCTGGCATCGCGGAGGAACGACTCTGCCGGCTTGACTGATGGCGTAGCCGAGTGGCCGTCCGCTGATGTTAACTCAAGGGAATGACGAGCATTCTGCACGCTGGTGAGCAAGGGAGGGGTTGTGATGAAGAAAGCATGGGGCAGTTCATGTGAGACCGTTGGACGAAGACAGCGGGCGTCGACACCTAAAAGAAGTGCAAGGTACCGCGTTGCGCCCTCTGGGGAGAACGTCTGAACGATGTTTCCGGTCAACGTAGAGGTCCATCTGCAAAACTCTGTTGTCAGGACGATCCGACCAAGACAACCTCATATGATGAACACGGTTTGCTGTAGCTCGAGCTCGAGTGAAATGCATTATGATTCAAGCACAGGGTTGGAAGAGGGTCTTGAGGAATGCTACGTTGCGGCGGCGTGTTGGCCATGTATTATCAATGGTTGTGAGTGCGAGCATCATGATTATGGAGGTGCGACTCGCAGCAGTTCCGGTTCGTACCGTACCTTGTCCGATTACTAATGATTACCTTCCATATTCGTACGCACCGGGCCGCGTCCCGTCAAGACTGAGGCCAATTCATTCCGACTCGGACGCTTGCCGATTCCTTTGTCCTCGCCTCCTACTTCGCTCTTCCCCTCGAAAATTTACTTCACGCCTAAGTACTGAAGACCATTTCCACGTAGTTACGTTGAGTCTGTGCTTATTCGTGCGCGCAGTGACTGAGGTGTGTAATGCTACCACTTGGATTACCTTTCCAAGTTGATTCACTTGCGCTGACCTGCCTAGCAGCTATCCTATTGTACGTACGCATACTTGCTGCCTTCAACAGGGAACTTATTCTGCCATATTTACTACTAATAACCTTTTGAATCGCCAAGCGGTCACCTGACGGATCTCTGACCTAGATGAAAATCATGAAATGCATGCTACCCATAGTGTTGGCTGCCAGTGTGTTGCTAGTGGAGTGTCGACGAGGACATTTTTACCTGCTCTTCACCATCCGAGTCAGGGCGTGCCCATCGTCATCAATACCACAGGCTACACAAGGCCCGAACGTCTAGAGCGAGGAGCACAGCCATTTTTCCCGAACGCTGCCTCGCATCACAGTACGCACGCTTCCTCGATTGATCTGGTGTCCTCCATCATCCGCGAGACGTTCATTGTCAGTGCCCCGCGACCCTCAGATTTTCTCGGTAGACTAATAAATGGGGCTAAATGTGTACTTTCAGCATCCCGCTGTGGCTTGTGTGTTTCTAGTTAAGCGAGGGTCACACAGGTTACAAAATCACGCTTACATCCTCTGGGACGTCGCAGATGCTCGAGTAGCCCGGTATCCTTGACACTGCCACAGACACACCACCCAGTTCCGTCCCAAACATACTGCCAATTATGTCTCAGGAACGATGGGCAGATGGAGGAGACGCTGGATCCCCCGCTGACTGCTTCGCTGCTTCAAGGGAGCAGGTGGTGTCACCGTCGTGGAGCTTTGAAACCTGGCCGCGAACATCCGACGTGTGCGAAGGAGACTGGCACGCCACAGGGAAAGTCTGTACCCGGAAATTCGCTTCCTGTCCAGGTGGCAAAGCCCTCAGTACCGTGCCTCAGCACCCGGACCGTGTCAGCATGAGTCCCAGTTTGGCCTTAAGCGGCAAGGAGGACCTCTACTACCCGGTTACCTGATGTACAGTTCAGTCACAGGGTGGTCGCGTGGGACGACAAGGGACTATGCCAATCCGGGCCCGACTCCATTCGCCTACTTATAAGGGTACATCTACTGTACATACAATATACACTCAGGTAAATATTACACATTTCGCAACTACCCATAACCCGCATGTCCTTCCGTTCTTGAAAGAGAATGAAATCATGTTAACAGTACCCGACTACGGAAATCCAGGGATGCGCTGGCATCGTGGCACGATATAACGATTTAGTTGCAGGATCGGTTGCCAACTCCCCTGCGAAACATGAACGACCCCGATGAGTATGACGTCCTCCTTCGTGATCCCCCCTCTAGCGCCGACCCGCCAGTTTGGATCTTGCCCTTCATGTTGCTGGGCCTCCTACACGATCGAAAATATCAGGGCAATTAAGGTGACCATGACTGCACAAATTCCAAAGAGTCGAGGTGGAAGGGGGTTGCTTACATCCAAGAACCTGCCCACTGCGTTTGCGACGCGCTTTGCAAATTGCTCAAGGGTGATCGTCGTGTGAGTTATCGTCTGATCTCTCGTCATGATCTGCGAAGTCCAGTCCCTGTAACCTGGCCACTTGAGAAGCGAGCCGTAAGCAAAGATGCGCGACCTTTGAGGGTGAAATTACACATACATTTATGCGAATATATAGAGTAGAGCCATTCCCGACTGGAGCCGTTTCTTCGGCACCTAGTAGCATCACACGATTGCGCCCTACGGCCCTGAACAAGGGCACACCAGGGGTCACGCGATCATTTTTGAGGAAGAAGATGGGCATATTCAGCGATATGCGTCGGGCATCCGTAGGAGACCACATGCATTGCGGAACGATGGTGCCAGCCTGACTGATAGCGTAGTCAAGCGGCCGAGCATTGATGGCAAGAGAAGGACCAGCATTTTCGACGGCGGCACTTGTGATACAGAAAGGGTGTGGACGCTCCTGGGCTACAGTGGGACGAAGAGATCGCGCATCCACACCCAAGAGACGTGTGAAGTATCGCATCGCGCCCCCTGGGGAGAACATTTGGGCAATGTTCCCGTCAATGTAGAGATCCATCTGCAAAGTTTTGATGTCAAGACGGACCAACTTCGGTAGATACCAGATACCCACTGCATCTATCTTGCAAGCTTCTCCAAGTGAAGAGCATCCACCTCTCCGGTCCTCTAGACCTTTCGGTTGCCCTTTTATCACACCGACAGACATGGGTATAGAGGTCCTTCATCGGTCATAGTGGGTCTAGTCTCGCCGGAGTCTGGAATGCAGTCAAGATCGTCAATGAAAGCCCCACTCACAAACGTGGATAACTGTACTCGACAGCAACAATGAATTGGAGAGAAATTTTCGGGAATTTTTTGGTTCCTAGATTCGTCCTCCAAGATTGAGAGACCTGACGTCTGAAGGCCATGTGCATTGGAGAAGAGCGCAAAGAGTTTCGGCGCTGCGGCAACTTGAAATACTAGTACGTAACCAACCCTCTGAACGGGAGTCGATAAAGGTAAATCAATGTATTGTGAAACCTGCGCGCCATGTGGACATAGCAATAGTAAGATCAGAAGTGACATACCTTGGGGAGTGCGCATCAATAAAAAAAAAAGCGAGTTGCTACGCCTTGCCTTGATGTGGAGGGCCCGGTACGGGTACGCTTGAACCGGTGACAAATCAATTGAATTAATGGTATATTTTCCAAATGATTAAAATATTCCTTTATTGCCCCATCGCGGTGTTGTTGAGTATGCAAAAAAAAGAGAAAACAAAGGAGATAAGTTGTTCTATCTACTGTACAATTACGCTCGTTACTGTAAGCTGGAGCTACATCCTAACACCGTGGAAGCGCTGTACTCTGCATGGGACGACGTAGGCGCGCCGGCTATTCTGCGCGATCTACAGACGGTCCAACACTCCAACTTATCCCCGCCGACACGGCAATGTCGAGCGTCGTCGCGACGACAATTACTGAACCACGTACGTATCATACGGCCACCGTCCGGAAAGATTTCATCTCTCGGATCTTGCCTTCCAAAGTGGTGTGGCCCGATTCTCATCCGCGCATGGCTGCTTGAGTTCCAAGCACCCACGGAACTGATAACGTGCTCCCATCAGTGGTTGTTCAATCAGCGAGGATGCATACGGAAAACTCGTTGGAAGGACTGATAGCATTGTAATTTAGGATGCGTCTGTACAACATCCAGTTTGATTTTTATCGCCTGATCGTGAGTACGTTCAAGGTACGCTTATGTCATCTCTTACTTATCCTTAGCTGACGCGCTCGAAATTGAAGACAATCGCAGGAGACAAAAGCAAAATCTTAAGAACAAATCTTGGACTTAAACAAATCTCAAGGGTCTCCGTCGGGGTGCATCTCCGCCACCGAAATAATGTGAACAAACAGATTAAATGATACGTAACGTATGATGGGCGAGACTCAGAACTAGTTCAGTGGCCCTGTGTGGAACAAGGGGAACCAATAGTTAGTTTTAATGAGTATAAGTTTCGATGATTAGGTATTTAAGATAGGCTTTGTATGCATTGTGTCGTGTGATTGGCTGAAACTTGGTCCGGACACACACTGTGAGCATGGCTGCAGGAAGTACTAGTAGTCATTGACTCGTCGCACGGCGTCGATAGACGTAGCAATACCAAAAAAATTAAAAAATTTAGAACTCCCTCTTCCAACGTGCGGTCCGGGGGAACTCATGTCCAAGTGCCGCGACTTTCAAGTTGGTCGCAATAGGCAATAAAGCAAATCTTGAAAGCCAAGACATCAGGAGATCGGAGATTCGAGGGTAACGTGTACCACATGCGTGGTGATGATCTTGGATTGCGCCCAGATGCATGATGTTTTGACGGGATCCTCTCCTTAATCATCTACCCTTTCCGGGAACTCCAGTGAACCAGCAAACCCCACGGTCTGAATGCACTTACAGCCGTTCCGTCGGGGGTCAATTGCTTCAACTCCTACGTCTGGCGTGGTAGTGACAAACAGTGCAGTGTTGCTGTTGTGTTGGGTGTTGGACAGAACGACTCACCGGAACTTGGACTTCCTGAACCGTGGACAGACAGAAAAAACATCACAATG
>Ga0137397_10002012_pt1 | contig 14231 bp, 8 predicted proteins | sample czorhiz116metaG_FD_106658 | JGI IMG/M metagenome (GOLD analysis project Ga0137397, IMG submission 106658) | Vadose zone soil microbial communities from Angelo Coast Range Reserve, California, USA - czorhiz1.16 metaG | ecosystem: Environmental > Terrestrial > Soil > Vadose zone | place: USA... | reverse complement strand
GAACTTGATCGCTTCCGAACCGGACATCGCGCGGGTGCCGGTGATGATCGATTCCTCCAAGTGGAGCGTGATCGAGGCGGGGCTGAAATGCACGCAGGGCAAAAGCGTGGTGAACTCGATTTCGCTCAAGGAAGGCGAAGCCGAATTCGTGCGGCACGCGCGCCTGGCGCGCCGCTACGGCGCCGCGGTGATCGTGATGGCCTTCGACGAGAAGGGGCAGGCCGACTCCCTGGCGCGCCGCATCGAGATCTGCCGCCGCTGCTACCGCATCCTGCTCGAGGAAGTCGGCTTCCCCCCCGAGGACATCATCTTCGATCCCAACATCTTCGCCGTCGCCACGGGCATCGAAGAGCACAACAATTACGGTCGGGACTATATTGAGGCAACACGCTCGATCCAGCGCGAGCTGCCGCACGTCAAGATCTCCGGCGGCGTGTCGAACGTTTCCTTCTCCTTCCGCGGCAACGACGCGGTCCGCGAAGCGATCCATACCGTGTTTCTCTATCACGCGATCCGCGCCGGCATGACCATGGGCATCGTCAATGCCGGACAGCTGGGCGTATACGAGGAGATCCCGCGCGAGCTGCGCGACCGCGTCGAGGACGTCGTGCTCAACCGGCGGCCCGACGCGGGCGAGCGGCTGGTGGAGTTCGCCACTACGGTGAAGACCGCGGCCAGGACTCAGGCGGACGAGCTCGAGTGGCGCAAGGGCTCGGTCGAGCAGCGTCTTGCGCACGCGCTCGTCAAAGGCATCGTCGAGTGGATCGTCGAGGACACCGAGGAAGCCCGCGGCAAATGCGAGCGCCCGATCCAGGTGATCGAAGGCCCGCTCATGGACGGCATGAACATCGTCGGCGACCTGTTCGGCTCGGGCAAGATGTTCCTCCCGCAGGTGGTGAAATCGGCCCGCGTGATGAAGCAGGCCGTCGCCCACCTGGTGCCCTTCATCGAGGCCGAAAAACAGAGATCGGGCGACCTGAAGCCCAGGGGCAAGATCGTGATCGCCACGGTCAAGGGCGACGTGCACGACATCGGCAAGAACATCGTGTCGGTCGTGCTCCAGTGCAACAACTTCGAGGTCATCAATCTCGGCGTCATGGTGCCGGCGCAGAAGATCCTCGAGACGGCGCGCGCCGAGAACGCGGACATCATCGGCCTGTCGGGTCTGATCACGCCTTCGCTGGAGGAAATGGCGCACGTCGCTCACGAGATGCAGCGGCAGGGATTCACCCTGCCCTTGCTCATCGGCGGCGCCACAACGTCGCGCGTGCACACCGCGGTGAAGATCGCGCCGAACTATCCTTTTCCCACCGTCTATGTGCCCGACGCTTCGCGTTCGGTTTCCGTGTGCTCGAGCCTCCTTTCGAACGAGCTCAAGGACGAGTACGTGAAGACGCTCCGCGCCGACTACGAGAAAATCCGCGTTCAGCACGCGGCAAAAAAGGGCCAGGCGCTCACCTCCTTGAAGACGGCGCGCGCCAACGCGCATCGCATCGACTGGAAGAGCTACCTTCCCCCGCGCCCACGCCTCCCCGGCAGGAGGCTCCTGCGCAACTACGATCTCGCCGGGATCGCGCGCTACATCGACTGGTCGCCGTTCTTCCAGACCTGGGACCTCGCGGGCAGCTATCCGAAGATCCTGGACGATTCCGTCGTCGGCGAGGCGGCGCGATCGGTGTTCGCCGAAGGTCGGGCGATGCTCGAGAAAATCATCGCCGAGAACTGGCTGGAGGCGAACGCGGTGTTCGGGCTCTTCCCGGCCGCGGGCGCCGGGGACGACATCGAGATCTACCGCGACGAATCGCGTAAGAAAACGGCGATGGTATGGCACGGCCTGCGCCAGCAGGCCGAGAAGGCCTCCGACCGCGCGAACCTGTGCCTCGCCGATTTCGTCGCGCCGAAGGATTGCGGCGTTCCCGACTACGTCGGGGCCTTTGCCGTGACCACCGGCATCGGCGTCGACGCCCGAGTGACAGCGTTCGAGGCGAAGCACGACGACTACAGCGCGATCATGCTCAAGGCGCTCGCCGACCGGCTCGCGGAAGCCTTTACCGAGCTGCTGCACGAGCGCGTGCGCAAGGAGTATTGGGGCTACGCCCCGGACGAGAAGCTGTCGAACGACGAGCTGCTCGCCGAAAAATACCGCGGCATCCGCCCTGCCCCGGGGTATCCGGCCTGCCCCGATCACACCGAGAAAGGCGCGCTGTTCGACCTTCTTGCCGCCCCGGAGGCCGGCCTCTCGCTGACCGAGAGCTATGCCATGCTTCCCGCCGCGAGCGTGAGCGGCTTCTATCTCTCCCACCCGGACTCGCGCTATTTTGCGGTGGACAAGATCGGCGAGGATCAGGCGGCCGACTACGCCCGCCGCAAGGCGCTCGCGCTCGATCAGACCGAGCGCTGGCTCGCGCCCAATCTCGCCTACGAGCGCTGAGATGGAATCGCAAAAAACGCACACTCGGAACTTCAGCTTCGAGTTCTTCCCTCCCAAGACGCAGGAGGGCATGGAAAGGCTGCGCGCCACCTGGAAGCAGCTCGCGCAGCTCAAGCCGCGCTTCTTCTCCTGCACCTACGGCGCGGGCGGATCGACGCGCGACCGGACTCTGGAAACCGTGCTCGAAATCCAGTCCGCCGGGCATCCTGCCGCGCCGCACATCTCCTGCATAGGCGCGACGCGCGCCGACGTCGCGGCGACGCTCGAGATCTATCGCGGCAAGGGCATCGATCACGTGGTCGCGCTGCGCGGCGACCTGCCCTCGGGTGCGGCGAGCGCGGGAGAGCTGCGCTACGCCAACGAGCTGGTGGCCTTCATCCGCGAGCGCACCGGCGGCCATTTCCACGTCGAGGTCGCCTGCTATCCCGAATTCCATCCGCAGGCGAAGAGCCCCAGGGACGATCTCGCCAATTTCAAGCGCAAGCTCGACGCCGGCGCGAACTCGGCGATCACTCAGTATTTTTTCAACGCCGACTCCTACTTCCGCTTCGTCGACGACTGCGAGGCGATCGGGATCGCCGTGCCGATCGTGCCAGGCATCATGCCGATCGCCAATTTCTCGCAGCTCGCGCGCTTCTCGGACAGCTGCGGCGCGGACATCCCGCGCTGGCTGCGCCTGAAGATGCAGGGCTTCGGCGACGATACTGCCTCGATACGCAGCCTGGGCCTGGACGTCGTGACCGAGCTGTGCGACCGCCTGCTCTCGGCCGGCGCGCCCGGCCTGCACTTCTACACCATGAACCAGGCGGGGCTGACCTCGACGATCTGGCAGCGGCTGGGAATCTAGTCCCGCGCCGCCCTGCCCTCGCGCGGGACCTGCCAGCCCAGGCGCAACGACACCGCATCCGCCGCCTCGACCAGCTCGCGCACCCAGCCGAGCAGTATTTTCCGGGTCATGCGGTGCACCGGGCCGGCGATGCTGATCGCCGCGATCACGCTTCCCGAATCGCTGCGGATCGGCGCGGCGATGGAGCGCAGTCCCACTTCGCTTTCCTCGTCGTCCACGGCGTAGTTGCGCACGCGCACCTGCGCGAGCTCGCGCTGCAGCGCCTTGCCCTCGACCAGGGTGTTGGGCGCGCTCGCCGGGAGCCCGCGCGCGATGATGCGTGCGATCTGCTCCTCGGGCTGGAACGCGAGCAGGGTCTTGCCCACCGCGGTGGAGTGCACCGGCGCGCGCGTTCCCACCTTGGAGCCCATGCGCAGCGCCTGCTTGCTCTCGTGCGTGATGAGGTACAGGACCGTGTCGTGGTCGAGGACCGCGAGATGCACGGTTTCGCCGGTCTTTTCCATGAGCGTGCGCAGGAACGGCCTCGCCTCCGCCGTGAAATCCATCTGGCGGCGCACCAGCGTCCCGAGCTCGAACAACGTCAGTCCCAGGCGATACTTGCCGTCGCCCGCGTTCTGCTCGAGCATTCCCTGATCGAGCAGCGTCGAAGCCAGGCGATGCACCGTGCTCTTCGCCAGCCCCAGCCGCTTGGCGAGCTCGCTGATGCCGATCTCGTACTGGTCCTCGGAGAACGCCTTGATGAGACGCAGCGAGTTCGCGACCGACGACAGCCGGGTCCGGTTTCTCGCGCCTGCTTTGCGTTCCATCGCCGACGGACCTCGCGCGCCCGGATGACTTACTTCGCCGACACCAGCTCGTTCCAGTATCTGAGCCATTTTTCGTCCTCGTCTATCAGCACCACGGGGTCGAGCATCACGTAGGGAAAGGTCATCAGGGCGCTTTTCACCTTGCTGCTCGCGGGAAACCGCCCCATGGAATTGAACAGCTGCTGCCCCTCGGGGGACAGCACGAAATCGGCGAACAGCAGCGCGGCGTTCGGGTGGGGCGCGGCGGCGGCGAGGCCGAGCGCCTGGGGCCTGCCGATCACCGGCTCGACCGCTTTCCAGTCGATCGGCTTGTCGCGGCGCTTCATCGAGTCGGCGTTGGAGGCGTAGTTGGTGAGGCTGACCGGCACTTCCCCGGCGGACACCATCTCCGAGAGCAGCACGTGGCCGCGGCGCACGTCGGGGCGCATCGCCGCCAGAGCCCGGAAGAAATCGAGCGCGCGCTTCTCGCCCCAGTGCCGCGCGAGTCCCGCGAGCCACTCCTGATCGGTCGCCTCGATGCCGATGCGTCCCTTCCATTTGGGATCGAGAAAGCCTTCGTAGGTCGCGGGCAGGTCCTCGCGCCGCACCTTGCCGGTATTGAAGGCCACCACGAAGAAATCGACGCGATCGGCGATCCACATCCGGTGGGCGGGCACGCCCCAGGCGGGAATGTCGGCGATGTAGGGGCTCGCGAAGCGCGCCGTGACGCGCTCGCGCGCCAGCGCTTCGAGCTCGGGCGCATTGGTCTCGATCACGTCGACGGAGTGCCGGCGCGCCCGCGCCTCGTTGAGCGCCCGCCTCACGATCTGGTCGCTGAGAGAGCGCCACAGCTCGACTCTCACCCCGTACTTCTTCTCGAACGCTTGGGTGAGCGGAACCGATTCGGAGGTCGCGAGCGAGGTATAGACGACCAGCGTCCCTTCCTTGCGGGCGCCCTCCACCAGCCGCTCGGCCCGGTCGCCGCCCTGGTACAGGTAGATCGCCGCGCTTCTGTCCGGCGACTGCGCGACGGCCGGCGCAGCGCATGCCGCGCCGAGAACCAGGATCTGGAGAGCAGAGCGGACCGTCACCCCGGGCTTCCCTTCGATTGACGCTCGCCGGGATTATATGTTCGAATGAGCGCCGCCCGCAAAATTGCGGAACCCCGTTCTGCATAACGGAACCACCCGCCTATGCCGCACGACAAAGACCAGACGCACTGGCACGAGCCGACCGGCACCCGCAAAGCCGGGTTCGGCGAGTTCAAAAAGCAGCCGACGCCTTACGATGCCTTCATGGAATCCGAGGGCATCCCTGTGTTTCGCGGCATCGGCATTCGCAGGGTGCAGGACCTCGCGCTCGCGCCCTGGAAGCGCACCGGCGGCCGCGGCCACTACATCCAGCTCTACGGCACCGAGACCAAGTGGGGCTGCTACGTGATCGAGGTGCCTCCGGCCGGCGCGCTGAACCCCGAGAAGCACATGTACGAGGAGATCTTTCTCGTCGTCGAGGGCCGCGGCACCACCGAGGTGTGGCTCGAGGGCGACCGTAAGAAGCACGTCTTCGAATGGCAGAAGGGATCGATGTTCTCGATCCCGATGAACGCCTGGCACCGCCTGGTGAACGCCACCTCGGGCGGCGCGCTGCTGCTCGCGGGAACCACCGCGCCCAACGTGCTGAACATGATCAACAACGTCGACGCCGTGTTCGACAACCCGTTCGTGTTTCGCGACCGCTTCTCAGGCGCCGACGACTTTTTCAAACCGAAGGACGACATCGAGCCCGATCCGGTTCGCGGTCTGGCGATGCGGCGCACCAACTTCATCCCCGACATCGTCAACTGCGACCTGCCCCTCGACAACCGGCGCTCCCCGGGATGGCGGCGCGTCGAGCCCTTCATGACCAACAACGCCTTCTACTTCTGGATCGGCCAGCACGAGCAGGGCCGGTACTCGAAGGCGCACGCGCATACCTCGGCGGCGGTGCTGATCTGCGTGAAGGGCAAGGGCTATACCTACACCTGGCCCGAGCGGCTCGGCGTCAACCCGTGGAAGGACGGCCATACCTCGGAAGTGAAGCGCGTCGACTACGAGCCCGTGGGCATGGTGAGCGCGGCCCCCGGCGGCGCGCGCTGGTATCACCAGCACTTCGCCGCGTCGACTGATCCGTTCCGACTCACCGCCTGGTTCGGCCCGCACAACCCGGGACGCGACCCGGGTGCGCCCGGAGAGAAAGCGATCGACTATACCGGGATGGACATCCCCGAGGGCGGCACGTCGATCCCCTATTGGATGGAAGACCCGTACATCCGCGCCGAATACGAGGCGACTCTGAAGAAGAACGAGGTTTCGAGCCGCATGGATCCGGGTTGGTACGTCAAACCTCCGAAGTAGATTTCCCGTATGGCTGAGGAAGCGGGCGGGCGGATCTTTTTCAGCAGCACCGGCCGCAGCCTCGAGGTCGAGGACGAAATCCGGCTGACGAGCGTGGGAGTGGATATCGGCTCTTCCACCTCGCATCTGGTCTTCTCGCGCCTGGTGCTCGAACGCCTCGACAACCGCTATGTGGTCGCCGAGCGCAAGATTCTGCGCGAGTCCGACGTTCTTCTGACTCCGTATTGCGCCGATGCGACGATCGACGCGCAAGCGCTGGGCGATTTCATAGAAACCCAGTATCGTCTCGCGAGCCTCGCCCCCGAGTCGATCGATACCGGCGCGCTGATCCTCACCGGTGTCGCGGTGCGGCGCGCGAACGCGCGCGCGATCGGGGAGCTGTTCGCGGCGCAGGCGGGCAAGTTCGTGTCGGTGAGCGCGGGCGATGCGCTCGAAGCGACGCTGGCGGCGTACGGCTCGGGCGCGGTGGCGCGCTCGATCCGCGAGCCGGTGCGCGTGATGAACGTCGACATCGGCGGCGGCACCTCGAAGATCGCGGTGTGCGAGGCCGGCGAGATCGTCGAGTCGACCGCGCTCGACGTCGGAGCCCGCATCGTGTCATTCGACGCCGAGGGGCGCGTAAGCCGGATCGAGGAAGCGGCGCTCCGGTTCTGCGAAGAAGCGGGCTTCTCGCTCACGATCGGCAGCAAGCCTCACGCCGAAGACATGAACCGGATGATCGAGCGCATGGCCGATCGCCTGTTCGAAGCGATGAGCCGCTCGCCGCTAAATGCCAAGACCGCCGCGCTAGTGCGCCTCGACCCGCTGCGCAACCAGCGCAGTCCGGACATCGTCACCTTCTCCGGCGGCGTCTCCGAATACCTGTACGGTCGCGAAACCCGCGCTTTCGGCGATCTCGGGGCGCCGCTCGCCCGTGCGGTTCTCGCGCGGGTGCAGGACTGGGGCGCGCGCGTCGAGCGCTCCGACGAAGGCATCCGCGCCACGGTGATCGGCGCCTCGCAATATACGGTCCAGGTGAGCGGCGGCACCATTTTCGTCGAGCCGCAGGACGTGCTCCCCTTGAGAAACGTGCCCGCCGTCGCGCCGGACTTGCCGCTCGAGGAAGAGTCTCTCGCCGCCGAGCGGATCGCCGAATCGGTCCGTGCGGCGCTGCGGCGGCTCGACCTGGGCGACGGCGAGCGGGCGGTTGCGCTGTGCTACCGCTGGAGGGGCTCGGCGACCTTCGGCCGCCTGGACGCCTTCTGCCGGGGGATCGTCGCGGGGCTCGCGAGCGGCCTCGGCCGCGGCCAGCCGCTCATCCTGGTCGGCGACGGCGATGTCGGCGGCCTCATCGGCATCCACTGCAAGGAGGAGACCCGCCTTTCCAACGCGATCGTGTCGATCGACGGGATCGCGCTCAGGGAATTCGACTTCATCGACATCGGCGCGCTGCTCCCGGCCTCCGGCGCCGTGCCGGTGGTGATCAAGTCGCTGGTGTTTCCGGGTTCATGAGAACATCCGATCTGATATGGACGCTCCGGGCCGGATAAGCGGCGCGCACGCCTTGCTTCGCACCCTTCGCAGGATGGGTGTCGAGAAGATCTTCGCCTCGCCGGGATCGGACTGGGCGCCGTTGTGGGAGGCGCTCGCGATGCCCTCGGCTCGCGAAGAATTCCCGGAGTACCTCTCCTCGCGGCACGAAGAAACCGCGATCGCGATGGCGAGCGGCTACGCGAAGAGCACCGGCAAGCTCCCCGCCGTCGTCCTCCACACCACCGTGGGCGCGCTGCACGCGACCATGGGCATGCGCGCGGCGCTGCACGAACGCATCCCCATGGTCCTCCTCGCCGGCGAATCGATCAGCTTCGGCGAACGCCCGGAATACGGCATCGGGCCGCAGTGGCTGCGACTGCTCAGCGACGTCGGCGGCCCCGCGCGCCTGGTGGCGCCCTGCGCGAAATGGAGCTTCGGCCTGAACGACAGCGCGCTCCTCTCCGCGACGATCGAGCGCGCCTGCCGCATCGCGACCTCCGCGCCGGCCGGTCCGGCCTTCGTGTCGGTGCCGACCGAGTTCCTGATGGACGCGCACCCGGAGAAGGCGATACGCGCGGCCTCGCCGGTGCGCAATCCCGCGGCGGATCCGGCCGCGCTCGACGAGCTCGCGAAAATGCTGTGCGCCGCGAAGCGCCCCGTGATCCTCACCGAGGAAGCGGGCAAGGACACCGCCGCGGTCGGCCGCCTGGTCGAGCTGGCCGAGACCCTGGGCGCGCCGGTGTTCGACGCCTGGCAGCCCGGTTATGCGAATTTCCCCAGATCCCACCCGCTCTACGCCGGCGTGGCGCCGGACATGAAAGCGCTGCTCGAGGAGAGCGACCTGCTGTTCTGCGTCGAAACGGTCGTCCCCGTCCATCCTGCCGCGCTGCTCTCCGGCTCCAGGGCGCGCGTCGCTTTTCTCGGCGAGGATCCGCTGCACACCCACCTGCCCTACTGGGGTTTCCGCAGCGATATCTCGGTCGCCGGCGCCCTCGAGCCCTCGCTCGCGCTGTTGTGCGAGCGCGTCGCACGCGCCATTCCCAAAGGATCGCGCTCCTCCATCGCCGAGGAATGGGCGGGACGCAATGCGAAGGCGCGCGAGCAGCTGCGCGGCAAAGGCCGGGCGAGCGGCGCCGGAAGCCGGATCGAATCCGCGTGGATCGGCCACGAATTGAACGCGGCGCTCCCCGAAGGCGCGATCGTGGTCGACGAGACCATCACCCATCGCCACGACATCGTTCGCCAGCTCGAGCGCCTCGCGCCCGGCGGCTTCATCTCGGCGAGCTACGGCGGCCTCGGCATGGGAATCGGCACCGCGCTCGGCGTCAAGGTCGCGCGCCCCGCAGCGACGGTCGCCGTCACCATCGGCGACGGCGCGTTCTTCTACAACCCGGTCATCGCCTCGTTCGGCGCGGCGCAGGAACTGAAGCTGCCGCTGCTGGTGGTGCTGTTCAACAATGCCGGCTACCTCTCGCAGAAGCTCGACGTCGTGCGCGAATATCCGCAAGGCTGGGCGGTGCGCTCGAAGCAGTTTGCCGGGCTGTCGATCGCGCCGCGCCCGGACTATCCGTCGCTCGCGCGCGCCTTCGGCGGGTACGGAGAGTCGGTCGAGCGGGCTTCGGATGTGCGCCCTGCGCTCGAACGCGGGCTGGAGGCGGTTTCGAAAGGACAGCTCGCGCTGATCGAAATGGTCCTGGCACCCGTCGGTGGCTGAGCTCCCTCATTTCCATTCGTTTCGCGAAGCAGGATAATCCCGCGCTAAGAGAACCCAGGGAGAGACTTCTCGATGCACCTTCCCTCGCTCTACCAGAGCTTCCGCTCCGTTTTCGACGCGGTCGCGCTGATCGTAACGGCGATCCTGCTCGTCGGCATGATCGTATTCACCGAATTCGACGTTCACTGGGTGACCTTTCTCGCCGGGATTCTCATGGCGGCCACGCTCTCCCTCGCCTCCAGGGCCGCCCGGGCCGGTCGGGCAGCCGAGGAGCAGACGGCGAAGGTGCAGGAAATTCAGGAGAAGCTCACCCAGGAAACCAAGCGGCGTGAAGCGGCCGAAGGCCTGCTGGCGGGCAGCAACGCCAGGCTGCAGCTGGTCGACAACGATCTGCCGACGATGGTCGCCTTCGTCGACCGGGAGGGGGTGTACCGCTACCACAACCGGGCGTTCCGCGAAGGAATGCGATTGAAATCGGAGCAATTGACCGGCGCAATCATGCGCGACGTGCTAGGCGGAAAGCTCTACGGCGAGGTCGCCGCCAACGTGCGCAAGGCGCTGTCGGGGGAAGTCGTCCGGTTCTCGCGCGCGAGCCAGGAAGTCTGGTACCTGCCGACGTTCACCAAGAAAGGCGCGGTCGATGGGTTTTTCGAGATCGCGAGCGCCGCTTCCGGACAGGTCTTGGCGGCCGACGCCGGCGCGGGTTCTCGCGAAGCCGCCATCGCCGAGCCCTCCCACCGGGACGGGCCGGAGCAGGGGCTGTATGTCGAAACCTTCTCCGAGGCGGTGACCGGACGGACGGACGCCTCGGACCGGATCGTCGCCGCGCTCGAGAAGGACGAATTCGCCCTGCTTTGCCAGACCATCGCGCCGCTCGCCGCGAAACCCACGGTCAACCACTTCGAGATATTCATCCGCCTGCTCGAGGAAGAGGACCAGCTCATGCCGCCCGGGGCGTTCTTCCCGCTGGCGGAGAAATTCGGCCTGCTCCCTCGCCTCGACCGGTGGGTGGTCCGGCATGTCGTCGAGTGGGCTTCGCGCCGCACGCCCACCGCCACCTGGTCGCGCGACTCGATCTTCTTCATCAACGTCGCGAGGGCCACGCTCTGCGATCCCGCATTTCCGGAGTTCATCGACAAGCAACTGCGCGCCAGCGAGGTGCCGGGAAAGAATCTGTGTTTCGAGATCTCGGAGCTCGACGCGGCCGCCGAGCGCGCCAACCTCGCGCGTTTCGCCGCGGATATCAGGCGGCACGGCTGCCTGCTCGCGCTCAGCGGATTCGGCAGGGAGAACGTCTCTTTCGACAGCCTCCGGGAATTCAAGGCCGACTTCCTCAAGATCGACGGCATGGTGGTGCTGGGCATGCTGCGCAACAACGTCTACCTGGCGAGAATCGCCGCGATGACGAGGGTCGCCAAGACGATCGGCGTACGCACGGTCGCACAACTCGTCGAGACCCGGGACATCATCGAGAAGCTGCGTGAGGTCGGCGTCGACTTCGCTCAAGGGATAGGCATCGCGAACCCTATCCCCTTGCGCGAGCTCGAGTCGCGCAAACGCTGAAGCGGACCCAGCCGGCGCGCTGGACCGGGCGGGCCGTCGCGCTGGGTGGCGTCCTCGCCGGCCTGCAGGCAGCGCACGCCCCGGCGGCGGACAACCCCGCCGAAGCGCTGGAATCGCCGGTCGTGGAGGTCATCGGCATCACGCCGCTGCCCGGATTGGGAACTCCGATACGCGACGTGCCGGCCAATGTCCAGGTCTTCGGCGGCAAGGATCTCGGTCAGCAGCGCCAGACGAACGTCGGCGAGTTTCTCGAGGAGAATTCCACCAGCGTCACGATCAATTCGGCCCAGGGCAATCCCTTCCAGTCCGACGTCAACTTCCGGGGCTTTACCGCTTCTCCGCTGCTCGGCACGCCCCAGGGGCTGTCCGTGTTCCAGGACGGAGTGCGCATCAACGAGCCCTTCGGCGACGTGGTGAACTGGGATCTCATCCCGCCATCGGCCATTTCCAGTATCCAGCTCATCCCGGGCTCCAATCCGGCCTTCGGCCTGAATACGCTCGGCGGGGCGTTGGGGATCTACACGAAGAGCGGCAGCTACTATCCCGGCGGAGCCATCGAGGCCTACGCAGGTTCGTTCGGCCGCAAGGGCATCGAGATGGAGTACGGCGGCAAGAAGGACGAGTTGGACTATTTCTTCACTGGCAATTACGTGGGCGACAGCGGCTGGGCCGACCACAACCCGAGCACGGTCCGGCAGTTCTTCGGCAAGGTGGGCTGGCAGGATGCGAAGACCGATTTCGACGTGAGCCTGACGCTTGCGGACAATACCCTCCAAGGCACGCAGACCATTCCCCTTTCCTTCTTCGACAACATTCGCCAGGCCTATACGTTTCCGGATCAGAACAACAACAAGCTCGCCTTCCTCACGGTCAAAGGCAGCCGCTTTCTCACGGACAGCCTCATCCTCGGCGGAACTCTCTACTATAGGAAATACAAGAACGAAAACGTGAGCAGCAACGTCAACGGCGGCTTCGATCCGCTCAACAGCCCGGTGCAGGCCACCAACGACCGATCGGTGATCGATCAAGGAAGCTACGGCCTGGGGCTGCAGCTCACCATGCTCGGCCGCGTAGCCCGGCGCGACAACCGCTTCACTCTCGGGGCAAGCGGGGATTTCGGCAAGGCGCGATTCACCCAGGACTCCCAGCAGGCTGCGTTCACCGCCGACCGGGCGACGATCGGCACCTCGGATTTCGTGCAGACCACCGACGCGCAGACTCGCAACCCGTACTACGGCCTGTTCTTCACCGACTCGCTCAAGCTGAGCAAGGAATGGACGCTCACCCTCGCCGGCCGCTATGACAGGACGACCGTCAAAATCGAGGACCTGACCGGCGCGGCTCCGCTATTGAACGGCGCGCAAACGTTTTCCCGCTTCAACCCGGCGATCGGGATCAATTTCACGCCCGGCGAGCGGCTGACCGCCTACGCCGCTTACAACGAAGGCATGCGCGCGCCGACCCCGATCGAGCTCGCTTGCGCCGATCCGGCGGCGCCGTGCAAGCTGCCCAACAATTTCCTCGCAGACCCCGCGCTCAAGAAGGTCGTGTCGCGAACGGTGGAAACGGGCTTGCGCGGCAAGCTCGCTCCGGACACGCCGTGGAGCGCGGCGATCTACCGCACGGAATTGAGCGACGACATTCAGTTCATCAGCTCGGGCGGCGCGGCGGTGAATGCCGGCTTCTTCCAGAATGTCGGCTCGACTCGCCGCGAAGGGCTGGAGCTCGCCCTGGCTAGCCGGTGGAACGCGCTCACGGCCTCGGCCCGCTACGGCTACGTCAATGCCACCTACGAATCCGCCTTCGTGGAGAATTCGCCCAGCAATTCGACGGCCGATGCCAACGGGGCGATCCAGGTGCGCCCAGGCGACCGGATCCCGGGCATCCCGCAGCACAACCTGAAACTGCGGCTTCAGCGCGATTTCGGCGATCGGGCTTCGCTTGGAGCAAACATCCTCTACAGCAGCAGCATCTACGCCCGCGGCGACGAGAACAACCAGGACGTGAACGGCCGGATACCGGGCTACACGGTGGTGAACCTGGACGGCCGATACGCGATCGACAAGGACCTGGATGTGTTTGCCCGGGTGGTCAATCTGTTCGACAAGCAATATTCGAACTTCGGCATCCTCGGTGCGAACTTCTTCACCGGTCCCGGCCATACCTTCGATGGCGCCAATCCGGCCAACGAGCAATTCCGCGGCCCAGGGGTTCCGCGGGGAGCCTGGGCCGGCTTGCGCTATCGGTGGCTGTAGTAATTCCCGAGCAGGTGTACGAGAAAATCCCTCGTTCTTGCCCCAATATGGTGGCATCACGGTGATTCACCAGAAGTGAAAGCTGAGAACCGCTAGACAAAGCCGACATTCGTACCCAGCGCACTGCCGGCATAGTTGCCGATGTTAGGGACAACCGTGACCAGATCGGAATTCGAGACGCCGAACCAGCTGGCGAGCGTCGCCGCATACTGATCGAGCGACAGCGTCGGGATGAGCCGGCCCTGGCCGATGTCATCGGGGCCGCCGTTAGCCAGCGTCGGATTGATACCGTAATACCGGCCGCCCCTGACGGCGCCGCCGAGCGCGAAGTGCATGCTGCCCCAGCCGTGGTCGGTGCCATCGTTGTTGGCCGTCAGTGCACGCCCGAAGTCGGAGCCGGTGAAGGTGGTTACCTGCGAGGCCACACCGAGCTCCACCGTCGTGTCATAGAAGGCACGCAGCGCATCAGCGAGGTTGGTGAGCAGTGTCGGATGCAAGGTCACCAGCCCAGCGTGCGTATCGTAACGGCCCGTGGAAACGAAGAACACTTGGCGCTTCGCACCCAGCTGGCTGCTCACCGAGATCAGCTTGGCCACCAGTTGCAGCTGCGCGCCCAGCGAACTCTGCGGGTCGGCGGCCGTTGGGAACACGGTCGTGGTCACCGGTGCCTGGCCCAGAGCAGCCGACACCTGGCTGTACAGGTCGAGTGCACGCGACCCGATGCTGCCAAG
>Ga0137397_10002011_pt1 | contig 14236 bp, 13 predicted proteins | sample czorhiz116metaG_FD_106658 | JGI IMG/M metagenome (GOLD analysis project Ga0137397, IMG submission 106658) | Vadose zone soil microbial communities from Angelo Coast Range Reserve, California, USA - czorhiz1.16 metaG | ecosystem: Environmental > Terrestrial > Soil > Vadose zone | place: USA... | reverse complement strand
TGGACGACTTCTGCATCATGCGCCACATGAACAATCTCGAAAGCGTTTTCACTTACGAAGGCACTAACGACATCCACAAGCTCGTCATCGGCGAAAAAATTACCGGCATCGCCGCCTACGTCTGGCTCGCACAATTCCCCTTATTTCACGCCCGCTGGAAAAAAAACACCGACCTACTCTACGTAGCAAAGTACTTGACAACACACAGTCGGCAAAGTATTCTTTCCTCCCATCTTCTCCAGGAGGTCTCCTATGTCCGCTACAATTCTGTCTCCCCAGCAACCCGCCGGTTTCCGGGAACTCCTCTCCGCCTCCGCCCGCTTTTGGGAACCTCGCCGCATCCTCTACAACCTCATCCTCTTGGCCGTTTGTGTCATCTGGTTCGCGGTTTCCTGGCCCCACTTCCGCCCAGCCCTCCATCTCCCCTATCTTTACCCGATGGCTGCTCTCGCTCTATTCGCCAACTTGTGTTACTCGGCTGCGTACCTCGTCGATATTCCCTTCCTGAGCTCCGAATTCCGCTCAACCTGGCTCTCGCGCCGCTGGATGCTCTGGCTCGCAGGCACTCTCTTCGCTCTCTTCCTCGAGAACTATTGGATCGCCGACGAAATCTATCCAGACTTTCGCTAACTCAGCCTATCTTGTCTTCTTCCAGCGGCACAGGGTATCGTGCTTAGGGAGAAGTCACATGCGAATTCGGGTTTTCAAAACCGCTCTTCTGCTCTCGGCGGTTTGGAGTCTCTTCGGAACTGCTCCGCTTCTCGCTCAGCAAAAAACCGCTCCCTCTGCCGCGCTCGGTCAGCAAAGAACGGTTTCCGTGCTCGTGAAGCCAAAGATCCGCACGATCACCGCTTTCATCAATCTCGACCGCGCGCAATACAAGGAACAAGTCGCGGACACACTGCAAATGCTGCGCCGCGCAAAAGTCACATTTGAATCACGCGGTTACGAAGTCGAAACCATCCGCATCGCAACGCAGCCTTTTCCTGAATACACAAAAGGCCTCACCACCGCGCAAGCGGTAGCCTTCTTCAAGGACTACGACGCTCTCGCCGAAAAGGAGAAATTCGCCGCCGCCATCGGCCCCGCAATGCTCAACGCCAGCGATCCCGAATCCCAAGCAGACCTGGTCGCCGAAATCCTCAGCAACACAAAGCACATTCGCGCAAGCATCGTCATCGCAGGTGATGACGGCGTCCGTTGGCGCGCCATTGGCGCCGCCGCCCGCGCCATCAAGAAACTTGAAGACACCACCGAACACAGCCAGGGAAATTTCAATCTCGGCGCCGTCGCAGTCGTCCCGCCGCTTTCACCGTTTTTCACCGCCGCCTATCACACCGGATTCGGCCATCAATTCGCCATCGGACTCGAATCCGCAAATATCGTCGCGGAAGCCTTTCGCGATGCCACCGACATCAACGCCGCACGCGAAAAACTCACCAGCATGCTTGGCAACGACGCCATCGAGATCGAGCGTCACGCCAATCGCATAGACCAGGAAACTGGCTGGGCTTACGTCGGAATCGATCTTTCGCCTGCCCCGCTCAAAGAAGTTTCCATCGGCGCCGCGATCGAAAATCTTATCGCCCAACCCTTTGGCTCCGCGGGAACGCTCACCGCTGCGGGCACCATCACGGCCGCAATCAAATCCATTTCCGTAAAACAAACCGGTTACAACGGCCTGATGCTGCCGATTCTGGAAGATTCCCGCCTGGCCCAACGCTGGAGCGAAGGCCGCGTCTCCCTCGAAGGTCTTCTTTCCTATTCAGCCGTCTGCGGCACCGGACTCGACACCGTGCCTCTCCCCGGCGACATCACCGTCGAACAACTCGACATGATCCTCAGCGACGTAGCGACACTCGCCGTCAAATGGAAAAAGCCGCTTTCCGCCCGCCTCCTGCCCGTAAAAGGCAAAGGCCCAGGCCAAATGACGGAGTTCGACGATCCCTTCCTCGTCAACGCCATCATCCAGTCATTCGAGTCGGCATCACCGACAAAACCCTGATTATTGTGATTATTTCGAATCCGCAAATGCGACGTACGCACCCAGTCCAATCATTCCCACACCGGACGCAACTCTCTGCCCGCGCCGGAATTTCGCGCTCGATTTAAGTTTCTGCTCCAGCGGCGCAGCCAAATAAACTACCAAAAAATCCGCCGCTGTATTCATTGCGACCGAAATGACTCCCAGCACTACAAACTGCCAGAACACATGCCCGCGTTCCAACGCAATAAATTGCGGAATGAACGACAAGAAAAACAGCGCCGTCTTCGGATTCAGCGCTTCCGCAAAAATCCCCTGCCGGAACGCCCCGCCACGAGGCGTTTCTGTTTTCTCCGGCATCGCTTCATTCCGCGACTGAATCATCCGAATTCCAAGCCAAACCAAATATGCCGCACCAGCATACTTTACCGTATGAAACGCCACCGCTGACGCCGCAAGTATTGCCGATACGCCGAGAGCCGCCGCCATCACGTGAAACAATCCGCCGACAAATGTCCCCAGCGACGACTCCACGCCTTCACGCCGCCCGCCAGCCAGTGTTCGCGCCAGCACATAAAAAATCCCGGCGCCCGGCGTAATCGCTAGTACAAACGCCGCTACGAGAAACAAAACAAATTTGTGCGCATCAATCATCGCCATTCTCCAGCCGCTCGAACCCGGTGCGAGCTTTGTTAATTCAACTTACGCAGATTTCCGCTTGGTTTTCGATTTGCGCGCAAGTGATTTCATCACAAGCTCACTCGGCGCGTAGTTTCGCCACGCCATCAGCAGCGCTTCACGCACGAGTTTCTTTCGAGCCTTTGGCAGAAAAACATTCGTGCAGCCTTTTCTTCCCCAGGCTCCGGAAACCGGTTGGACGGCCGCCGAATGTGCCTTCACCATATCCTCCTGCTGTATCGGCGTGAGCTTCACCATCGCCCAGTCCTTTTTCGGATAAGCAAGGGTCGCAAAAATCTTCCCGGCAACGCGAAAGTCGGGGTGATTCATGTGGCTGCGTTCTTCGGTCTGTGGCAGTTTGAGAGCAAAGCGGCGAAAATCGGCGGGCTTCGAAGGCATAACAGTCTCCTTTCAATGCTTCAGCAAACCACCCTCGCATGGCGGAAGCAATCAGTTTGTTCTAGGATATCTGCCGTTCCCTGCCGCAGGAAGCTTCACGGAGAAAATCATGGAATCACAACTCAGTCTTGAGTTTCTGCGCGTAGTCGAAAACGCCGCCATCGCCGCCGCGCGCACCATGGGCTTCGGCGACCGCCACAAAGCCGACGAAGTCGCCGTCGAAGCCATGCGTAAAACCATGGACTCGCTCCAAATGGACGGCACCATCGTCATCGGCGAAGGCGAACGCGACGAAGCGCCCATGCTTTACATCGGCGAAAAAGTTGGTCTCGCTACGCACGCTCCGAACGCAAATTTTCCTGCCGTGGACATCGCTGTCGATCCACTCGAAGGCACAAATCTCTGCGCAACGGGAGCCGCAAACTCCATCGCCGTTCTTGCCGCAAGCGAACGCGGCGGCCTGCTCCACGCTCCGGATCTCTATATGGAAAAAGTTGTCGTCGGTCCCTCCTGCAAAGGCGCCGTGGATTTGGACGCTCCCGTCGCCGACAATCTAAAATCCATCGCGAAGCGCCTCGACCGGGACGTCGAAGATCTCGTCATCATCGTTCTCGACCGCCCCCGCCACGAAAAACTCATCGAGGATATCCGCAAAGCCGGTGCGCGCATTCGTCTCATCGGCGACGGCGATCTTTCCGCCGGGATTTCCGCGGCCGTCATCGGAACCGGCGTGCACGCTGTCATGGGTACCGGTGGCGCGCCGGAAGGCGTGCTCACCGCAGCCGCCCTGCGCTGTCTAAATGGACAGATTCTCGGCCGGCTCGTTGTCGCCAAGCCTCAAGACGCGGAGCGTCTCGAAAAAATGGGCGTCAAAGATCCAAAACGAATTTACGACACAACCGATCTCGCCCCTGGAAAGAAAATCATCTTCGCCTGCACCGGCGTCACGGACGGAAATCTTCTCCGAGGCGTCCGTTTCTTCGGCGATGGCGTTCGCTTGCAGTCCATGATTCTCACGCTCGACGATCGCCAGGTGCGCTTCATCGACACAGTTCATTTGGAAAAAAGGTCGGACGTAAAAGTGAGATTCAACTAGCCACTGCGTAATGAGGTTTCTCAAGGAGAAGCGATGAAAACCAAATTCCTGACCAGCGCGATTTTTGCGGCAATATTGATCGCGACAATTTCTGCATCAAGCATCGCCCAGGAAAAACCCCCGGAAAAACTATCGCAAGCGCCCACTTCATCCGTGGCGAACCCGAAAGATGTGGAAAGTCTCGACGCAATAATGGCCACCATTTACAACGTGATTTCCGGTCCCGCGGGTGACCGGGATTGGAACCGGATGCGCTCCCTCTTCTTGCCGGAAGCCAGGTTCACCGCCGTCCGCAAGAATCCCGATGGCACTTTTTCGGCGAATTCCGTGACTGTGGACGGCTACATCGAGCGCGCGGGCAAATACTTCCGCGAAAAGCCATTTTACGAAAGCGAACTCTCCAGAAAAGTCGAGCAGTTCGGCCAGGAAGCGCATGTCTTCAGCACCTACGAATCGCGCGAAGCGCCGGACGCAAAGCCGTTCGCGCGCGGCATCAATAGCATTCAGCTTTTCAATGACGGCAAACGCTGGTGGTGCGTCGGCATCTTCTGGGATTCGGAGCGGCCGGACAATCCCCTGCCCGCCAAGTATCAGACGAAGTAGTCCTTGCGTTAAACGCGCAACTGTCCAAAAGGGCAGGAATCCTTACAACACACCCTCTAGCCAAGCCCGTTTCTCCTGCCCAGACATCTGAGAAACTATACTTTAGAGCCTGCAAATCTGCAGACTGTGGAGAACCACGTCATGGCCGAAGGCGTGACCGGAAACTCATATTCCTCGAAGTCCTTGCTCTGGATGACCGTGGGGCTGTTTGCATCCATGGGTATCCTGCTGGGCGGAGGATTCTTTCTGGCCGGCCGCGTCATGCGCACCGCAGGGCTAGTCGCCACAAACGACGGCAAAACGATGCACACGCCCCTGGGCAGTCTGCGTATCGAGCGCGAAAAACAGATGGGTCCGATTCTGCCGGTCTATCCGGGCGGGACTTTAATTGTTCCCGATAATCACGAAGCCCTGAAGCAGGCCGTGGAAGCTAAGAGCGGCATCACTCGCACCATCTATCAAGCCGACGACGATCCGGATCTGGTGGACAAGTGGTATCAGGATCATCTTTCAACCGAATTCAAACGGCGAGGGCCCGGCGAAAGTGTGCTGCCAGAAGTCTTTGCCCAATTGAAGATTCCGGATACCACCGTGGCATTCATCGCGGATCGCAAGGGTCAAACGCGCGTTGTCACGCTTGCGCCAGACGCCAGAGGCGTGCAGATTTCGCTGATCCGCATTGAGCGCCCGGACACCTCTACGCCCGATGAAAATGCTCCTGCAAATCCTTCGGCCGTAACAGCACCAGCAGGCTCGACTGCTTCGCCCCAGCAACCGCCACCCGCTGATCAGAACCCGCCTCAGCAGCAACAACCATAAAGCTCCGCAAGGTAAGGGCTCACTCTGCGGGGTTTCACAAAATTTCACGAAAGATCCAACCGGGATCGAATGGCGGCACCGACCATGCCTGGGGCGGCCACCAGTTGATCCTAGGTGGCGCGGTGTTGGGCAATGCGATTTACGGCACGATGCCGACGCTCGCTCTTGCCGGGCCGGATGATACTGGTTCCAACGGGCGATGGATTCCGACGACGTCGGTGGATCAATACGCAGCGACGATGGCCAAGTGGTTCGGCGTGGCCGATGCGGATATGCCGGCGATTTTCCCGAATCTGGCGAACTTCACGACGGCGAACCTCGGGTTTCTTGGGTAGTGGGGGGTCTTACAAATCTTTCCTTAAGAAAGTCCAATCAGAGCAGAAACGCTGGGCAAGTTCCAGAGCACTTGCCCCGTTTTCATTTTCGCCAGAATTTCTCTACGGAAAAATACTCCTTCAAAAATCTAATTCTGCGATTTCGTGATTGCCAAGAAAACGCGGTCGTCTACCGCTACGGAGCGCGTAAACAAAGTTGCGGAGTGATTGTCCACGATTCCCACGCCGGAGCCATTTCCACTGACTGCAGGACCGGCCGGTTTTCCGCCGACGCTGTTTGCATCGCCTGGCTGCGTGGAGATACGTGTCGTTTTTGGCGTGCAACCAGACGCGGCACCGATGCAAGTGTCGCGAATAAAAACCTGGCGAACGCCTGTATTCACTTGGCCGGTCGTTGTCTTCGCGTTTGAGGATTTAGCTGCCGTGACAGACAAGAACGCAATGTAACGCCCCGAAGAACTGATGGAAGGCAACAAATTATCCGTCGCACTTAGCAATCCATTGGGATCCATGGAAACCAATTGCGTTAGCGGTTTGCAGGAAGAATCCGCGCTATGGCACGTGTCGCGCAAAAAGATTTGTCTGCCTGATGGCGTGTCCGCGACAAGATTTGTGGCGGCGGAACTGAACGCGACGTAGCGGCCATCCGAACTGATCGAGGGCGTGTTGCTGTCGCCGTTGCCTTCGGCGCTGTCACTCGCGGCGGAAAGAACGATCGTTTGCGGTTTGCAGTCGCTCGCGGCGCCTTCGCAGGTGTCCCGCAAAAATATTTGTGAATGTGAACCTTGCTGCCCTGTTGACGCACCGGTGAACGCAACAAAGCGGCCATCCAAACTAACCGCGGGCGTTTCTTCCGCAACGGCTGCTGAACTCGCTCTCGCGGCAGCAGCTTGTGACGCGGCCGGACAGAAATTCGCGTTCGTGGACACGGTGAACGTGATGCCGTTCGGGCTCGTGCCGCCTCCGCCGTCGGGACGATATTGATGCGTGGATAGGTCAACAGCCGGAGGATTGAAAACGGTCACGATCGCGCAACTCTCCGTGGTGAGGAGACTCGCGGGAACTGTAGCGGTAATTTGCGAAGCGGAGCCAATGGTTGCGGTCAGGCTGACTTGCGTCGCTCCGGAATTCCAGTTCACGACAGAAACTTGCGGCGGATCTGATGGATCGACCTTGGCGATGTTGATGAAATTGCTTCCGCTAACGGTGAGAGAAACGTTGCCGCTGCCGGGGGAAGCAATCGCGGGGGAGATGGAAGTAATCGTAGGCAGGGGATTCGGCGTTTCATGAATGAGAAACGCGATGGTGTTGGAAAGACCGTTGTCCTGTTTGCTCGTCTTGGGATTCAACGTGTTGACGAACGCTTTGCCGGGAGTGGCGGTGAGCACGGCGGGAACTAAGGCAGTGACACTGAGGACGTTACCCGCACTGTCCGTATTTACGGTCGTGGCGATGGTCTTGCCGTTCCATTGAATGACGGTTTTTGCGACGAAACCAGCGCCCATAACCCGGAGTGTGAACTCGGGGCCACCCGCAGTCACACTGTTGGGCGCAAGAGACGTGAGCAGAGCGCCCGTGTTGCTCTGAAACGTGTTGCCGTAATCATTGCAGCCGGCTACGACGCAGAGCGCCACTAGCGCGACAGCGAAAGCTGCCCCAAACCGCTTCATGAAAAGTCCCTCTCCTGAACCGCGCGCACAGCGGGGAGCCGCGGCGCTATTCCTATGCCCCAAGTTTCCAATACCGCACGTCTCTTGTACTGTCCAAGCGCGCAATACCCAATGGCGAAGTGAGATGCGGGCAAGCCGCGTCGCGTTGACTGGCCTCTGAACCGCAAATCTGCTTTGGGCGAACCGAACAATCATTCCATTCCTGAGGGGTAAGGTCAATGAGGGAGGGGGCGGTTGTAAGTCATGAGTTTTAAGTTCTAAGTGAATCGTCGGAGCGAGAGGCGGGAGAATAGTGAGAGGTGCGCGATTCCCATTGTGGGATGTATTGCACGCCGAAGATGGCGTCGCATGTGGTGTTGCCGGTAGTGAAGCAGATTGAGAAAAGCAGATTCTCCACGTGAAAGGCCCGTGGAGAAGAGGTCCTCACCCGTCTAAAAACGACCGGTTCGGAATGGCGGGCTATCGATGGGAGAGGGATTGGGCGAGTAGGGCAAAAACCCGATAACCGTTTGGAACTTGCAGTTTGCGGAGGGGTATCAAACGGCGAACGGCGGTATCCTTAGAGTTGGCGGAATGGTTGACGAAAACAGGGCCCTTGGCCTCTCCCACCTGGGGCCGAACGTGGGTTGGCATGACAGGTCCCAAAATTTCAAGAGATTTTGCAATTGGCGTAGCGGTCTGTGCCGTTTATATCGTGGCGGCCAAGCTTAGCCTTCGCCTCGCCTCGATTCATCCGAGCGCCACGCCGGTTTGGCCTCCTACGGGCATAGCCATTGCGACGCTTCTGGCCCTCGGCTCGCGCTTCTGGCCATCCATCCTCGTTGGAGCGTTCGTGGTGAACGTCACCACGGCGGGCACGGTGCTCACCTCACTTGGAATCGCCACCGGCAATACACTGGAAGGCGTTCTTGCCGCCTATCTGGTGAACCGTTTCGCGAACGGCCGCCACGCCTTTGAAAGAACCTGGGACATTCTCCGTTTCGGACTTTATGCCGGCCTCCTGAGCACTGCGGTTGCCGCCACTTTCGGGGTGACAAGCCTCAGCTTGGGCGGGTTTGCGGATTGGAACCAATACTGGCTCATATGGCGCACCTGGTGGCTGGGTGACGGCGCCGGCGCATTGGTTTTCACGCCTCTTTTGCTCTTATGGTCGGCGAGTCCGAAACCGAAATGGACGGAAAAGCAAATGCTGGAGGCGGCAGTCCTGCTCGGTTTGTTGCTGGTGACCGCCGGCATTGTCTATGGCCCGCTCTTTCACGCGCAGATGAGAAACGATCCCTGGACTTTCTTATGCACGCCATTCTTCGTTTGGGCGGCATTTCGATTCGGCCAGCGGGAATCGTCCGCGGTCATTTTTATTTTTTGCTGCGCCGCTGTCGTCGGAACCAAGATGGGCTATGGACCTTTTGCAAGGCCGTCGCCCAACGATTCCTTGCTTCTCTTGCAAGTTTTTCTGGGCCTAAAGGTTGTGATGACGCTGGCTTTCGCCGCGGAAGTCTCTGAGCGGCGCCGTCAGGAAGAGCACTCCAAGCTTCTCTCCGTCACCGACCCGCTCACTGGACTGGCCAACTACCGCCTTTTGCTGGAGCGCATTGATTTGGAAATCAAACGTTACGGCAGGACGGGACGGCCATTTTCCATTCTGCTGCTGGATCTCGACGGCCTGAAAAAGATCAACGACGCTTATGGGCATCTTGCCGGAAGCCGTGCCCTGTGCCGGGTCGCTGAAGTTCTGCGCCTCCATTGCCGTGAGATTGATACGCCGGCGCGTTACGGCGGCGATGAGTTCGCGTTGATTTTGCAGGAGACTCCCTTCGAGCAAGCTTGCCAAGTGGCCGAACGCATTTCACAACAACTGGCGAACGACTTCGAGACTCCGCGAATCTCCGCGAGCGTGGGAGTTGCCGAATATCCTCACGACGGCTACACCGTCGAGCATATTCTCCGCGCCGCGGATGAAGCCCTCTACAGCCAGAAACACCAGCGCCTAGCCTCCCCGGTTTTCCGTTAGTCTTATCGCCTCTTTTTTTGGTGAAGTCTTCGCACCTGCGGGTTCGCCGAGCATCTCTTGCAGCAGAGAAACGAACGCTTGCTGGGCCGGGGAAATCCACTTGTCCTTGTGCCAAACGACGTGCGTGGCGATGTCCAGATTCGGTCCGGCCCAGCGAAAACTGGCGAGTCGCTTGCGCGCCAATTCCCGGGCGACGACGATCTCCGGCAAGAGGGCGATGCCCATGCCCAAAGAGACGCACTCTTTGATGGCCTCAACGGTGGAAAACTCCGTGACGTTGCCGGGACGAATATTCATCAGGGAAAGAAGCCGGTCCAGCTTCTTGCGATAGGCGCAACCGGCTTCGGTGAGCAGCAGAGTTTGGCCGCTCAGGTCCTGAGGCAGCACCTTTTTGGCGGAGGCGAGCGGATGAGCGCGGTCCGCGACGAACAGAACTTTCTCCGAGCGCAGCCGCAAAGACTGGAGGCGTTCGTCGGCAACGACGTCTTTCATCCAGACGGCCAAGTCCATTTTTCCGCTCTCGATGGATGCCACGAGGCCGACGTCAAAGTAGGGCCGGAAGGTAAGCTGCACCTTGGGATAGAGCTTGCGAAAACGGCTGAGGATACTCGGCAAGCGATAGTTGAGAACCGATTCGGGAGCGCCGATGCACAAAGGTCCGGCGGGAGTGGAATCCTGTGTAACCGCGGCTTGCGCATCGCTCACGGTAGAGAGGACTTTTTCCGCGTAAGGCAAGAAGCGCCTGCCGGCGTCGGTGAGGATCACGCGTTTGGCGAGGCGGTCAAACAGCGGAATGCCGAGTTCCTCCTCGAGAGCGCGGATTTGTGTGGTTACGTTGGATTGCACGCAGTGGACGCGCTCGGCTGCGCGGGTGAAATGCAGCTCTTCGGCAAGAGCGCGGAAGATTTCCAGTTGCCTCATTTCCATTTTGTCTCTTCCATCTCTGCGAATAATCATCTTTATCTTAACAATCAATTGGACTGATGTATAGCCGGCCGAAATACTTGGGCCATGCGACACGGCGCATGGTTCTTTGAAGGCTGAGAGCGGAATTTTTCGCCCTCAAGAGAAAAGTTTGACGGTTCTCTCCGGATAGAACCCGCCGCCGCGTTTCGCGCAGGATGGCCCATTATGCGTGCCCTACTTTTATTTGCGGCTTTGTTTCTTTTCGGCAGGAATCTAAATGCTGCGCCGGCTCATCAGTCTTCGCCCGCGACAACCGCGGTGTTGTTCGATTTTTCGAGGCCGGTGCCCGAACCTTTTTGGGAAGATTTGAAAGGCGAGCTCGAACAGAACACAGCGCCGGTCTGGCCGGAACGCTCGATAACGTGGATGAAGCGGCAGCAATTCCAAAAGGGCATGGAATATTCCGAAGTGGTTCAGGTGCGGCTGCAGGGGCGCTGCAAGGCGGATCTAACGATCGACCGGCAATTTGCTGAGGGCCCTCTCGGCTGGGTGTACATGTTTGGCGGTGAAATTCAGCCAGTTGTTTACGTAAACTGCGATCGAATTGGGCAAACGCTGGAACGCGATCTTCGCGGAATGAATTCCAGAGAGCGCCAGCAGAAATTTGTGCGCGCCATTTCGCACGTTGTGGGGCATGAGCTGACGCACATCTTCCTGCAGAGCGCGAAACACAGCTCGAGCGGTTTGCAACGGGCTTACCTAACTCCGCGCGAACTGGTCAAAGAAGGACTGATATAGCGAGCGCGGGGACGAGTCAATGGTGAAGCGGGTTCACTCGGCTGCGAGGATGGAGATGATTTGGAGGAATGATCAGCGAGAAGAGTGCAGCATGCGGCGAGTGATTTCCTCGACCGGCGCACGATCATCGGTGAACACAGTGGTTCCGGCGGGAGGAATGAGTTCCTGAACCTTGTCCGCGGCCTGCGCGGCAATCGCGTGTAGAGCAGTTTCGCCATCGACCCGCGACAATCGCTGCCGGATATCGGCCACCGATATTTCGCGGGGAAAAGCGAGGACGACGTGATTGCCGTCGCTGCGTGAAATTACAAAGACGGAAGGAAAGACTAGTTTGAGTGTTGCGGCGGTCGCAGCGAGCAGCTCACGCGAGCCGCTCGTATCGTAGACGTTCATCATGAGAAGGCCGCCGGGATTCATGTGGGAGGACGCCTCTTCAAAAAACTCCCGAGTGACGAGATAGAACGGGATGTACGGGCCGCCTTGATAGATGTCCACCTGAATCAGATCGAAGGTCTGGGAAGAAGAAGCCAGCCACGGGCGCGCATCCGCAATATGGACGGAGAGATTGCTCTGGCCAAGCGGCAAGCCAAAATATTTGGCCGCCACTTCCGCAACTTTGGGATCAATTTCCACGGCATCTACCTGAAGGTGCGGGGCTACGGCAAGCGTCGAAGTAATAGCTCCGCCCGCGCCCAAACCCAAGGCCAGCATCCGGCGGGCAGGGACAAGGGTGGGGCCGAGAGCGAAGTCATCTGAATAGTAGCCGGACCAAATTGCGCCCACCTTGCGTGTGGTTTGAGAATACGCCGGATGATTTAGGACCAACCAGCGAAGGTCGTCCTGGTGCATTACCGCGACCCAGTTATAGGCGGATTCGGTGGTCCAGAGAACCGCGGGCGAATAAGTGAGTTTGGGAAGGAGAAGGACGCCAATGGCCGGCAAGAAAATTACGGCCGCGGCGGCGCTTTTTCTGACAAGGCCGGATGCGCCAACAAGCAGGGTGGAAGCACATAAGATTTGGAGAGTCATTCGCGTGCCGAGACGCGGGACCAGGTAAAAAGCTGTGATGAGGATTCCTGCAATGCTGCCGGCTGTGGAGAGCGCGTACACTTTGCCGGCGGTGATTCCGATGTGTTCGGCACGGGCGAGGAGGCGAATGACGAAAGGTGCAGTCACCGCCAGCGCAGTCATGGTTGGCACGAAAATAATCAAACTGGCAATGGTAGTACCGAAAAATTCACCGGATTGCCAGAGCCACCGGAGAATGGAACGCTCGACAAACAGGACGGCCAACTGATAGATCCCGCTGCTGACGATAACGACGTAGAGAATTGTGCCTGAGCGGCTGCGGTCGGCGAGCCAGCCACCCAGAGCGTAACCCAACGCCAGAGCGGCCATGACCACGGAAATCATGGTGCCCCACACATAGATCGAGTAGCCGAAATAAGGAGCGTACAGGCGAAATGCCGCGAGCTCGAGCGACATGACAATACCGCCGGTAAGGGCAGCGGTCACCAGCCAGAGGAACGGCCGCGAGCGGACCTCGCCTGTCGCGAGACCTTTTGCAAAACCCCACGTTGCATTCACAAGAAGGCTTTTGTAACACAAGAAGGGCGTGTGCGACATCAAACTACTCTCCTATTGTGTGCACGTAAGCATATAGGCATATCGCAGTGGAAAAAGACGAAACGCGGAGGGTTTGCTATTCTCGCGTGGCGATGAGCGACACGGGAAACGGGCAGGCGAACGGCGGGCCGCTTCAGAAAGCGGCCCCTACAACTGCAGCGCAAAATGGACAACTGGAGCGCGGGCTGGGGCTGAAAGAAGCCGTCGCGCTCAACATGATTGAGATTGTGGGCATTGGCCCGTTTGTAGTGAGCTCGCTGGTGATCAAGGCGATGGGCGGACCGCAAGCGATGATCGCGTGGCTGGCGGGGGCGGTGATCGCTACGCTGGACGCATTTGTCTGGAGCGAACTCGGCGCGGCGATGCCGAAGGCCGGCGGGACGTATGTATTTTTGCGCGAGGCTTATGGGCCGGGAAAATGGGGACGGCTGATGTCGTTCCTGTTCGTGTGGCAGACATTTTTGCACGTGCCGCTGTCGGTATCCTCGGCGTCCATCGGATTTGCGCAGTATGCGAAATATCTTTATCCGTTCAATGCGTGGGAGGCGAAGGCGGTCTCCGGCGGGCTCGTATTGTTGCTGATCGTGTTGCTCTACCGGCGGATTACGACTATCGGGAAAATTTCCGTACTGCTGTGGGTAGGCGTGATCGGGACGATGCTGTGGCTGATTTGGGGAGGACTGCGTCACTTTGATTTGAAGCTTGCGACGGATTTTCCGCCGGGCGCATTCGCGTTTTCATCGCTTTGGTTTGCGGCGCTGGGAGCGGCGATGGTGAACACGATTTACAGCTACTGGGGCTACTACAACATTTGCCATTTGGGCGGAGAGATTCGCGAACCGGAGAAAAATATTCCGCGCGGGATTTTTTTGTCGGTGCTCGGAATAGCAGTTTTGTATTTGCTGATGCAAACGAGCATTTTGGGAGTGGTGCCGTGGCGCGAGGCGCAAGATTCAAAATTCCTGGCGAGTCTTTTTATCGAACGGTTGTACGGGCATACGGCCGCGAAAGTTGCAACGGGAATGATTTTGTGGGTGGCGCTGGCGAGCATTTTTTCTGTATTGCTGGGGGCGTCGCGCGTGCCGTACTCGGCAGCGATCGACGGGAATTTTTTTTCCGTATTCGGCCGTGTGCATCCGACGAAACACTTTCCGCATTTTTCGTTGCTGGTGTTGGGAGGCTTGGCGTTCGTCTTCAGCGTGATTCTGAATTTGAAGACCGCGATCGCGGGAATTTTGGCAGTGCGATTGATCGTGCAATTTATCGGACAGACGGCGGGATTGATGTTGCTGCGGCAAAGATGGGGGCCGG
>Ga0137397_10002010_pt1 | contig 14244 bp, 14 predicted proteins | sample czorhiz116metaG_FD_106658 | JGI IMG/M metagenome (GOLD analysis project Ga0137397, IMG submission 106658) | Vadose zone soil microbial communities from Angelo Coast Range Reserve, California, USA - czorhiz1.16 metaG | ecosystem: Environmental > Terrestrial > Soil > Vadose zone | place: USA... | reverse complement strand
GTTGTGGCGTTGTGCGTGTCGCGTCGAGGGTCGCCGGGAGTTCATAATCCACTTTCAACTGGCAGAGGTGGACCGCGGCTAGCACCAAGAACGCGAGACGGAGAGTGTGCGCTGGTCGATGCCGATTCCTTGAGGTAACGTCTTTCCGTTTGATCTTTGATAGGCGTCGGCCGGGCGATCAGGGGTGTTTCGCTTGATAAAGATGGACGGATCGAGTCGCAGAGATGTCCAAGACCAGATAGAGGTGGCACTGAGTGGGTTTCGAGAACCAGTGCTGATCCGGCCAGGAGAGGATAGAGCATATAACCAGCGCCGTCGTCGACTAGTACAGTTGCCACCAGCCAAAGGAGGTGCTGGACTCGGGCCAGGAGCATTCTAACATCCAGCGAGGCAAAGGGGGGCGAAGCGATGAGTGGAATGTGTCCCAGCACACGAGCCTATATATATGCGCCGAGAGGATGCCTTTTGAGATTTGTGGTTGTTTGATTGAAAGGCTTGGGCATTTTTGGCGTTGCGCAGCCGTACAATGGTCAAGGCACCGGTGCAGCCGAGGGCTTTTGTTCATCTTATTAAAAACGTTAGTAACCCCACGCCTTTTCGGTCCTATTATTATGACTTGCCGTTGTGCCACTGAGCGGTGCCACATCACGTGACATAATTGTGGGGTCCTTTGCCTGAACGTCACAGGAAAAAGCGTAGAACAAGATGTGGAGGCGCTGTGGCGGACAACGAATTGGGACCGAGCACTTGAAGGAAAGGATGATGAGAATGAAACGCATACTATTAATTAAACCTAGATGAGGGCTACGCACCAATGATCGACGGTGAGGAGGAATGGCCCTTGCGACAGCGAGGAGAGACCATGACCGGGGAGAGGTAGTGCAAGGACCAGCCGTGGCAAGAGTCCGTAAGCGACGGGTACGTCGAGGGCACTCGCAGCGCACTGCTACGGTTCGAGAGGCGGAGAGGCAGAGGCATACCCTTTCATGGGTGATGGAGGCGAAGAGCCAAGGGGGATGATAGTTCGGGTAGACTGAAATCGCACGTCAATTTATAGCCTGCGTTCGCATGTACCGGTCAGCCGCCGAGGTGCCCAATGGTATGCATCCGTCATGGACACTGCGAGCACTCCGCGATCAAGGACGACACCTTTCACGGGCGGTCCCAGATTTCGAGCTTCGAGATTGAAGACTACGTGGTTTTCGAGCAATCAAGAGGGCGAGCGTGCAAGCAATACCCCCTGCAGACAGTATCTCCAGGTTCGGTTTGCCTCTGCTCCAAGGCACCCTCATGAATACCATTAAGATGCTATGCAATACTGTATAAGCATAGCGAATGACAGCGGTGACGTATTAGTAGTCTAAAAAATTACCCCCTTCCTCGAGGGATCCATCGATCCATATCTGTAGCCGGAAGCGCATCCATAGCCGAAGTCAAGCGTGACTCGTATCCGGGACTACCTCCCTCCACGCCTCTCGTGTGGCCGCACGAATGCGCATGCTGATGCTGCTAAAATTATCCAAGGCGGGGCGGACGTCAAGGGAGAAGACGGGCGACCCGTCCGGAAGCGGCGGCGCGCCGTAATAGTCGATGACATATCGAACTTCTTCGCCGGTTGAGGAACGCCGGACAATCCAGTCATGGCGGTCAAATGGAGGTTCGTCACTGGTAAAGATGGGACATATCAGTATCGTCCGGCACCGAGGGTCGATCCATTCCGAGACATACTTGAAGCGGCGTGGTAAGAGCCAGCCGGCGAACAGGAAGAACCTCGCCTTTGGCGAGAGTTCCCCTGGACGCCCTTTGAAGCGCACAAGTTGCAGCCTCTCGTCCCTGCCAAAAACCCAGGCACGTCAGAAACGTCGACATCTAGTCGGACGAGGAAACGCACCTGTTGACCTGGGCTTCCCACTTCTGCACCTCGTCCCAAGCCTTCTCGTTCAAAAAGTTGTGGATCTCCACCATGGTCTCGATCTCGGTTTCCGGAGTTTCCCACCCCTTGCGGACCAACGCGTTGTAGAACTGTTGCGGCGACGGATACTCCCAGGTTCCTGTGACATCGCGGGGGATCGAAGACGTGGTGCGCTCGGTGGGGAGATCGATTGTCTGTGATGGTGCTCGCTCCTGCGTGAGGGTGGGGAGGTGGTTGCGCGGATCGAGCGTTTCGTGTTGCACGGGGCACTGGGCGGATGGCGCGGCTGATGACGATCTCGACAGGGACGCGTGGTCGACGGGACAGCTGGCAGCAGAACGCGAGGATTGAGAGTGATTTTCTAGGGAGGCGTGATCGACCGGACAGGAAGAAAATGCCTGTTGACGCTTTTCAAATGCCGAGTGGTCCACTGGACAGCTCTCGAAAGATGATGAGGTGGCAGATTGATGTGTGGAAGAAGTGGTTTGGCCCATTCTCTAGAAAAGAAACACGTTTTGTAGCGCGTAGAGCGGAGGGTTTAGTACCGAGCGTGGAAATTCCTCTGGATTGAGGTTTTTTTTACTTGACGATGCGATGGACTTGACGATGCGATGGGATACGAGGACTCCGACTTTCGCGGGCGTATCGGTCCGATGCTAGAACACGTGATTCAAGAAAATCGATTCTGTTAAGTCGAGGGAGCGGCCTCGAAGAATCATACAGTAAGATACGGTATCTATTCTACCAGCTCAATAACCTAGGAAATTTTCCCAAGTTCTTACAGTATAACAGCGTTTCGTGTGTCACTTGTATCCGGGGTCCGAACACCAAAGATTAAAACGACAAAACGGAAGGGCTGGCGAATAAAACGGAGGAGTTTATTCAGGAAGGGAGGAACAACTTCGGAGTAGGCGTTGTCGCGCGCCAGTGTGATGGATGGGCCTCGATAACGGATCGTTCACCGGATGAAACACTAACCGGTTCCCCTCCCATCGCTGGGCAACTCTCCCTACGACTTATCCCCCCTGGGAAGCTTCGGAAACCTTATGCTTATGCTGGGGTGCCAGAGATTGCATGTGGTACACTCTCAAGTGCCAGTGCGGCTGCACTTCACTCCAGAAATGTGTCAACAGACCGTGTGCCAGTGTTCTTTGCGATTTGTCACATGTCCCTAGAATCCGTCTCCACCGCTCCCGCGCCTGTAGAAAAATCAATCGAAGGATGGCGGGATTTCTATGGGTCATCCGGTCATCGGTCAACAACTGACGTGTTGGATCGAGGACAATGTCCATTTTAAGAGCGCGTTCGGGAACTGGGCAACGCGTGGCGATATCTTGCGTACGATCTCTATCTGGGCCGTGCGAGATCCTGGCAATGTTTTCCCGTCCCAAAAATATCCGAACGCGTTGTCATAGTTTTCCATTTCGGGTGGGCCGTCACTGTATGTCAGTGCATACTGTATGAGTGTACTGTATGAGGGAAGTCGAGTAGTTATAGGTGCATCACGCGTACGTGAGCACGCTGTCTCGAGGAAATAAATTGAGGGTTGGAGCAGAACCTCTCGCACGCGGCAATATCTCGACGTGGATTTTTTTTGGCTGGTATCTCGCGACGTGAAAACGTTCCCGAACGCACTCTAAGTCATGTAATTTGTTTTGCCAGTACACCCAGCGCTCCCAAACAAGGGGTAAATAACATCAGTTCTGTCAGCACGATAATTGTACGGGTCGCAGAAGGAGTAAATACATAATGCGGCCACGAGTTGAAAAGTAGTAAAAATAATTACGCAGGCCTGTGCATAGGACACGATTTAAACTTTCTCGCTTGACGCTATGTCGCCATCCTTGGTGATGGCCATGGCACCCCCGGCTTCCTTGAGCTCGGTACCCTCGACGAGAAGTCGCTTGCGGTACGAGACCGAGTGAACAGGGACCACGTTTTGATAGAGCAGATCGACTTGCTCAAGAGAGAGACCCTTTGTCTCGGGAATGCAGAAGTACGCGAAAACGATGCACATGCAACACGTCGAACCCCAAATGTAAAACACTTTGGTGCCGAGATTTGCATTTCCGGGGCCAGAATCGACCAGGTAGGGTGCTACACATATTGGATAAGAATGTGCCAGAGTGCGCACCAGCGAACGAGATGAGACTCACTGGAATAAGCGATAGCCCAGTTCCAAAGCCAGTTGGACGCCGTTGAGAGAGACATCGCCTTGGCACGGATTTTGAGAGGGTATATCTCGCCAGTGACGACCCATGCGATCGGTCCCCATGAGGCGGCGAAGAAAGATATGTAAAAGCAAACCAGAGCGACCTCCGCAGACTGCGCAGACTGGTTGCTCTGTGACGTGGTAGAACCGATGATGGCAACCATGAACTCGCAGATAGTCATACCAACGGCGCCAACAATAAGTAGGCGACGGCGACCAAAACGCTCGACACCCCAAATGCCGGGAAGAGTCATACCGACATTGACTGTGGAAGTGGCGATAGAGATAAGGAAGGGGTTGTGGATCCCCGCGTTCGTGAAGAAAGTCGTGCCAAAATAAAAGATGAAGTTGATGCCAGTAAGCTGCTGGAAAGCTTGGAGGAAGATACCGGAGATAACACGAAAACGGAGGCGGCTATCCGAGGCTCGGAAGCAGTCAAGGTAGGAACCTGAACCGAGTTCTTCCTCGTGTTTTAGATTGAGACGAATCTCTTCGAGCTCAGAAAAGACCTCAGGATTATCAATGGGGAGTGACGTAAGGCGGGAAAGTGCCCGAGCGGCATCAACATCACGATGGTTCTTGATCAGCCAACGAGGGGACTGGAAAAACAGGTGTCAGACGCATGCGACACAAGGGCGATCAGACACGAATGAGCGCACCTCGGGAAGGAAGGTCATGCCACCAGCAAGGACTGCAGCCCAGATAAACTGGATCGCGATGGGAATCCGATACGAGGAATGATTCGGTCGGTTCTTGGTAGCGTTGTTGAAGATACTAGAGAGGAGGAGACCGATGGTGATAGCCCATTGGTAGAGGCCGACGACGGCACCACGGATCCACTTGGGAGAACACTCGGACTGATACATTGGAACCAAAGTGGAGACCAGACCCACGCCGATACCAGCGAAGACACGACCGATGACGAAGAGAGGAACGGCTGTTGCCGCGGTTTGGAAAGCAACTCCGATGGAGAAGACCAGGCATGAGGTAATGATACCCCACTTGCGGCCAAGGATATCGGCGAAGGGGGAGGCAAGTAGGGCACCTAGATAAATAAAGTCAGCGGAAGCATGAGAACAGTGGGGTGATTCAACGGACCGAAGAATGTGCCGGCGGAGAGAATCGACACTATGAGAGACCTCTGAGACGACGAGATACCGTAGCCATCGGGGAAGGAAGTAGAGACGGGAACGGGGTGACCAAAGGTACGAAGCCAGTCTGGCATCTGCTGAAGACCAGAGATGGTACCGGTGTCATAACCGAAAAGGATACCACCAAACGCAGCAAAAGCGGTCTTCGCGGCAACAAAACACGGGGATGGGGATGAGTGAGTGAGTGAGACGAGGGCAGGGTAGAATGGACATACCATGAGAATGCCAGAGAATTTGCTCTTGGGGGCGTTAGCCCCGATGCCCCCACCTACAGCGACTGGACCGCCTGGCATGATGCACGTAACGCTGGGTCAAGGACACGTACGGGAAAATGGGAGAGATAGCGGTGCAAAAAAAGACCGTTGGAAGAAAGGGAGACATTACGAGAGGTCCCAAGCTATTTATGCGATTAGTAGGGTGAGTTTCCACCGTAATACGGGCAATCCGCTGGCGGACGGTCAGACTCTGAATTGGAAGAAAGTTCAGCTGAAGTTGAGAAAAACCATTGGTTCGATGCCACATGGACACAGATCTCAGATCAATGAGACCCTGGAGACCCCGCTCCGCTCCACAACTCCAGATCTCTCCTCCCTCGATTTTTTTCCCCTACAGCACTGCGTTCCCCATCCCCTTGTCTTGTTCTCCGTAGTCAATGCAACCCCGCTTTTTCTGGTGGACGCACCTCCGAATATATCGGCTATTGTCTCAGAACATGCCCTGATTCACCTGAACGATCTCTTCCCCATAGAGATGGCTCCTCATCAGTGACGGTCAGAAGAGAGAGCGAAAGAAATTCGAACAGAGTCTACTAATATGCCTTCCCTTATTTGATGCTGATACGATAGGGTTCTTCACCGGTTTCACCCTTTTTGTATTTGTTCTCATTCGGTTGTGGGAAAACTAAGCTGGCTCCGGACCCCCTCACTTGTCCTATCCTCGGCGAGCCCAATTGTGGCAGGATACTGTCACGGTACTGCCAGTGTGTGCGCTCGGAGCCATCCTACAGTAGTACTGTTCTCCTACTCGATGCACTTTCCCATCTCCCTCGGATACTCTTGGCCCCTTCTACACATACAACCCTATCTGTTGGTCCTCCGTGGTAGTCGCTAGTCTTGGCCTGGTCCGGTTCGCCATGCACATATACCAGGAAGCTCCTCCAAGATGTCATCATGTCATCCTCAAGCTGTTCAAGCGTTCTTGTAGACTATCAGGTTGAAGCTGCTCGAACTTCAGGCCCATGGGAGCTCGGAAGCAGAAATATTGTGTTTCTGACATGCTCCACAGATCAGCATGGGTGAATCCCAAACCCGCGAATCCCCGCTTCAGACCCCACTGGCAACCGGTACTGATTCCGACAAACGCAACGGCCCCATTCAATCTCTGGTCGAAGATAGGTTCGTGCGCTCCTCGAATCGGAAGCCTCGACGCGGGAAGAGAAGCAAAGGCAGAACGAAAGTTGACCACTGACTGTCACAGTAAGTGTTATTGCTATTCATCATTACCGGGGGCACGACCTCGCTCGCGGTGGGTACACGGGGTCCGTCCGCGTGCTACAAATGAATCCGTATATTCGTACGTGCCACTGTTTTGCCTTGACGGGCGCTTATACGAGTTAATATTGCAGTTGCAGTAATTGTCTATGGACCGCGGGCAAAAGCCGGTTATCAGTAATTATCAAATTTGAATCCAAAGCTGATGTTCGTTTGTGGTCTGCATGGGGATGACAGGTAGTAAGGAGGCATCATGGAAAATAAATGGACGCCGCGTCCTTCCTTACACTACAGTATGCTCTGAGGAGTCTTGCTGCGTTACTCGTCCGCAACAAGATTGGGAGGTCGAAGTGCGTTTACACAAGTTTTCGCTGCAACTCTGTGAGACCCACATGGTTTCCTGTGGCTGAGACGTCACGAGCCCCACTTGACGATGATGTACCTGCCCCATTTCCCTTGTTCGAGGGAGACAGCCCGACATACCATACCGGGCCACAACTGTAACATAGCGAAACAGAGGATTTGTGCAACTAACTCAGCACAATCTTGTACCTGGGTCTTGCGAGTCGGTGACACGGTGTACTGTACAGCACCGATCCTCGGGGTAGCCATCTCGGCACAACACTCCACCTGACCCGCTAGTTATTCCACTTCTGACCCCTGCCCCAAATTCCAGCCAGTTACAGTACGACAACGAAGCGGTGTCAGTTGGGAGATGGATCGGCTAATGTACGACCGACCGGCCGCGGGAACTTGAAGGTTAAATTGTGCTCAAGACCCCGTGGGGCGGGGTTAACCCGGTCGTCTGCCAGTGGTTCCATGGCAATACAGTACCCATAACCCATAACTGCATAACCTGTTACCAGGTTTTTGATCCACTGAGGCGGTTCCTAGGGGTAAGTCATTGATACCCCATAAGCCATAGGTTTCAGAGTCCAAAACCCATGATTTCTGGTACTGGTGGACATGGAACTGGGACCGATTTAGGAAATTTTGGTTTATATAATTTTTGGTGCGAATGAGCTCCAACTGGGGAAAGAAGTCGCTACATTGCTTCCTCCATCATGATGAAGCCTCTCGACATCCTAAAAACAGGCCTGCAAGCCTTGTAGAAGCTCACAGAAATACGAAAAGGAAACTTGAGGCAGATTTCTGGGAAAATCAGGGCATTACCGAAAGTGATGAAGCAGAAGTGGAGATGAGGTATGATTACAGCTGCCATGCCAGTACGCACATCTCCGAGCAATCATTTGTATCATGTGTGCAATTGAAACGTGTGGTGCCGTGGTACGTTTCTCCGTTCTCGGTGAAGGTGTCAGTGAAAGGGTTAGGTCTGGGGTACACGTCACGTCACACCCTAGGCTAATCAATTCGAAACAACAGGTTCGTCGACATATCTTAATGAGTCTGAGATACATGTCGTTCTGCCACTTACACACGCCTCGGGCCGCTACAAAGACAGAGACTATCCAGCAGAACAAAGGAGAGTACGAGTACGGGGTACAGGATGCGTCTTCACTATGATCGACCTGCTGGCGTGAATTCGCCATCCACCTATTAAAAGGGTATTGTATAAACAAAACCCAGAAGGCGGCTGGGCGGGCACTGGTTAGCTTACCTTGCCGGGCAAGACAAGTCTCCCCACGTCGTTCCAAAACGTCTTCCACCCGGCGCCCAATTTCAAGTTGGGCACGATGACCCCGAGCCTACCGGGTAGTCGCGTCTCAGGCAGGTCCTCTTCGCCGATCCAGTTGAGCCGCACGTTCCTGTACTCCCCATGTATGAGAAGCGCATCCTGCGGTTCTTCCGGGGATCGGCCCCCCTGGCCCTTGCTACCACCACCGCTGCGCTCGTCGCCGTTGCTGTTGCCATCATTAAGCCACTTCCCATCCTCCTCGCACAGTTTGTCGCGGACAAAGAAAACTCGCTCTTCCGGGATGTCCAAAAGCTGCGCCGTGCATGCCCCGAGGGCAGGAGAGAACATGACACGCTCGCTGCTGGCGCGAATGGTGATTTCCCCGCGGAAGCAACGGGGAAGCGAAACCGAGACGTCTCCCGAGTGGGCGCATATTTCGATGTCGAGGTTCGGACACGCGCCGCTTTTCCCGTCGGAGCCATGCTGTTTTTGCGTATGCAGAATTTCAGTTCCCTCCACGCCTTGTCTATTGAAAAGAGGGGGTGGTAAAGACGTACCACTTTTGCCCGGACAGAACCGGACTGGTTCAAGATGGTCAAGGCCGCTCGCTTCGATTTGCCTCTCTCGTCGTGGATGACCCATATTTCGGCGTTGATGTGTCCCTTCGTTGTCTGAAGGAGGAGGTTGTGATCGTGGTCGGAAATCAAAACCCCGTCAACCGCAGATCGCAGGAGCGGGGGCATGGAGAGGTCGAGGGCGTATTTCCCCTCGATGGAGGCATCCGACTTGGACACGCGTAGGTAATTCGTGGGGGCGATACCGCGTCTCTTAAGTTCGGCTAACAAAGACGCCGAAGCCTAGAAATCCACGGAAGGAAGTCAACTTTAGAGAGCCTTCCCTCCCTTTGGTACTACTGAAAACCTAGGATTTTTATGTTTGATAAGTGATAAAACATACCACAGCAGCGTTGGCCTCGGGCCGGAGGTTGGCAGATTGCGGTCTGAGATTTGGGCCGGTAAATGCATTCGATTCTTGGTTCGGAGCCGACATAATGCTGTGGGTGTTTGCACGAATGATGGGAGAGCCTGCGAGTCGTGCGTGTGTGTAGAAAAAGGGGAATCCAGGTACAATTGAATGCGAACCGAACCAGTTCCGTAAACGGCTGAAACCTTGGAAGGGCGCTTATCCAGTACGCATATCGTTTAGGGATCAATCGTTAGTACGTTTGCTACTTAAACGGAATAGAATCGTACGTGCTGGAATGTGCTGACGCGTTCCTCAGTCCCATAGTAATGAACTCGAAGCGGTAGGGTTTACCGTGACTGTTGGACGTAACACATCACCGACCTTTGCACAGACGCTGATATTGGGGGAACTACAAGATAAGGAAGGACAAGATACAGTCGAATGATATGGTTACATGGTCTAAGACAACTGTAGTTCGTGGTGAGCTCAGATCGACAGTCCATAACTTTACAAGAACGGAATACTACTACAAGACAGACAAATGGGAGACAAGCACCGTCGGTCGAGAGTTCGTCAGCATACGCGGCCGCTCGTGAAAAATCTCTCCGCGCCGCCGCAGAAGGTCTGCCAACCAGAAGGCCCCATCTCGGGCAGCTCGTCTTCGCCGTCCAAGTTAATCCGCACACTCGTGAACTTCCCACTGACAAAAAGCTCGTCCAGGGGGTCCTCTTCTATTGTTTCGCCCTCGACGTCCTTGATGTCCCCATAAAGACCCCACTTCCCACTGAGTGGTCGCTCGCCGACGAAGTATACCCGGATGCCGGGGACGTCGGAAACAAGCCCCAAACAGTCTTTGAGCCTTCGTGAGAACGCGATCCTTTCGTCACCGGTACTAATAGTGATTGGCCCACGGAAGCAATGGGGAAGCGAGACCGAGACATCTCCATAGTAAGCGCGCAGGTCCAAGTCAAGAGCTGGACGCGGGCGGCTGTTTCCGCCAGTGGAGGTGGGATCGTGCTGTCGTAGATTTTCATCAAGTATCAGATTCTTCAATGCATGGGACAACAGAAGAAGCGAGAGAAACCAACCACTTTTGCCTGGATAAAGCCGTTGTTGGTGCATAGTTCTATAGAGGCTCGCTTCGACTTCCCGCTACCATCATGGATGATCGATACTTCAGCATTGATTAGCCCGCTGGTCGTGAAAAGAGAGAGGTTTTTGCGGTCTTGATCCGAGGCGATGCCAGGCGCCGACTGTGGCGGTGGCGGCAGAGAGAGGTTGAGAACGTATTTTCCTTCCACTCGGAGGCCCCTCTTAGAGACGCGGAGATAGTTGACAGGTGGGATGCTGCGTCTCTTGCCCTCGGTACTCGGAGATGCTTCGCCCTATATTTTCAAGGAGAAGAAGGAAGTAGAAGGTTAGAGATCAGATGTGGCACCGAGGATTCGAGGCACGTACATCAACGCATGTATGAGTGTCGCTTTCTGCCTCAGCGGTTAAATCCACCACCTCCATTTCGGGGTCTGTACCGATATCTTTGTTCAAAGTCATTATGGATGTGGGGAGAGAGGAACGAGAACCCCTCATACAACAAAGCGCCCGAACGAAAGCGGAGAATGGATACAGCTAAATACGGAACAGCGCTTACTGATCGCGGGCTTAGGGGGAGCAACCGCGTGCTGCAGCATTACATGGTAGTTCCTTTTTCCTGGTCATTGAGTACTGTTTATCCAACATACCATGTAGCGGCGAGAAAGCACCTTTTCTGGGCCTGGGAGGCTGGGAAGAGAAATGTGAAGCGTGCCAATAACGTGAAGTCGTCTATCACAAGTTACCCTGTCTACTAACTAGGGCGTTCTTTCTAAGTTACGAATAGCAGATGGAAATCTCCGGTGGTATGAAACCCCATGCTAAGGTCTCGAATCTAGTCCAATGGAACGTGGATGTATTCGAGGTAATCGCGTAGCTGATGTCAGGAAGCCTGAAAACATGCACAATACTCGAAGTATCATCTGTGCATTATTGTCACACTTTGTCTACCTTTAAAGGCTTCAGGGAGTTGAGGGCCCAACAGATCCAGGATATTGCCACAGGCGAAGGCCATAAGCATCACATCTTCTACTTTCGTGTTTAGGATCTCATGGATCTCCGAGTCATCATTGCGAAACAAGATCAACCGTAATGGCTGATAACCAAACGAGCTGTGTCCAGCGGAGCTCCAAGGCTAGTACCACAAAGCCTCGGACCACAGACACGCTTGGGCCAGGCCATTGTTCCTTGTCGGCAAAGCAGGCCTGAAGACTCGGACTACCTGTGGAAGGGTTGTCTCCCTTTCACGGATCTTGAAGGAGGGTAATGTACGTTGAGAACACAAGGCAATCCGACCGCAGAGACCAGGTCAGGTACAGCATTTTCTTTCATGTCTCAAGGGGCCTGGTCGCATGAGCGCCCCTGAAATGTGTTTATGCCCGCTCCTGTGGACATCCACTCTCGCAAGCGAACCCTCCGATGTCGATGGAGCATCCGTCCCCTGTTAAAAAGCGTCGTTATCCGCCATTCCACATCACTTTCCACAAACCCACTTCCTTTCGCACCTAATTCTAACAACTAACCAACCCACTATGTCTTCTTTCCACACCGCCAACACTACCTCCTCCTGTGTCCCGGGCCATACAGTCAAAGCTGCTGGCAATGGGCAGGCTGCCATTACGGTCGACGGGGGTGCGAACATTACAGTGAGCACGGACCCCCTCTAGGATATGAGAGGTTACTCATGTTTCGCAGTCACAAGACCTTGATTGGATCTTCGCGGCCGCGCTTGACGACATCTTTCCTAACACCGGTGTCGGTCTCAGCGATGAGGCCATCCGTGCCGGGGCATTCAACCCCAAATTTGATGATCCACATAGCGTCCCAGAACTTCCCAGCAACATGAGTGCAGTGCGTACACAAGGCCTGATCGTCAACAGGAAATAGTGACTTACGTGGTTGCGTTATAGGACTTCCTCGGCGCGTGGCTCACGCCAACACCCTGTAAGTTATATCCTTCCTTGTCTTCGGCTTGTATTCACGCAATCCAAAGCACTCACCAACTCGGAAACTATTGCGTCGCTGCCGGGCGATGCACCATGGAGCGGGTACAGTCTTCCACCTATCCAACCACTGGCAGTAGCGGGGCCACAGGACGTGAGTGCGAGTCTCTCAAGTTCAAGTGCCATGCTCACCTTCACCCCTTTGCAGTACTCGGACTGCATGCATTGTAGCTCCATGGTACCTGTACCTGTACCGCTTCCTCCTGCAGAATTGGCTTGGCCTTTTGAACCAGGCCAATTCCCCGGTCTGACCACCCCATACGTTGGTGGCAACGGGGATACGTTAGGCCAGTATTCCAATTTCACCAGCACCGTTGGTGCCACGTCGTGAGTATCTGCAGTCGGTCTCCTTATGTGACACTTTCACCCTCGCTGACATGGGTTGTTACAGGTGGGGATCGGCTGCGCCCAGCGCGACTCCCCTTGACGTGGCTGACATTGGCCCCGGTGTGTCAATGTTGCAATACATACGTCGACGCCACAAGGGACGTACCTCAGCAAACGCCCTCGTAGCGTAGAGGGAACAAGCGACTGGGCCGAGGAAGGGAGCAACGGCCATAGACCCAGACCACATAAGATGGCCAACAGAGGGGTCTTGGAGGCGGCAGGGTCCACGAGTAGGGCCCGCCACAAGTCTTCCACCAAGACCCCGGTAGCGATTAACAGAAAATCCAAGGCGGCAGGACCCGGAGTGGGGAGGCTCGCGGCCCCAAACGCGCAGGGAGTTTACCATCAATCCCTACCGGGACCAAGTGCCCGGAAGGAGGTGGTGGGGACTACTGTGCAGGATCAGCTGCCCTGGGTTGAGAGGAGTGAGGAGGAGGCGACAAGGCACTACACGAGTGGCGTAGTGCAGCAGCAAGCACTTTCGAAGCGCGCGATGGACGGGAAGGACGGGCACTTCCGGATCCCGAAGCGCCTCAGTCAGAGGCATAGGAGCCTTCTGGACGCTACGTCGGACGACTTGGCACGCGGGACCGTCCAGAAACTGAAGTGCCGACTGTGCCCTGGCACAGGAATTAACAACTGGGATAATTTAAAGAGGCGTTGCGACTTTATGGAGGCGCATCCTCTTAAGATCTCGTTTTGTGAACACTGCGGGGACTTCTTCGCGCGCTCGGACTCATTGGTACGGCACCAGGAGAACCGTCCTCCCGAGTGCTTCGGCGTTACTGAGGCTGAGGTTGAAGCTAAGCGTACGGAGACGAAGAAGGTCCACGACGCCTTCCAGGAGAAGTTGGAGAAGTGCTTAGGGGCAGTGGTGAGGCCTGGACACCTTTCTTGTAGATAATCGAGGCGATGTTCCCCAACTCCTCGAAGAAGGGCAGCCGACAAACAGGATCGGACCAAGGCTCCCAAAGCGTAGTGGCAGTCATCGTACACATACCACTTGTCCTTTGTTTCTTCTCTTGTCGGTCCTACTGCAAGGACAGAACTTGCAGTGGCGCCATGTCCGATTTTTAAACTTTCTTTGTTCTTGCCGTAGTGGTCTTCATCGTCATTTCTTTGCTTTCGTGTCGCTGAATATATACTACTAGTTATCCTGATCCGACGTGAACCCGACTATGCACCGTATATCCGCATCCGTCTGCCCGTCTTTGCTCAGCTGCTTTACAAACCACGGACACGAACCATGGGAGTCGCAACTTTGGGTGGGGGTCAGGGGAAGAAGACGAGGCAAAGGGAAAAAAAGGGACAATCAATCGGTTTGATTACGGCCGGATAAGAAACCGAACGTCCTTCTTAAACCCTTTTCTTTGCCACGCCGACGCAACGCGAAAAAGT
>Ga0137397_10002009_pt1 | contig 14248 bp, 15 predicted proteins | sample czorhiz116metaG_FD_106658 | JGI IMG/M metagenome (GOLD analysis project Ga0137397, IMG submission 106658) | Vadose zone soil microbial communities from Angelo Coast Range Reserve, California, USA - czorhiz1.16 metaG | ecosystem: Environmental > Terrestrial > Soil > Vadose zone | place: USA... | reverse complement strand
GTCCGCGCCTCATGAGCTGGCGAAGGGACTTGAACCCCCGACCTGCTGATTACAAGTCAGCTGCTCTACCAACTGAGCTACGCCAGCATCGACAAATTTATGATTGTAGCATATGTACTTAGCTCGTCAATCGGAGCGCGGCAAAAAAATTGCATCACGCCGACTGCCGTTGCCGGACGACTTCGTACAAAACCACTCCGGCAGCCACCGATATATTCAACGAGGCGATCTTACCGAGCATTGGCAACCGTACCAGCACGTCACAGTGTTCACGGACCAGACGGCGGAGGCCCTTGTGCTCGCCGCCAAGAACCAGCGCGACCGGCCCGGTGTAGTCAAAGCTCGTCCAGTCCTGTGTTCCCGAAGGATCGACCCCGACGACCCATAAGCCTCGCTCTTTCAGTTCGTCGATGGCCGAAGCCAGGTTCTTTACTCGAACAACCGGCAAGTGAGCGGAGGCGCCGGCCGATGCCTTGACGACAGTAGCGCTCAGCGGCGCTGAATGTCTTTCCGGAACAACGACTCCCGAAGCCTTGCACGCTTCCGCGGTTCGAATCACGGCGCCGAGATTGTGTGGATCCTCGACACCGTCCAGAACAACCACGAGCGGCTTCTTCTCTTTTAACAAAACTTTGAAGTCCGCGTACGAAACTTCACCCGAAATGGCGACGACGCCCTGATGAATCTGGCCTTGCGCCATCCGGTCGAGGATCGACCGTTCTTCTTTTCGAACGGGTACGCCACGTTCGCGAGCGAGATCGAGAAGCTCCTTCACCTTTCCTGAATGCGCTTCGCGTGCGATGTGAATTCGCTCAATGGGCTGGCGACTCGAAGTCAAGGCCTCGTAGACGGCATGCACACCAACAATTCGATTATCCATTTCTTAGCGCTGGTTCTTAGCGCTGGGTTTTTAGCGCGGGCCTACCGACCATAGCGCTCCAGAAACTTTTTCACTCTGTCTTTGCAGCTGAGAACTCCCTTTATATCCAGACGCGCCGCCATTTCGATAAGCGGAATTAATTTGTCGAGCTCAGGACCGGAAGACTTCGACGTCAGCGCGGCGCGCAGCGGATGAAAGAGTTGCTTGCCTTTGCGTTTGGTAGCTTCTTTCAGAGTGCCGACCATCAGGCGGTAATCCTCGAAAGTGAGGTGATCTTTTGGCTCCAGCTCAGCGGAAAATCGCCGGATCAAATCAATCGCACCGGGATCATCCAGTGTGTCGCGGATGTCGGACGCATTATCCAGCGGAAACGCGAGCACGTTGTCCAGCGCTCCCGGCACCTGGCTGACGATATCGGCACTCGCCAGTACCGTATCCAATACATTCGAGACCCACCTGTCACGGTCGGTTGCCGGCATCCAGCCGGCTTTTTCCAATTCCTCGGCGACAAGTCGTGGCACGTTCGGATTCGATTTCAAATAGTGCCGGTTGATAAAACTGAGTTTGTTCACATCGAATACGGCTGGACTCTTGTTGACTCGATCCAAACGAAACTGTTGTACCAGGTCCATTGGCGGAATCACCTCGCTGCCGTCGCTCGTCGGGGACCAGCCAAGCAGTGCGATGTAATTCATCAGCGCCTCCGGCAAAAAACCAGCCTCGCGGAAATGCGCGATGGCCGTTGCCCCGTGACGCTTGCTCAGGCGCGTGTGATCGGGACCAAGGATCGTGGACAGATGCGCAAACTCCGGCAGCGGGCGGCCCAGGGCTTCATAAATGAGAACCTGTTTCGGTGTGTTCGAAAGATGGTCGTCACCGCGTATCACGTGCGTGATGTCCATCAGCGCGTCATCGATCACAACGGCATAGTTGTACGTGGGCCAGCCATCGGAACGCAGCAGAATCGGATCGCCGATCACGTCGCTCGAAAACTCCATCGCACCGTGAACGATGTCGTGGAATCGAATTGTCCCTTCTCGCACTTTGAGGCGAACCACCGCCGGTTCTTTCGCATTCAGGCGCGCCTGGACAACATCCGAGGACAAATTGCGGCAGGTCCCCGGATACTTCCAGTTGAGATTTTCCGCCTTCGCTCGTTCGGCTTGAATATCCAACTGCTCTTCGGAACAAAAGCATCGGAATGCGTTACCGGACTCAATCAGACGGAGAGCGTATTCTTTATATATGCCGAACCGTTCGGATTGTCGATAGGGGCCGTACGAACCGCCGCGATCCGGCCCTTCGTCCCAGTCGATTCCCAGCCACCGCAAGTCTTGATAGATCGACTCTTCGAACTCACGTTTGGAGCGCTCCTGATCCGTGTCCTCAATTCGAAGAATGTAGGCACCCTTGTTTTGACGCGCGAAGAACCATGCGAACAGGCCGGTGCGTGCGTTGCCGACATGAAGCAAACCCGTGGGACTGGGAGCAAACCGAACTCTGGTCATCGTATTTAATTGGGGGACAGAGGCGAATTACACCTTACTCCAAGAATACCAGTGCCACGGCTTCGGCCGCGATGGCTTCTTCGGCGCCGACGATTCCAAGGTGCTCCATCGTCTTCGCTTTGACGTGGACGCTGCTGGCAGGTATACCCAGCACCTCGGCGATTTTCGACTGCATTTCAGGAAAGTACGGCAGGAGTTTTGGCCGTTGCGCCAGGATATTCGAATCGATGTTGCCGATCTCGTAACCCTTCTTACGGATGTAGTCAGCGGTTTTACGCAGGAACTTCAAACTCGACACGCCCTTGAGACGCGCGTCGGTATCCGGAAACATTTCGCCGATGTTGCCCAACCCGCAGGCGCCAAGCAAGGCATCGGTAATGGCGTGGCTCAAAACGTCGCCGTCGGAATGGCCGATGAGGCCTTTCTCGTGGGGGATTTCCACTCCTCCAAGGACCAGAGAAGACGACGGCCCAAGTCGATGGAGGTCATAGCCGATACCAATGCGAAACTTCACTGGGCTGCCTTTTCCTCTTCAAGAAATACACGGGCCACCGTGAGATCGGTCGGCAGCGTGATCTTGATGTTCCGGTCGGATCCACGGACGATAGCCACAGGATGGCCGAGTCTTTCGACCAGGCTCGATTCGTCCGTGCCGTAGTACTCGTCTTTCGCCGCTCGTTCGAACGCCTCTTTCAGAATGCTGGTCCGGAAAACCTGTGGAGTTTGCGCCAATATCAGATGTTCTCGAGTCAGTGTGGATTGGACGAAATCGCGCTCGGCCTGCTTTATGGTGTCCACGATGGGCACCGCAAGAATCGCGGCGCCGATGCGTTCAGCTGTCCGCACGACGCTTTCAATCTCTTCGACGGTAACGAACGGCCGCACTGCATCGTGGACTGCCACAATGGTCGTCCCAGGCTCCAAATGCTCCAATCCGCTGGCAACTGAGTCCTGTCGCCGGTCACCGCCCTCCACGACTTTCACCGATTTCTTGAACCCTGCTCCGGACACTAGCGATCCAACCTCATCGACGGCTTCCCGCGGCGCGGTCACGATGATGTGATCGATCACGGGACAGGCATCGAACTTTCGAATCGTATGGATCAGGATGGGTGTGCCGTTCAGAGCGAGAAGCTGTTTGGGCCGATCCGTCTTCATGCGGCGGCCAAACCCGGCAGCGGCGATGATTGCCCCAACTTTCATAGAAAAGATTCTAGCCCGATAAAAATGGGGTCGCGGGGTAATTTGGGGACAGACTCCTAATTCACCCACTTAGGTTTAACGGTCGTTGATCCGTAGTTGGGTGAATTAGGAGTCTGTCCCCGAATTGCCCCGCGACCCCAATTTGTACTTTTTTTAGTGCGAAACCTCGGTATGTGCCTGTTGCCGCTCAGCAGGACGCGGCTCCCGGTCGTTCGGCCTTTCTTCGCGGCCTGCCGGTGGATGATGCGGGGCTTCGCTGCGTTTTTCCTCGTACCTTCCAAAGATCATTTTACCCGCCGTCGTCTGGAGGACGCTCGTGACGGATGATTCGACGGTCTTTCCGATCATCTTACGTGCATTGTCGACCACGACCATGGTGCCGTCGTCGAGATAGGCGATACCTTGATTGAATTCCTTGCCCTCTTTCAAGATAAACACCTTCATCGTTTCGCCCGGCAGATAGACCGGCTTGAGCGCATTGGCGAGCTCATTAATGTTTAGAACCTCGACACCTCGAAGCTGCGCCACCTTGTTCAGATTGAAGTCGTTCGTAACGATCTTCGCATCGAACTCTTTCGCGAGCTCGATAAGCTTCATGTCAACTTCGCGCAAAGCTGGATAGTCGTTCTCCACGAACTGGACTGTGATCCCTGCCATCTTCTGAATCCGTTGAAGAATGTCGAGACCGCGCCGGCCGCGATTGCGCTTCAGCGTGTCTGCGGAGTCGGCCACCTGCTGAAGCTCGCGCAAAACAAAGTGTGGAATGACGAGGATACCATCCAGGAATCCCGTTTCGCAGATGTCTGCAATCCTTCCATCGATGACGACGCTGGTATCGAGAATCTTGTATGCCTTCTTCGGCGGACGCTCACCGCCGAAAATTCCGCCGAGGGCCGAAAGATTCAACAGATCGCCCTTGTTCGCCCCGACAACCAAGCCAACGTACGTCATTAAGAAAAGAATAAATAGCTTGATGAATGAAAGCGTGTTCGTTTCAAAAACAGTATCCGTCAGCAGGTCGCTGATCAGTTTGGCACCGACGATGCCCATGATCGAGCCCACTGCAGCGCCAATCAAACGTTTCAAGGTTGCACGTTTCAGGCGATGTTCGAAGTAAATGATGCCCAGAGCGCTTGCAAGACCGAGAGCGACCGTGTAAATGCCTGTGAAGCCGAAAGGCTGGATGTAATATGCGGCGAACGTCAGCGTGAGAGCAAAGATCACGCGAACTACGACGATGTCCACGATGTAGGTGTGCGCTTTCTCTGGGACCTCCGGCACAGCCCGCACTGGTGGCGATGGTTTGATTTCTTTTCCTCTCATACACACTCCCCGCGCGAATTATAAAGCATTGATTTTTATAAATATACTGAAATTCCAGTCAAAATTTCACCCACTCGAAAACAAGGCTTCGTGGGCCTGCTTGAGGTCGCGAACCCGAACGGTTTCAATCGAAGACTGTAATTCCTGCGCCGTCGGCTGCAGGGGGATGACGCCGCGCCGGAATCCAAGGACCGAAGCTTCTTTGAGCCGAATCTCAGGAAACATGGCCGGACGGACTTCGCCCCCGAGGCCAACCTCCCCAAATATCAGGGTTGAAGGCGGGATGGGACGGTTGAAGAGACTGGAAAGGATTGCGCCGACGATGGCCAGGTCCGCCGCGGGTTCCTCGACCTGCAAGCCACCCACAACATTGAGGTAGATGTCCTGGTCCCAAAGATTCACCCCAAGCCGCTTCTCGAGGACGGCTGAGACCAGTGCCAGTCGCTGCGGGTCCACGCCGGTTGCCAGGCGTCGCGGAGTGCCGAAGTGCGTCCGGGAGACCAGCGCCTGAATTTCGACCAACAGCGGCCTCGTTCCCTCCATACAGCAAAGCACGGCTGATCCAGGATTCATCAATCCTGTTTGGGACAGGAAGAGGGCCGAGGGCTTCTCGACCGGCCGTAGGCCGGACGATGCCATCTCGAAAATGCCGAGTTCGTTTGCCGGGCCAAACCGGTTCTTGATGGTGCGTACGATCCTGTGGGGATGCTGCCCCGGGCCTTCGAAATACAAAACCGTGTCGACGATATGTTCCAGCGCTTTTGGCCCTGCGTTCGAACCATCCTTCGTGATATGGCCGATCAGGAAAACCGGAACGTGTTTCTTCTTTGTCCAGAACAGCAACTGCGATGCAACCTCGCGCACCTGGCCGATGCTGCCGGGCGCCATTTCCAGCTTTTCGCTGAATGTCGTTTGAATGGAGTCGATGATGACAACTCTCGATTTGAGACTTTCGGCCGCCGCCAGAATCCTCTCCACCGACATTTCGGCGTAGATGTGAAGACCGTTCGCACGCACATTCAAACGCTCACCACGCAGTTTGATCTGTTGAGCGGATTCCTCACCGGATGCATATAGCACTGCAACCGAATCCGCGAGGTGCGAGGCGACGCTGAGCATGAGCGTCGATTTGCCGACGCCGGGATCCCCACCCAGGAGCACCAGCGCGCCGGCAACCACGCCGCCTCCAAGCACACGATCGAACTCGCCGATACCTGTCGACACCCGTGGGGTTTCTACGCCGGTAATCTCATTAAAAGGAACCGGAGCTGAGTCCCAGGACGGAGGGCTGTCGGCGATCGCTGCGATCCGTTCTTCGACAAACGTATTCCATGCCTGGCACGACGGACAGCGGCCGATCCATTTCGGCGAAGTGTGACCGCATTGCTGACAGGCGTATTGCGTCTTGGGTTTCAAACCGAGCTTATTGTAGATCGAGCAACGTTTCGAAGCGCGTGAATTCCCGCAGGAACGCGAGCTTTACGATGCCCGTCGGACCGTTTCGCTGCTTGGAAATAATCAACTCGGCAAGGCCGGAGTTTTCGTCGGACGGTTTGTAGACTTCCTCGCGATAGATGAACATCACAACATCGGCGTCCTGCTCGATCGAACCGGATTCACGCAGATCGGAGAGTTGAGGCTTATGGTCGCCCTGGCGCTGCTCCGGAGCGCGGCTCAACTGGGAAAGCGCGACGACCGGTACGCTCAATTCTTTTGCGAGGGCTTTCAACCCGCGGGAGATTCCGGAAATTTCCTGATTTCGATTCTCTACACGGCCGTAACCGGACATGAGCTGCAGGTAGTCGACGATGATCATGCTCAATCCGTGCTCGGCCTTCAGACGACGGCATTTGGCGCGCATCTCCATCACCGTCAGTGTTGACGAGTCATCGATGAACATCGGCGCCTGAGCCGTTCTTCCGAGCGCATCGATGAGCTTTCGAAAATCATCCTTGCCCAGGTAGCCGGTGCGAACTTTGTGGGCGTCCACGCGAGCCTCCGAGCAAAGCATTCTCATCAACAACTGTTCCTTGGACATTTCGAGACTGAATATCCCGACAGGCGCCGCTTTGTGAAGAGCAACATGCTGAGCGATGTTCAAAACGAACGCCGTCTTTCCCATCGACGGACGTGCAGCCAAAATGATGAGATCGGCGGGTTGCAGGCCCGACGTCAGGCGGTCGAGATCCCGGAATCCCGTCGCCAGGCCGGTGATCATTTCGCGTTCGGTGTAAAGCTTTTCGAGCAGCCTCGTCGCAGGCAACTCCATTTCCTTCACCGAGACGAAACCCACTTTGAGGCGCTTCTCCGAAAGGTCGAAAAGCGCCTGCTCGGCGCGGTCGAGAATCTCTTCCGCAGGCTCGGCTTGATCGAAGCACTCGGCCATGATCTTGTTTGTGGCATTGACCATCTGCCTCAACAAAGATTTCTCACGAATAATCTCGATGTAATGCTCGATGTTGACGAGGTGGGGAATGCCGTCCAGCAGACTGGCCAGGTACGTGATCCCGCCCGCGCTCTCCAGCTGCGAGGCGCGGACGAGTTCTTCCTGAATCGTGATCAGGTCAATGACCTTCGACCGGTCGATCAGTTCCACCATCCGGCGGTAGATGACGCGGTGCGCGTCCAGATAGAAATCTTCCGCACGTAGAGTCTCCATAACCCTGTAATAGTTTTCGTTGTTTACGAGGATGGAACCAAGAACGGACTTTTCTGCGTCGATGTTGTGTGGAAGAGCTCGTTCGAGACTTTGACGAGACATAAACAAAGAAGCCGGAAGTTAAGAAGCCAAAAATCTTATTTAAAGGACGTACCTTAACATCGATTCTGGCTTCCGGCTTCCGGCTTCCTGCTTCTTCAGCGTCACGCCTCGCTTTCGGCTTCAACTTTGAGCTTGACGTGCGCTGTGACGTCTTTGAAGAGACGAATCGGAATGGAAAACTCGCCAATAGCCTTGATGTGATCGTCCATGTGGATCTTCCGCTTCTCGACGTCGATCCCCTTCTTTGCGAGTTCTTCGGCTACATCGGAGTTGGTTACCGATCCATACAGAGTGCTGTGCTCGCCGACCTTGCGGCGAATGACGATTTCGACGGCATCGAGTACTTCCTTGAACTTGTCCGCATCTCCCTTTTGCTTCGCTTCCTTCTTCAGAAGCGACTGGCGCTCGAACTCGATAACCTTCATGTTTCCCGGTGTAGCCGGGTATGCCAGTTTCCGAGGCAGCAAATAGTTTCTCGCGTATCCGTCGGCGACCTTCACGATCTGACCGGCGCGGCCGAGATTATCGATGGTCTCTCGCAGAATGATTTCCATAGAACTACTCCGTAGCAAAGGGTAAGAGGGCGATGTTGCGCGCTTTCTTGATCGCGTCATTCAGCCGCCGCTGGTGCTGGGAGCAGACGCCCGATATCCGGCGCGGCATGATCTTCGCGCGCTCCGGAACGAACTGCGACAGCAGTTTCACGTCTTTGTAGTTGATGGAATCAATACGCTCGACACAAAACTTACAAACCTTTTTCCGGCGGTAGTACTGTTTCTGACCTGGCGGACGCTTTTCTCTGGGTGATCTCATTGCATGGCCTCTTCTGCAGACTGCGCGGTCGAAGCGGGACGCTCGCCTGAACCACGGCGTGCAGCCCGCTTCTGGCGATAGCTGCGAATTTTCTCAAATCTTCGGACGTCTTCGTCGGTGCGCACGGTGAGGTACTTGATGACAGCGTCCATCACGCGAAGACGCCGTTCGCATTCCTTGATGATGTCGCCGTTGGCGCCTATGGCGAAAAGCACGTAAAAACCTTCGCGGAACTTATCCACGTCGTAAGCAAGCTTACGCTTGCCCATTTTTTCGATCTTCTGGATCTCTCCGCCGGCTCCCGTGATTACACCTTCGAGTTGTCCGTTGATCTTGTCGATTTCCTCGTCCGTCGCGTTCGGATTGACGATGAACATGATTTCGTAATTTCGCATTTAGTTTTCCTCTGTCTCTCTCAAATCGATGCCGTTATACGCTGCCATCGCCCTCTCGATGCCGTCACCGATCAGGTCCTCAACTGCTTTCACTGCGACTTCCTCAGCCTGATCCAGCAGAGTCCGGTCGCCTTTTGCCACCCGGGACAAAACGAAGTCTCGAACGTCACCGACTTCGCGGTCCGGCTGAATCCCAACGCGAACTCGCAGGAACTCGTCCGACCCCAAGGTCGAAATGACTGATTTTATCCCATTGTGCCCGCCGGCCGAACCTTTTTGCCGAAGGCGAAGTTTTCCAAGCGGCAAAGCCAGATCGTCATAAATAACGATCATATCCTGAGCGGTGGACTCAAAGCGCTCGAAGACGGGCGGCAAGGCGGCCCCGCTTTTGTTCATATAAGTTTGCGGGAGGACCAGCACGGCCGTCTGGCCGCCGAGCACAACTTTTCCGGATATCAGCGCCGGACCGCATCGTTCCCTGATACGAGTGCCCTGCGCTGCTGCAATCCGATCGAGAACGCGAAAGCCAACGTTGTGATATGTGCCTTCGTATTCCTCGCCCGGATTGCCAAGTCCGACAATGAGCCGCATGGGCATTCCTTAGCGTCGGGCCCACTACTCTGCGGGCGTCTCCTCTTCCTTCTTGCCCTTCTTGATGACCTCGGGCTCGGCCGAAGGCGCGGCAGCAGCTTCGCCTTCTGCAACCGGAGCCGTAACGGCGGCTGCCGGAGCTTCTTCTTCCTTCACGGAGACGACGTGCACAATGACCTGGTCGGGAGCCGCAAGCACTTTCACTTTTCCGCTCACTTCAAGGCCGGAGACACGGATGGCGTCATTGATCCCGAGATCAGAAACATCGACCTCGATTCGTTCCGGAATATCGCCCGGCAAGCACTCGACTGCGATCTCGCGAAGAATCAATTCGAGAATTCCGGCGTCGACTTTGACTCCACGGGCTTCGCCCTTCACAGCGACCGGAACCGTCACGCGAATGGCGACGTCCATTGCGATGCGATAGAAGTCCGCATGGAGGAAGGTCTCCCGGATCGGATCGACTTGCCAACTCTTGAGAATCGCGTTGGCACTCTTCCCTGCAATGTCGAGTTTGAGAATGGCGTTGCGTCCGGCTTCCGAGCGCAACACTTTCTGCAGGGCCTTCGGATCCACGGACACCGCGACATTGTCGCCCTTGCCGCCGTAAACCACGCCCGGAATCAATCCTTCGCGGCGCAGGCGCCGGGCCGCATTTTTCCCGCGTTCGTCCCGGGTTTTGGCATTCACTACGATTTCGGCCATAAGAACCTTTCAACGCAGGCTAACGGTCAGCGGACCGCCGCCCGCGACTACATTCTAAATAAACAACACGCTGACGGACGTCTCTTCGTGGATGGACTGGACGGCCTGCGCCAGCAGTTTCCCCACGCTGAGCACTGAAATTTTTCTGCATTTCCTTGCATCGTTGTGCAAAGGAATAGTGTTGGTAACCACAATTTCAACCAGGTCCGAGTTCTGAATCCGCTCCACGGCTGGACCCGAAAGCACGGGATGTGTGCAGCACGCATAAACTTTCGTCGCGCCATTATTGAGGAGCGCTTCAGCCGTTTTCACCAGCGTTCCTGCAGTGTCGATGATGTCGTCCGCGATCAGGCAGGTCTGACCCTTAACATCGCCGATCACGTTCATCACCTGCGCGACGTTCGCCTCGATCCGGCGTTTGTTGACCATTGCCAGTTCGGCATTCAACCGCTTGGCGAATGCCCGCGCGCGCTCCACACCACCGGCATCCGGCGAAACCACGGTGAGGCTCGGCAGGTTCAACTTTTGAAAGTGCTCGACCAGAACCGGCGCAGCAAAGAGATGATCCACGGGAATACTGAAGAAGCCCTGGATCTGCGGCGCATGCAGGTCCATCGTCAACAATCGATCCGTGCCCGATGCAACGAGCAGATCCGAAACGACCTTCGACGAAATCGGGACGCGCGGTTTGTCTTTTCGATCCTGCCGGGCGTAACCGAAGTACGGGAGAACTGCCGTTATTCGCTTTGCCGATGCGCGCTTAAAGGCATCGATCATCAGGAAGAGCTCGATGAGATTCGAATCCACCGGCGGGCATGTCGGCTGAACAATAAAAACGTCCGCCCCGCGCACATTTTCAAGGATCTGAAAGTAAATCTCTCCGTCGCTGAATCGCGTGACGGACGATTTTCCGAGCTCGCAATCCAGATACTCACAGATCTCGTTCGTAAGAGCCGTGTTTGCAGTTCCGCCGAAAATTTTTAGTTCGTTACTCATCCTGACTAATGACTGGGGCGGAAGGATTCGAACCTTCGAATACAGGTTCCAAAGACCTGTGCCTTACCACTTGGCCACGCCCCAATTTTATGGAGCGACGGGCTAAAACCCATCGTCTACAACCATTTTCTGGAAATACTCCCAACGCGGCAATGGTTTTGTCACCTTCACATGGAAGCGCGTATTCATGGCCGATCCCGCTCGAATGGCATCCGAAATCATCCGGAATTGACCATAAACCGTTGAGCCGCTGCCTGACAGCGATGCCCGATCGGCGCCCAGCTTCACAAGGTCGTCCTTGATCTCTGCTATCTCGGGGTATCTGGCGAAGACCGGAGTCTCAAAGTCATTGGTCTCCACATCACACTCAGGCCCGCCGGGAGCATGGAAACCCTCAATGTTATTGGATTTATCGGGTAGCGTCAACCAGGAATACGCCTCGGCGGTAGGTATCATCACGCCCGGATCGACGAGGACAAGCCAGTAATCGACAGGATCTTCCAGTTTATAAACTTCGTCGCCGCGGCCAAAACCGGCAGCCCGTCCGCCAACGGCAAAGAACGGAACATCGGAACCGAGGCTGCGCAGGGCCTCTCCAACCCCTTCGGTCGTAATGGGTCTCTTGAACAAACGCTGCAACCCGATAAAAGTAACAGCTGCGTCGGCGCTTCCTCCGCCGAGGCCCCGGCCGATCGGAATTTCCTTTCTAAGCTGAATCGAAACGCTTGCCGGCGCTCCGGTCATGTGCTCATAGGCTCGAACGGCACGAACGACGAGGTTCGTTTCATCCTGAGGGGCCCCGATCGCTGAAAATTGAAACCGGTCCGAACGCTCCATACGAATCTCATCCGACCAATCGATGGCTTGAAGAATCGTTTTGATTTCGTGGAAGCCATCGTCCCGGCGTCCGAGGATGCGAAGATCCAGATTAATTTTGGCGAACGCTCGCAACAGCATAAAGTCGGCTGAAAAATCGAGGTTTCAACAAGCCTGAGCGAAACAACAATCGCAAAGCGTAAAAGGGCAGGGATCGGCCCAGGAACCAAAAAGGATAAATGGGATCGGAACGCTCGATGGAAATACCGTCGGAATACCGGCTGAGCAGATTCTCGAGCGACGCTGAATCAAAAAAGTGCAAATGATCTGAAGAGAGCATGTGGGCATAAGTCACATCGTTCGTCTTCATGAGTTCGATGTCCTCGGAGTTTGGCACAGTAATGAGCACATTCTTGCGAGCAACTCGAAACGCCTCGCCTAGAACTCTATCGATGTCGGAGACATGCTCGAGCACCTCGAATATCAAGACGGAATCGAAGGCGCGGTCGCCGAACGGAAGCGCCGAATCGACGTTGACAACCGGTAAACTCTGCGCTTTCGCCTGGCGCAAATACTCAAAATTGATGTCACAGCCTACACAGTTAAGACCATCCCTCATCAGAACGCTGCTATAAGCTCCAAAACCGCAACCCAAGTCAAGTATGGAAGTTCCCGCATGCCGATGCGCAAAACGCAGGAACGCCCCATAGTGTTCGCCTGGCCTGGCCGGTATTCCGGGCTGGTAAAAATCGTCGCGGGTACGAATCATGTTCCGGCTCACTTTGGTATTATCAACGCGCTGATAGCTATGCGACATCGATTTCTGCTTGCCGCGTCGTTCCTGTATCTCGTCGCGGCCGACCTTATATGGATTGCGCGTGATACCCGGCCGCCCTTCTGGGATATGGCCGAACATGAGAGTGCGGCGCTTCGAATTTACGAAGCATTCACAGGTCAGGGGCTCCGGGGTATTGCCGATCTGTCACAGGTGACTGCGCCGTATCCTCCGTTTTACCAATCCGTGGTGGCGGGCTTTTATGCAGTCTTCGGAAGATCTGTCGATTCGGCACAATCGGCGAATCTGCTTGCCATCGGGATCTTGCTCCTGGCCACTTACGGTTTGGGACGAACCGTGTTGGAGCCGCTGCCGGCCGCTGCAGCAGCAGTAATGGTGAACTTCTATCCTTACATGCTGTGGCTATCGCGGGAAACGCTCATCGATTACTGGCTAACGAGCATGGTGGCCCTCGCGATGTGGTCCCTCATGCGGACGAACGATTTTTTGGATCGGAAGCGTTCCATCATTTTCGGCATTGTGTGCGGCCTCGGAATGCTGACGAAGTGGACGTTTGCGCTATTCCTCGTGTTGCCGACACTCTGGGCTGCAAGAAAGAATGTGAAGAACGCAGCCATCGCCGCAGGTACGGCTGCCGTGCTCGCGTCTTACTGGTACATGCACGCGCTCGGGTCGCTGGCTCAGCTTCTGAGGATCAACTCAGCGGGTGCAGTGAATGAAGGCGATCCGGCGCGGCTGAGTTTCCAGGCCATTGTTTTTTATGTTCGCGTACTGGAGGGCTACCAGTTGTTTCTGGTGTTATTGCTGGCGTTCATTGCCGGCGCGATCCTCCTGGCGCGGAATTTTGAATGGGAATGGATGCCCATCGTTCTGTGGATTGCCGGAGGATGGCTGGGATTGATGCTCTTCCAAAACAAGGATCCCCGGTACAGTGCGCCGTTATTGCCGGCCGTGGCATTGATTACGGCTCAAATTTTTCAACGGAGGAAAATACTGGTAACAGTGCTCATGCCGTTTCTGCTTTTTCAGCACTACCTGGTCTCGTTCGGAATCCCGCAACTGCCACCGGCAGTAGTTCTGGCAAAAGGCCCAGACGGAACGATCACGTACAACTGGAACTTTTATACTCAGCGTTACTTCGACCTCTGGGGCCCTCCGGCACGCGAGGACTGGCAGATCCGGCATGTCCTGGATAAAGTCAGCAGTCCGAACGGGCGTCCCGTCCGGCTCGGAATGGTGCCCGACATCCCACGCTTCGATATCTTCGCGTTTCAGTTCTATATCGCGCTCTGGAAATTCCCCGTCACCGTAAACCGGATCGTGACGTTCGATGAAAGTGCGATCGCGAACAATGACTACATCCTGGTTTCGGAAAAGGACAAAGGATTCGAGCCAGGCTCATTCTTCACCGCAGATCTTCCGAACATCAACCAGTACATTCTCGGACGTCCCGAATCGTTT
>Ga0137397_10002008_pt1 | contig 14251 bp, 20 predicted proteins | sample czorhiz116metaG_FD_106658 | JGI IMG/M metagenome (GOLD analysis project Ga0137397, IMG submission 106658) | Vadose zone soil microbial communities from Angelo Coast Range Reserve, California, USA - czorhiz1.16 metaG | ecosystem: Environmental > Terrestrial > Soil > Vadose zone | place: USA... | reverse complement strand
TGGATAGGCCGATGACAATAACACATACCGTGATGAAGATCAATATCGAGTATCACAACACGTCTAATCCCGTGCTTTAGATGAGCTACGAGAGATGTTATTTTCTGACCTTACGTTATATCAGATGCACTACCCACCGTGCGCAGCTCCTACAGCAACATTATTGACGAAACAAAAACCGCAAGGCGTGTCTTCCCCACAGTGATGGCCAGGGGGCCGAATAGCGACGAAGGCAGTACGTGGTGGGTCAGGAGAACCAGCGGCAGATGATTTCATGATGGTGTCAACGGCTTCGCATACAGTACCGAGGGCTCCTTGAATCGCATCCAGCGACGTCGGACATACTGTCGATAACATGAGCCACGCAATACAGGGCAAGACAAAGATTAAATTTACTGTACAAGTCGCCCTGAGGGAGTCCGCTTGGAATCTCCGACTCGCCATTCGAGATCTTTTCGGCACTGTGACGGGCCCATTCGACGAGCTTCTCAAGATAGACGTCCCCGTCTACGTCGCCGTGAATGTACTTCACAGCAGGGTGATTGAGAATGTCGATCTTGGTGGAACTCTGCACTACCTGGACGGGATGTCCTTTCGGTAGACGGAAATGCTCGGCCGAGTCCTGTTCGAGCCGCAGATTTTTGATGGCTTCGACTAGCGAGTCGGCTTCAGAGTCCCCCCCGCTTGCTGCTGTGTCACTGGCTGTGATGGGGAGGGACTCTTCTAGGCGAGCTATGGCGGCAGAAAGGCCAATCTTTATGGCACGCAGCCGCTCGGGGCGTTCGACGATGTGGGACGAGTCTCTGGTCCTGATATACTTATGCTGAAGGCAAGCATCTTGAAGAAAGATGGCAGTAGAATGACCAGTACTGGGTTGGGGTTTGGTATCAGGGACATTCATGAGGAAGACCCGATCCCGATGGTGCGATGGACTCGGAGACGCGACTGATCAGAGAATTGAACGCGATAGCATCACGTGAACCGTGAACCGTGAGAATAAGTTGCCATAATGGCCTCGAGATCTTATCTGATTTCCTGCTTAAGATTGCATGAGCAGCTGGCACGACATGACCTCACACTTTTCAACCATAGCAATGGACACATTCTATCGAGAACTTGGCCCGGCAACTCAACCATCGACATACACTCAATTCCATCGACCATACTTCACTCCCTGTGACGTCGTCAGGCTCTCGGAGAAGCAGCGAGGAAAGTTGTCCACGTCCCAAGAGGAGAAGGCGAGGCAGCAGGCTTGCGGGTTCATCGAATCCGTTGGAGCCAAAATCGGGTTGTGAGTACCCCACTCTAGCGCTGCCTGTTGAGTACCCGACACAATTTTCTTCGCTCGACTCGACAGCCCCCGAAAGACGATTGCGACGGCACAGAACTTGTACCACAGGTTCCACCTCTTCTTCCCTCGGAAGGATTTCGGTTATCAGGTGCGGTTGGTTCCTGCCAATTTTTTTGGAATTATGCTCATTCTCGCACCCCTGCAGGATGTGACGCTCGCTGCCCTCTACGTGTCCTCGAAGATGCAGGACACATTGAAGAAACCTCGAGAAATTCTCATGGCCTCGTATACTGTTCGCTTCCCGGAACAAGCAGCCAAATCCAAGTCAATAGTTGGCGAGATAGACATGGATCCAGTGGTGCGTCAGGAGACTTTCAAGCACGAACTACTAAGGAACCGTCAACATAGGTCATCGAACAAGACAGACAGAGGCTGTTGGCCGTCGAGCGTCTGATCGTCGAACTCATCTGTTTCAATTTTACCTCCCGCATGCCATTCCCATACGTGATAAAAGTCGGAAGGGAGCTCAAAGGTCTGCACTCTCTTCATTTTTGGAACTAAATGCGAATGTTTGTTTGACTGAGAGCGACAAACCAGCATCGAAAAAGTTGACAAAATTCGCGTGGCGCCTGACCATCGACAGGTGAGTCTTTTCTTCTTCACGTATCCCCAAAGCCGAAGATCCTCGTAGCCAGAGAACATTAGTGGCGCTGCAGTACCCGCCACATGTAGTTGCTATAGCCTGCATCTACCTCGCCGCCCTGTTGTCAACATTCGAGCAGAACGAGACGCGTCCTCCCTTTGAATGTCGCAGTAACCACGAGATCGTGGAAATCCTTGGTGACCACGGTCCTTGGGAAGAGGAATTCCAAGCGCAGGTTGACGATCTTGAAGGTAAATCTTTGACGCATCTCCATTGGCCGTTCTTGCTTAATGGTATCTCTTCGCCCACTGAACGAACCTATTCGCCACCAATTTAGCGATTTGTCATACGCTTCTCGACCTGCTGATATCTCAAACACAAAATCCCTCTGCCAACACGACCCCCAACACGCCGTCGTCTCCGTCACCCCACATCTCGCGGGCCGCAATGCACATCCCTCTACCGGCATCGCACACCTCGGACCAGCTCATGCGGCTTAAAATAGCTATGCGCGAGACTGAGCACCAACCTCGGAGCCGGACTCCACTTCTGGGCGATGGGTCCCACGACTTTCCTGACGGTGCAGACGCTATCGGACGGAATGAGGGTACAGTTAGGTTTTTATTTGGGCCCCACGGTGGGGCATAAGATGACGATACGAGGTATGTAGACCCTGAAGTGGTAGAGTGTGTGATGGTAATGATACAAATGACCCAGTAGGATTAGTAGCCCAATCTACAGATAGGTTTCCAGAGTGGTTAGAAGGCTAGGTTACGGTATCTTGCGCTTGTATGCTTGTGACTAACTAGTATCCCATGAACTTCCGAGCGGCAGGGATGAGAACAAGACGAGCTGGGCTTATCCAGGGTGGGATGACCATTCCCCCGCCCAGACCTCTCCGGTGCCAGGCGTCGACTGTGGGTAAAACACGATGACTCAGCAACACGCGCGGGAATCACATCACACACAAGAAACACGAACCGAGAGGCTGACCAAGGATGATGATGTCAAAGTACACCCACAACCGGCCGGGAAACCCATCAACACGACGTCCAGTCACCTTCTTCCAAATACGTTCGCCGATAACCGAGCCACCCTGCAATATGAAGAAGAGAGGGACGCGCGAATCCCACTCGCGACCCATAGCAAGGATAGTGCATTCATGAAACAGGCCAGACGCAAGGAACGTGCCTAGCACGAGGCCGACATCGCCTCCGATCTTGCGCCCAGGGATGCCTCCAAAGACGAGGAAAGTCTGGCGGAAGAGCTGGTGCCAGCGCCTCGCCCAAAACTCGTGCAGCGACTGCGCCGCCCAAGGGTTGTCCATCACGGGTGGCCAGGCGCTGGGCGAGTGGCCGAGGACGGCGACGGCGAGGAGCGTCATCAGGTCGTAGACCATGCCGAATCCGGCGACGAGGGCGGTGCCCGTGAGGACGTGAATGGCGGTGGATACGAAGAAGCGGGTGAGAGGGGCCAAGTCCGGGAAGAAGATGCTCCCTCCCTCGGGATCGCCGACGCCGGGGATCAGCTTGATGGCTGCGTCGATGACGTCAAGGATAAAAAAGCCGATGAGGAAGGACCAGAACGTCGCACGGAGGAAGGCTCCGCGTTCCTGTGGCCGCGTGGGCGGCGGCGTGTACACACCCTTGCCAAAGTCCCAGCCGAGGCCGCGCAAGGAAAACATGAGCTCGAGGGCATCCTGCGCCCAAGGCGGAAGGAGAGCGGCGTATTGACGTTTGCTTGCTGCTGCCGCTGCCGCAGACGCGGACAGGTCGTCCTCCGTAGAATCGGAATCAGAGTCGACAGAGTCGTCCTTGGTCGTGGCGGCTGCGGTAGCGATGGCCGGAGTGGACATGGCGCCTGGGACGAACTCGCCCTGCTTGTGTCGACCTGTCCTGGCGAGGGCGAGATCGATGCCCTTGCCGATGAGCACGAAGGAGAAGGAGGCGGTGCCCCAGTTGAACACGTTGTGTCTCGGTTCGAGGAAGACGAAGCCGTATGATGAATGGAGGGCCGTGGAGATGAGAGTCGGGAGCAGCAAGAGGCGGATGAGATGGGTGTCGGGTCTTCGGCCGAGGTAAGACATGAACGAGAAAGGGATGAATTGGAGCAGTGTGAAAGGGGCCGTGTACCATGTAATTGGGATGCGGTCCTGATGCGTTGGCACGAACGTTCTAAATGCCCTGTTCCAACCCCAGGTCAACCTGCGACATAGCTTTGTGAGAAGTTGAGACATGTAAAGGGAGGGATTCCGTACTCCTGGTACAAGGACACGGTCGCGTTGCTCGACTCCATACGGGGCACAGCAGTTGTATGTCTATCAGAATGCAGAATGGAGAGGGAAGTGATGCCGAGTTAACCCGGGGGTCGGTATAAATGTGCAGTCCGTGCCTCGGACAAGTAATCGAGCTGACACACGTTCCCCTGATCTCATCTGATGATCAAATCACCGGACCTGGATCGGCTCAACGGGTGCCGCAACCTTCCGCCGTTCACACCTCGCCCCGGGAGGGATTTCATTTGCTTTGTGGTAGCCTTGGTATGGCAACCCGCAATTCGCCACCTGCTGCTTTTGCCGACTTTGCGGAGATAAACGCTTAGCTTATCGAATGCCACGTCGCGTGCCAACGATGAACAGGCTTATTAATATCAGGTTATTAATCATGATGCTCTCCTTTTCCACCTTGCAAATGCCCATCGACCCCCGCACCATCCACTCACGACCAGCACGAAAGAACCGACGATTCCAGCACCAATGTATCCGGAGTTGTCATTCGCCTGTCGCATCATACCCGGTGGCTCGGTCAGCTCGGAGTCAGAGCAGTTAGGGTCCACGTGTAACGACGCCACCGTACCTCCGCCCAGAATCTCCACCACCTTCCGGCCAAGCCGTTGTCATATTCCGCTGCCTCCGCGCATCTGGTGCAATTGTCCCCGATCAATCCCATGGTCGTGATGAGTGATATACTGCAAATGCAGTCAAGCCAAAGTCACGCAGGACGAACGCGGCTCGCACCTGAACGCTACGATGATGCTCATAAGGGTGAGCACAATACTCAGTCCAGACATCATGTTCCGTTTCACTATCAGCTCTCTCTGCGCCTTCTTTCGGATGTCCCTTATCCTTGCGTCCGCATCTGCCACCGCGGCGGCCACCGGCTCTTTTTTGTCTTCCTCCGAAAACCCAATCTGCTCGGTCTGCCCATCGAGAGCAGGTGTCACATCTGCAAGAGGACAATCACCACCCTGTGAGTGAGGTGACTGAGCAACTGAGACGCGTGTCGCCGCGGCTTCTCGGTAGACGCCATATCCTTGTTCCGGTGCATCGTATTCCGGTGCAGGCTCGAAAAGGCGAAAGCGTCGCTCGGGAAATCCGGTATAAGAATATAGCATGAGGATAGAGTCTATCGAGTCAAGCAATGTCATTCCAGCCGTGAATAGCATCTGATTGCGCAAATCAGCCCGGCCTCCGAGAGTCAAGAAAGAGACCGGTACAGGCAAAATGACGATATCCGCCGGAGGAATCCGTTTCGAATCCGCACCCTTCTTCGCGATGGCGGATGCAGCGAGGAGCGCAATGGATGATGCGGTGTCAAAACCTTTGCGCAGGTCAGCCAATTAGCCTTTCACATGTGGTAGATCATATTTTCACCGAATCCAAACAACAGGCCGACCGGATACATCTAAGCGGGCGTTCGTATGAGGTACACGGTATGGGAGATTGCATTAGGAGTACCTTCCAAGGGCGATCGACGAAACGAACCACGGGGCCAAGAATCTTCATCATTATCGTGTTGTTGTGCTGCCCATCATCCTCGAGCACGTCCTCGAGTTCGTCTGGCTGCTCACCCCTGGCTAACTGCTGTTCTTTACGCTTCTTGTTCTAATGACATCAGTCACCATTCAGCAAGCTGTCATATCCGAGTCGCGTGATCGATCTGACCTGCCGGCGCCTTCGGAGGACTCTGTGAAGGATGATAGAATTCGCGAGTCCAACGACAAAGAGGAAGAATGCGCTGACGGAAGAACCTATGCCGGCCAATTTTTAGTTTCACTCGCTGCAGAGTTATGCCATAATTGAGATGGTGATGGCGCACCAACAATTCCACCGACCTGTCCAACGCCATTGATCTTATCAGTCACATCGGTACTGATGGCGATGGCCACATTCTAATCGGGGTTCACGTGGATAAGCTAGATTGTAACAGGTGTGAACTTTACTACTCACTATTGCTATCACGATGGTGCTGTGCCCGAGCGAGAAGAACAGACCGCAGGTGACTGGAAGTTGTCCTAGACTGATGAGTCCTCTAGTTGCGTTGTCAATGGCACTGACTATTGCTCAGCATTGGAGAAAGAGCCAGGAGCAACGTGTCTCAAGTCTCAACTACCGAGTACTCAGAGATGAACATCGGGACAGGATGGAACTACCGCATACACACTTTACCAGATGTGATCCGCATCAAGCGCTGCACACGATAAGATCCCTCCAAACTGTTTACTACTTGATCAACTCACCGTGCCTCAGTCCAATCGTCTCACGAGGGCAAACCCAAAAATTCATTGCGTGTGCTTTCTGATACAAGAGCGGCACACACCCATGCGAGCAGCGCAAGACTCAAGACCGGCTGCGTGTCTTTCCTCCCGCCAAACAGAATGCCAGCGACGATCCAACAGATCGCGTTGGCGAGAAGCTCGCACCCGACAAGCACGACCGAACGTCCAAAGAGCGTCAGATGTCTGCGACGGAATAACGAAAGAACGCGCCAACGAGCGGGGTGAGCTGTCGCCGGCGAATTTGCGCCAAAGAGAGCAGTTGGGTTCATGGTCGGGACGAAGGTATGTTAGTGGGATTTCAGATTGACGCGTGATAGGGTTGATGTCGTAAACTACCATACATGGTAAGCCTGTGTTGGTTCCTTTTTCAGCGTCTCGCGGCGCCGTCTTACGGTATGGGGTAGGTAAAGGGCGTCTCTGTAGCAGCCTATGAGATCTAAGCGGAACTCTCTTTCTTCTCACCGCTTTCCAGGATAATGCCCCAGACTTCGGTAAGAAAGAAAGACAGGTGGATTGAGGATTTCGCTTGCGTGGTGGCATGAAGCGCGGTGATGCAATTTCCGAATGGGCTCGGAAGCGACGTATGTGAAGAACTTTTTTTACGCCCGCGACAGTTGGACTGTGCCGTTGAACGACGTGCGATGGGATGGGAAACATTCTTACAGTTACAGTCGAGAAGCGCGACGCTAGCGCCCACCCGATTTTGTCTTCTCAGGCCAGATTGGGTTCGAAAACGTATCAACAGTGAATCGGAAATCATTCTAGTGGGGTGTATTTGTTATACGTACCGTACGGTGTCCTACATTGTAGTACAAGTGCGCCTGGACTTGGGCCTGGACTAGAGATTGCAATGGAAGGTCATTTAATGAAAGAATCTTGATCTTGTGGGGATAGAGCAACTCGGTTCAGCACGAGGACTGGACGCGCTGCAGGAAAAAATCGAAAGCGCCATGAGTTCTTCCAATAAATTCAACGAATTTGACGTATTTATGTCAAGTCAACTGTTCATGGGTCAATCGTACGGCGTACAGTTCGGGGCGTGTGTCGTGCCAGTGGCGTAATTTGTCTGCGTTCGGTCAGTCAGCGAGAGAGAGATTTGTCGTCGGAGATTTTCCCGCTAGCGAGTCCCTTTGGGGTAGATGAGACAGTGTTACGTCGGTATCGATACCGTACCGTTGAATTCGCCCGTTGCGAAGATTGATACAGTGCTGCGGGCAGGCTGTGAAGACGAATGGAGGAGAGGGTAATCGGTCGAGCCGGATATTTGGGCCTATTTGGGGATGGTTCACTAGTTGGCATCGCGAAAATGTGCCTTTCCGCCCCTCCGCTCAAGGTTAGGTTAGATAACGGCATATTATACCCTCCCTCGCTTTCCCTTCCCTGCCCCTTCTCTCCTCCCTCTTCTCTCCTCGCCTGCTCTTTTCAACTCGTCTGACCGTATCGTCAACGCCTCCCTACCCCTCCGCCCTCGGTCTCCTTTCATCCCACTGTACTCGTTGTTCTTATCCTTCGACGCTCCCTCGCCTTCCATCGCGTCACGCATTCCACATACCTCGATCTTGTATCGTTCCTTTCCCAGTCCTTATATCCTCCTTGAGCATCCCCTCTCCTCGTCGTACCGCGTATCGGGACGTGTTCGTCTCTTCGACTCTTCGATTTGATCTGGTTCAGATTTTCTTGCTTTGTACGTTGCCCGAGACGAGAAGTCTCAACGTCTCAATTCTCGGTCCTTTCGGTCTTCACTGGTTTCGTTTTCTCATCCTTTCTCATTGGGGCCTTTGAAGCAAGGTACGTAAAACCATCAAACCCTGATAAGATCGAGTGTTTTTCGTGATTACGTTTCCCATCATCCAAGTGGACTCTGTACTGACTGCCTCTTTCCAACAGTCGCCCCCTCTACCGTGCCCACCTCCGCTCCCATAGTTAAACTTAGTACTGCGAACGGATTGCTCCATCTCTCTATGTCATATCGCCATAATGACATCCCCATCTCTCAAAATCGACACATCTGTCGCACAAGCTTCGCAACTACCCCATGCTGATACCCAAAGCGGAGGACATCCCCCCAGCTCAGCCCACTCATTCCCCGATAAATCTCCTCGAGAACCCTCATTCTCGCCCACTCCTTCCGCTCTTACTACGCTGTCTGCCACGACTTCTTCGGCCAATGCATCGACTTCGTCCCTTCTTCTCCCGCAGGCACCGTCCCTATACTCGGAGACTACCGTCGACACATACGTCTCTACAGATCTGATGTCCCCTGAGCCATCTCAGCCTGAATTCGTTCTTGCTATGCACGACTACATCCCCGAGCAGCGCAACGCTACCTGTCTTGCCTTCCGCGCCGGGCAAGTGATCCGAGTCCTCAATCGTGATCCGAGTGGTTGGTGGGATGGCGAATTGGATGGAAGCCGAGGCTGGTTCCCCAGTAACTACGTCAACGGCGATCTTGCACTTTTGGCAGACGAACAGCTTCAATCTGTCTCGGTCCGTGACTTCAATTTGATTTATTTATTAAATTTTGATTTTGTAATTCAACTCACGTTATATCTTACAGCGTAAGCGAACACGACATTCTCCATCCCGTTCGCCGACATCATCCAATTACACCAATAGCGTCCGTTTATCTCGGCAGAGCCTTTTCTCTCGAGAGGATTATTGCCCTACTCCAATGGTTCCATTACTTCACGCTCTGTCATTGCTGCAGAATGCTGTTCGGTCCAACCGAATAGCACACTTCCAGCCTTCTGTGGCGTGTATCATCTCATGCGTCCGCTCTGTCCTCACAGCAGTCGGGTGCTTGTCGCGTGATGCACCTCTGCTACAGCAATTTCCCTCTCTAGCTCAGGAACGTAAACGCGTCTTGTCCGACCTGGCCGCCATCGTTAACCAGGCGAAAGCGGCATCCGATGAGGGCCTTGGCGAAGACGAACGGGGGATGCAAGTGGAAAAGATGGTGCGGCTTGGAGGACAGGTCTTCTCGCGAGTTCGACGGTTTTTGGCAGTTGCCATTCGGAGTGGCGTCAAGATCCCTGACAAGCGTGTCTCAATCGAATACCCTCCGATGCTTTTAGAGTCGTTATCAGCTCAGGAAGGGTTCTCGTCCAGGGGATCGCTAGTTAGCACCTCGACCGCCGAGAGCGAGGATGAGACCCTCAGAGTATCATCACGGCAGACTAAAGCTGCCATTTCTCTCCCCCCGCGGGCCAGGGCTCGTGACCGCCCTGTCACCCCTCGGACAGCTGCCAGAGCAAAAAGTATGGGAGACTTACGTCTCGGCAGAAAAACTCCCCTGGATACAGATCCGCACCCAGCCCGAAACACCCCCCAGGTTCAGAACCCCCGCGCACTTGCTCCTGCAGAATCGCGTCTTAACAGTTCCAGACACAAACATGGCCATTCTGTCAGCAGCATATCCTCATCCTCATCTTTCACATCTGCGGATTCGATCCTTAGTCCTACCTCTCCCGCCTTTCCTTCCGGTCCCTCTACGTGTGAAGAGTTGATGGAAGCGCTGCGACGCACGCATAATCAATACCTATCCACGATCGCGGCATTCATTGGACACGCGCACGTACACTCGCGGTCTTCTCACGCGGCAAGTACTGGCCACATGTATGAGCTCGTGCGGGAGATCGTAGAAATCGTGTGTAAACTTTTGGTCGTGGTGGAGGCTGTCCTCCGTCACCCGACCGTTCCCATTCACAAGGCCGCCAATCTTAAATTAGCCAAGGATGGCCTTTACAACGTGACTAGCGGCCTCGCGGAGTCCGTGCGCCTTCTGACAGGTAGCCTTCCTCCTGATATGACAGAGGAGCAAGAAAAAATGGCTTTGATCCGCTCCGCAACCGACGCTCTCAAGGCGGGGGCGGACTGTGTAGCAGCGGTGAAGATGTGTCTGAGTCGTTCGTCAGGTGAACAACCTTTCATTATCGAACGACCAGGTGCCCTTGGCGAATATTCTGCTCCCTCGCATCCTGACGACCAGGCTGTCCGTCCGCGGGTTCAGAGGGCGGTCAGTTTGAATGGGATACACCAGGTTGCGGACGACATGTCTACTGAGGAAAGTGAGGGTACTACGCTGTCGCAGTACTGTGCCGATCGAAGTGCTTCTCAACGAAGTGAGGAGAACACTTCGGAAGAATCTGAATGTCAGGGATTCCTGGTGCGTTCCTCATTAGTGTTGATGAAATTGTTGTCATCCTTTAACCGATCGCTTAGGCCTCACCAGTTGAAGCCGGGTCGCCTTCGCCTGTTTCCACAGTGCAAACCATTGATGCGGGTACAACGTGGGATGACAGCCAAGGCGAACACAAGGTTTTGCATGAGAAGATACTCCATGGCAACCTCCCATCGGTTCCCCCGGCGAGCGTACCTGATCAATTATCGCTGGACTCTGATTCATGGTTACAATCCCATGATTATCCACCGGAAGATGTTTCATACAATTCAGATGGCCAGCTCGTCGGTGCTACTCTACGGGCTTTAGTGGAGAAGATGACGCCCCCCAATGCTTCGATAGTGGATCCCGCCTTCTCTTCTATATATTTCCTCACGTTCAGACTATTCACGTCGCCTGCGCACTTGCTGCAGGCCATTATCGATCGCTACAACTTGGTGCCGCCTCCTGGGCTCTCCGAAGAGCGAACCTATATTTGGCAGCAACGCAAAGGGATTCCTGTCCGGCTGCGCATCTCTAACCTCATTAAGACATGGCTGGAGTTGTACTGGCGGCCTGCGACGGATAATGTCATCTTGCAACCACTGCTGGACTTCAACCGCGACGCGTTGGCGCTCATGTTTCCAGGTCCGTCTCATCGCATACATGAGATCATCATCGCACGCAAGCGAGAAGGGGCCCAGGCTATCCCTCCGACCCCAAGGCCAGACCTCGCCCGCGACCCTTTAATGGCATTTACCCCGCGAATTATCCAGTCAGCATTCGAGATACCACGTCCGATCGTAACCAAGACACTCTTTACTCATTTGCGGAATCGCAACTTTAACTCAATCTCCATCACTGACTTCGACTGCCTCGAGCTCGCAAGGCAATTGACGATCACGGAATGTAATCTCTTCTGCGCGATCCAGTCGGAGGAGATTCTGGAGGGCGGACAGGAAGGTTCCAAACCTCCTGTCAATGTACGTGCGGTTACGAGCCTCAGCACTGTCATCACCGGTTGGGTTGCGGAGAGCATCCTGAATGAGGCTGATATCAAGAAACGCACCACGCTGGTCAAGTATTTCATCAAGCTGGCTGACGTGAGTCCCCTCGCTTGACATTGGCATCGAGCGTTCTGTGTTGACATTCAACCACGTAGCGCTGCATGGCATTGCACAACTTCGCAACATCACGCTCCATTCTTGCGGCGCTCGACTCTTCGACCATTTCCCGCCTGCAACAGACGTGGATGGTAATGTTCCCTTTTTTTTCTCTGTCTATCGTATAACCTTTTGGTTTTTCAGGGTGTGCCTCAGAAGCAGAAGTTGCAGCTTGACGGTGTGCGCAAGCTCGCTGATCACGCGCGAAACTATCACGAGTACCGCTCACGCTTGCGTGAGACAGTTCCTCCGGCTGTTCCATTTTTGGGTGCGTCTTCTTGACGGTGACGGTGCCAATATATTCACACTGATTCTTTCACGATCAGGCCTGTACCTGACTGATATCACCTTTTGCCGAGAGGGAAACCCGTCCCATAGGGCGTCTCCCTTGGCAGCTGAGAAGAAGCTAATTAATTATAGCAAATATTACAAGATGGCCCGGATTGTCCAAGGTAACGGCATCGCCCTTTTGGAGAAGCGCTGATCTGAGATGCTATCGCTAGATATACAGCGTTTCCAAGTCCACTACACCCTGAAGGAGATCCAGGAAATCCAAGATTTCCTCAAAGATGCATTTGAAAAATCCGAGCATCATGGCGATCTTCATGATCTGTACCGCCGCAGGTACGAACGTCTGGTTATACGTCAAAAACGGTTGCTGATCGGACGCTTTCCAGTTTGCTTGTCGAACCTAAGCAGGCCGCGGATGCCCCGCCTTCGGGGGATATACGCCAACTTTTCCCATGGACAAGCCGTTCTCATGCCAGTCATCCTGTACAAGTCTCATGATTCCGACGTCACCTTGAGCCGCGTGCTACCCTCCCATCATTAACTGTCTCCCTACCTTTGATGCTCTCTCCGTCCTTTGCATTTTTCGTCATCTGACCCTGGAATATTTTGTCATGCATCTCCCGTGGAACAACTGTAGTCCGACATCTTCCTATCTTAACTGCATCTTTATGATTCGTCACTATTTCATTAGCATTGTCACTTTACCCATCCATCATGCATTCCCATGATATCCATGCCAATCTGTCTGTACCTGTGCCCAGTCGGGGACGTCTGTCACGATAATACAGGTTTCATTGAGTCCTAATGGTCCCCCGCGTGAACGGTCGTAGACGGATGGTCATACTTGGTGACGTAGAACCCAATATGATCCAATCCCTTCTTGTAAGATAGTCCGTCATTCCCTCGAGTGGTCGGCAATGAAGGATACGTCTCCGGCATTACGGAGGGGCCGAAATCATAGACGAATGGCCGACTTTGCGTCGCACCAAACAGGCGGGAGCTCTCCAGTATGATTGAATAAACCGGAGATACGTCGTTCCCGGGGGCGTGCACGCTCCAGCCGCGGGTAGCAGCGCGCACGTCCCAAAACGCCACTACGGAGTGCCGCGCCGAGCCTGCGGCGATGTGGGCGCCACCGCCACCGCCGCAGGCGACGGCGTATATGGGCTCGAAGGACCAAGGATCAGCAAAGGTGAGCGAGGGGACGTGGGATGCGCGCATGTCGTGGACGCGCACGAGGCCGTCGAACCAGCCCGAGACGATGATCTGGTCGGAGGCACCCCACGGGGACGCGGGCGGTGCTGAGGCTATTCCGTACACTGCGGTAGGCCGCTCATAGTCGCCGTCGCTCTGTATTTCAGACGCGCGAAGCGTCGTGGTGGGAGTCGGGGAGATGGAGGTGGGCGTGATGGCGTGTATGGTGAGTGGGGTGTCGGAGGACGTGCCAAAGGCGGCAAAGGGAGCAGAGGCGGTGGTGGTGGAGAGAAGCGCTGACCAGGCACGGGTGTCCAGATCTATCATATGCGGAACAGAGGGATTGGGGGAGGAGAGGTCTAGAAGAGCGGCTTTTCCATTGCTCGACATGGACAGGAGGCTGTCGCCGGATACAACGAGTGCCTCGATCAGCTCGCCGTTGTGGTAGCGGAAGGAGGTTCGGGCTGAGGCGCCGCCGCCGCCGATGGGAATATCGACTTGACCGGGGTTACAGGGAGGGATCCGGATGCGCTCGAGTTCTCCGTTCTCAAAGCCGACAAAGAGGGTGCGGTCGGAGCCGCCATCCGGGGCGCACGCGAGGCTGGTGATATCGCTCCTGGGCGCGTCCGGGTGGCTGAGCCGGTAGGACGACTCGAAGGAGATGGAGGGAGTCGCGCCCTCGCTCTCGGAAGGCTTGAATGCGTACGAGTAGAGCGTGTGACCGGCGGCGACGAACAAGCGCGATTTGTTTGTTGCGAGGAGGGGCTGGAGCTTGCCTTTCCACGGCCTGGAAAGCGGACGGGCTACAAAGCGCTGCTTCTCCCAGGACCTATCGGACAGGGTGTGGTACTTGACTTGAGCCATGGGACGCCAGAGCGATAGGCTCTTCGCCAGACTCTTGGATGGCCTGGGAAAAGTCCGGAGGATGTTCCTCCCCCCAAATTCATTCACCT
>Ga0137397_10002004_pt1 | contig 14256 bp, 18 predicted proteins | sample czorhiz116metaG_FD_106658 | JGI IMG/M metagenome (GOLD analysis project Ga0137397, IMG submission 106658) | Vadose zone soil microbial communities from Angelo Coast Range Reserve, California, USA - czorhiz1.16 metaG | ecosystem: Environmental > Terrestrial > Soil > Vadose zone | place: USA... | reverse complement strand
TCATGTCCTCACGCGACACCCAACTCACTGGCATATCTATCGCGAACGCTACAGTTGTGGCGCACAACCGGAATTCAACCTGACCGCTAGCCCGTCGAACTGCACGTACGGCCCAAAGCAGCCTCACTACTGGCTTCAGTTGGAAAAAAACAACCAGTACCAGCCCTACCATCAGCCCCCGTATTACAATGCCGCGTATAACTTCCCTGACGGTGCGCAAAACGACATTTTCGAGAATTTAACCACCACGACCTCCTCGCCCGCTCCGGTCAACCAGAGCGTGAACCCCAGCTCCGTCGATGCCACATACTCGTCCCCCTCCACGCCGGTCACCCAATCCATGTCGGCGCCGTCAGCGAACCCCGCGTCCGCGTCTGACGCCATGAGTACTACCCCTCCGGCCCTCGTGGCCATGCCATCGCAGAGCCCTAGCGGCAGCAGTGGCAGTGGCAGCAGTGGCAGCAGTGGCAGCAGCCGCAGCAGCCGCCAACCCCACTGTCCGATCCCTAGCGGCAGCAGTCACCCCAACTCGATCCCTAGTGGCAGCAGTCACCCCCAGTCGATCCCCAGCGGCAGCAGTCCCACCCAGTCGATCCCTAGCAGCACTGGGCAACCCGCGCGCCGCGCCTGGAGCCAACACCGCCGTATGGCTGGCCAACATCACGCCTTGTAAAGCAGCGCCTGTCGTCCTGCGCTTGGCAAATTCCCAGCGCAGGCATATGGAGAGAACCCGTCTCATATATTCCGATTCTCGATGATCCCGATCATTTCTTTCAGAGTGGAGATTGTATCCCTTTACGTCTTTTTGTCCCTTGACTTCGCCTAACGCGGATTTGTAATCCCCCAGTGCCGTGAGCAGGCTGAGCAGCGCGCCTGTATGACCGGTGCACATGCTCAGCGGGGCGCTGTATATACCCCACATTTTGTTCCAACGAAATTGTTGACGCTATTGTCGCTGTTACCTTGTCGATCGAACTAAGGATTCGAGCTTGGTGTGGACTGCAGTATCCGGCGCGTGAGAAGACAATATCGCGTGAATACAGGGACATAAGATACAACAACAAATCGTCGTGTGTTACCAGTGTCACCCTCGAGTTTGGCTGTCAATTGGGACCCGCATTCGACTCTGAACCTAAGCATGCCTCCGACGTCAGTGCAACTTGTACTTCTCAGTCTGAACCTGTGCCCGAGAGGCTCTCGTTGACTCACGTGATTGTCACACTAAGCCTTGCGTTGACTCGCTCATTGTTTACGTAATGATGTTATCGGAGTCAATCATATCTAGTATTAGCTTGGCACACCATGACTGTACTGCTGATGGGCCTAGCCCATTGACGACTGTCATTATTAGATCCTAAGGAGAGGCAGGGAGACCTCGCCCCAATCGTTCGTCGAGTCAACTTGGGGCAAGCACAATGCACAATACGCGTGGGAATGGGTTGATCCGTGCACAGCCATTCCTCAGATATGGTTAGACCGTCTACACAATGCACTAGGGGCGTGTGTCCATCCTCCATCGCTTAAATTCCCCACAACTTCGTACGTTCTACACTAATACACCCTTCGGGCCTTGCACCACTGGCACCGACTCGTAGTCCCCATCTCCGTTCCTATCACCATGCATTTCCTTGACATCCTCAGTGCTGCGCTTTCCATCCTCGGAGTCTACACTCTCGTAATCTACGCACCCTATTTGCTCCCCCGTAATCTCGTCCCCCACGTCTCGGCAGCGTTGTCCGAAGTAAAAGGACTCCTCGATCAAGCCGAGGCGAACGGCGCCATCACAGATGACGCGAGCGAATATAGGGCAAATTTGACGAAGTATGATCTTTTATCCGTGGTTGTTGTCTCGTCCCGTCACTCGCTGACCGTCCGAATTCGCAGGCTTGCGAATCAACTTCAACGGATGCGGGCAGAAAGCCAACGTTCTCCTGGGATATACCAGCAGCTCGTGCTCACTGTTCGGTCCTGTATGGCGTACAAGCTCTACACCCTCTCGTCGCAGGTCGAAGACATGAAGATCAAAGTCGAGGTTCGTTGGTGCACTCTTTTCAACTAATCCTGCGACTGATGACTCGGACGGCGTCGTAGTTGGCACTTGACGAACGACATCTTGCGTCGATTAACACCACACAAGGCACCACTACAGCGCTGCCCACCTCTGGACTGTGTACGTTTTTACCATGTTACGGACTGTAGGGGTGCTCATCAACTTTTGATCGCAGCTAAGGCCGTGAAGAAGGTTGCCGAACCCACTCCCTCTCCTGCTGACGCTGATACTCTCAATGTTCGGGGCTCCTGATTTATCTGGAATGAGCGATAAGGATGAGCACCAGGTGGGTTTCCACATTGGTTGATAGCATCTATGCGCAGAAACCTTTCATATCATTCCATGCCAACTCCTCTGCCGTCAAGGTAGCGCTTCTGTTTACTATAAAGTCACTCCGCTTTGTATGCATGATGGTAGAATTAAGTTCCGAACCAGTGACCAATGATATACGCTCGATACGCCACAACCTATGCAGTTAGTTTGAAAGTGCTACTGAAAGGATGCCGATTGTAATACATGATGTCCAGAGTACACGATGAAAGTGATGCAACAGATAGTTCATGCCTGGCGAATGAGGTAAACGTGATATAAGTGTCACTGGTCTGCGGGTTGGTAAAAGGGGATCACTTGCCAAATAGTTGTATGATTTACGATCTTCACATCGCTCAAGATACTCTCTCTGAAACAAACATAAGGTGTGAGGCCGTTTTTTACGCACGCCAAATCCATGTACGCAGCCTACCTCAATCAAAGCCTCGATCCGCTTCTTGATGTTAATTGGTACGGGCATGAAACGCGAAGCGAGTTGTCGGGTAGCTTCGTTTACTAGCTCATTATGGGTCATGTGCTTCCGCGCCTTCATGATTCGTACAATGCATGCCTTTGTGTGCCTTGTCAACCCCATCTGGTGTAAAGACCAAATTGTATATGTACGCACATCCATCTGATACCGTCGCTCCTCTTCGACGCGATCCTGTGTTTCCTTGCGCTCTTCCCCGCTCTCCACACGCGCCGCGATCGTGCTGATTTTGATTTTCTGTAACGGAGACGAGAAGTCCGCATTAAACGAGAACGAGTCATCCGGGTTGACGTCCCGCCCACTTGGGTGCTTCCTGAGCACCTTGAACTTTGTGCACGCGAGCGATTGTAAGTTCCGCTGCAGCTCGCTATCCGGTATCGCCGTCGCATTCCTAATTTCTTCGTATGTCAGGAATTCTCCCTCTCCAAGATTCTCGAAAAGCAGCAGGATGACAAGCGCAAACGTTGATACGTTAAGGTCGTGTTTGTGTGCTTTAAATGTGACTCGCACGTCCGCATTTCCCAAGGAAGGTTGCCATGTGAGCTTTCTCCCAGAATGTCGTGAAAGGTAGAACTGTTCGAACGATTTGCACGCCTTGACGAGCGGTGGAGGAAACGCACAAGGTACAGGCGCGTAGGACATGGGCCAGAATGTAGATGTCATCACGGTAACGTTGATATCGACCTCGGGGGCCTGCATACTCGACTCGTTAGCCAAAATAGGGATGACAGGGAAGAAAACGCACAGTGGTTTTGCTGAGGTGATCGCGGTATGCCCGCATGGCGTCCGCAGACAGTTTCATGTCATGGAACATGCCCTCGAGTTTGACCGTGAATTGGAAGCCACATTCGACTTTGAGCTTGGCGAGCATGCCTCGTTCCGCATCATCAGATACAGACCGGTTGTGGAGGAGGCGCTTTGCGAGATGAGCCTTATAATATCGCTCGAAGACGTCCTTTTCTGTGATAAACCTAAATAAGCTGATCGTTTTATCTAGGATAACCTCGACTTCGGCATCCGTTTTCTACTCTGCCATGAGATGACGTGGGGACAAACGATTAGTGCGGCGCACCCCTTTTAAACCCTTTTTCAGGTTGTCGTCGATATAGAGAGATATGAATTCGGAAGCTCGCGGATGTAAGTTCATGAACGACTCGAAAGCCTGGAATATGTCAGTCCCACGACAAGGAATGAATCAAATCCTAATAACCTCGTTAATTCCGCTCTCAATCTCACGATTGCTCTTGAACGCCGTCTCCCAGATTCCGTCGAACTTATCTTTCATATGTAATACATCCTCGACCCATCGGAGGGCCAGTGCGAGGCCATGTGCACCCGCGTTCGGAGGCCGCGCCTTCACTTTGCCTTTAGCTTTGGGGAACGGTTCAGGTTCATCTTCAGCGCCGGCGTCACCGGCTTCCCGCCCCTCCATGCTGACTTTGTTGAGCTCCGCACCTCGCCTTTCAATTGAGCTTTTGAGGGAACGACGCAGGCATGGGACTCCTTCATGAACTAGTCCATATAAGCTATATAAGCGGGAAAGGTCGTCAATCTTGTCGTGATCAACCATAGCGTCCAGGCCCGAGTTAGGCATGTCAATGAGCGTTTGCAAGTGTGGTGAGAGGAGCGTGTTCTGGAGAATAGCCTGGAGGGGAGCCAAGGTTTGTAAAGATAGATACTGGTGAACGCGTGAATCTTCTTCTGTGAGTCGTGTTTGGACCTAGCGAGGCGGGCGCATAGTAAACAAGTCGGAAACGGCGTGAGAGACAAAAGGGTCACCCTGCGTAGATAATCCAGAGCATTACAGGTCTCCAGTAGCCTCCCAGCCTCAGTTTTGTAATAGGTTTCACTCTGCAGAAGAATTTCGGGTTCCAGATATCCTCTATACACCGTTTTGTCACCAGAACTATCACTTAGTTGTAACAGCGCATCCACACAATTGGTGATAGCGGATCGATTGATCACGTAGCCGTCGCGTTCGATGTGCAGGAGACTCAGGATAGCCTTGATGACGTGATCCTTTATTGGTGGACGAATGATGTGCTTTACAAAGAGATCGCGGCCCAGATCGACGACCTCGAGAAGATCGGCAGACTTCACATATACGCGGTCCTAAGAAAGTAGAACATCCCCTCAGAATTTCACGTGGAAAAGCACTGGTAGCGAACACACCATATACTTGAGAATATGGCTCAACTTGTCCATACAATCCGCATGGTCACTCCAAACTTTATGCACCGCTTTCAAGAGCCTCTCCCCTTCGTGACTTTGTTGCATCGGGTCTTGCTCCAGACCGGATGGGAAAGCCGGAAAAATAGTTTCCTCAGCAAGTCGATTGAGATTCTCGATGACAAGGTCCCTGACGCCATTGTAGAGCATTTGGCCATGCTTGGTCACCACCAATTGGTAGCCAAGCCGGTAACATTCTTCAAAGGACAGCTTGTGTGCGTTGTGGTGCTGAATCTCACGGATATTCGAGGTAAGTTTTGCCCAGGAATCATCAGCCGCGATATTTGGACCATGCTTGATTGAAGACGGTGAGCACGAGAAGGACGATGAAAGCAGCAGTACTAGTTGCGGACCTTGCGTGATGGATTCTGCGGATAGTAAGGTGTCAGAAGGGCGCGCCCAGCGATGGACGAGGGATAATGCGCACGATTTTTGTCTTGATCTTCTTCGAGGCTAAAATGACGGGCTAAGAGGGGGCGGGATAAAGGGTGGTTGGACGTACTCGAGGCCATACAGGAGGAGAGATTCGGAGTAAGTACTATAGATCATCACATGCCCAATTTCGGCCTTGTCGCGTCGCGTTTAATGTCACCTGATTGGCTTCTCATGCTATATACAAACAGTATTGTACCGTACAGTAACCGTACTGGATAGCTGATGCCACAAATTCAGACATCAAGCCTTCTAAGCGAGTTTTATTTATGCTATGAGCCAGATCGTGAAGCCCTGACGAAATCAGCGAAGTATTTGCGGAACTGCTTCGAATCCAAATCCCGTATCCTCGTCGTGAATTCTAACGCAGTCTCCGTGGGCCAATTTTGGGAGGGTAGAAAGACGGTGACAAAAAATGTGTACGCCTCCTGTCCCCGGACTTTTGCAATCGTTTGCAGGAGGCCGGCAATCTCCTGTAGGACCTGAAGTGGGGGATTAGTTCATGACGCAGAACTAGAAAGAAAGGATAAACATACCACAATGACTTGCCCGTCTTTGATATTTAGATCTGGTAGCGAGAGCACCGCGAAAGCAGTTGGCACGATACCCTCGTAGACGAAACGCTCAAATCCGGGTACGCTCGGTGTGACCTCCCCATTGGTAGCATCGGACAGAGGTTGTCCCCAGACGTTTATACTCTTGCTTAGAAATCCAAATGCTACCCGTTGGCTCTGCGTATCCGAGGTATCACCGGCAAGCTGGAGCATGCTCTGCAATAAGCGCTCAAAGTTGTCTTTGTTGCCTGTACGTCGTCTGGGATTACCAAAACCGTGTAATGGGAGTAGGAAAAACTCTTACGATCAGACAAAAAGATGCCGGCCAATTTTGAAGACACAATGTTATTAAGAAGTGTAAGATAAGCTCTCTTGCTTTCACTATGCGTGAGTATATCGTCCGTTCCCGTAACAGGTTGGAACATGAGATCCGTAACGTGGGCGTTCAGAGGGCCAATAAGCTCGTCCAATACATTGAATAGATCTTGCTGTCATTACGCGAGAACGTGAGAGGCGAAAAATCCAAGAGAATGTACCAGAATAAACAAACCTGGAGCTTGTGAACAAGAAGGTTGACAAAGTGGATAAAGTCCACCAGCTCGCTACCCTCGAAATGCGCGAGCAGATTGACCATGAGCGTCGGGATAAGGTCAGTGACTTCGGGACCTGTAGTGGCAAAGATACGCGCAAACGCAAACCGAGTCTACAAGCCATTGACACTCAGCTGCTAGACGCAAGTGACGAAATGTGGACATACAGCATCGCGCACGACCTTGAACTCCTTCATTGCTCCAAGAGACATCAAGATCGCCTGAGCTATATTTCTGAAGACGTGAAGTGGGGGGAGTATGAAGTCATCTGGCACCGGGGTTGGGTATTCGGGGAAACCTTTGGCTATATTCCCTAGAGCCATGATGACATGATGGATTTTGACGATGGGCAGCACGTCTTGCTTCTCCTCGAATGCTCTGAGATTCGCCGACAGCTCTTCCAGTAAGGGTGTGACGACGGAGAGCAGCAGCACGGAGGATTGCTCCGGCGTCCTGAAAAAGAGGTGGACCAGCGTGCCGACTGTCTCGAATAGGTAAAGCTGAGGATCTGGCGTGGAAGTAGCTTCAGTGAGAGGGTCATTGGGTTCATTCGGATCAACTTCTGGGAGTTCGACGCGAATAGTCAGTATGTCTCGAATGCCCTCAAGGACCGTCCCTGCAAGTTCGAGTGATATTTCCCTCTGGTTGTCCTTGATAAATCGATGAAATAGATAAAAGACCCGGGCGCGAACCGATGATTTCGGGTTGTGTAGGCCCCTAGTGAGACCAGATGCAACGCGATAAGATAGAAAGCTACTCAAATCCTTACCTCGCATCTATCATCACCTCCAACGCAGGAACAATGTACTGCTTGCGTACTTTGAAGAAATCGCCATAGCGGGCCACGGTTTCGAAGAACTGCATCACCACCGCCTGGTTTGGATAGGCAGAGATCCCAGTTTCGAACAGAGCCATAAGTAATTCACCATGAGACGTCAGCGGAAAGTCGGCGTAGTCGATCTCTTTACGTCTTTCTTTAGGAACTTGGGGTGCTTGGCTGAAAGCGGATCGACCTTTCGTTGAACCTTTGAACATGTCAGCCCATGTATCGCGGTTACAGAGGGTAGAGCTAGCACACTCTTATTGATTTCGCCGAATATGAAAATAAGATAAATTGCCAATTCTGCATCGTTCCATTTTATAGTAGTCCCTGAAGCGTGAAGTTGGAGTGTCTGAAGGGCGTGGGTTCGGATGGCCTCGACGACCAGGTCTTGGTCAATGGATAATACGGAATCCATGAGCGAACGAAGCTCCTTCAGGCAACAATTCAATGGGGAACGCAACACATATAAACATGTTAGAGGTTGTCGTACCTTGCGAAGGCCTTCGAATGCTGCTCTGTCATCTTCATCGATATCGTCAAGATCCGCGCCTTCCTCCCATTTCATTTTTTTAAGGATAACGGCTTGTAATGAAGCGAGAAATGCTCGTTTTTGCTCATCGAGAGGCTCTGTCGAAAGTTTTCGGCTCCGTTTGTACTACTTGCATGTCAGTGGGTAGTAAATGAGAATAGGGGCTGGAAAATACACTGGCAAGAACCGACTGCAACATCGGGAACACAGTCGAGCATGTATCGTCATATTCGTCCTCCATAAATCTAAGCATGGCGGGGAGGGCTTGTTGTAACAAACTGAAGCCTTCCGCCCGTACCTCATCTAAGGGCGCATCCTTCGGAGAGGGTGAGACTGTCGGGCACCTGGAAAATGGAATAACTCACATCGGCAAGCTTGACGAGCTCTAGACCAAGGACGTTGAGTAGTCGCCCCAGGCCCTCCCTATAAGACTCCTCGCCCTCATCCGTATCATCTCCCCTGGTGATCTGCTCTGCGCGAGTCCGTTCTTCAAGCGAGCCAATGACTTGACCGAGGGAGAGAACCTTAATTAGTTGAAGTTTATCGGCAGGTTCCTTGAGACCCTTGGAAACGATGCGTCGTAGAGCTCCAGCGGCAGCCATGCGAACGGACAATGATGGATCCGACAATAAGGTAAAGAGGAGTGGGACCGTTGTTGGGGTCACCGTGAGATTAATGTCCACCCAGCCTGTTCCCGGAGAGGTCAGAAGTTTCGACATACGGAGAAAGTTCAAATTTCGAGACGGACCCGCATATGAGCCAAAAGTTCTTATGCCCCAATCTACGACCTCCAGAACTTCGGACGTTTCTCGACTTTCCGCTGCTTCTGCTTTCCTTAGTACTTGTAGCCTCTCTGCATAATCTACGACGATCGTGAGAACTGCCTCGTTGATCCGCGCTGCGTCCCTTTCTCGTACTGCATCTCTTACACGAGCATCGCGCACATGTCGCTCACTGCTGAATTGACGCGCGCCTTTGATGATTTGATCCGCGACCTCTTCCGAAATCTCTATGACAAAATGAAAGAAGAGAAGTGAGACATGAGGGTTGAACGAGGTTTGGGAGGACGATTCAACGGGGCGCATGAGCGCGAAAAGGTCGGCGAAGAATGTGGGCCATCGGTCAAGATATGTTGCGAGGAATAGAAGAGTCAATGTATGCGAGAATTTGTTGCGTAAAACTGGGGTCAAAGGGTCAAGTGAGAAAGATAAGGTTATGTATTGGACGTACATGGAGAACGGGATTCAGCAGACCCATAAGTGTATTCTGACTGTATATATGCTAACAACATCTGTCGTAGAGTATCGAATGACTTTTCGTCCAAAGGTTCAGACCTGGTGATGAGTGCTAAATCAGAGGGATACAATAACAAGCAAATGAATGAAAGGAACCCGGGACCCTGACGACCTATTCGAGGATTGAGTAGGCCCATTTGAGTGCCACCATAAAAGGGTAGGGCTCCCGAGAAATGTCGCTCGTAAACGAAAATGATGTGGACTCACCTAGTTTCGAGAAAGTCATCCAAAACGCGCAATGCAAAGAATCTAGCCTCAGTCGGATGCCTTCGCTCACCAACTGGGGTGGCATCCACAAACAGGTTGAGCGCGAGGCCCCACGTTTCACCCGAGTTTTTCTGGATATTGGATAAGTACTCTAGAGCTTGTTGGTGCAGACTTCCTTGGGTCGGATCAGATGCAATGAGGATGGCCCGCACAACCTGATCAACTTGCTGATCCATAGAAGGTAAGAGTGAGTAACTCGGGCTTCCCTGCTATGAACAGTTGTTTTTATTGATTGTCGGCTAAGACGTAATAGTTTGAGTACAAGATGACGATGTGGTGAAAGGAGTCAACGACCAGATGTAAATTCAACGCAAAACTCGACTCGACTCGCGTCGGATGAAATCAGATCAGATCGGCCCGGGTTGCAACACCAACACACACAATTAATGTCTTTATGTCTTTCTTTCTCAACTGCTGAGTGTATCGGTAACAGCCTCTAGCTCAGTCACACCCAACAACGCATAACGCAACTCTATAGGTGGCCAGCCAGGTATTAGGTCTGAGTCACCCGCAACACTTGACAACACTTGACAACACCCACATACTTGTCAGAGGCTTTTGCCGGCCCGAGAGGCAGAAATGGGGGAAACGAGAACATAACACGTGGTACCGGAGAGCGTATTCCGATGTTGCACGGAAATTCGATGGGCCACGCAATCAGTTGTATCATCACCGCAAGCGTAGACTTGTCACGAGTGTAATTTGATCATCTAACCATACATTCCAGCCAGGAGACTCCTGGAATCATCAGTACATCTACAGTATTACGAGAGCGCGACACTGTGATACATAGCCATCATATTTTCGCTGTCGAGAAACATTGAAGATATAGCCAACGGGGTAACCTCGCTGGCGTGCACCTACACCAAATGATTATGTAGTCGCATAAATTTCCCACTTATCAAGAACGAATGTGAATCGGAATTCCAATACTTGGACCGTCCATCTGCCAAAGCAGGTACACACTTGACTGGGTGCGCATCACGACCTTCCAGTGTCCATCGAGTGGATCAAGAGTCGCGGATGCTCTGAATGCAGAAAGGCGCCAACAGTGTGAGGTTCTTTGATGGGAGAGATAAACGTGGAATGCACGACGAGCCGACGTGGACCCAGGGCAGGTAAACACGACCCGGATGAGTCACTGAAACGCGCAGCACAAGAGGCGCCGCGGCCAAAACCCAAATATCTTGCATTTAGCATTTTGAAAGTCAACAATGTGGGTGCAATTCGAGACGTACGAACAGAGACAAGTAATAAATAATTTGGCAGACGGGTGATGAAGGAGATAAGGGGGCGGCCAAGTAGTAGTAGTGTTACAAAAGGAGTCAATAGTGGCCAACCAACCAACAACAACCGCCATCGATTCCGAGTCTTATAAGGGCATGCGAAGGCATCCCCCTTTCAGTTCAACTACATTGATGGTCAAACCACCACCACCTCTGACTCCTACCGATGTCCATGACAGCAGTCTCTCCGAGTTAGACAGTATATCTGACTCGGATTGGCTCGACATTTCTGCGTCTGAGGACGCCGGCTCGATAGGTATCCCAGAGAGCGATCGCGATGAGGTTGAGGACCGTCCTCTATCCCACTTTTCCTACAGCAGCCGTTCGAGTTCCAGAGATGGCGACGTTGACATCTGGGAGGGATTGGTAGAAAGTACTGATGACGAAGCTCCAGGAGAACAACCCCAATACACCCTCGGTCCTTCCCCGCTGGGTCGATCGTCTTTCAACGTCACTGATGGCATCACCGCCGAAGAGCGACGCGTGGAGGACGCGCTCAACCAGAGCATGGTCAGCACACTCAGTACATCCCGCGCCAGCTCTTTGAGCGCAACTGGCACTCCCAACCATCCATCAACTCGTACGCGCGATTTGAGGTTGTCATTCCCTGACCCTCTATCAGGTTCTAAAGATGATTTACTTCGTTCCTGCGAGGACTTGTGCTCGTCGCCAACTACGGTAGACGCTCCCCATCTCTCCGACCTCTCAGACGATGAAGAGCCGTCCGACCCTCCCCTTTCATCCCCTTCATCCCTCTCCAAGCTACCCACCGTCGAATTCGAGATATATTTGTATGGCACGCCCCCCGAACGCAAATGGTCGATCATCGAAAGCCTGTTAGAGAAATGGGGTGCTACTATGAATTGCCTGGTCTCGGAACGTCAACCTCAATGCAACAGCACATTCACCTATTGGCTTCAGCCGAAGGGCAACCTTCATCGTATCTCTCTGGGTTGCGCAGTATCCGTCATCGACAACACGGAAGCTCAATTAGTGGTAGGTGCAATTTTACCTTGCTCGCTGACCGTTGATATTCAGCTACACCAGTCGAACTCGGAACCAGTTCTGGATAAACAATCGCTTGCCATCGTCTTTCTGCCCACGTATCTTCCTTCGTTACCTCCTCACACACTATTCCTTCCGGTAATCGCATCTGCGTCTCATGAGGGTACTATGGGTGGACTCGACGAACGCGAGCGTCAGGTATACGAGCAGCAATGGGCCATCCTCAAAGTCCCCAAGAAGCAACACCTTTTCTCAAAGGCAGCGACCGCTCTTGCAGGCTACGAAGTTGAGCGTATGGAGGCTTCCGAGATTGCTCAAGCCTTTGAACCCCTCCAACCCCTTCGTCGGAAGATATTCCGGGGTACCAAGAACCAAGTCACGACTACACCTGCCCTGACCATGTACGTCTTAGGCCCCAATATTAGCAATCTGGCATATCTGACACTATGCAGTGTGGCAATACTTTCGATCGTACTCGGCTATGTCGTCAGCCGTTTCATACCCCTTCCCGTCGTTACAACGACGTTCCCGGAGAAAGTCCATTCCACATCCACAATCAAACCCGCCGTGAATATGTCTATGTCGGTGCATATGGTTACTTCCGTCGTGGCGCCGATGTCCTCGGCCGTTTCGCTATCTTCCATGAGAGACATCTCAGTTGCGATTGTCAGCGCCCCCCCTTCCAGCCTATCCGTAATCCCCACGAGCCGGCGTGGCGCGTTGGTTGGCGCCGAGGATGTTCGTGTGCGCGGTGATGAGCCGGTCAACGTCATGGTTGCTTCTGGCTCAAAAAGTCTTATCGTGTCCCAGCAATTCCCGTCGTCAATATCCGAGGTACCCATCCGGTCCAAGGCGCTCGCGGTTTTCCAACAGGTCATGGAGAAAACCACGTCCATGCTGCCTACCGAGACCGCATCCTCCGTTACTATACGATCAAGAACTGAAGCCATGTACTCCCTCAGCACCCGTCTTGCCAGCTCTCTCTCTGAAATGTTCAACGTGAAAGTACTTGCTGGTGTCCTACGCGCCGACATGAAGGAACTGCTCGACGCGTTGGACGAGCTCCTGCAGGTCCTTAACGTACAGGTCGCTTCTGCCGTACAAGTAACGGAAGGACTGCGCGACCAATTACGACGTCGTAATCGACACGCTCAACAGAAGGCCCGCGCTCTCCGTGAGAAGGGCGGACGCATGGTGTCCTCGCTCGGAGAACGTGCCCGTGGCCACGTTGCGCGGGCGCGGTCTCAAGCCCGTGCGTTGAAGGATGCAATCAGCGCGGAGGTTTCCACCGTTTGCAAGAAGCATCAAGGGCGCGGACTCGTTCGGAAGATGCGGGAGCGACAGCGGGGCCAGAGCCGTAAGCTGCGTCGTGAAATGCGGCGCATGGCCAAGGGTTGCATGGGCTGGTAGAGTCGTTCCCTGGCGGTTCCGTTAGCATTCGAGGTACGTGAGTTTTACCTGGCGTTGGTCGTCTATTCTTGTATCACCTGCAATGACGTACGCCCTCCATCTTCGTCCGTCTTGCCATTTACGTGTGGTCAAATTTGTTACATGTGGTTATGTTTTTAAATCAATGTTACAAAATACAGTATGTTGTATAATAAGATCGAGAAGATGAGGGACCAAAGGTGATACTTTCGGCCCGAAGTTCCGAGTCGGCAGATTTGGTTCCAGGTTCAACCCCAGCCAAAAACGAGGTGATTCGGGCCAATTCCGGTCGAAAGGGAGTAAAGGAAATAAATACATGTCTAATAGATATGCAATTATTCAATCCGAATGAAAAATTATCAAATGAAAAATAATCGTAAAGAACTGACCGACTCGGATCGGCTCAGGGGCAATGGAAATACGACTTTGTCGTGTGTTATCATTGCCCCACACATGTATGTGATCTGGCTGTGCCGGATCTCTGTCCCCCCAATATTTGTAAGTCGTCTGTTTCCTCATTGCCCCCATTTCTGCCTAATGATCTTTCCACCTCTGCCAGCCACTTCATAGATTACATATGTTCCCCTCCAGGTCCATCCAACCCAATGCACCACTGGGTGATCACTTGTGTATCAATGCTCATCTTGTGGGCCAAGAAGTGGAAGGATCACAGTATTTTTCAGACTTAGTAGTGGGTGCATGTATTGAGTCAACATGCCCAAATATGATCACATCATCAGGAAAACATCATTTGTTTTCACACCTTTTCACATCTTATTGCAGATATAAGACCAGTTAAGACAGAACCTACTTATCACATGTCTTATCACATAAAACATAGAAAAATTTTGAAACTTTTCTGCATGAAATGAGCAAAAATAGGACAGAAAATGCTATCATAAAATACTTGATCTTATCACATCTTAGCAAAAAGTTGATAAGGTGTGAAAAGGTGCAAAAACTCAAATG
>Ga0137397_10002003_pt1 | contig 14257 bp, 11 predicted proteins | sample czorhiz116metaG_FD_106658 | JGI IMG/M metagenome (GOLD analysis project Ga0137397, IMG submission 106658) | Vadose zone soil microbial communities from Angelo Coast Range Reserve, California, USA - czorhiz1.16 metaG | ecosystem: Environmental > Terrestrial > Soil > Vadose zone | place: USA... | reverse complement strand
GGTTCGCACGCGAAGGAGCTGAAATTTCCCGCCGACCTCTACCTCGAGGGCTCGGACCAGCACCGCGGCTGGTTCCACAGCTCGCTCCTCGTCTCCTGCATGCTGAACGGGCGCGCGCCCTACGACGCGCTGCTCACGCACGGCTTCGTCGTCGACGGGCAGGGGCGCAAGATGTCGAAGTCGCTCGGCAACGTCATCGCACCGCAGAAGATCTCCGAGACCCTGGGCGCGGAGGTCCTGCGCCTGTGGGTGGCGGCGACCGACTACTCCGGCGAGCTGTTCATCTCCGACGAGATCCTGAAGCACGTGGTCGAGAGTTACCGGCGTATCCGCAACACGCTGCGCTTCCTGCTCGCCAACACTTCGGACTTCGATCCGAAGCGAAACGGGATGCCGGTCGCGGAGTGGCTGGAGATCGACCGCTACGCGCTCGTGCTCGCCGCCGACCTTCAGGATCGGGTCCGCGGCGACTACGAGAGATACGAGTTCCACCCGGCCGTGGCCCGGTTGCAGACGTTCTGCTCGGAGGACCTCGGTGCGTTCTACCTCGATATCCTCAAGGATCGCCTGTATACATGCGCCAAGGAATCGTCCTACCGCCGTTCCGCGCAGAACGCGCTTTGGCACATCACACAGGGCTTGCTGCGGCTGTTGGCGCCTATTCTGTCGTTTACGGCGGAAGAGGCCTGGCGAGTCGTGAATCCGAACGATGCGACGGTCTTTTCGCAGACCTATTACGACTATCCCGGCGCGCACCTGGATGAGTCCGTGCTCAATGCCTGGCGGGACGTGCGCAATTTGCGCGAAACGGTCAGCAAGCGGCTGGAAGAGAGGCGCGAAGCGAAGCAGATCGGATCTTCCCTCGCCGCCGAGATCGACATCGAAGCTTCCGGGCCCCTCTACGATTCACTGGCCCGCCTCGACGACGAGCTGCGGTTCGTGTTCATCACCTCGCGCGCCACGCTGCATCGCTCCGAAGGTGCCCCCGTCAGCGTGACGGTCACGCCGAGCAAGCATCCCAAATGCACGCGCTGCTGGCATTGGCGCGCCGATGTCGGCGTCGACAAGACGCACCCGGAGATCTGCGGGCGCTGCGTGTCGAATCTCTTCGGTCCCGGCGAACCACGGCGGTTTGCATGAATACGGACAGGCTGAAGCGCGTCGCCCCCTGGCTCGCCATCGCGGCGTTGATCGCGCTCGCCGACCAGGCGAGCAAGGGTGCGATCAGCGCGAGCTTCCAATACCGCGAGGTCCGCGAGATCACCGGCTTTTTCAACCTGGTGCTCGCGCACAACAGCGGCGCGGCGTTCAGCTTTCTGTCGGACGCCGGCGGCTGGCAAAGGGCGCTTTTCATCGCCATCGCGGCCGTGGCGACCACGGTCATCGTGGTGATGCTCGCCAGGCATTCGGGCGAGCGTCTCTTTTCCGCGGGCCTCGCGCTGATCCTGGGAGGGGCGCTCGGGAACCTCTGGGACCGCATCGCCCTCGGCTATGTCGTCGATTTTCTCGATTTCCACGCTTTCGGCTGGCATTTCTGGGCGTTCAATCTCGCCGATTCCGCGATCACCGTCGGAGCCGGCCTGCTGATTCTCGACGCCCTTCGCTCGGCCGGCGCGCAGAAAGCCTAAAATGGACGCCATGGAAGTCTTCCTGGCCAACCCCCGCGGCTTTTGCGCAGGCGTCGAACGCGCGATCAGCATCGTCGAGCAGGCGCTCGCGGTGCACGGAGCGCCGATCTACGTCCGGCACGAGGTCGTGCACAACAAGTACGTCGTCGAAGACCTCAGGGCCAAGGGCGCCGTGTTCGTCGAGGAGCTCGCCGAGGTTCCCTCGGGCAGCACCGTGATCTTCAGCGCCCACGGCGTCTCGAAGGCGGTGCGCGCCGAGGCGCAGGCACGCGACCTGCGCGTGTTCGATGCGACCTGTCCGCTGGTCACCAAGGTCCACGTCGAGGTGGCGAAGATGCGCGCCGCGGGCCGCGAGATCGTGATGATCGGACACCGCGGCCACCCCGAGGTCGAGGGCACCATGGGGCAGGCCGGGGAAGGCATGCACCTGGTCGAGACCGTGGCGGACGTGCCGCGCCTCGCGGTGCGCGATCCGGAGAAGCTCTCCTACGTGACGCAGACCACGCTGTCGGTGGACGACGCCGCGGCGATCGTCGCCGCGCTGAAGGCGCGCTTTCCGGCGATCAGCGGGCCGAAGAAGGACGACATCTGCTACGCGACCCAGAACCGGCAGGACGCGGTCAAGATCATGTCGCCGCAATGCGATGTGGTGATCGTGGTGGGTTCGCCCAACAGCTCGAACTCCAATCGCCTGCGCGAGGTCGCTCAAGGGCGCGGCATCCCCGCCTACATGGTGGACAGCGCCGAGGAGCTGAAACCCGAATGGGTGGCGGGCAAGCGGCGGGTGGGCATCACCGCCGGCGCCTCTGCTCCAGAGGTTCTGGTGACCGACCTCATCGCCCGCCTCAAGGCGCTGGGCGCCGCCAGCGTGCGCCAGCTCGATGGAGTTCGCGAAGGCGTCGTCTTCACCCTGCCGCGCGAGCTCGCCTCGCGCGCCGCGCCGAAGCGCTGAGCAAGCGCCCCGGCGCGGAACGTCCTATCAGCGTTCGCGGTAGGAGAAGCGCGATATCGCCTTGGGGTCCTTGTTGATATTGACGTCGCCTTTCCCGAGGCCGCCGGAGGAGTCCGTGTTGATGGTGCGGATCGACCCGTCGGTCGTCTGGATGGGCGTGCTGCCCACCAGGAACGCGCCCTGCCTGACGCCGGCGATGCCGTTCTGCGTACCCGGGACGTAGCTCCCCGTCGTGAAATCCAGGTTATAGACGACGGAGTCTCCGCCGGGTATGCAACCCCCGATGATCGGAATGTTGCTCGTGAAGATCAGCGTCCCGAGCTCGAGGCGAGGATCAAGGATGATGCGCTCGCCGGGGCTGTCGTTTCCGGGGTTGAGGTCGATGAAGAAGCCGAACTGCGTGCTCCAGTCGACAGTATTGGTGCTGATCGTCCTCTTCGTTCCGGTAGCGAGTACTTGTGCCACGAGCTTGGCGTCGTTGCGGATGTCGTCTCCCCAGTCGGCGTCCTTGTCCTTGAACCCGTAGATGGACTGCTGCGAAGTGTCCGACGGATCGGTGGAAGCGAGATAGCGCCCGGTCCCGAAATAGACGATGCGGAAGCCCTTGTAGTTGGTCGCCACGGGCCGTGTGGTGATCGGCTGAGCGAATTTGTTCTTGTCTCTCAGCGTGGCCATGTGGATCAGAGTGGGAGCAACCGTAGCCGTCGCCGCCGTCACGTCCATCCGCCAGACGTTGCCTTGCAGGTCGCCGCCGTACACGTAGCTGATGGTGGCGTCGACCAGGCCCTGCTTATAGAACCCGGCGTGCTTCATCAGGCCCAGGGGCGTGATCTTGTCTCCCCTCCCGGTGCTGACCTTGTGCAGCACCTTCCCGGTGATCGCGTCGAGCACGTAGAAGAATCCCACGCCCGTTCCGGAGCCGGCGTTGTTGTTCAGACCCGAGGTCAGGATCACCACCCATGTGCCGTCGAAGAGCTTGCCGATCACCGGGTTGCCGTAGCTGAAGCCCAGGTCGGCGTCGCTGTGGTTGATCGAGCCGGTGTTCGGGCACAGCGTCGCATCGGAGCAGAACTCCCACAGGCCCTGCGGGTTCTTCGGATCGGTGATGTCGAGCGCGTAAAACCCCTGGGCGCCGGCGTTGGCGCCGCCGACGAGGATGGTCTTCCAGACCTTGGCGGTGGCATCGAATACGTCGCCGGTTTCCGGGCTGCCGTCGAGCATGAAGCGGTGCGCGTTCGCGTAGTTCGTGTCGGCGACCTGGTAGATTCCCGGCATCACGAACTTCGGCATGTAGGCGAAGTTTTCCAGTCCCGCGGTGCCTACCGGGTTCCCGTTGACGTCCGTGGTGTTGTCGAAGGCGTGCAGGAATCCGTCGTTCGCCGCGACATACAGGGCTCCGGGGCGGGTCTTTTGGGTCTCCTTGAAGCCGGTGGTGCCGAGATAGCCGGAGTCGGTGTAGTTGAATTCCGGAACCCGCACGTAGGCCGGGGTCGCGTCGACGATGTCGCCGAGGACGGTTTGCAGCGTGGCCAGAGTCACCGAATCGGTTTCCACTCGGTCCCGGAACAGCCCCGTCGGGTTGGTGGGGGTCAGCTCGTTCCCGGTCTGGCCGCGCAGGAAATTGACGAGCGCGGTGCCGTCGCTGTTCAGGCTGCTCTGCTGCGTCGTGGACAGCAGCGGACACTGCGACAGCGTCGGGCATATGGCGTTGCCGTTGGGTTTGATGAAGAACGCTTTCTCGGCGCTCGTCATGAGCGAATAGTCGAACTTCTTGAGCTTGTTCGGCGCCGTGGAGTCGAACATCCAGACGGATCGGGCGTCCTTGTCCTTGTCGACCTGGGTCAGCAGCTTCTCGTCGGCCTTCCAGAGGATCGTCGGCAGGATGTCGCCGCTGACCGGATCGATCCTCTGCGCCCTCACGATTCCCGACCAAGTATTCGTCTGGTACGTGGTACTGAAGGCAAAGTTGTCCTTGGGCGTGATGTTCGGGCTCGAAGTGGCCGCCGCCGACGCCGAACCGGTGGTCGCCGCGATGCTGAACAGGGCGGTCTGAAGCGAGCTCGTGAGCGTGCGGGGGTTCAGCGCCTGGAAGTATTGGCCCCGCCCGTTCACCGCGGCGTGCCACAGGTCGTCGAGCGCGCTGCTCTGGTTCTGCTGCGGCACGGGCCAGTCGCACGTGCCCGTGGCCCAGAAGCAGGCGTTCGCCGCGCCGCTCTTGATATTGGCGAAATCGCCGGTCTTCGCCGTTTCATAGTCGAGTTGGTAGCTCATCAGCCCGTCGGCGAGGCCCAGGGTGAAGGTCACCATGTGCTGGTGCTCGGCGAAGTCCTTGTTCCCCGCCTTGCTCGGGACGTTGTTCACCGAGACGTCTTTCGGCGGGACCGCGGTGAGGGGACCGTTCGGGCTGATCGCGGGTCCGGTGGCGTTGCCGAGGATGTCCTTGCTGCCGCGCAGATCGGTCATGTAGTAGTACAAGGCGACGTCGGCGAGCGTCCCCGCGCCGCCTTGCTTGACCCCGGCCTGTTGTGCGGGGATCAGGTTTCCGTCGTAGGTCCCGGTCGCCCGGCTCGAGACCGGATCCGTGTACGCAGGCGTTATCCCCGCGGGCGTGTACAGCAGGTTGGGGTTGTTGTCGAGGTTGCCGACGAAGTTGACGCCGCCGAGATCCAGCCCGCCGGCCGGGTCGTTGGGGCTGTTCCAGAAGCCGTCGGTGGTCAGCAGGGAATAGTTCTTCTGGCAGGATATCTGCACCGGGTCGTCGCCCGCCAGGATTCCGGCCGTAATGCCGGTTCCGAGCTTGCCGGCGAAAATCCACCCGGCGCGGGCCAGCGCCTCGCGCAGCGGCGTGGCGCCCCCGGGACTTTGGTTGTAGAACGTGCTGTAAAAACTGCCCGCCTGGGTCGTGTTGAAAGTGTTGATCTTCAGGTACTGGCCGCTCTTGGCGATATTGGCGCCGTTGTCGTTGGCGTGAATCGTGATGAAGCCCACGCGCAGGCTGTCGGGCTTGGGCGGCGTGCCGCTCGGGTTGGAGATGAATCCGCGGAACGCGATTCCCACCGAGGTCTTCATCATCTGCATGCGCGTGCTGTAGTAGGCGAACCACTTCGCGTAGTTTTGAATCTCCTCTTGGTAGGTGCATTTCGGCGGCGCCGCGCAATCGACGCGGCCCGTCCGCCCGGTGAAGGGTTCGTTCGCCGACTTGATGGTGTCGCGGATGAACCAGCCGTAGCGCGGGTACTGGTAGGGCTGCAGGCCGGGGCTTTCCACGTACTTGGCTTGGCAGCGGTTGATCCGCGGCGAGCCCGGGATGAAAGTGATCGCGCCGTGAGCGATCGCCTCCTCCTGGGTCCTGCAAAAGCGCACGTACGCCGGGTTCGGATGGTCGCTGGGCGCGGCGGCGGGCGGCGGGGTGATCTCGATGCAATCGGTCAGGGCGGCGTCCGTGCAGAACTCCACGGGGGTGATCCGGTAGGCGACCGCCGGCTGGCTGCTGACGGTGCTGGCGACGTTGTAGAGGCCGGTGCGTAGCCAGAATCCCGCGACGGCGGGGGTGATCGCACCCGAGGTGGCGGTGGTGTAGGTAAAGTTGTCCGCGTCCACTCGGGTCACGGTCACGCTGGTGGCGTTCATGGCGTTGCCGGCGGCGACGAAGGTCGTGACGATGTCCTTCGAGACCAGGCCGTGGGCGGTGCTGTTCACGGTGACGAGGGTGGCCAAACGCGAGAAATTCCCCGCGACGTACTTGCGGTAGACGATCGGGCGCGACCAGGTGCCGTTGATCGCAGCGACGGTCCCCGAGATCGGGACGGTATAGGTGAACCTGGTGGTGCTACTCACGGTGATCACCGCGCTGCCGGTGTTGAGCTGGGTGTTGACCGTGTTGACGGCGACCGTCGCTCCGCTCGCCATGCCGTGCGCCGCGGAGGTGTTGACCGTAACGGTGGTGCCGCTGCGCGAGAACGTTCCCGTGCCTCCGTTCGGAAGGGCCGTTGCCGCCGTGCTGGTGAAGCTGAAGGAGTTGGCGGTCGGAGCGGGTGTGGTCGCGACAGCGACGAAGCTGAGGTCCACGCTGCTGGTTCCCGTGCCGGTGACGAAGATCTTGTCCGAGGTCGTCAAGCCGTGCGGCTCGAGGGTGGTCACGGTGACCGGGGCGGTCGCGCCACCGCTGCTGGCGCGGGAAAAGGTTCCTCGCGACATCATCTCGGGCAGGCCGAAGACCGTGGTCTGTACCCCGCCCGTCACGGTGGATACGGTGCCGAAGCTCGCGTTCGCCGCGTTCGCGCGGTAGGGGAACTGGCCGAGCGACATGGTGTGGCCGGAGTCGTCGGGGCCGGAGACGGCCGCCAAATTGGAGGTGATCACCGCGGGCGCACTGGGCACCGTGGTGAGGAACGCCACGTCGGTCTGGCCGTTGCGCTTGCAGACGTTGTTCGTGTTGCAGTAGCGCCGGTCCTGTAACCCGGCATCGAGGTCGGTCGTGGCGGTCGATTGAATGCCGTAGGCGTCTTGCGGAGCGGCGTTTTTATTCAGCGTTCCGGGGGCTCCCGCCGGGTTGGTTCCCGTCGGGTTGACGTGCGGCAGGCCGGTCGAGTCGATCCCGGCAAGATAGCTGAAGGTGGGGTCGTAGCCGACGCCGTTCATCGCATGCTCGCCGCCGGCGGCGTAGGGCGGGTCGGCCGGCGTGCACAGGGTGGAGCCGGTGCTCGTGGTCATGCACGGATTGTTGGGCGCGCTGCCCGGGCCGAGGGCGGCGCTGGCGGTCGCCGTATCGACGTAATCCGGAACGAACGCCCAGTCCATGCTCCCCGAGTTGTCCAGCGTGAACAGCAGGTTGGGCAGTATGTTGTTGCCGCCGGCCGAAGCGAGCGGCACCTGCGAAATGGCGACCTGCGCGAGCGCCGGCTGCACCGCCAGATGGGCGGCGAGCCCGCAGGCCACGAGGCGCAGAGCGAAATGTTTTGTTTTCATGGTTTGCTCCCTATATGGCGTGCGCTGCTAGAGCGCCTTCACCATGGTTTGAACGATGGAAAGCGAGTTGCGCGGCCCGACGGCCCTGGCGGTGATCCGGTAGTGGATGGCGGGCGCCGTGGTATGGGCATCCGTCGGCCGGGTCTGGTCCGAGCCCTCGAGGGACAGGGTCGCGGCCGAGAGCGTCGAGGCGCATGTGGTCGAGCTGGGGGCGACATTGGCAGCGGCACACATACGGTGGATGAGGTACGTGACCACGTTGCCGGCGGCGTCGGCTGCGCCGGCGTTGACTTTCGCCGCTTCCTTCCAGTTGGCCGGATCGCTCCAATCCGGCTCGGCGGCGGCGACGTTCGAGAAATATCCGTTGGAGATCGCCGCGGTCGAGTGGTCGTCCTTGTTCAGGATGTCACCCGTCTTGTTGGCGAAGACCCAGTTGACGCCGGCCTGGATCCCCTGGTCCGCCGCATTCGACGTGGCCTGCCGCAACCCGATATTGCCGGCGAGGATGGTGGCCGTATCGACCGAGCGCATCGTCGCGATTCCGGCGAGGGTCATGGCGACCAGCACGATGAGCGCGATGATCAGGACCGTGCCGCCTTGCCGGCGGCGCCGGTGGGGGGCGTGCGAGCGCACGCGCAGCGCAAAAGAGGCGTTCATGTCAGCTCGACTTCCATATCCAGTTTCGCAGGGGAATCGTCGTCTCGAAAACGCGATAGCGGTAGCATTTCCAGTCGTCCGGAGCGGCCACGCTCGCGCTCACGTCGAGCCGGGTCTTGTAGTTGAGCCCGCCACCCGCCCAGGGCGTTCCGGTCCATTGGGGCTCGGTCGTGGTCGCGTCGCAGGCGTCGCTGTTGTTGCCAGTGGACGGCTTGTCGGGCTGGGCGCTGCGCGAGACCACGGCGATCCGCACGGCGATGAGACGCGGCCAGGGGGAGACGGCCGGGTTGAGTGCAGCGGCGGCCACAAGCGCGTCGAACGTGGCGGCATCCACGTAGCGGTCGACGATGCCGTCGCCCGGCTTCGGCAGGGCAATATCGTAGGGCACCGTCAAATCGTTGACCCCGTCGTCCAGGCCGTAAAGGGCGCGCATGTGCACGATGTTGTCGGCGATCGAGGTGCTGAGCGGCTGGCCTGCGCTGATCTGGAATTGCGAAGTCACGGTCAGGCTGCCGTTGGCGAGAGCGTAGGTGTTGTATACGGGCAGATTGACGGGCGCGTTCGCCCCGGGCGACTTGTAGTAGAGATTGCCCAGATTGAATACGCGCGACACGTTCGCCGTGCCGTTGCCCTTGTAGACCACGCCCAGCCCGCCGGACTTGTTGAACCGGGCCGTGCCGGTGTCACCCGGAATCGGGTACGAGGCGTTGAAGGCGTGGCTGACGATGTTGCCGGCGATACCGGTCACTTCCATGATCGAGCACTTTTTCGTCGTGCCGGGCTCGACCAGGACGAGCACGTCGCCGTTGCTGTACCCGAAGGGGTTGGTGAGGCTGAGCGGGTCGGCGCCGTTCTGCGTGCCGTCCATGTCGGCGGCGAGAGGCACGCTGCCTACGGCCTGGATTTGGGATCCATAGAGGATGCTCACCCGGTCGGGCGTCGTGCTCGCGGCGCCGGAGGTGATGGATACGGGTGCGAGCTTCATGGTCTGGCCCGCGACCGGAAAGTCCTTCGTCGTGCGGCTCGAATCGAAACCGACCAGGTCGCAGCCCGTAAAGGTCGTGTCGTTGAATCCCATGCCGGCGTTGCGGAAATCGCGCTCCATCGTATAAAGGGCGATAACGCCGTTCTGCTGCGCGTCCCCGCCCCCGACCGTGGTGCGCTTGATGCCCTCGGACACTTCGAACACCTGGAAGATGATGACCATGCCGATGAGGCCGATCAGCATGGCGACCAGCAGCTCCACCATGCTGAAGCCGCGCTCGGACAGGGTTGCGGGAGCGTGCATGGCTCAGCTCGAAGTCGGGTAGACGTAGGCGGTCACGGTGTGGTTGTGCGCCGGAAGCCCCTGGGTGACCTCTTCGGGCAGGCGCCACCGGACAATGATCTGCACGGTGGCTCCGGTCGGAGTCACCGCATTCGGAACCTGATTGCTGAGCGTAATGATCGGAGGCTGGTTCGCGCCGTCCGGGAGCTTGCTCTGGACCTTGTCGACCCAGGCCTTGATCTTCTGCGGGGCCGTTCCCGTGCCCGTATAGGCGTAGGCGCCGATGTTCCCGTTGTCGGTCCACATCTGCGCGAGCAGCTCCTGCGCGAGAAACGCCGCTTCGCTGCGGTATTTGGCGCTCGTCACGTCCTTGATCGCGACGCCCTGCATCCCCACTACCGCGAGGATGCCGATCGAGAAGATCAGGATCGCGACCAGCGCCTCGATCAGCATGACGCCGCGCTCGCGACGCGGCGTCGTGGTTGGCGCAGCTGCGCGCATATCCGCCTCCCTTTTCATGGCCACGCGGGACAGCCGCGCGGATCGGTCGCCGCCAGCGCCGGGTCGCACAGGCGGGTGCTGCCGCCCGGGTTGACGATGATGCGCAGAGGCCGTCTCGCGTCCGCGGCGATATTGGTGTTGGTCACGTCGATCTTGACGATGCTCGGCGTGCCGTCGGCGTTCGCCGTGACGTTTCCCAGCGACGAAAAGGTCACCGTCGTGGCCGCCAGCGCCGCGGCCGCGGCGGGCGGCGCGGGCACGAACACGGCGGTCGCGAAAGCGTTCGGCGAGCCCTCGGCATTGGAGCGCGACTGGACGATCTGCGGGTTCGCCGGGTCCGCCGGATCGGACTTCACGTCGCATTTGCCGGTCGGATCCCCCAGACTCACCACCCAGTTCGGGGCCGTCTGCGGATCGTTCGTCAGCGCGCAACTCGACGTCAGGTCCGAGACGAACTGGAAGCGCACCGGGCCGTTGATGCGCACGCCTTCGGCGCGCGCCACCTGCAGACCGTTCAGCGCGGCGTCCGCCGCCGAGCGGATTTGCTGGTTTTGCAGCCATTCGGAGAAGGCGGGCGCGCCGAGCATGAGCAGCACGCTGAGCACCGTCAGCGAGACGAGAACCTCGACGACGGTGAAGCCGCTCTGCGGGACGTGCGCTGTCAGCACACGCCGCCCTTCTTGGGGGTCCAGCAGTTCGGATTGGCGGAGTATCCGCTTTTGGCCATCGTCGAGCCGGAATCCACCGTGGTCGCGCGCTGATTGGCCTCGTTGATCGTGAAGTGGATCCCCGTCATGCTGACGTCGCCGGGAGTGCCGCCGTCGGCGCTGAGGGTGTAGTGGGTGCTGTCGGGCAGCGTGCAGCTGATCGTGAAGTACTTCAGCGTCGGCTTGGCGATTTGCGTTGCAGTCGTATTGGCGCCGCAGGTGGCCGGGTACGTACGATTGTCCTGGAACCATTGCTCCATCTTGGTCCGCATGGCGAGCAAAGCCGCGCCCGCTTCCGCGATCTGGGCTCGCTTGACGTAGCTGGTGTAGTTGGGGATGGCGATGGCCGCCAGGATCGCGATGATCGCGACCGTGACCAGCACTTCGATGAGCGTGAAGCCCGAGTTGCGCTGCATAGAGACTCCCTTTCTTTGCGGTCAGATGATAGAGAACCCGGAAGGTCCGCCGCAAACCTCTCCGACGAGTGGCCGAAACCGGCGTACGTACGGCGCACCGGCGGGAATTCTAGCGGAACTATTCCACGCTCAACTTTCGCGCGGCTTGGCGTCAGCCGGCGAACCGGCTCGCAAATTAGACACAGTCCAGATCCTGGTCTAGAATGCTTCTCCATGAGAAAGCCGCAGAAACGCAAGCGGGAAAGCATCGCGCAGTTGCTGCGCCGGAAGGGCATCATGCCGACCCACCAGCGCATGGAGATCGCGCACGCGCTGTTCTCGCGGCGCGAGCACCTCTCGGCGGACCAGATACTGTCGCTCGTCAACTCGCGCTACGCCGAGACCTCGAAGGCGACGGTCTACAACACGCTGAAGCTGTTTCGCGAGAAAAAGCTCATCCGCGAGCTCGTGGTGGACCCGGACAGGACCGTCTACGACCCCAACACCGAACCGCATCACCACCTGTACGACGTCGTCAGCGGACGCCTTACCGACATCCCCGCGGACAACGTCCGAGTCGTAGGCCTGCCGCCCCTGCCCCAGGGGACGGTCGCCGAGGGCGTCGACATCATCGTCCGCACCCGCCGGCAGTCCTGAGAAACGAAGCCCGGCGCTGGCGCCGGACTCCGCTTGTTATAATGCGTCCCCTCGTGCGCGGCAGCGCTGGCGTAGCTCAGCTGGTAGAGCAACTGATTCGTAATCAGTAGGTCGGTGGTTCGAGTCCACTCGCCAGCACCAGGAATGCTCCTTGCTTTCTTGTTGCTGCAGGCGATACGGAGGCACGATGAAGCTGTTCGGGGGCGGCAAGGGGGATCATCCGATGGCCGACGTCAAAGAGGCCCGGAAGATCGTCGACGCGATTCCCGGAGGCGATCCGTTCAAGGCGCTCGAGGACCTGAACCACTGGCTCGAGTCGGTGCGCACCTGGCAGGGCTTCACCCACGACCACCGCGCGCAGCTGGTGCTCATGATCGACGACGCGGCCCAGGGTCACCTGCGCAAGCTGCAGCGCGATTACCTGGTTACGCCGCGGCTCTCCAAGTACCAGGAAAACCGGCTGTGGGCCGCGATTCGCGAGACCTATCGGCAAGCCGCGCTCGCCTTCGCCACCTGCGTCGACGTTTTCGTCACGGGCCAGCGGGGCTGGGAGATCCTGAGGCCGAGCATGCCGCTGCTCACCGTGCGCGCCCTGCACGCCGTGGCGGGACAGATGAAGTGGCAGTACATACGCTACGGCCTGCAGGACAACTCCCTTTGGATGATGGTCGCGAGGATCTACGCCTTCGCGGAGAACCGCAAGTACGCCGATGCGAAGATGGCGGCTTCCACGAGCATCCCCGGCGAGACTTCGGCCGAGCAGGAATTCCTGAAAGCGGTGATGCTCTCGGTGTCTTCGCCAGCAAGCCTGCTGCCCGTGGAGATCGAGCTGGTCGAGCGCCTGATCGCACACCTCATCGGCTCGTTCGGTGTCGCCACCAAGCACCAGCCCGACGCGTTCTACTGGATCGACCTCGCGGCGAGCCAGCCGCCGGTGCGTCTCACGCGCGCCCCGGACCCCGTTCCGACGTTGCGATTTTTCGCCGCGGGCGGCGCAGTGAATCAGCTCCGTCAGCTGATCCAGGCCGTGAAACAGACGAACGCCGTACCGTCGAGCGTCAATCTGGCGGGGGACTACGAGCCCCAAATCGTCCTCGAGGTGCTCGATCACCTGGCGGTCTGCTGGTCGGCGCAGGCGCCCGAGAGAAAGGCGCCGCGCCACAGAGTCAAGTCGCGGCTCACCATCACCTACGGCTTCGACGGGGTGCTCGCTGCCCTCGATCCGGGAGGCGAGGCGGCGTTCGATCCCGAAAAGATCGAGAGCTGGATCGTGGAAAACGTCAGCTCGGGCGGATTCGGGGCGATCGTGCCCCAGCTCAGGGGAGACTGGCTGAAGATCGGCCGTCTGCTGGGGCTCCAGCCCGAGGGCGGGTCCAACTGGATCATCGGCGTGGTGCGGCGCCTCCAGCGCGATACCTTGCAGCAGGGCGCGGTCGGCATCCAGACGCTGGGGCGGGCGCCGCAGCCCGCGCCGGTCCGGTTGGTCACGGCTCAGATCGGAGCGAGCGCAGACACCGAAACGGCGATCCTGCTCGGCCCGGTCGACTCCGCTCCCGAGGTGCTGCTGCTGCTGCGCAACGACATCCTTCTCCCCGGCCAGAACCTCCAGCTCGAGCGGGACGGGAAGACCTATCTGCTCCTGCCGACGGGCGGGATGGAGCGCGGCGACGACTACGACCTGGTGCGCTGTCGCCCGATGGTCCGCGACACGCGCGAATAGCCGCGCTCGCCTAGGCGAGGACTTTTCTCAGCCAGGCGCCGATGTCGGTGATTTCCTCGGGACATACCGAGTGCTGCATGGGGTATTCACGCCATTCCACGGCGTAGCCCAGCGATTGCAGTATCCCCCGCGACTGCTCGGCCCGATCGAGCGGAATGACAGGGTCGTAGCTCCCGTGCGCCATGAAGATCGGCGCGTTGCGGTTCGCTGCGGAAGCTTCGGCGGGAAATTTGTCCGCGATCGGCAGGTAGGTCGACAGGGCCATGATGCCGGCGATGCGCTCGGGATGCCGCAGCCCGGTCTGCAGCGCGATCGCGCCTCCCTGGGAAAACCCGGCGAGCACCAGCCGGCCCGCCTTCGTGCCGCGCTCCTTCTCGCGCGCGATCAGGGCCTCGATCAGGCCTTGAGAGGCGCGCACACCGCCCTCGTCCTCGCGCCGGATCGCGCCGTCGGTGATGTCGTACCAGGCGCGCATGCGCATGCCGCCGTTGATGGTCACCGGCCGAATCGGGGCGTGCGGGAACACGAAGCGGATCGGCGTCTTGGGCAATTGCAGCGCCGGGATGATCGGCGCGAAGTCGTTCCCGTCGGCGCCCAGCCCGTGCAGCCAGATGATGCTGGCGGAGGGGTTTTTCGCGGTTTCTATCTCGATCGCGTCCAGGTATTCGGGCATCGCCTTGCTGTTCACTTCTTCGGCCGGATAGCAGACTTGGGGCGGAAGGCCTTCACCACGTCTTCCCGCGTCTCGATGTAGGGCCCGCCGATGAGATCGATGCAGTAGGGAACGGCGGCGAAGATGCCGGCG
>Ga0137397_10002000_pt1 | contig 14261 bp, 18 predicted proteins | sample czorhiz116metaG_FD_106658 | JGI IMG/M metagenome (GOLD analysis project Ga0137397, IMG submission 106658) | Vadose zone soil microbial communities from Angelo Coast Range Reserve, California, USA - czorhiz1.16 metaG | ecosystem: Environmental > Terrestrial > Soil > Vadose zone | place: USA... | reverse complement strand
CGGCCCTACAGACTCAATCTCGCGCGCCGCCGCCAGCGACAAATCAATAATCCGGTTATCCACAAATGGACCGCGATCCGTAATTCGCACCGTCGTCGTTTTTCCATTGCTCAAATTCGTCACGCGCACCATGGAATTGAACGGCAGCGTCCGGTGTGCCGCCGTCAGCTTGTACATGTCGTACCTTTCGCCGTTCGAGGCTTTTCTTCCATGAAACGGCGCGCCGTACCACGACGCAGTTCCCTCCTCCGTGTAGATGCCCGCATCGGTAATGTCTGCCGGTCTGCTCTTTTTGGGCGCCCTCGCGGACGGCGCCGGTTGCGGCTCGCTCGAAGTCGATCGTTTTGCTTCCTCTTCCGTGGAGGGGGGCGTCGCTACCGGCGTGGAGGGCGACCGGCTGACGATAGGCTTTCTTGCTCCGCAGCCGCTCAACCCGGCCAGAGCAAGACACAAGGCGACCGCAACAAAAACATGCGCGTGAAAACGATCCACCGGATGCGCGAGCGATAACAATTTCACGGGGTTTCGTTCTTCGGTGTTTTGGAAGCACGGGCCGCGTTTCTCGCCTCCAGCCACCCTGCCGCTTCGGTCAGTTTTTCGGAAATTTCTCGCAGGAACTGTGCCGTCCGTTTCTCTGTCTCAGGTGTAACGTCTTCCGAAACAAATTGCTTCACTGACGCCAGCTTCTCGTCCACTTGCTTTCCAAAATCCTCGAAGCTGTCAATGCTTCGCAGCTTGGACACTTCCTCGTCGAGGCGCTTCCCGAACTCTTCAAATCTGCTCATTTCCTTACCTCGCAGCTTATCAAGCGCAGTGCACGATTCGAGTATTATAGAAACGCTCAAAGCAGGCTGCAAGGAGGCGTATTGGCTCTTTCTTACCAGTGGCAAAGACGTCTAGAGAAATTGAAGAGCATCCTGCGCGGCCCCTTCGGCGGCGGAAACGAACAACCCCGCCCCAAACTCTGCCCCGCCTGCGGTTCCCTCGTGGGCATCACAGCAACTCGTTGCCATGAGTGCGGGACAAATCTGCGCTTCTCTCTCGCCGCAGTCAGCAAGGGTCTCTCCGGAGTATTTGGCGGAAACGCGCCCGTTTCGACGCTTCTGCTCATCCTGAATCTCATCATGTTCGGGATCACATGGCTCGTCGGAATGAAGCTCGGTGAGAATACCGGCGGTCTGAACATTTTGTGGGGTATGAACGGAGAAGCACTCTATCGCCTCGGAATGAGCATTCCGTTTCGTTACGACGACCACGCGTTGTACCGCTTTTTCACCGCCGAGTACCTGCACGGCGGCTTGCTGCACATCGGCATGAATATGCTGGTCCTGATGGATATCGGGCCGCTCGTCGAGGAGACATACGGATCGGCGCGCTACTTTTTCTTCTACACCGTCGCGGGACTCTGCGGAGCGTTGCTGAGCGCAACTTTGAGCAGCCATCCATCGGTAGGCGCGAGCGGCGCGATTTTGGGAATGGCCGGCGTACTTATCGCGATGACCGGACGCAGCTCCAGCATTCAGATGCAGCAAATGCGTTCACGGCTGATCTCTTGGGTCGTGACGCTTTTCGCGATTGGATTCTTGTTTCAGGGGCTTCGGACGGACAATTGGGCGCACCTGGGCGGAATTGCCAGCGGATTTGTTCTCGGAAAAATATTCGCGGACCGTCAGCCGCTGAATTCCAAAGAGCGAAACACGGCTTACGCGCTCGGCTGGCTCGCGGCGGCCGCTGTCGCGACGAGTTTTGTTTTTATGATTTTGCATTTCAACCGGCAATAGTAGCGTTTTACGCGCTGAGTTTGCGTGTAATTGTGAACGAATAGTTGAACCCTGAAAAAACCGTGAACGCGGTCACCGTATAAATAAGCACGCGATTTACTTCTTCCCAGTGCGGATATGGATACGCCGCGGCGAGCACGACCGCGAAAACAAAAACAATCTGAAAAAATGTCGTGAGTTTTCCATAAAGGCTTGGCGGAAACGGCCGGTAGCCGGAAATTAAAATAATCACCGCTGCGACTACCAACAACAAAACGTCGCGGCTCAAAACCATAATCGTCAACCACCACGCTACTTTTTTTGCCATCGCCAAAATCACAAAAGAGGAAGAAAGCAAAAGTTTGTCCGCAATCGGATCGAGATACGCACCGAGAGCGGATTTCTGATTCAAGTATCGGGCAAGCAATCCGTCAATTCCATCCGTCAATCCAGCGACGACAAGAATCAGGAGCGCCCATTTGTATTCCTCGTAGGAAATAAGAATGAGGAAGAACGGCAGGAAGCCGAGCCGGAGAAGCGTAATTTGATTGGGTACCGTCCAGATGCGGCCTTGCATTGTTAGAAAGAGTATCTCAGTTTGCCCAGCCTGTCAGGCAGGGTAGTGCGGCAGTTTGAATTTTATGAATCGTGACAAGAGGTCAAAATTCAAACTGACCCGCTACCAGGCAAAGACTGTCAGGCGAAGCGTCTCATGCAAATTGCGCCAGATAGTCCGTGAGCGTGCGGCCGGCTTTCCGCGCGAAAATCTCAGACATCGAAGGAATCGATCCCGAAGGTTCATCGAGCGAAATGCGCTCGACGCGATTCATCGGAAAGAAAACCGTAGGAAGTCCCGTGCGCTCGCCGTTGGGATCATTGATCTGATTCACAAAATGGTCGAAGGAATTCAGGTCAATGCCGCGCAGCGTCACGCCGGACGGATTGATGCTGAGCAATTCGCCCCAGATTTTTTCCTTGGGCGAATGAAGGCTGATAACGACGATTGAATGTATGTCCATGTTTCCTTAATTCTAGCTCCAAAGCCTCATTTTGCCTTCTCGTACGCTTCCTGCAACCACCAAAGCGCGTCATGCAGATCGGTCTCGGAATTGAGCTCGAAAATGTACCATTTCCGAGCTTTCAAATTTTCGTTCGCGGAGATGCGCGAGTCTTTCTCCGCACGATCCAGCAAATTCGGCGGCATCGGCTTAATTTTGAACATGAACGAGTTTGCCGAGCCGATGCTCCGCGTCACCGGCAAGGCCCCAAACACTTTTGCGCCGCGATAGTAGCAAAGCATTCCGAACATGGGTTTCGCAATGACTTTCGGCAACTTCTCCAGTTCCTGTTTTAGCAATGCGGACCATTCCTTCATCTCTTCGCTGGCGTGCGCCATTTTCCGGCGCTTGGGCTTTGGTTTTGCACTCTTCTTCATGACAATTCATTTTCCACCTGCGCTCAACTTCAACTGAGCATTGCGACCGGACCTCCCTGCGGAAGAATGAGTTTTGGTTCTGTGACGCACTGCACTTGTTCGAGGGTGGCGTCTGGCGCAAGTTCGCGGAGAACGAGACCTTCCGGGGTAATTTCGATCACGCAAAGCTCAGTCACAATGTGGTCCACGACTTCTACCCCCGTAAGCGGAAGCATGCACTTTTTGAGAATTTTTGGTTTGCCGTCTTTGGTGGCATGCTCCATTGCTACGAAAACGCGTTTTGCTCCGGCGACGAGATCCATTGCGCCGCCCATGCCCTTGAGCATTTTCCCGGGAACAGCCCAATTGGCGAGAGTTCCCTTTTCATCCACTTGCAGCGCACCGAGAACGGTCAGGTCAATATGGCCGCCGCGAATCATTGCAAACGAATCAGCGGAAGAAAAATAAGAGCAGCCAGGAATTTCGCTAATGGTTTCTTTTCCTGCGTTGATGAGGTCGGGATCGACTTCCGATTCAAGCGGATACGGGCCAACGCCGAGCATTCCGTTTTCGGATTGCAGAATGACTTCCATTCCTTTCGGAACGTAATTGGCAACGAGCGTAGGAATGCCGATACCCAGATTCACGTAAAAGCCGTCGCGCAATTCTCTTGCGATGCGGCGCACAATCCGTTCACGTTTTTGTTCTTCGGTCATTGGCATCGGAGACTCGTCGTTTGAACCACAGGATTCTCGATAAAGGAGCGGCACTGGATTTCAGTATGCTGCTCGTCCTCCAGACATATCAAAAACGGCGCCAGAATTAAATGAACTCGCATCTGAGCACAACCATAAGACTAACTCAGCTACTTCTTCTACAGTCCCGAGGCGCCTCAGCGGACTCCGCGAGATCATTTCGTCCACCACCGCCGGGCCAAGCCGCAAGATGAGATCGGTGGCGATGGGACCTGGTGCAACACAGTTTGCACGAATTCCAGTTCCCGCAAGCTCCTTGGCTAGTGCTTTCGTGAACGCAATTACTCCCGCGCTCGCAGCCGAATAGACGGAAAGACAAGGCAAGCCTTCCTTTCCAGCAAGGGAACCCATATTGACGATGCGTCCTCCGGAGGAGCGTCTCAAGCATGGGAGCAATTGCCGGGAGACCTGGGAGAACGCTTAGTAGGTTCACGCTCAGGATTCGATTCCATTCACTGGCGGGCAGTTCCTCGAATGGAAGATAACTACCCAGGCAGCCAGCATCGTTGACGAGGATATCTATCGAAGAGTCAGGCGTGAGGCTTCGCTTGACAGCACTGACGATCTGCTCAGGTTGAGTCAAGTCGACTTCAATGGAGCTGATTCCTTGAATATCGACGTGCTCAATGTCCCAGATGCAAACGCGTACGGAGGAGGCTGCAAGACGAGTAGCGATGGCGCGGCCGATTCCATTGGCCCCACCCGTTACAATAGCGGTCTTGCCGCTGAGGTCGTAAGAAATACTCATCTGTCGCTCCGAGTCGCAACTGTCCACAATGATTTCGTCTCAAGTCCGACGGACGATGTGTTCGCATATTTGGTCGTCGGTAACTGACATCATTTCAGGCTTTCCTGGTCGTCCTTCGCTCAATTCTCTTGCTGTAATTCTCTCCCTGGAAGATGGCGTTGATGTAGATGCCTGGGGTGTGGACGTTGTCGGGAGCGAGCTGGCCGAGTTCGACGAGCTCTTCGACTTCGGCGATGACGTAGTCGGCGGCGGTGGCCATCATGGGGTTAAAGTTGCGCGCGGTTTTTCTGTAAATAAGATTGCCCCAGCGATCGCCCTTCCACGCTTTGATGAACGCAAAATCGCCGCGAATGCCGCGCTCGAGGACGTATTGGCGGCCGTCAAATTCTCGCGTTTCTTTTCCCTCGGCAACCATCGTGCCGTAGCCGGTCGGCGTGTAGAAACCAGGGATGCCCGCGCCGCCGGCTCGGATGCGTTCGGCGAAGGTACCTTGCGGATTTAGTTCGAGTTGCAATTCACCGCTGGTGACGAGCTGCTCGAAGAGTTTGTTCTCTCCAACGTAGGTGGAGACCATTTTTCTGACCTGACGCTTTTCGAGGAGAACGCCAATACCGAATCCGTCCACGCCGGCGTTGTTGGAAACGATGGTCAGGTCCTTGGTGCCTGCACGCTGGACAGCGGCGATGAGATTTTCCGGAATGCCGCACAGGCCGAAACCGCCCATGAGGATGGTCATGCCGTCCTTGAGATTGGCGATGGCGGCGTCCGGCGACGAGATGCGTTTATCCATGAAAGGCTCTAGCGACAGATTGAGTGTAATGCATTTTGAGTCCGGTCTATTCAACGGTGCCAAAGGGGCTGAAGGATGGCGGAGCAAGCTTCGAGGAAGGATTGTGTGGCTGGGTCGAAAGCGTTTGGGTATTCGCTTTCGACGTCGAGCGTGCCTACGACCCTTTGACCGGATGAATCGAAAATGGGAACGATTATTTCTGAACGAGTGGAACCGAAGGCAGTGAGGTAGCGAGGATCGGCGGTTACATCTCCAACATTAATTGATTTATGGCCCGAGATTGCCGCGCTGGTCAAACCTTTTGTTATCGGGAACGCGGGATATTCGGGCGCGCCTGGGCCGCTCCACACTATGTTTTCGACTAGTCCGGCGTCGTGGTCCACGTCATAGAGGCCGACCCAGCGATAGCCGCCCGTGGATTGGAGCAAATTCGCGACTTCCTGAAGCGAGGCGATGCGGTCTTTGCTGTTTGCAACTATGCCGCGAAGAGCGGCGGCGGGTTTTTCACGGTCGGGCAGCATGGTCTCTATTTTAGAGCGGTCGGTGCGTCAGCGAACGAGGCTCCATGGATAAATGCCGACGTTTATTTTCATGATGACGTAGCTGAATCCGCCCGCGTCCGGCTTGGGCTGGTGCGGCGTATCTGGCGGAATAAGGAGGCAGTCACCCGCTTTCACTTTGAAGGTTTGACCGCCGATGACGGGCTGGCCGCGATATTCGCCGGGAACGGGGCCGTCCTTGTCCATCAAGTTCTGACGATTGGCGATTTTTCCACCGACGATCATCTCGCCTGTTCCACCGGTGATTACATAAAAATCGTATGCGCCGGCGTGCATTTCCGCGTCATCCCAAATGCTGTTGACTTTGGTTAGGCTGAGGACAGGTTGTTCGCGGTGCGCGCGATAGAGCTGAAAAATGCTGAAATTACGTGTAGAAATGTGGACAGGCCCCCCGCCAAAGGATTGAGAACTGCCCGTGCCGGCTTCTTTCAATGCCTTCGAAGCAACTTCGGCGAGATCCAAATGCGCCTTGTGGAGGTCGTCAACGCTCCAATAGGTGGTGGGGGGCGCGTCGGGCGCTAGTGCAGGCTCCCGCGGAGAATTGTAGTTGAATGGCATCACTTCCGGTTTTTTCTCCTGAGCCACGGCGGAAGGCACAACAGAAAAATCGCCGGAATGTGCGCCGAGAACCGATGAAGTGGCGGCGGGCTTTGATGCGTAACCGGCAACGAATCCGAGTAACGCGGCGCCGATAATGACTACTGGAAACATCCTTTTCATAAAGCAATCCTCCGCAATTCAAGATTCAAAAGAATCCAGCGTGCTTCGAAATTTTCGCAACTCCTCGCTTACTTCTTTTCCACTGGTCTTTTCGATTCGAAGCGAATCTCCTTGAGCATTTCCGACTGGCGATAGAGCTCGGTTTTTCCCGAGGGAAACTTGTTCACGCTTAGCAGGAAGGCAAGAATGTCCGCATCCTGCTGGCGTGTTAGGCGACCAGGAGCAGTTTGCGGCATGGTTTTGCGGATGCGGTCGAAGAGATCGCCAACGGTCAGGCCATTCCAGTTTGCAAGGAAAGCGCCTCCCGTAAGCGGCGGCGCGGATTCGCCTCCGGTGAGCATGTCGCCGTGGCAGGCGGCGCATTCTTTCTTGTAAAGAGGTTCCCCGCGTTTGGATTGGTCTTCCGTGTAAACGCCGTCCCAAACTGAGCGCGGAGGCGAAGAAGAAGGTTCCTGTGCGCAGAAGGCACAGACAGCAAAAAGCGCACAGCCAAGAGTGGCTGCGCTCGCTGCGCGCAAGGAAATCATTCGGACTCCGAGGGAAGAGCGTATGCGATGTATTCGCCGGAGTACGGGCCCCCGCTGACGGCAACGACGATGTACTGCTTGCCGTTGTGCATGTAAGTCATCGGCGAGCCAGTTTGTGGGGCAGGTATATAGACGGCGCCAACTTCCTTGCCGGTTTTTTTGTCATAGGCGCGGAGCATTGCTCCACGCGGATGATCGGAGGTCGTGGTGATTTGGCCTTCGCCTGCGATGATGAGTGTTTTCGTCACGAGCGTACCGACGTTGTAGGTTTCCTGGCCCGTGCGTGGGATGTTGAGACCCTTTAGAGCTGGATAATTGCGGACAACGTCTGGCGTTTCGCCGTGTGCAATCTGCCAAAGGATTTCACCGGTATCGAGACTAATAGCGGAGATGGTGCCGTATGGCGGCTTCATTAGCGGCAGGCCGTCCACATTCAAGGGAACGTACTGACTGCCCGAGCGTTTTTTCGGAGGCTTGGGGGAATCGGCGCCAGCATTTTCGCCGGGGCCGCGCAGGATGGACACTTCTTGTCCAGCGGTTCCTGCAATGTAGTTGATGTCTGAAACTTCCTTAGGCGCTATGACCAGGCCAATGGGTTCGACACACGCATTGCATGCGTAAATGTAGGCGATATGAGTTTCGGGATCGTAAGAGCCGCCGGGCCAGTTCGTGCCCCCAGAAGCGGTGCCGATAGTCAACGTGCCGAGCGGACCTTCGAGTTTGCTGACCGTGGGCGGCGTGAAGACCGGACCAAGATGATATTTCGAAGCGATCTCTTTGGCGCGACCGTGAAGCGCAGGAGTGAAATCAATCAAGTCGTCGAGTGAAACGCCGTTGCGGCTGTAGGCTGGCGGTTTCGACGGAATCGGTTGCGTTGCAGAATACGTCTCGCCGGGGACGTTTCCGACTTCGACAAGTTTTTCTGGAATAGGCCAAACGGGTTTTCCTGTGACGCGGTCGAAAACATAAAGAAATCCTTGTTTGCTGGGTTGCGCGACCGCTTTGATTTGCTTTCCGTCAACAGTGATGTCCGCAAGGATGGGCGCAGAGGAAATGTCCATGTCCCAAAGGGGATGATGGACTAGTTGGAAATGCCATTTACGCTGGCCGGTTTTTAGGTCCACGCAAACAAGAGATTCACCAAAAAGATTATTTCCAGGACGATGGCCGCCGTAGAAATCGCTGGTGGGTGATTCCACGGGTAAATAGACTAGGCCTAGTTCTTTGTCCACTGTGATTTGGGTCCACACGCCCGTGTTGCCGGTGTATTCGGCGGAGCCTTTGTCCCAAGTGTCATAACCGAGTTCGCTTTTTTTTGGAATTGTGTGAAAAATCCAGAGGCGCTTGCCGGAACGAACATCGAAACTGCGGACGTAACCTTTGTTGTTGCGCATGCTGCGAGGGGTCATGCCTTCGCGAAATGCAGCGCCAATAATGACGGTGTCCCCAGCTACGACTGGAGCAGACTGGATGCCGATTTCGCCAGTGGTCAGATCGGGAAAAATGTCCTGGTCGTCGTCGAGCTTTAGATCCACAACACCGCTTGTGCCGAAAGAAGTTACCGGAACACCGTTTTTGGCGTTGAGGCAGATAAGGCGATAGCCGGGAGTGACGTAGAGAATCCGTTCTTCTCTGCCATCCGACCAGTAGGCAAGCCCTCGGCCGGAAAGCTGGCGAGGAGCGGCGCCGCCGCGCTTTCCCTCATGCTCGCCGTGAATCCAGAGCAATTCACCCGTGCCGGGATCGAGCGCAATGATCGCGCGGCGAGAACCTGCCGTAGCGTAGAGAACGCCGTTGACCATGAGTGGTGTGCCTTCGAGTTTATACTCCGGGCGGTCACCGAAATTGTCCGTTTTGATGCGCCATGCAATTTCGAGGTCGCTGAAATTTGTGGCGTTGATTTGATCAAGCGAGCGATAGCGCGTTCCGGCAAGATCGGCAGCGTAGGATGGCCATTCTGTGTTCTTGGATTGCGACTGCGCCGACGGCGGAGAAAGAATGCCGAGCGCAGCCGCACATAGGAGCCCGAGGTGCAACCGGAACGATTTCCGATCACGCATGATCATTCCTCCGCCGAGAGTTTTTCGTCAGGCCATCTGTTTGATTTGGTCGAGTGCCTGCTTGATTTTTGTTTTTTGCTCTTCGGTAACGTCGGAGTTCGGCGGGCGCTGGTAGAACTGCCGCGTGCCCATTTGCAGGCTGAGGGCGTACTTCATCGGGCCGTATTCGTCCACGCCGCCCTCCCGCAAGAGCTTCATCGCGGCTTCGAATTTTGCTATGGGCTCGCTGATGTCTTTGCCTGTCCGCTTCGCGGCAAAAACGTTGGCAATCATCTTGGTGAAGTTGTTGCCTTCAGCGAGGATGGCGCCCATGCCATGGTCGAGCGCGTATTTCAGATTTTCCGAAGTTCCCGTGCGCATGTTCAGCTTCGGGAATTCAGCGACGAATTTTTGATAGACCTCCGGATCGCTGACGGAATCTTTGATGCCCGCCAAATTGGGATATTTTTCCATTGCACGCAGTAATTCGTGGCTGATGGGAACACCGGTGGCAAATGGAATGTGGTACAGGTTAATGGGAATTTTGATCTGCTCGAAAATCATCGAAAAATATCTCGTCAGACCATCCAGCCGGGGATGCTTGTAATAAAACGGCGGAACGATCAGCAAGCCGTCCGCACCGTTATCTTCCGCGTGTTTGCACAGCTCCAGTGTCTCCGGAAAGTTTGCTGTGCCTGGACTGACGATAATGTTTAATCCATTGCGGTGCTTGAAGGCCCCTTCGGCAATTTTCCTGCGCTCTGCAACAGAGAACGAGGGAAACTCGCCAGTCGTACCGAGCACCACGACGCCGTCAGCGCCGTTCGATTTCAAGAAGGCAAGCAGATCCTTGTAAAGCTCTTCGTCAAATTTGAGGCTTTTATCGCAGGGCGTGGAAGCCGCGACCCAAAATAAAACTTTCTCACTCGACGTGGCGGGAACGTCCGTCGCAGCGAGCGGCGCGGCCGTAATCTCCGGAATTCTGACGCTCGCGGCAACCCCCAGCGCCGTGACGGCTCCAACAGAACCCAGAAAAGTCCTTCTCGTGGTTTGCATGGTTGCCCTCCCCAGAATTGCGGGAAGTCTATGCCAGAGAAGCCGCTCAGACAACGATTTCGTGTGGCCCAGTCGGAATATACAGACTCTGGGAGCGAGGAATGGCCAAGTGGGCCGAGATTTAGAGACCGCGGAGGAGTTTGTAGAGTTCGTTGGCGGAGTCGAAATCGGCTTCGAGTTCGCGGGAGCCGAGCTTGTCGCGGAGATCATCGAGGCGACGGGAGAAAAGATCGAGCGCGGCGGAAAGCATTTCCTTATTGGTGAGGACGATGTCGCGCCATGTTGAGTAGGGGCTGCCGGCGAGGCGGAGCGAATCGCGCAGACCTGGGCCCGCTAGTGTGATGGGAAGGCCGTTTTCATCGAGACGATCGTAGAGAAAAGAGCCGAGCGCGACGGCGGCGAGTTGCGGAAGGTGCGACGCGAGGCCAACGGCGTAATCGTGCTGCTCTGCGCCGAGCCAGAATGGACGCGCGCCGATTTTTTCCAGAATTTTTACGAAGGCGGTGATGCGCGGATCTTGCGGCGTGGCTGAAGCAGCGTGCTCCGATTGCGTAGATTCAGAAGGACCGGTCTCAAGACCCGCCACCACAGAAGAGTCGGAGATGAGCGCATAGGTGCTGCCTTGGAAGAGATCCGCGTCGGCATTCGCAATGCCGGAAACTTCCTTGCCAGCCATAGGATGCCCGCCGAGAAAAAGCGGGCCGTTGGAGAAATGTTCGGCAGCGGATTCGGTAATGCGAACCTTGGTGCTGCAGGCGTCCGTGATCAGCGCGTGGCCGGGAGCCAGACGTGCGATGTCCGGAAGGAGATCGAGCGTGGCGCCAATGGGAAGGGCAATGTAAACGAGGTCCGCGCCGCGGAGAGCGGGAGCGAGATCGCCGTGATGCACGTCGTCAATGATCTGGCGGGAGCGGGCTTCGCGGAGGGCGTCGGCGCGGTCCCAGCCGGAGATGCGAATGTCCGTGGTGTATTTGCGAAGCGCGAGTGCAAACGAGCCGCCGATTAGACCGGTTCCGAGAATGGTGACGCGCTGGATGAGATGCGGCGACATGGGTTGAGAAAGTTTACAGGCAACAGTGCATGGTGGAAAGCAGAAGAGAGATCCCTACGCTGCGTAGCCCGCCACGCCAAAAAACGGCCTGCAAGAGAAAACCAGGCTACTCCGGTCGGGATGACAGCAAGGGCACCACAACTCAAGCCATGCGGCGGCCGATAGCGGGAGCGATGATGCGCAGCTCGGCCATGAGTTGTGTGAAGGTTTCTGGTTCGAGCGATTGCGCACCGTCGGAGAGCGCGTGCTCGGGATCGTTATGCACTTCGATGAGGAGGCCGTCAGCTCCTGCGGCGACGGCGGCGCGCGCCATAGGAGGAACCTTGTCGCGGCGGCCGGTGCCGTGAGATGGATCACCCCACATAGGCAGATGTGAAAGCTTCTTGATGACGGGAATCGCGGCGATGTCGAACGTGTTGCGCGTGTAGGTTTCGAATGTGCGAATGCCGCGCTCGCAAAGAATTACGTTGTAATTGCCGCCGCTGAGAATGTATTCGGCGCTGAGGAGAAGCTCTTCCATGGTGGCGGAAAGGCCACGCTTGAGGAGGACGGGCTTTCGGACTTCGCCGAGTGCGCGTAGGAGATAGTAATTCTGCATGTTGCGCGCGCCGACCTGATAAATGTCCACGTAATTGCCCATCATTTCGACTTGCGACGGGTCCATGACTTCGCTAACGGTGAAGAGACCGAATTTGTCGGCGGCTTCGCGCATCAGTTTGAGGCCTTTTTCACCGAGTCCCTGAAAGGCGTAAGGGGAAGTACGCGGTTTGAAGGCGCCTGCACGAAGAATTTTTGCTCCAGCTTTGGCAACAGATTCTGCGATCGCGAACATTTGTTCGCGTGATTCGACCGAGCATGGGCCGGCGGCTACCACAACGTCGGGACCTCCGATTTTTACCCCGCGGCCGAGATCAATGATGGTGCCGTCTGGTTTGAACTGGCGACTGGCCAGTTTGAATGGCTGCGTGATGCGCATGACTTCGCGCACGCCTTCGAGTAATTCGAAATCGCGGTGATCGAAATCGCGATGGACGCCGACGGCGCCGAGAACCGTGTGCGATGCTCCCGTGGAGCGATGCACGTCAAAACCGCCTGCGATGAGGCGATCAATTACGTTTTGGATTTGGGCGTCAGTGGCGCCCTCTTGCATGACGATGACCATGGTGTGACTCGGTTCTCCTCGACGAACGAAAAAAAATCAGTAACCAGTTTTTTAGTTCTCAGTATCCAGGGCAAGGCAAAAACAAAAGCGTCCCCCTCGGAAGGAGGCCACTACGAATCTTTCTCAGCTTCGCCGTCACGATGGTCACGATGCATGGCGGTGCGTTCGGCGGCGCGCGCTTCGTCAATGATGCGTTCGAAAAGGCGGCGAATGGCGGCGTCCGTGAGCGGGCCCTGATTGTTGCGCTCTGCGTTTTCGAGAACTTCCTTTTCGCGATCGGGCTGATAGAGCGGCAGATTTTGCTGCTGTTTGAGCTTGCCGATTTCGAGAGCGCAGCGTGAGCGCTCGTTGAGCAATTCGACGAGTTTGCGGTCGAGTTCATCAATGCGGCGGCGCCAATCACTGAGGCTCATGGCGCGACTTCCCTCTTCGAGAGGCCACTTTGTGCCGCGCGCTTGAGTGAATGAATGCGGGCAGCGAGGGCCGTAGCGGCGCGATCGATTGCGGCGGAAGAAGAGTCAGTTGCGGTGGCGTTTTCGATTTCAGCGACGAGCGCGGAGCCGATAACCGCGGCGTCCACAAGACCTCCGAGAACGGAAACGTGACCGGGCTGCGAAATTCCGAATCCAACCGCGAGCGGAAGTTTGGTAGCGGCGCGCGCGCGGCGCAGAAGCGCTGGGAGATCATCTGGGAGAGAATCCTTGGCCCCCGTGACACCAGTGCGGGAGATGAGATAGAGAAAACCGGAAGACACGGCGGCGATTTGAGCGAGGCGCTCATCGGTGGATGTTGGCGCGCCGAGAAAAATCGTGTCGAGTTGGTGCGCAGCGAGAATGCGACGGTAGTCGGCGGATTCTTCTGGCGTCAGATCGGTGGCGAGGACGCCGTCAGCTCCGGCTTCGGAAGCAGCGGCGGCGAATTTCTCGAGGCCCATTTGGAGAATGGGATTGTAGTAGCTGAAGAGGACGAGCGGGACGTCACTGGCCTTTCGGATCTCGCGGACGAGATTGAGAACACCCGCAAGCGTGGCCCCGGATTTCAGGGCGCGTTCGGAGGCGCGTTGAATGGTCGGGCCGTCGGCGAGCGGATCGCTAAACGGGACACCGAGTTCGATAACGTCAGCGCCTGCCTCGGCGAGCGCCAGAACAAACTCGAGCGAAGCGCCGAGCGAAGGATCGCCCGCGGTAATGTACGCGACGATGCCCATTTCGCCGCGTGCTTGCAGGTCGGCAAAACGGCGGGAGATACGGGTCGTATTGGCAGATGCAGCGAGCATAAGGGAATGAAATAGATTAGCACCAAGACACAAGAGACGCAGCTTTCGGGCACTCCAAACACTTCAAAGCGTCTTTTGAAACCGATTACTTAGCTCCATGGAGAGACTCCAGGCCAGGAGAATCTAGAGAATTCAAATAACGGAAATGGAGTTGGTCTCGGTTGCTCTAGATCCCAACAAAGGAATCATCCCCCGATCCATGGTCACGAGTTGACCCTTCTTGTGGATGGCGAGCCCAAGCAGATAAGCATGGACAGGCCACATTAGGGCAATTAGAACGTTTGCATCCGGCAGCGCGACGCTCATTATTCGTCTGCTTCGAGTTCGCGTACTCTTTTGGTGCTTACCTTGGGTGATCCCGCGGGAAGATCAAAGACCTGCATTCCGTTGACAGATCGGGTCG
>Ga0137397_10001999_pt1 | contig 14266 bp, 16 predicted proteins | sample czorhiz116metaG_FD_106658 | JGI IMG/M metagenome (GOLD analysis project Ga0137397, IMG submission 106658) | Vadose zone soil microbial communities from Angelo Coast Range Reserve, California, USA - czorhiz1.16 metaG | ecosystem: Environmental > Terrestrial > Soil > Vadose zone | place: USA... | reverse complement strand
GAAGGCGCGGCCGTCACCGGAGGCGGCGAGCGCCGCGTCGGCAGTTTCCGCGTCCCCCAACGCCCGCTGGTCCGGATCTCTGCGCAGTGTCGCCACCCCGGGAGTGGTGAGCTCCATGTGCCTCTTTCGATAGGGCATAGAGCTAAAGGGTTGTAGCACCGTGGGAAAGGTCAATACTAGACGCACAGACGCACAGGGGAGAACAGTTAGAGTAAATTCCCAGCCGCCATGAGCCCACCGCCCAACCTGCTCGCCCTCGCGGGCCTCGGCCTGCTGCTGGGTTTCCGTCATGCGTTCGAGCCCGACCACTTGGCCGCCGTGTCGACGCTGGCGACCCGCCAGGGCCGTCTGCTCGACGCCTGTCGCCTGGGCCTCGCGTGGGCGCTCGGCCACACCGCAAGCGTCGGCCTGGTGGTGGGCGCGATCATCCTGTTCGGACTGCATCTTCCCGACCGCCTCTGGCCGGCGGCGGACCTCCTGGTCGCGCTGCTGCTGATCGGGCTCGGCGGCACCGTGATCCTGCGCTACGCGCGCGGACGGTGGCATTTGCACGTGCACTCGCACGCCGCCGGTCCGCACCTTCATCTCCACAGCCACGCCCAGGGGTCGGCGCACGAGCACGCGCACCCGCAAGGCGATGCGCGCCGCTCGCTGGGGTTCGGCCTGCTGCACGGGCTCGCGGGGAGCGCCGCGATCCTGGTGCTGCTCGTCGCGGCGGCGCCGACTCGTATGGCCCAGCTCGCCTATTTCGCCTCGTTCGCGGCGGGAACGATGATCGGGATGCTCGCGGTGTCGCTGTCGCTCGCGAGTGTGGTGCGGCTCGCCTCGACGCGGGGCGCCCGCTGGGCGACCCTGCTCCATGTGAGCAGCGCGGTGGCGAGTGTGATGGTGGGGCTGCTGCTGGCCGGGCGAGTGGCTTCCCAGTGATACATCGGCAGGCTGGCGGTTTGATCGGAGCGGTGAATAGTTAATCGCCTCGCTCTCACCTGGAGGCCGCTGTGCTCGAGTCCCGCCTGCCGCTTTGCTTGGCGCTCGCGTTCTCGCCCAGTCTCGCTTCTGCGCAGAACGCCGCGACCGACTCCATTCCCTTTCATCGGCACCAGTGGGCTGCGCAGTTCGCCGGCGGGACGAGCTTCGCAAGCCTCGGCGTGCTCCGCTTCACCGCGCCGACCCGCGCGTGGCTGCTCGACTTCCGCTTCACCGGCGGCCACTCGCACGACCGGATGTACTCCAATGACACGCTGGCGTTCGAGGGGGCCACGTCCAATGCGAACGTCGACGTTCGAATCGGGCGGCGTTTCTATCAGGGTCACGGCAAATCCGTGGTGAGTTTCCAGAGTGCTGGAGTGCTTGCCGGTTTCGACCACGCGTGCCAGAAGTCGACGCAGCCCTCGGGCTCCCTCGGCTCCTGCGCGAATGGTTGGACGGCAGGTGCGTTCGGCGACCTCGGTGGAGCGTACTTGATAACACCGCGTTTCAGCATCGGCGGCGCGGCGACGGTGGCGTTCTCCTACCATCGCAGCACTGCGAAGCTATCGGGCGGAGTGGTCGACAAGCGGTGGGCCTACTCGGGCTCGGTACAAGGACTCTCTTTTGCCGCGACGGTGTACTTCTGAAAACCTCCATCCCGCGCCGCCTCCGATGGCTCCCCGTCGTATTGCTCCTAGGCTGTCTCGACGCGTTCGCCCCGCCCGCCGCGACTCCGTTCACGCCGCACGCGGTCTACCGAGTCTGGTGGACGGAAGTCGAGCGCTGCGCCGGCCTGTGGGGTGACTTCGATCGCGTGGAGTGGTACGAGGTGCCGGGTTCGAGCTACTCTTGTCCCGCCTACGAGGGCCGGTGCGACGGATGGTGGCGCTCGCCGCACACGATCTACATGGCGCAGGGCCAGCTGTACGACCGTCACGTCGCCGAGCACGAGATGCTGCACGATCTGTTGCAGCGCGGGGACCACCCACCGGTGTTTCAGGCGTGCGGCGTGTAGGTCCTCCCTCGCCATTCGACTTTCCTGGCGCCTCGTAGCGCCGACCGGATCATGATATACGCCACCATGGCGGCCCCGAGCGGATAAAGCAGCGCGTAACGCACCGGCGCTCCCTCCGCCCGGTACACCGCGATCCATATCGCGAGCGACACGACGGTCGTGGCCGCCGCCCAGCTCCAGCCGTACACCGCCCACAGCAGCGGCGGGAGCACCCAGCAGAGCGCCGGTAGCCACATCAAGTAGGGCGCGACGCGCCGGACGAACGGGAGCGGTGGAAACATCAGCGGCACGCCCAGCGCCAGGTTCTTGGACCACCCCTCGACGATCTCTGCGAGGCTGCGGTACATCCTGACGCTCATGAACTGCGCAGCGTGTGTCAGGAAGATGTCGAGATGGTGTCGCACGTACGCCTGCGCCAGCGCCACGTCCTCCGCTATGGCGCCTTTCACCACCTCATGCGTGCCGACTGCGTCGTAGGCCTGACGCGTCGTGAGGATGTAGGCGCCGCTCGCGATCGCGTCCCAGGTGATCCGCGTTCGGTTCACCCGACGCAAGTCGCCCACCCGCGACGCGAGTGCGAGGAGCACATGCGGCTGGACCAGCCGCTCCCAAAAAGTCACCATCTCCTGGCGCGACACGACGCTCACCACGTGCACGCGCTCGGCCGTCAGGACGGTCACGGTGCGGGGAAGCAGCTCGGGGTGATGCCACGTGTCCGCGTCCGTGAACAGGAGCAGGTCGCCCCGCGCCACGCGATACCCCTGGACGATCGCCCACGACTTCCCGAACCACCCCTCGGGCAGCTCAGCCCCGCTGACCAGCCGCAACCGACCTTCCGCTCCGCCTGAGCGCGCCAGGCGCTCGACGATCTCGCCGGTGGTGTCGCTCGAGCGGTCGTCCACCACGATCACCTCGATGGGTCGATACTCGGTCGCGAGGATCGACCGGACCGAGCGCTCGATGTTCATCGCCTCGTTCCGCGCGGGGACGATCACCGAGACGAGCGGACCGGCGCGCTGCGGGGGATAGTCGACCAGACAGGGGCGGCGGATGGCGTAGCGATAAACGAGCAACACCAGGAACAGGCCGTACCCGGCGGGAATCAACCACGTCACTCGAGCTTCTCTTCCTCCACCGCGGCTACGACGGTCGCGGCGGTGAGCGTGCCGAAAACGTTGGTCATGGTGCGGAACATGTCGGGAATGCGATCGAGTCCGAGCAGCAGCTGCAGGCCGGTGAGGGGGAGCCCCGTGGCGGTGAACGCCGGCACCAGGCTCACGATGCTCGCTGAAGGAACGCTCGCGACCGTGAGCGAGGCAAGGAACACGGCGGCTCCCGCCTGGAACGTGCCGCCGAGACCCAGCGGCACGCCGTACAGCCGGGCCACGAACAGCACCGCCACCGCCTGGAAGAGCGCGCTGCCCGCGCGGCCGATGCTCGCGCCCAGGGGCAGCACGAAGCTCGCCACCGTGCGCGAGATCCGCAGGTCGCTCTCCGCGGCTTCCAGCATGACGGGGAGCGTGGCGAGCGAGGACGTGGTCGAGAACGCCATGAGCAAGGAGGCCCGGATGGCCCGCAGATAGCGCCGTGCCCCGAGCCGCGCGACCAACGCGACGACCGGGAGGAGCACAACCGTGATGAGCACGGCGAGCCCCGCGATCACGGTCAGGATGAACACCAACATGGCCTTGATGAGATCGACGCCGAACTGCGCCACCGCGCCGGCCACGATCGCGAAAATGCCGAGCGGGGCAAGCAGCAGCACCCAGCGCACGATCCGGATCAGCGCCTGCGTGGCCACGTCGGCGAGGTCGGTGAGCGCGTGACGCTTCTCGTCGGGTAGCGCGGCGGCGGCCACCGCGAAAATCGTGATGAACACGATCAGGGGGAGGAGATTGCCTTCGACAGCGGCTCGCACCGGGTTCGACGGGATGAGCTCCACGATGAACCGGGCACCCGTGGTGATCTGCTCCGCCGCGTGTCGCACCGCTCCAGAGTCGGCGCCGGCCGCCTGACGGAGCGCCGTTTGCTGGTCGGCAGTGATGGGCGCGAGCGGCAGGAACAACCCTGCCACGACGAAGCCGATCAGGATCGCCGCGAGCGTCGTGCCCCAGAAGAAAGCGAGCGTCCGAACACCGAGTCGGCCCACCCGTCGCAGGTCGCCGAGCCCCGCGACGCCGGCGAACAGCGCCGTGGCGACGAGTGGGATCACGACCATCGACAGCAGGTTCAAGAACAACGTGCCGAGCGGCCGCAGCCACTGCGTCACGGCCCATAGAAGCGGCGAGTGCGTCAGGACGGTGGCGAGGCCCAACCCGAGCCCGGCAGCGAGCCCGAGCGCCATCCAGACGTGGCTTCTGATCCGTGGCACGGTATTATTTCCGGGCACAATGATCACCGACGCCACCACGCTCCGCAACCGTTAGCGCTCTGGCCACACCTTCCAAGCGATCGTTCCGCCTGTCGGGCGCCGCGGGGTCGCCCGTGGCCGTCGAGGTCACGAGCGCCGCCGGGCAGCGTCCCGTGGTGGTCTTGAGCGGTCTGCCCAGGCCCGGGCTCGGCGAGCGGCTCGCGCGGGCCGGGTTCGCGGTGGTGTCGTTCGACCCGCCGGGAGCGCCGGACCTCGACATCGTGCTGGACGCGCTGGGGCGCGGGGTGTTGGAGGTCGACGCGGACAGCTATGCGCTCATCGAGCCGCGCGACGATGGCTCGATCGCGCTGGCTCGCGCCGCGGCGGGCGTCCGTGTGCCCGGGCTCGTGGTGGGCGACATGCCGGTCGAGCTCGCGGCGGCGGCGATTGTGCAGTGGCTGGCGAAACATCTCGTGTGACCAGTCTCGCGGTGGTCCGTCGGGCGCTGCGAGACCACCACCCCCAAGTGGCCGATGCGCCGGACGCCCGCCCCGCCGCGGTCGCGCTCGTCTTGCTGGAAGGCCCGCAGGGTCTCGAGCTCATCCTCATCAAGCGTGCCGAGCGCGGCGACGACCCGTGGTCCGGTCAGATCGCGCTTCCGGGCGGCCGTTACGAAGTCGCGGACCGCGACCTCGAGGCGACGGCCGTTCGGGAGACGAGCGAAGAGACGGGAGTAGACCTGTCGGGCGCGGAGCGGTTGGGGGCGTTGGACGATCTCTATCCCCGCACGTCGCTCCTGCCGCCCGTGGTGGTGCGGCCCTTCGTCTTCGCCCTGACGCGCCGCGCCGCCCTCGTCCCGAGCGACGAAGTGCAGCGCGCCTTCTGGCTGCCGCTCGGCCGACTCTCGGAGCCGGGCGTGCGGCGCGAGGTAACCGTGAAAGTGCGCGGCGGCGCGCACACCCTCCCGGCCTACCTGGTGGACGACGACCTGATTTGGGGGATGACGGAGCGGATTCTCACCCCGTTCGTGGATCTCGTGAGCCAATTTGGGTCGCGAGAATAGCCTCTCGAAATCAACATATTCGCTTGACAGTATCTCATAATTAGTATAGACTAAGTAAGTTCGGGGTTCAGAAGTCAAACCGTTGCCCTAAAACCTGATACCTGGCACCCAACACCTGCCTCCGCGGCAGGGAGAATCGGCATGCAGCCAGCTTTACGCGACCCCAACCCTCCGCTGACACGGTCCGTGGAGGACTATCTCAAGGCGATCTACCATCTCTCGAGCCAGGGCGGGTTCGCCGCGACCAGCGACATCGCCGCGATGCTCGAGGTTTCCCCGCCGTCGGTCAGCGGCATGGTGAAGCGGCTCTCGGAAACCGGGTTGATCGAGCATGTGCCATACCGCGGGGTGCAGCTCACCTCGCAGGGCCGGCGGGCGGCGCTCCGAATGATCCGCCGGCACCGGATCCTCGAGCTCTATCTCACGCAACACCTCGGGTACGACTGGGGTGGTGTGCACGCCGAAGCGGAGCGGCTGGAGCACGCCGTGTCGGACGAGCTGATCGAGCGGATGGCGAGCGCGTTGGGACACCCCCAATACGACCCGCACGGTGATCCCATCCCCACGGCGGCCGGTGATATCGAAGAAGCGGAACTGGTCGCGCTCGCCGACGCGCGCGTCGGCACCAAGCTCGAGCTGCGGCAGGTGGGGACGCAGGATGCGGCGCGCCTGCGCTACTTCGCGGAGCAGGGGCTAACCCCCGGCGTGCTGCTCACCGTGAGTGATCGCCAGCCGTTCAACGGCCCCACAACCATCGCGCTGGTACCCTCCGGGGACCCGCGCGTGGTGGGGCGAGAGCTGGCGCAGCTCTTGTTATGCCAGGAGCTCGGCGCGTGAGCGGGCGGTCGCCGGTCTGGCTGGGCGTTCTGGTGGCGGCCGCGTCCACCCAGGCGGGCGCCCAGCAGCAGACGGGTCCGCCCCCCATTGCCGATAACAGCTTCCTGATGGAAGAGGCCTACAATCAAGAGCCCGGCGTGGTGCAGCACATCAGCGTGTTCCAGCTGTTCCGCGGTGCCGACTCGTGGGCCTACACCTTCACCCAGGAATGGCCGCTGTTCGGTCGGACCCACCAGCTGAGCTTCACCGTGCCGATCGAGCGAATTCACGACGGCTCGTCGGTCGCGACGGGCCTCGGCGACGTGGCGGTCAACTATCGCTATCAGCTGGTGGGGACAGAGCGGCTGTCCGTCGCGCCACGCCTCTCACTGTTCCTTCCGACCGGTCGTGCCAAGTCGGACTTGGGCGCCGGCGCCCTCGGGGTCCAGGCGAACCTGCCCGCCAGCATCTCTGTCGCAAATCAGGTGGTCACGCACTGGAACGCGGGCGCGACGGTCACACCCTCGGCCAAGAACGCCGTCGGTGACGAGGCGACGACGGTCGCGTACAACCTCGGCGCGAGCGTGGTGTGGTTGGCGCGGCCCACCTTCAATTTCCTGGTCGAGGTCGTGTGGACGCGGGAAGGGGCGGTGACGGGTCCCGGTCGCACGGCCGCGAGCGACGGCCTCTCGATCGGTCCCGGGATCCGATGGGCGCACAATTTTTCGAGCGGGCTGCAGATCGTGCCGGGTATCGCGTTCCCGATCGGTGTGGGCCCTAGCGCGGGTGATAACGCGGTACTCTTCTACCTGAGCTTCGAGCACCCCTTCCGGAGCGGGAGTCACTGATGGCGGCGCCACAAGCCGATCTTCCTCTCCCCACCCCGGACCCGGGATGGCGGCGCCCGCGTCTCGCGCCGAGCCTCGCCGAGGTGTATCGCACCGTTCCCGTCAGCACGGGTGCGTGGTGGCGCAAGGCGCTGGCGTTCGCGGGTCCGGGCTACCTGGTGGCCGTGGGCTACATGGATCCCGGCAACTGGGCCACCGATCTGGCGGGCGGCTCGCGCTTCGGGTACACGCTGCTCTCCGTCGTCCTCCTGTCGAACCTCATGGCCATCCTGCTGCAGGGGCTCGCCGCGAAGCTCGGCATCGTGACCGGGCGCGATCTGGCGCAGGCGTGCCGCGACCACTTCTCCCGGCCCACCACGCTCGCCCTCTGGGTGCTGTGCGAAGTGGCGATTGCCGCGTGCGACCTGGCGGAGGTGATCGGGTCGGCGATCGGGCTGAACCTGCTGTTCGGGATTCCCCTGCCGTGGGGCATCGCGATCACGGCGCTCGACGTGTTGATCGTGCTGTTCCTGCAGCACAAGGGCTTCCGGCTGCTCGAGGCGCTCGTCGTGGCGCTGATCGCGACCATCGCGGGCTGCTTCCTGTTTGAGATCGTCATTTCGCGCCCCGACCTGGCCGCCGTCGCCGGGGGCTTCCTGCCGACCGCCTCCATTCTCGCCGATCCGGACAAGCTGTACATCGCGATCGGGATCCTCGGTGCCACCGTGATGCCGCACAACCTGTATCTGCATTCGTCGGTGGTGCAGACCAGGGCGTACGAGGAGACGTCTGCGGGCAAGCGGATGGCGGTGAGGTATGCGTTTCTCGATTCGACCGTCGCGCTCAGCTTCGCGCTGTTCATCAATGCGGCGATCCTCATCGTCGCCGCGGCCACGTTCCATCGCGCGGGCCATACCGGGGTCGCCGAGATCCAGGAGGCATACCAGCTGCTCACGCCGCTGCTCGGCGTGGCCGGGGCGAGCGCCGTGTTCGCCCTGGCGCTGCTCGCGTCGGGGCAGAACTCCACCCTCACGGGGACGCTCGCGGGTCAGATCGTGATGGAGGGCTTTCTGAACATCCGGATCCGGCCCTGGTTGCGGCGGCTCATCACCCGCCTGATCGCGATTGTGCCGGCCGCGCTCACCGCTATCTTCTTCGGAGAGAGCGGTACCGCCAAGCTCCTCATTCTGAGCCAGGTGATCCTGAGCCTGCAGCTGTCGTTCGCCGTGTTCCCGCTCGTGTGGTTCACCTCCGATCGCGTGAAGATGGGCGAGTTCGTGAACCCCACCTGGGTCAAAGCGCTGGCCTATGTCGTGGCCGTCGTGATCGCGGGCTTCAACGGCTGGCTCCTCGCCCAGATGCTCCGCGGCTGGCTCTGATGTACGCCCGAATTCTCGTGCCGCTCGAGCACTCCCCCGCCGACGAGACGATCCTCGCTCACGTACGCGGGCTGGCCAAGCGCCTGGGGTCGGCCGTCGTCCTCATCCACGTGGCGGACGGGTGGGTGGCGCGGAACATCAAGGTGCTCGACCTGCGCGAGTCGGAGGAGATGCGCGAAGACCGCTCCTACCTGGAGGAAGTCAGCGCCCGGCTGGAAGCGGAAGGTTTGGACGTCGATGCGGTTCTGGCCGCCGGTGACCCGGCGAAGGAGATCGCCGCCGCGGCCGAGCGCGAGCGCTGCGACCTGATCGCCATGGCCACCCACGGCCACCGGTTGTTAGAGGATGTCGTTAAGGGCAGTACCGCGACAGCATTACGACATCAGACGACCATTCCAATCTTGATGGTGCGGGCGGAGAAGAAATAGCTGTCGCTAAGCGGTCCTGGCTTGCTCCAGCACCCGCAGGATGGCACCCAACCTGCGATCGCGCGCCTCTCTTAGTTGCTCGATGTTGCTCTTGTAGGCCCGCTCGATGCTCTGGGTCAGCGCGCGCTGCTGCTCGGGCTCGAGTCGCTGCCACGTCGCGAGCTGGGCCCACCAGCTCTCGAAGCTCCCCAGCAGCTGCTGCAGGAAGAGCGTGACGCCCCCGTCGCCGGCGGCCAGGTGATACGTCAGATGCGGGCCCGCGGCCGCCCACCCCAGCGCGGGACCGAGTGAGACGGCGCGATCGAGCTGGTCCACGTCGATCACACCTTCCAGGACCAGATCGATACACTGCCGCCACACCGCGGCGGTGATCCGTCCCACCACATAGCCCGGAATCGGCTTTTTGAGGAGGATCGGCATCCGGCCGAGGGCGCGGAGGTATTCCTGGGCGCGCACGACGGCGGCGGCGCTGGTGCGCGCAGCCGGCACGACCTCGACCAGGGGGATCAGCTCGGGCGGGTTCAACGGGTGTGCCACCAGGCAGCGGTCCTGACGCCGGCAGCGCGCGAAAATCTCGGCGGGCGGAATGCCGCTCGAGGAGCTGGTGAGCAGCGTGTCGGGACCCGCTACCTGCTCGATCGAGCCGAACAGCTTCTGCTTCGCGATCGCGTCTTCCGGGATCGCCTCGATCACCCAGTCGGCATCCTGGACCGCCTGCAGCAGGCTGCGCGCCTGTACAAACTCGAGCAAACCGCGCTCCACGATCCCCTGGGTGGCGCGCTCCAGCGCCACCAGCGCGCGCGTGCGGCGCGGCACCTCGACGGCGGCGCGCTCCAGCCCGTGCGCGCTGGCGTCGAACACCGTCACCGGCCAGCCCGCCGAAGCGCACAGCGCCGCCCAGCCGCAGCCGATGTCGCCCGCGCCGATCACCGTGACCTTTCCGGGCATCGTCGTCACACGCCCGCCCCCTGCGATACGATCGGCGTCGCCGTCTGGTGCACCGCCCAGCGGAACACCCGCTCCGACAGCAGGGGACGCACCAATGCCACGTCCACCTGCGTGGCCACCTTTACCCGCGGGCCGTGCGGATCGATCCGTGTGTGGCCCCGGTGCTCCCCCTCCTCCAGATCCACCACCAACCGCTGCTCCTCGAAGCTGAGCGCCGCGGGGTTTAGGAGAGCCGCGATCGGCAGCACGTCGTTCACGATGCAGCCGTCCAGCCCCTCCTGCTCCTTATGGAACTCGATGTAGAAGCGGAGCGCATCGTTGATCCAGCGCGCCTGCGGCGCACCGGAGTGCTGCAGCCGCGTCGTCTCGTGCTGGGCGAGCACCACCTCGCGGGTGACGTCGAGGCCCACCATCTCGGTCGGCAGCTCGGCGCGTAGCACGATGTCCAGTGCCTCGGGGTCGCACCAGGCGTTGAACTCGGAATAACGCGTCGTATTTCCCCTGGCGCCGACGTTTCCGATCATCGCGATGTGCCGCGCGACCTTGGCCCGCACCAGCTGCGGATCACTGCGCAGCGCGAGTGCCAGGCTCGTCACCGGGCCGAGCGTCACCAGCGTGACGGGACCCGACTGCTCGGCCAGCAGGCGATCGAGCGACTTCACGAAGTCGAGGATCACGCCCGCCGGCGGCAGCTCCGCGTATCCCAGGCCCGACTCGCCATGCGTGTCGCGGGCCACCGCGAGCGGCCGCTTCAGCGGGCGTCGGGCGCCCACGGCCAGCGTCGTGCGCTTGCCGGCGCGACGCAGGATCGCGACGGCGTTCCGGAACGCGTTCTCCACCACCGTGTTGCCGTAAGAGACGGAGATCCCGCAGATGTCGAGCTCCGGAGACGCCAGCGCCAATAGCAGCGCCAGCATGTCGTCGATGCCGGGATCGGAGTCGATGATGACGGGAAGGGGGACGCCGGACGGGGAAAGCGTACGATCGGTCACGAACTGAAGGCTAGGGAACGCGAACCTCGTTTGCAATAGTGTCGTGCAGTCTCCGGAACTCCTCCGCTCCGCCGAAGCCGAAGATCCGCTCGATCACCCGACCCTGCCGGTCCAGCAGCACGGAGTAGGGCAGGCCCCGATAGTGATAGACCTGCTTCATGCGGCCGCCTCCCACCAGGATCGGGAACGGCGGCCGGTACTGTCCCACGAACGCCAGCATGCGCCGTGAGTCCACGTCGTCCGACACGGCCGCGATCTCGAAGTCCTTGCGGTCGAACTCGCGGTACAGCCCGGCCATGTGCGGGAACTCCTCGCGGCAGGGGTCGCACCACGACGCCCAGAAGTTCACGAGCGTCACCTTGCCTCGGAATCTGACCAGCGCGACCGTGTCACCCGCGAGGTCGGGCAGCGCGAACGGAGGCGTGAACAGCTCCCGCGCGGCGGGCGCGGCGTCGGCAACTGCGACCAGCGAATCGGCGTCGAACACGGCGAGTGCGCCGCTCGCGTCCACCGCCACCGCCGTCTCGCGGGGACCGAGGTGACGGGTCGCGAGCATCGCGCCCGTCCTCGCGTCGAGCACGTCCAGCCGCAGCCGCGCCGCGGCGGAATCGTCCGAGCCGAGCGCGTAGAGCCGGCCGCCGGGGGGAGGCCCGAGCGCCAGCGCGACATTCACGAGCGCCTTCTTGAGCTGCAGCTCCCGGCCCTCGGCGGGGAGGAACTCGGGATCGGACTCGTCCCGGAACAGGCCGCGCTTCGTGGTCCAGGACACCTGTCCGTCCGGCGCGTACTTCCGAATCTCGTCGCGCACCAGCGGCGCGTAGTACACCGCCCCGTCCGGCCCTACGGCCACAGCCCCCGCGTTCACCACGTAGTCGAGCAATGGCGTCGCCGGCCGGCGGATGGTGCCGACTCCCCGCCCGGTAGGACGCCCCAGGGTATCGAGCATCCGGATCAAGGGCGCCGTGTCGGACTCCGGCGTGCTGAGCTGGGGCACGTAGTAGGGAGATCGGCTCGCGGCCACTAGGGCCCCGCCCGCGGCATACAGCGACGCGACGTCCGGACTCTCCCATTCGCGCACCACGCGGCCCGCGCCCGAGGTGTCGACCACGACGCCCTCGCCGGTTCGCTCGGTGACCAGCAGCTGCGCCCCGCCGAGCGGTGTCACGGCCATTGGCGTGGCGAGACGGGGATTCGTGATCCGGCGGGTGACGCGCAGCTCGCCATCGAAGGCGAGGAGCCGGCCACGCTCGGGATCGGGCGCCCACGACAGGCCGCCCAACGACGCGGCCGGCGAGCGGCCGAGAAACAGCAGGGTGAAGCGGGGCGCCGGGGGGCGGCAGGCGATGAGCGCCAGGAGCAGGACGGCCCCGCCCCCCGTCGCACGCCGCATCAGGTCGCGGCCGAGACCGTCTTGATCTCGATGGTGTGCAGGCCGCTGACAAAGCGATGCGTGCCCGTCACCTTCACCTTGCTCTCCGCAAACGGAATGAGCTTCGAGTTCTGCGGATCGCCGGGCTTCGAGCTGACCGGCAAATAGATCGTGCCGTCGCTCGAGAGTACGCCGAGCGGGACACCGGCTTTGGCGCACGCCTGGGCACACGCCTTATGGCCCGCGCCGGACGCACCGTTCGTCGTGTTGCAGTTCAAGTCGACCACCTGACCGGTGATCGTCATCTCGTCGCCCGCCGTCATCGCGTGGGCCTGCGCTGCCAGCGGCAGCGCGCAGCAGGCCAGTACGGCGGTGGTGGCGAGGATGCGCTTCAGCATCGTTCATCCTCCTGTGGGTGAGTTCCGAACAACCTGCGAGAACCGAAGGAGCAACCAGCTGCTCCCGTCTACCATACGTCGCGACCGGGGGTTCCAGATTTCGCGTATATTGGCGCCATGGCCGAGGCCTATCGCGAACTGTTGGATACGTTTGGCCGCGGGTGGGAGCGCGGCGCCGTTGATGAGATTGCTTCCGTCTTCGCCCCCGATGCGGTGTTTCTCGAGACTCCCTTCAGCGCCAAGACCGTCGGCATCGACGCGATCCGCGCTTATTGGAACGACGTCCCGCAGAACCAGGCCGACGTGACGTTCAAGTCGGGCGAGCTGTACGTCGCGGGCCCATGGTTCGCGACCGAGTTCCGCTGCACCTACCGCCGGCGCCGCAGCGGCGAATGGGTGGACGCCCGCGGGGCGATCTTCTGCGAAACCAAGGACGGAAAGATCACCGAGATGAGGATGTACTGGCATAGAGCCTAGATCCCCTGACGGCTTCTGACGTACTCGAGCGCCTGCTCCATCAGCTCGGCGCTGCGCAGGCCCACCTGCATCGCCTGAGCGACGGCCGCCTCCTCTTCCAGCCCCTGTTCCAGCATGAAATAAGGAATGAGACCGGCCCCGACCCGGTTGCCGCTGTTGCAGTGCACAAATGCCGGTCGCCTGCCGGCGAGCTCGCGCACAGCGTCCACCAGCCGGCCGAACGTGGCGTCGCTCACCGCGCCGTGCCCCATCGGAATGTTGCGGTACTCGAGCCCCGCCTGGACCACGGCGTCGGGCGTCTTGAACGGGCGCGGCTCCATGGCCTCACGGATGTCGATCACCACCGCGCATCCGGCGCGCTTCAGCGCCGCCAGATGCTCGGCCGCGGGCTGCCCTCCCGTCACGATCCCGTGGATCGGCTCGCAAGCGTTTGGGACGCCGGCGATGGCGTCGAGGAGTTGGCTCATTGGAATCGCGGAGGCTACGTTTCGCCACTCAATCTACCTCAAGCCAATCCCTATGGCGTCGTGCCGCCTCGTCGTTGCGGTCCTCACGCTGAGCGCGGCGCTGCGGCTGCCGGCGCAGACGCCGGCGGCGGTTTCGACCACGCCGAAGCTCACGGGCTACGTCCAGGCCCGCTTCCAGGCGATCGGCGACTCGGCCGTCTTCGCGCTGCGGCGCGTGCGCTTCGGGGCGCAAGGGAATCTCACGCCATGGGCGAGCTACAAGGTGCAAGCCGAGCTGCGCAGTGGCGGCACCGGCGCGACGCCTGCGACCGTGGCCGCGACCGATCTCTACCTCGCCCTCACCCATCGGCTCTGGACGGCCACGATCGGCCAGTCGAAGACCCCGCTGTCGGTCGAGTTCATCCGTTCGGCGGCGGTTCTGGAGCTACCGGAGCGCTCCATGGCGGTCGACTCGCTGTCGCCTAACCGCGACGTCGGCGTCAAGCTCGAGTGGAACAGCGCCGGGACGTTGGCCCTGCAGGGCGGTGTGTTCAACGGCGACGGGATCAACCGCGCCGCGAACCGCGACAAGCGATTCCTCTACATGGGACGCGCGGTCGTCCGTGCCGCGAAGGGCGCCTACCTGGGCGTGTCGGCCGCCGCGAAGCCCGACACCACCACCTGGGACGCCGAAGCGTGGGTCGAGCGGGGCCGCGTCGCGGTGCGGGGCGAGTTCCTCGCGCGGCACCGCTCGGTCGCCGACGTGACGACCTTGGGCTGGTACGCCCT
>Ga0137397_10001997_pt1 | contig 14277 bp, 14 predicted proteins | sample czorhiz116metaG_FD_106658 | JGI IMG/M metagenome (GOLD analysis project Ga0137397, IMG submission 106658) | Vadose zone soil microbial communities from Angelo Coast Range Reserve, California, USA - czorhiz1.16 metaG | ecosystem: Environmental > Terrestrial > Soil > Vadose zone | place: USA... | reverse complement strand
TAGGGCCGATAGCTCAACTGGCAGAGCAACTGACTCTTAATCAGTAGGTTCTCGGTTCGATTCCGAGTCGGCCCATTTCCCGCCCGAGGTACCGGAGCCGTGCTTCCACAAACCCATGCTGTCGGGCTGTGGCGTCTTGCGGATGAATACATCAACGCCGCCAGTGTTCTCAGATCGCCAAACCGCAGAGCTACGAATCCCCCCTCGTTCCCTCTCTATTATCTCTGCTGCCACGGTCTTGAGCTCTCTCTAAAGGCATTCCTAGTGAGTCAGGGCACGTCCGAGAGACGCCTGAGACGGCTGAGCCATAACCTCGTTCGCGTGCTCGCGGCGGCAGAGCGGGGCAATTGCTGGTCTCGGAGCTTTCTCAGCCCGTCCGACCGTGCGGTGATCGAATGGGTGAACAGCTATTACGAGAAGAAGGAGTTCGAGTACCTTCGCACGGGTTACAAAAGCTTTCCCAATCCCGCTCAGTTGCTCGCCCTGTGCGTCCGGCTCCACAGCGCACTTAAGCCAACGATCTGGATCACGGTCCGCAAACATTTGCGGAGTACTGGCACCTGAGGCTCCCAACATGCTAGTGATGTTGTTGACAAGACCCCATCCTTACGGTCCTTCCGGTCGCGCTACTTCTTGAAATGCTCGTGCGTACCGATGTGGTGAGCAGCCCTCACCAACTGAAACCGGGTGATTCCCGCAGCCGCCACACGTTGGGACACGCTCCCAGTCCGACGATCCTCCGGCGAACCCCAGCGACGACTGACCCGTTCGCACAGCACCCTAACGCGCATCGGACGCCTCGCTGACCTGGACGCGTGGGGACGCGGTTACCTTCTCCACCCGAACTCTCGAGCGAGGCGGGCCATGTCCAGAGGCGTGCGCGAGTCCTTTCGCACATGGATTGACGAGTCGAAGCACTCTGTCGCCCCGCTGTGGGCAGTGACGATCCTTCGGGTCTATCTCGGGGTCGGGTTCTTGAGCGCGGCGTCGAACAAAGTCTTCGGCTGGTGGGCATCGTGGCCGCAGAACATGTCGCACTTTCTGGCGTCCAAGTTGAATGACACATATACGTTCTACCGACCCATTGTCACCGGCGTGGTCCTGCCGCACATCGCGTTCTTCGCTCACACCATTGCGCTAAGCGAAGTGGCCGTGGGCCTGTCGCTGGTGCTCGGCGCCGGCACGCGATTCGCCGCGGCTGCCGGACTCTTCTTGATCGCCAATTACATGCTGGCGTTCGGGGACATTCCCTGGCAGCCGGGTGAGGACCAAGCGTTCTTTGTCGGCCTCGTCGTCGTGCTCATCACAAACGGGGGGAGGGCCTTCGGGATCGATCACTGGCTCGCTCGCGCCCGTGCGTGAAGGCCCGCGTCTTCACGGGGGAGCCGCCTGGCGGTGTGCCTGTGAAGAAGGAACTTTAGGTCACGGAGTATTATCTCCTCTTAGTCAGTAGTTCTCGGTTCGATTCCGAGTCGGCCCATAAACTTACGAAATCCTCCGTGTCAATCGCGTGTCAATGGGGTCCGCGTCTCCACGACGCGGTACTCTATTCTTTCAACGTCCGTAGTTGTAGCATCTCCCCATGAAACTCAACCCGAGCACGTACGCGCTGAACCTCACCGCTGCTGAGGGGGATCACTTGCTCCGCCTTGTGGCCATTGGACAGCTCGCCATCGCGGAGCATCAGCGCAGTGGGTGGTTGCCTACCCGCCCGCTGGACGCGACGCAGATGTCCGAGCATGTGCGCGCGCTGTCGAGTGTGGTCCCTATCGACCGACCGTTACAAGCCTTCAATGCGTGGGTCCAGGGCCACCGGAAGAAGTGATCAGCGCGGTGGTTCTCCGCGCGCTCGTCTGACCTCCTCTTGTCGCTTGCGGCGCTCCTCGGCTAGGCTCGCGGCGCGCTCCTCCTCGACCGTCGCCGCGTGCTGCGTCCAGCTGCTCTTGGACGCGATTCTCCAAGCCGCCGATACCGCGAGCACGATCCACACCGCGTCCCAGAAATCGAACTCCGCGCGGAACACCTTGGAAAAGCCCACCTGCTGGCCGATGATCTTCGCGACCGAGCTCACCGCCCGGTGCACCACGACCTTCCGCTCCGCGAGCGGGGCTCGGCGAGCGCTGTCGAGCGCCTCCTGGAGCATGCGCGCTCGTAGGGGGCGCGGCACGGAATCCGACAACAGCGTCGAATCCGACCAGACGACCTCGGGGAGCGCGGCCTGGAGCTCCGGCGAGAACGCCCGACGGTGCGCCATGTCCACGAAATACGCCACGTTGACCGCCTCCTGATTCCCGAGCATCTCGTCCTCGATCATCGGCTGGAGGGCGAAGACGTGAATCAAGAGCTTGCCGAAGATCAGCGCGCCGGCGGCGAGTGCCGCGGCGGTGATACCGAGTGACGGCTTCCCTTGACCCGCCGCCTTACGAACGGCGAGTCCCACCAGCGCGCCCAGCCCCAACGCCCCCCAGCTGAACGCATAGTGTGTGAAGTACGCCACCAGAGCCCAGAGCGCAGCCGCGCCCATTCCGGCGATGATACCGGCCAGGACCGGGCTCGAGTTGCGCGATTGTGTCTGGGGCTTGGCGCCGTAGACTTTCGGTGCGGGGAGGGGCGGCCTGCCGGGAGCGCTCACGGTGCCCAATCTTTGAGAATGGGCCGGGCGGCGCAACCCTGAGTCGCCCGATTACGGCCAGGTCATGCGGGCAGCGTGAAGAAAAACGTCGCGCCTTCGTTAACCTTCCCCTCCGCCCAGATCCGCCCGTCGTGTCGCTGCACGATCCGCTGGACCAGCGCGAGCCCGACGCCCGTTCCCTCGAACTCATCGGGACGATGCAGCCGCTGGAACACGCCGAACAACTTGCCCGCGTACTGCATGTCGAATCCGACGCCGTTGTCCTTCACATAGTAGGCGACCTCGGCTCCATCCCTTTGCGCACCAATCTCGATCATTGGATGCGCTCGCTTCGCGCTGAACTTGAAGGCGTTGCCGATCAGATTGACGAGCACGTTGCGCAGCAGCGCACCGTCCCCGCTGGCCGGGGGCAGGGGCGTGAGGACCACGTCTACGGCGACGCTGCTTGCGGTCTGTCGCAGCTCGGCCACCACGCTCTCCGCCAGCGCCGTGAGGTCGATGGGGGCCCGCGTGAGCGCCTGGCGTCCCACGCGGGAGAAGTTGAGCAGCCCATCGATCAGCTCGCCGCCCAGCTTCGCGCTGTCGCGGACCACCGCCAGGAGGCGCTTGCCCTCATCGTCCAGCCGGGCCGCATGGTCCTCGAACAGCGCCTGCGCGTAGCCGTTGATGGCGCGGAGCGGCGCCCGCAGATCGTGGGACACCGAGTAACTGAACCGCTCGAGCTCCTGGTTCGACTGCGTGAGCGCCTGTTCGACGCGGCGCCGCTGTGTGAGATCGCGGGTCACCTTCGCGAAGCCCACTAGCCTGCCGTCCGCATCTCGCATCGCGCTGATCACGGCGTTGGCCCAGAAGCGCGTGCCGTCCTTGCGCACACGCCACCCCTCGTCTTCGTGACGGCCCTCGCGCTCGGCGGTCTCGAGCTCCCAGCGCGGCTTGCCCTGCGCCACGTCTTCCGGCGGATAGAACGTGGAGAAGTGCTCACCCATGATCTCGTGGGCACGGTAACCCTTGATGCGCTCGGCGCTGGCATTCCAGCTCGCGACCCGGCCGTCCGGATCGAGCATGAAGACGGCGTAGTCCTGGATGCTCTCCACCAGGAGCTGGAAGGTCTGTTCGCTGCGACGCAGCGCGTCCTGCGCTTCCTTGCGCGCCGTGAAGTCGCGGGTCACCTTGGCGAACCCGATCACCGCCCCCTCGGAATCCCGCAGCGCCGTAATGATCACCTCGGCCCAGAAGCGGGCGCCGTCCTTCCCCACCCGCCATCCTTCGTCTTCCACCCGGCCGTCGCGCGCGGCGAGCGCGAGCAGCCGCGCCGGCTTACCGGCCGCCACTGCCTCAGGGGGGTAAAAGCGGGAGAAATGCTGCCCTACGATCTCCTCCGCCCGGTACCCCTTGATGCGCTCCGCCCCGGAATTCCAGGTGGAGACGCGACCCGCGCCATCCAGCATGAAGATCGCGACGTCCTGGACGCCCTCGACCAGCAGTCGGAAGGTCTCGGGGGTTTCGCGGGGGGTGGTTACGGCGGGCACTACGCGCTTCGCCAGCATGATTGAGAAGTATGGCAGGGCGTACATTTCACGCAAGCCGTCGCGGCGTCGCAACACTGTACGACAGCAGGGAGGATAGGGTCTTGCAGCTGCGGGAACACATGCCCCTCGCCCCGTACACGACACTCGGGCTCGGGGGGAAGGCTCGCTACTTCATGGAATGCAGCACCGAGGAACAGGTCGGCGCTGCGCTGTCCTACGCCGCCGAGCAGCGCCTGCCGCTGTACGTCCTGGGCGGCGGCAGCAACATCGTTTTCCTCGACTCAGGGTTTTCCGGACTCGTCCTGCGCATCACCATAGGTGGAATCGAGTTGCGCGACGGGTCCACCCCCGAGGTGCGTGCCGGCGCCGGCCTCGATTGGGACACGCTGGTGCAGAGCGTGGTGCAACGGGGCTGGACTGGGGTCGAGTGCCTGTCGGGCATTCCGGGCACGGTCGGCGGCACGCCGATCCAGAACGTGGGCGCCTACGGGCAAGAGATCGCCGAGACGCTGGTGAGCGTCGCCTGTCTCGATCGCACCACGCTCGAGCGCCGGACGTTCAGCGCGCAGGACTGCGCCTTCGGCTATCGCGACAGCCGGTTCAAGCGCCAGGACCGAGGGCGCTACGTCGTGCTCGAGGTCACGTTGCGGCTGGCTCGTGACCAGCAGCCCCGCATCCGCTATCCCGAGCTGCAGCGCGCCGTGGCGGGGCTCGGCGGGCTCGAGACCGTTGCTCCGGGTGAGGCGGTCCGCCGCGTGCGCGAGGCCGTGCTCGCGCTACGCCGCGGCAAGTCCATGGTGCTCGATCCAGCGGACCCCAACACGCGCTCGGTCGGCTCGTTCTTCACGAACCCGGTGCTGTCGGCCACTGCCTTCGCCGATCTCGCGAAGCGGTGGACCGACATCCCCTCGTTTCCAGCCGACGGGGGCGTGAAAGTGCCAGCCGCGTGGCTCGTGGAGCAGGCGGGATACCCCAAGGGATACCGCACCAGCGGGGGCGGGGCGGGGATCTCGACCCGTCACGCGCTGGCGCTGGTGAATCTCGGTGGTACGAGTGCGGACCTGCTGGCCCTGGCGGAGGAGATTCGGGCCGGGGTGGAGCAGCAGTTCGGCCTCCGGCTCGCGTACGAGCCGGAGGTGGTCAATCCGTCTTCCCCGCCACCTTCCCGATCGCGCTGATCAGGTCGTTGAAGTCGTACGGCTTCATCACGGCGGGCTGGCCGCACTCCTCGAGGAAGCGGCGCGTCTCGTCACGCGCTCGGTCGCCGGTGACGAAGACGAAGCGCTCGGCGAGCAGGGGGCGCTGCTCGCGCAGCTGCTCGTACAGCGCCCGGCCGCCCAGCCGCGGCATCTGTAAGTCCGTTACCACCGCGTCGAAGCGGTCGCTCGCGGGCCCGAGCCGCTCGATCGCTTCGAGGCCGTTTTCGACCGCCACCACCTCGTGTCCTTCGCGCTCCAACAGCAGGCGCATCGCCTGGCGGTTCACGGCGTCGTCGTCCACCACGAGGATCCGCAGCTTGGGGAGCGACGGCGTGGCAGCCGTGGCACGCGCCAGCGGCGCGAGCACACTCTTGGAGAGCGTCACGACGACCTCGGCGCCGCCGCCGGGTCGCGGGCGCAGGCGCAGCGTTCCCCCGGACGACTGGGCCAGCGCGCGCGCCAGGGCGAACTCGATCTCTCCCCCGCCCGCGCTCTGCGTGAAACGGAACGGCGTCACCAGCCGCTGCTCTGCCTCGACCGAGAGCGGCGTGCCCGAATCCCACAGCGAGATGGTGAGTGACGGCCCGGTCTCGGTCACGGCGATGCGCAGCTCGCGCGGCGGCTGGCTGTCGCGCAGCCGGCGCAGCGCGAAGTCCAGCAGCTTCATCAGCATTTCAGTGAGCTGCGCCATGGGGCAGGCGACCATCGGGAGCTCGTGGGGAATGCTCCGTACCAGCTTCACGCCGAGCTCCCTGAGCGTCCCCTCACGCTCGGCCAGCACGCCGTTCAGCACGATGGAGCAGTCGGACGGCTCCGCCGCCCCGATGGGGTGCTGCGCCAGCTCGAGGAAGTGCTGGGTGATCTCGGCCGCCCGGCGTACTTCTCCGTGCAGCATCATGAGCGCCCGCGCGCGCTCGGGGTCGAGCGGGCTGCCGTGCAGCAGATCCGCCAGGGCCCCGATCGCCGCCAGGCGGTTGTTAAGGGCGTTCAGCACGTTCGCCGACCCCTCGTCCAGCACCACGTGCTGCACTTCGGGCGGGGCGAAGCGTTGCGCGGGGGGTGGGGGGGCCACGGGCGGCGCAGTGGCGGCGCGCGCCGCCGCGCGCTGCCGGCCGATGAGCGTCCCGATGAACGCGCCGATCAGCGCACCGAAGCCGAACGCCACCCACAGTTCCATGGGGCACCAATCTAGTGCAGGGCGGCGCGGAGCGCCGCATCGGTTGACCCCCCCAGGGGCCGATTCTACCTTTGTTCACCCGCCCTGGTGGTGAAACTGGTAGACACACTGTCTTGAGGGGGCAGCGCCGCAAGGCATCCCGGTTCGAATCCGGGCCAGGGCATGTGGTCACCGTAGTTGAATAGTAGAAGAGATCTCGATTTGATCCCGCACGGCCAGCGCGCACCAGCGTTGGCCGTTGTCTTTTCGACCAGGTCGGCGATGCGAGCGCCGACTGACGAGGCACGCTCCAGTTGGGGGCGGGAATGACAAGTCGGGCGTAACCGGCCGGCCAGATTACACGGGTGGCGAGGGGTCTAGCTTGGAATCGAGGTTGGGCCCATACTCGCCCTCATGCTCGTGTACTCGGTCCCTCGAATCTTCCGGTGCGTCAATGTTGCGGAGGCACTATCGACCATGGTGGCCTTTCACGGGAGGTAAGCCATCACGCGCATCTTGATCATCGACGACGAACCCGCGGTGCGAAAGACCCTGCGAACGTACTTCGAACGAGCGGGCTACCAGGTGGCGGAGGCAGGGGACGGTCGAACCGGCCTGCGGCTCCACGGGGTCGCCTCTGCGGACGTGATCATCACGGACATTTTCATGCCGGACTTCGACGGCATCGAGACCATTCGGGAGCTGCGACGCGTCGCCCCGGGGGTGAAGGTCATCGTCGTGTCGGGGAGTGATTCGACCGGCACATTGAACATGCTGGAGGATGCGAAGCTGCTCGGGGCCGACCGCGCGTTCCACAAGCCGCTGAAACCTGAGGAGCTGCTCGGGGCCATCCGGGAGATGCTCAGCCAGAATCCGCAGGAGTAGGGCTGTCGCTCTGTAGCCTCCAGAGTACAACCTCCGCTTGGGCCCGCCGCGTCAGGTGCGCATCCAGGGCAGGGATCAAGGAACGCAGCAGCGCGACGGGGGGCTACAATCGCGGAGGCGAGGGAAAAGCGTCGTTCCCTCGCCTCCGCGTTCGGGCTCAGTGTCCGATCGGATGGGTCTGTGGTAGCGCTTCGCCGATCGCCGTCGCCGCGGCGGAGCATTCTGGGTGGCCGAACCCGCTGGCGCTCAGGCCGTTCGTGAAGTCGTAGATGATGTTGTCGTCCTTGCCATTGTCAGCTACGCCTGCCGGCACGTGATCGAGCCGGAGGTTGTAGCGCATTTTCCAGGCGATGTTGTGGTCGGCGCAGGAGGCATCACCGCTCACCCCGAGGCCGCCGACGAGGGTCCCGTCGGCGTCATACAGCGCCAAGCCGCCGCCGAACACGTTGATACCCCCAATCCGCTTTCCGACCATAAAGTCCTTCCGGCTGCCGTAGTCGGCCGCGTCGCCGCCATAGGCGACCTCTTCGTTGGTCGGGTTGGATTCCTGGAGTCCGAACAGGGTTCCGCCCGGTTGGGTGGCGGCATAAAGATTGGCGGTCGAGAGGGCGAGATGCGGCAGGCTGAACGCGTTCCCGGTGTTGGCCTTCTGGGCCGCGATCACCCGGCTCCCCGGCCACTGATCGGTGTTCGTTGCTCCGGTGAACACGACGGCAACCACGAGACCGTTCCGATCCACCACCGCCGCCCACATGTCGAGATTGAAGCCGCCATTGGCCTCTTTGCGGGCCTGAACCAGCGCCGCCTTCAGCTGATCGAAGCCGGCGACCCGACTCAGGTTCAGGTCGACGGTGGGCAATCCGGTGAGACTGTTGTCGCCGCAGGCCGCCAGCGCGGCGAGCCCACACGCGGCGATGCCGAGCCGCACGACTTTGCGGGAGAGTGGATGGAGACTGAGCATGGCGGGATCCTCCTGGTAGTGGGGTGACTGAAAGACCCGGGTCTGGACGGTCTTCGGGATCGGAGTGGCGTCGGAGCGGAGGCGTCAGGGCGACGGCGAGAGGCCGTTCTCGGGCCGGGCGAAGAAAATGACTCGCGTTTTGGGCGTCCGCAATGACGTGCGCGACCTGTCGCGTTCTGACCCTTCGTGCCTCATCGTCCTACCTCCTTAGTGGGTCGTCGCGGGCTCCACCGCTACCTTGATCCCGCGCCACCTTCCCTGACGGAACCGCAACACACTCAACCCGCAGCGCGTGATGTGGCCCAAGAGGATGGCGGTCCAGATGTCGGTGGGGCGCAGGCCGCGCGTCGCCTGGAACAGGGTGCAGAGACCGAGCGGCACCACGATCTGAGACACGATCGAGATGTACAGCGGAGAGCGGGTGTCGCCCGTGCCCTGGAGTCCCCCGGTGTACGTGAGGGCCACGGTGACGAAGAGCCCCGAGACACTGAGGAAGCGGAGTAACTGGACGCCCAGGCCGACGACCACCGCGTCGGTCATGCCGAACAGCCCGAGCAGGGAGCGCGGGATCGCGACGAACAGGATGCCGATCGCGGCCGCGAGGCCGAGGCCGAGCCCCGCCGCGACGTGCACACCGTGCACCGCGCGCTCGGGACGGCCAGCCCCCAGGTTCTGACCGCCGACGGTCGCGGCGGCGCTCATCAACCCCACCGACGTCCACGTGATGAAGGAGAACAGCTCGGTGTACCCCACCGCATAGGCGGCTTGCGCCTCGGCGCTCTGCGGAAGCGAGCCGATGAACCGGAGCAGCAACACGCCCGCGATGTTCATCGCGATCCCCTGGAAGCCGGTGGGCAGCCCGAAGCGGAACAGCTCGCGGATGATGCTCCAGTCGGGCCGCCAGTTCATACCGCGGTGCCACGTCACCGGGAGCCGCCCGGAAAACAGCAAGTACCCCGCGACGCCGCTCACGACGAGGCCCGCCACCGTGGTGCCGACGGCGGCGCCGGCGGTGCCCAATCGCGGCAGCGGTCCGAGGCCCGTGATGAACGCCACGTTGCACACGATGTTCAGAGCGGTGAGGAGGACGCCCAGGCGCAGCGGCGTGCGTGCGTCGCCCGCCGCCCGCAAGGCCCCGCTCACCATGAAAAAGAGCAGCATCCCGAGGCTGCCCACGAACATGATACGGAGGAACGGCAACGCTTGGACCTGCACGGCGGGCGCGGCGTTCACGACCCGGAGCAGCGACGGCGCCAGTACCCACCCCAGCGGGGCCAGCAGCAATCCCCACAGCGCCACCGCGGCAAGGAAGGCCTGGTAGACGGTGCGATTTACCTTATCGGGGTCGTTGGCCCCCGCGAAGCGGGCCACCAGTACACCCATCCCGCCGAACACCGATATCACGAACACGATGACGACGATGAAAATCTGGATCGCGACGCCGATCGCGGCGTTGCCGGCGTACCCCACGAAGTGCCCCACCAGGGCGTGATCGACCACGCCCTGGAGCCCGGCGATGAGGTTCTGGAGCATGGTGGGCCAGGCGAGCATCCAGACGGCCCGCGCGAGCGGCCCCTCGACGATGGAACGGTCGAGCGGCTTACCTCCCGCGTTTGGCATCCAGGCTCCATGGCCCCGGCCCGGCGGCGGAGAAATAGAGCCAGATGAAGCAGAACAGGATGGCCGGAGCTCCCTGATTGAGGACCGGCCAAAAGCCCTGCGGTGCGTGGCCCATGAAATACGCGACCGCCATTTCGCCCGCGAGGATGAAAGCGACGGGCCGCGTGAAGAGGCCCAGCAGCAGCAGGAGACCGCCAAACGTTTCGAGGATGCTGGCAAGGCCAATCAGCGACACGACTGGGACGGTGCCCCCGCCCGGCATGATGGCCGCCGGAAACGCGAGTAGCTTGGCCGTGCCGAACTGCATGAACAGAAATGCGGCAACGATCCGCAGGAGGCTGAGCAGGTAGGGCGCTCGAGCCGGCCATTTCGCGGTGATGCTTGGTGCGGTCATGATGCGCAACTCACTTTCCGTTCTCTGAGTTGAAGGGGATCCGACCGCCGGTGGACAGCCACGAGCCTCCCAGAATTAGCGCCAGTCCGACGATGGACATGGGCCCGAGATGCTCGTCCAGCACCACCACGCCGAGCAGGACCGCCACCAGGGGATTGATGTAGGTGATGACGCTCGCCCGGCTCGGTCCTGCCTCCGCGATGAGCTGAAAGAATACGACGAGCCCCGCCGCCGTGCAGACCACGCCCAGCACGGCGATGGCCCAGAGCGCGGACGCCGGGATCGCGTGTGGTGGGCTCGCGACAACAGCGGGCAGCAACGCGACGGCCGACAGCGTCAGACTCGCAGCCACGGGCCCGAGCGGATCGAGATCGGCCAGGCGACGGCTCACGATGATGGGCGCCGCGGCGTACCCCAGCGTCGCCACGAGGACGAGAGCGGCGCCGAACAGCTCCTCCCGGCGCCCGGCGACGTCGACGCCGAGCAGGGCCACCACCCCGCCGAGCCCGATCACGAGCCCGAGCAGCCGGAGTCCGGTGGGCTTGTCGGCGGGCGACAGGCGCACTGCCAGCAGGGCGACGAACAGCGGCATCGACGCGATGAGAATCGCGGTCAGTGACGAAGCGATGTACCGCTCGCCGATGGAGATGAGCGTGAACGGTACGGCGATCTCACACGCGGCGTAGGCGGCGATCGGCCAGCGGTACTGCCACAATCCGTGGAGCGCGCCGCGCCGCAAGGCAAAGGGCATCAGGAGCGCCGCACCGAGGACGACCCGCGCCCAGGCGATAAATCCGGGCGGCACGCCCGCATCGAGCGCGATCCTGATGAACAGGTACGGCACGCCCCAGATCACTGAGCTGAGGGCGAAGAGCCACCACGCCCGAGGCGTCACGCGACGGGAGCCTTGAGCCCGCGCTCCCGCAGACGCGCATCTCCCAGCCGCTCGGCGTACGCGGGGAACGTACTGGTGGGTCCGCGCCACTCGAGCTCGTCCACATTCCGGAAGAGCGCCGCGTCGGTCCGGAGCGTGGCCAGATTCTTGAACAGCAGCGCCAGATCGCGACTATCGCCAAGGGCGGCCGGCGGAAACTCGTCAATGTTGCCGTATTGGTTGAGGAGCCGCGCCGCCGTGACCGCGCCGATCCCCGGAATGCCTGGATAGCCGTCGGCCGCGTCGCCCACGAGGGCGAGGAAGTCGGGAATCAAGGCCGGCTCCACCCCGAACTTCTCGCGCACCCCTGCCGCATTGCGGATCTTCTGGCCTCTGCGGTCCACCTGCACCACCCGGTCGCCGCGCACGCATTGCGCCAGGTCCTTGTCGGGTGTCCAGATGCAGACCCGCTCCACGCGGTCGTCCCGGGCGGCGATGTGCGCCGCGGACGCGAGCGCATCGTCGGCCTCGAGCTCGACCATGGGCCATACCACCACGCCCATCGCGGCGAGGGCTTCCTCGAGCGGGTGGAATTGCGCGAGCAGTGCCCGCTCGATGCCATCGCCCGTCTTATAGTCAGACCACAGCCGGTTGCGGAACGACTCGATCACGTGGTCGGTCGCGACCCCGATGTGCGTCGCTCCCTTCTCTACCATCTCCAGCACTGAGTGCAGTACGCCGACTACCGCGCCGAACGGCTCATCCTTGCCTTTCGTGACGTGGCGCCGGCCGTAGAACTGGCGGAACAGCTCGTACGTGCCGTCGATGAGGTGAACGATCATGCGGAGTTATCGGCCGCCGCTGACGATCAGGACCACCGCGGCGAGCGCACACCCGACGCCGGTGACCTGCCACGGGTGCAGGCGCTCTCCGAGGACAATCCGCGCCAGCAGCACGGTGCTGGCGGGGTACAGCGATGACAACGTCACCACGATGCTGAGCGGCCCCTGCCGGGTGGCGAGGAGGTACAGGGCATTGGCGAGCATGTCCACCACGCCGGCGACGATGGCCAGCGCGGTCACCTGGGCCGGCATCCGGATGGACCGTCCGCCCGCGATCGCCATCACGCCGAACAGACTCACCGAAACCACGCGTGCGATGAGGAGCGGCCACATCCCGGCATTGGGTCCGGTTTGGGCGAACGAGAGAAGGAAGAAGCCGATCGCGATGCCCGAGGCGAGCGCGATGCCGACGCCCGACTGACGGCCGCGCGGTGATGCCGTCGCCTCGGGTCGCGGCTGTTGACTCACCAACACGATCGACACGATTCCCAGCGCGATGCCCGCAACCGCGAGCGGCGCCGGCCGCTCCCCGAGCAACACCGAGACCACCACCGGGATGGCGACCGCGCAAACGGCGGTCGTCGGCGCCACCACCGCCATCCTTCCGATCGCAAGGGCGTGATACAGCAGCGCGACGCCGATTCCACCCGTCAGGCCCGCCGCGGCGCCCCAGAGGAGATCGGCCTGGGAGGGCGAGGCGTGGGGCAGGAGGGGCAGGATCAACGCGAGCAGAACCAGCCCGGCGGCCTGGGAGAGCAGGACTACGGGGATGGTGCTGGCGCGCCGGGTCGTGAGGCCGCCGGTGAAGTCGGCGGCGCCGTACAGCACCGCGGAACCGATCGCCAGGAGGTAAGCCACCTATCTCTGCTCGGTCATCGCCGATCCACCCGCGCCCGGGCGGCGCGCTCGAGCAGCAGGGTCCGCTCGCGGGCGTTGCGGGTGAGGGACGCGGCGCGCTCGAACTCGGCGCGCGCCTCGGCGAAGCGGCCGAGCTTGTCGAGCAGATCGCCGCGCACGGCTGGCAGAAGATGGTATCCCTCGAGTGCCGGCTCCGACGTCAGCGTGTCCACGACCTCGAGACCGGCTGCCGGACCGAACGCCATCCCCAGCGCCACCGCCCGATTGAGCTCCACGACCGGGGACGGCAGCAGCTGGGCCAGGGCATCGTACAGCGCCACGATGCGGGTCCAGTCCGTCTCCTCCGGCGTGCGGGCGCTCGCATGGCAAGCGGCGATCGCCGCCTGGAGCGCGTACGGGCCGTACCCGCCGCCGGGCGCCTCGGCGCGCTGCAACGCCGCCAGACCGCGGCGGATGAGGAGGTGATCCCACCGCCCCCGGTCCTGATCGAGCAGCAGAATCGGCTCGCCCGATGGGCCGACGCGCGCGCCGGAGCGCGACGCCTGGAGCTCCATCAGCGCGACGAGGCCGTGCACTTCCGGCTCCTGGGGAACCAGCTCGGCCAGGATGCGGCCCAGCCGGAGCGCATCCTCGCACAGCGCCGGTCGCATCCAGTCGTCGCCGGCGGTCGCTGCGTAGCCCTCGTTGAAGACGAGGTAGATCACCTCGAGGACCGACGACAGGCGGGCGGCGAGCTCGGCTCCACGCGGCACCTCGAAGGGGACGCGCGCCGCCGCGAGCGTCCGCTTCGCCCGCACGATGCGCTGCGCGATGGTGGCCTTGGGCACCAGGAAGGCCCGTGCGATCTCGTCGGTGGTCAGGCCGCCGAGCAGACGGAGCGTGAGCGCCGTGCGCGCCTCGGTCGCGAGCACCGGATGACAGGCGGTGAACATGAGGCCCAGCAGATCGTCGCCGACGTGATCGTCGAGCGCGGCGGCCAGCTCCCGCTCGGGACTCTCCTGGCGGGCTTCGAGCTCGTGCCCGAGCTCGGCGTGCTTGCGCTCGAGCAGCTTGCCCCGGCGCAGGACGTCGATCGCCCGGTTTTTCGCGGTGGCCATCAGCCAGGCGCCAGGGTTATCCGGCACACCCGATTCGGGCCACCGCTCGAGCGCGGCGACCAGTGCGTCCTGCGCGAGATCCTCCGCCGTGCCGACGTCGCCCGTAATACGCGTGAGCCCGGCGATGACCTTGGCCGATTCGATCTGCCACACCGCTTCGATCGCGCGGTGGGCGTCGGACGTCGTCACCGCCTGGCTTCGTTCTGCGCGATCCGCGCCTTGACCAGCTT
>Ga0137397_10001996_pt1 | contig 14278 bp, 11 predicted proteins | sample czorhiz116metaG_FD_106658 | JGI IMG/M metagenome (GOLD analysis project Ga0137397, IMG submission 106658) | Vadose zone soil microbial communities from Angelo Coast Range Reserve, California, USA - czorhiz1.16 metaG | ecosystem: Environmental > Terrestrial > Soil > Vadose zone | place: USA... | reverse complement strand
CCTCATGACCGACGCGCCGGGCGAGGCCGATCCCCAGCAGCTTCGCGAGCTGCACATCGCGGTCACCGACAAGCCGCAGGCTTGATCCCATTCGACGCGCTCGCCCAGGGGCGAGCGCAGAATGGGACTAGCCGGTTCGGACGCTGGTACGAGAATGGACCGGCCGGGCCTGGTTCAACCGGTCGAGCTGCGCTCTCTCCTCTCAGGCACCGGGCTGATCAGCTCCTCCGCAGGGCCGGGCCTGAATCGGTCCGATTCAGGTGGCTGCCCGAATTCCATTGCGACGCGCAGCGTCATGCGCGAGCATGTGGGCGTGACCGGGCGGCTTCCGAACGCGACCGCTCTTGGCAAGGCATTGCGGCGCGAGATCGCCGCGCTCGAGATCGCGGCTTCCTGCGATGCTACGGACCTGTGGGCGGCGTCGCGCGACTGCTCTTCCGCCGGATTGCTCTGGACCAAGGCGCGCGTCTCTCCGCATCCGCCGGACGTCGTCGCCTGGCCCGAGAGCGCGGAGCAGGTGGCGGCGCTCGTGCGCCTCGCGGGGAAGCAGCGGGTCCCGGTCGTGCCGGTCGGGGGCGGAACCGGAACGGCCGGCGGCGCCGTGCCGCTGCGGGGCGGCATCGTGCTGGACACCAAGCGGCTGACAAGGCCGCTGCGGATCGACGCCGGGCGCGGCGCGGTGGACGCCGGCGCGGGCACCAACGGCAAGCGGCTCGACGAGCTGCTCTCGAAGGAGCGGTTGACGCTGGGCCACGGTCCGCCCTCCCTGCGCACGGCAACCGTGGGCGGCTGGCTGGCGACGCGCAGCGCGGGTCTCTTGTCCAGCCGGTACGGCACGGTGGCGGACATGGTCTTGTCGCTCACCGCGGTGGACGGCTCCGGCGAGATCCTCCGCACGCTGGAAGGCCCGAGCGCCGGGCCGGATCTGTGCAAGCTGCTCCTCGGCAGCGAGGGTACGTTGGCCATCTTCACCGAGGTGAGGCTGCGCATCTGGCGCCGCCCCCGCGAGCGTTGGCTGCGCGCGGTCCGCTTCGGATCGCTGCAGGACGCGCTGGCCGCGGTCCGCGAGGTGCTGCGGTCGGGGCTGAGGCCGCACATCGCCAGCCTGCACGATCCGCTCGACACGCTCTTCGCGGGAACCGATCCGCTGCGCGTTCCGCAGCCGCTGAAGTGGCTGGCGGAAGGCGCGCAAGCCGAGGCGCTGCGGCTCGCGCTGCGCGCCCCCCTGCTGCTGAACCGCCTGATCGATGCGCTCCCGGGCTCGTCGCTGGTCGTGCTCGGCTTCGAAGGCGACACCGAGGACGATACGGCGCAGGAAGGCGAAGCGGCGCTGGTCATCTGCGGCAAGGAACGCGGAGAGGACCTGGGCGCGGCCCCTGCGGAGTGGTGGCTCGCCTCCGCCCACCGCGCCCCGTGGCGGCAGGCGCCGCTCTTCGCTGCGGGCGCCTTCGTGGAGACTCTGGACGTGGCCACCACCTGGCCGCGCGCCGAGGCGCTGTACCACGCCGTCCGGAGGGCGGCGGAAGGGCAGGCGCTGGTGCGGGCGCATTTCGCGCACGCCGCGCCGGAGGGCTGCGGCATCGAGTTCACGCTGCTCGGGCTTGCGGGCGGCACGGCCGCCGAGGTCTCGAGCGTCCCGAGGGACGAGGCGGAGTCCGACCTCGAGCGGGCGCAGGAGGCGCGCGATGCGGTCTGGAACGCCGCGCTAACGGCGGTGGCGGACGAAGGAGCGACGATCTCGCACCACTCGGGCGTCGGCTCCTCGCGGCAGGCCTTCCTCCACCGCGAGCTGGGCGACGGCATGCGCGCCCTGCGCGCGCTGAAGCAGGCGTTCGATCCCCACGGCATCCTGAATCCCGGGAAGCTGCTTTCGTGATCGCGCGCGAGGACCTGGCGGCGACTGGCGTGGCGGTAGTCGAGGAGGGCGAAGGCCTGCGGCTGACGCCACCCAGCGCGGCGGCGTTGGCCCGCGCGGTGGCGGTGGTGCGCGCCTACCGGCTTCCCCTGCACGTGCGCGGCAGCGGCGACGCGCCGGCCAACGCTCCCGCGGGCGGGGTGCTCTTCGATCTCGGATCGCTCGATCGCATCGCTTCGGTCGATCCTGCGGCCGGCATCGGCCGGGTGGAGGCCGGCTGCAGCGTGGCGGCGCTGGAGTCGGCGGTGCGCCGCTCGGGGTGCACGCTCGGTCCACTCTTGCCTTCGGTGCGCGCCGGCTCCGTCGGAGCGTGGCTCGCCGGCCCGACGCGCGGCGAGCGCGGCATTCCGGGAGCGCGGCGCCAGACGGCGGCGCTGACCGTGGCCGCCGTGCTGCCGGACGGGCGGATCGCGGAAGGTCGCGCCGCGCCCGCCAAGGCCGTGGGCCCTGACCTCGATCAGCTCGCGCTCGGCGGTGGCGGCCGCCTCTGCATCGTGGCAACGGCCGGCATCCGGCTGTTTCCGGCGACGCTCGCCATGCCGTCCGCGTGGCGGTTCCCCGACGTGTCGGCCGCGGTTGCCGCGCTCGAGCGCCTCTGCGAGCACCGCCTCGCGCCTGCTCGAGCGCGCATCCGAGCGGGCGCGGACGGAGCGACGCTCGGCATGGTCTGGGAGGGCATCCAGAGCGCCGCCATCGAGCGGGATCGGGCCGGACGGATCCTCCTCGAGTTTTGCACGCCCGCCCCCGAGGTGCCGCCGAACTTCGTTCGCGAGCCGCCCGACGGCCATCCGGTGGAGGTGGACGCGCGCTGGGCCAGCCTGCGGGCCTGGTCTCCGCACGGCGACCTGATCTTCTTCGGCCTGCACGGCGGCGGCGCGTTCGCGGTTCTCTCTCTTCCCGAGGCAGGGGCCGCCGAGCAGTGCGCCGCGCTGGCTCGCGCGGCCGGGGCGCGCGTGATCGCGCCGCGGCGCCTCCGGGACTCCGGCCCGGGATGGGAAGCGGCGGGCGCAGGGTCGGTCTGGGAGAGGCTGGTGGTGGCGCTGGGAGCCCCGCCGTGAGCGGCCTGCGCCACGCCCACGAGCTCTGCGAGTTCTGTCCGAAGATGTGCCGCTTCGCATGCCCGGTGAGCGAGATCACCGGGCGCGAGGCGCTCACGCCCTGGGCCAAGGTCTCGATCGCCGCCCTCTGCGGCCGCGAGCCGGACGCGTCGGCGGCGCTGGCGTTCGCCGGCTGCACCGGCTGCGATCGCTGCGTCCATCACTGCGCGCACGACAACGACGTGTCCGGGATGCTCTTTGCCGCCCGCGCCACCGCAGTCCGCGCCGGAGTGGCCCCGCGTCCCTGGGCTGACCTGGCCCTGCGCTTCTCCGCGCAGGGACACGGGGAGGGGCGCGACCTCGCGGCGGTGCGCGCCGGGCTGCCCGAGACCACGGGCGAAGCCGTGCTCTTTCCAGGCTGCGAGGCGCTGGCGCAGGGCGGGGAGGAAGTGCGGCAGGCGCTCTTCGTCGCGGAGAAGATGGGCGTGCCGTTGCGGCTCGCGCCGCCCGGGGCGCTCTGCTGCGGGCGCAAGCTGCTCGAAGGCGGCCATCCCGAGTTGCACCGGGCGCACGCCGGGCGGGTACGCGGTCAGGTGATCCGCGGACGCAGGCCGCTGCACCTGGTCTTCCTCGATCCGGGCTGCGCCCAGGACGTCCTCGACGGCTGGGAGTTGCCGGCGGGGTCACGCGTGGAGCACATCACCACCTACCTTGCGCGGCTCCTGGTCGCGATGCCCGAGGGCCAGCGGCCGCCCCGGCTGGAGGAGACGGTCACACTGCACGACCCATGCGCGCTGGCGCGCAAGCTGCGCGAGACGGTGGCTCCGCGCGCGCTGCTCGCGGCCGCCGTGAGCGATCTCCGCGATCCGCCCCGCTGCGGGGTGGAGACGAGCTGTTGCGGCGCGTCCGGCCTTCTGCCGGCCTCGCTGCCGGAGGTGGCGAGGCAGATCGCCGACGAGCGCAAGGCCGAGCTGGGAGGCGCCGCCGTCACCTCCAGCCCCGCCTGCGCGGCCGCGCTCGGCGCGGCTGAGGTAGTCTCCGTTCTCGCGCGCTGGTTCGCGCAGGGGACGCAGTGAAGCCCTTTCTGGTGGTCAATCCGCGGTCGGCCAACGGCGCGACCGCGCGGCACTTCGACGGAATCGCGCAGGCGGTGCGGGGCGTCGTCGGGGACGTCGACCACGCCTTCACCGAGAGCGCGATGCACGCGACCGACCTCACCCGGGAGGCGCTCCGCGCAGGATACGACCGGATCATCGCCGTCGGCGGCGACGGCACCGTCAACGAGGTGCTGAACGGGTTCTTCCAGCCGGCCCGGGCCGGGGAGCCGGCGAGGCCGATCCGGCCGGGAGCCGAGCTCGCGGTGTTGCCCCGGGGGACGGGAGGAGATTTCCGCCGCTCGATCGGCCTGGACGGAGATCTGGGACGCGGCGCCTCACGTCTGAAGGGCCAGTGCGGCGCTGTGGACGTCGGGCGCGTCGACTACCTCACCGATCAGGGCGAGGTGGCGAGCCGGTATTTCATCAACGTCGGCGAGGTCGGCGTGGGCGCGCGGGTGGTGGAGATCGCCAACCGCTCCAGCAAGCGGCTCGGCGGCAAGATGACGTTCGTGCTCGCGTCGCTGCGCGCATTGGCGGGCTGGCGCGACCTGCGCATCCGGGCCTCGTTCGATGACGAGCCGGCGGAGGAGCTGTCGGTGACGGCGCTCGCGATCGCCAACGGGAAGTACTTCGGCGGAGGGATGATGGTGGCGCCCGAGGCGCGCCTCGACGACGGGCTCTTCCACGTCACCATCTGGAGCGGCTACGGGCTCTCCGACTTCGTCCTCAAGAGTGGGTCGATGTACGACGGCTCCCACGTCAACCTGAAAGGAACGCGGACGCGGACCGCGCGCACGGTCCGCGTCGAGGCGGCGGGGACGGACGCCGCGGGCATCGAGGTGGACGGAGAGCGCCTGGGGCGCCTGCCGGCGTCATTCACGCTGCTGCCGAAGGCCCTGCTCCTGGTCCGATAGCCGCTGCGGCCGAGGGCCGCTCTGCGGCTACGCAGTTGCGACTACGCCTTTCCGGCTGTCCCGCAGCGCCGCGGGAGTCCGGGCACTGCTGGGCCCCTTTTTGGCGGGCAGGCGCGGCCGGCTTTATCCTCGGGGAATGCCTCTCCTCGCGATCCTCGTTCTCGCCGCTGCGTCGAACCAGGACGCCGTGCAGCTCACCGACAAGTCCCAGATCAAGGAGCTCTGCGAAGCGCTTCGCGCCCAGCCCTCGGAGGCGGATCTCGATCCGGCGCAGGTGGCCGCCGCGCGCAAGGCAGCGCAGACCCGGCGCGAGGAGTTCGCCTCGCAGTGGTACCGGGTGGAGGTGCCGTCGAAGGGTTTCTCGTTCGGCAGGTACCGCTCGCACGATCAGCAGATCGAGCTGGACGGAGACCGGCCGCTGCGCGCGCTCGACGACACGCTGGCGATCGATCTGGACGTCACCAACGAAGTGGCGTTCAACGCCCGCCCCGAGCAGGTGACGGCCTGGAGCGGGGAGAAGAGGTCCAAGACGCTGCGCCTGGTGGTGGTGTTCAAGCCGAGCGGGGAGCGCTGCGCCGGCAACGACGCCGCGGAGTCCTGGCGGATCGGGGGGCACGCCCGATCCTGGGAGCTGGTCGGCGCCCGCGGATCGCTCGCCGCCGCGAACGAGGAGGGCGAGCCGGTAGGGGGCGGGCCCCGGCGCATGCAGGTGGAGAAGGTGTCGCTGGAGTCGGACGGCGCGCCGCAGGAGAACGAAGGGCGCGCGCGCCTGTCCTCCGCGAAGGCAGCCCTGGACCGCTGCGCCTTCGGCGCCCAGCGCAGCGGCAAGCTGGTCCTGACGTTCTCGGTCCAGGACGGCCACGTGCGCGATCCCCAGGTGGTGTTGGACTCGGTCCGGGACGAAGGCGTCTCCGCTTGCGTGGCGCGCGCGATCAACGGCGCCGACGTGGGCGGCAGCGGCCACGGAACGGCGTCGATCGCCGTGCAGTAGCCGCGCCGACCGAAGGCCCGATAGCCGCCGCCGCGCCGGAAGGCGCGGCTTTGCGGCTACCTCTGGGAACAACCATTGCGAGTCATTTCCCTGCGCACACTCCGGCGTCCGTCGAGGTGATCACGCACCTGCACTGCATCCCCGCGTCCGCGGGCCCGCTGTCCGGCGTCTCGCAGACCGCGGCGGAGGCGCAATCCGCGGCGCCCGCGCAGGAGTCGCCGGTGATTCCGAGCTGGCAGGTTCCATAGGTCACAGCGCTGGATGCGTGTGCGCAGAGGGCGCCGACCTTGCAGTCGGAGGCGACTCCGCACTCGCTGAGGAGGCAGACGGCGCCCTTGCCCTGGACGATGTGGCCCCCGTCGGGCTGGCGGTTGCAGGCGAGGCTGATCCCGCCCGCGGCGCAGCCGCCGTCCTGTCCGCAGGAAGGCAGCCCGATGCAGCCGGCTGTCCCGACCAGGTCGTAGCAGACGGCGTCGGGCGCACACTTGTCGTTTGCAACGCCCTTGGTGCAGAGCTCGACACCGCCGTCGCCGATGCCCTCCTGCGAGATGCAGCGGCCCTGGTAGCAGGTCTGCGCTTCCGGGCAGTCGCTGGTGAAGTTGCAGCCGGCTGACGCTGCCGGGGAGCAGACGTCGTCCGGGAAGGTCGGGCCGGGGCAGTACATGCCGGCTGGACAGGCCGCGCCGCCCGTGCAGGTGGGGACGCAGTAGGAGTTCACGCAGCGGGTCCCGGAAGGGCAGGTGTGGCTGCCGGCGGTGCAGAACTGGCCGCCGTCAGGACGCTGCACCGGCGTGGTGGTGTCCTCTCCGCTGCAGGAGATGGCGGCGAACACCAGCGCGATCAGTGTGCTTCTGCCCATGTCTCTCCTTCTCCGAGCTCGACCACCAGGGGAACGGCAAGATCCGCTGCGGCGCCCATCTGCGCCTTGACGATCGGCTTGACCTCCGCGACCTCCGCGGGGGGTGCTTCGAGCACCAACTCGTCGTGGACCTGCAGCAACATGCGCGCCTGGTATTTCCCGCGCAGGGCGGCGTCGACTTTCAGCATGGCGCGCTTGACCAGGTCGGCGGCGGTGCCCTGGATGGGCGTATTGACCGCCGTCCGCTCCGCGGCGCTGCGCGCGGCCGGGTTCTTGCTGTTGATGTCGGGCAGGTAGCGGCGGCGGCCGAAGAGCGTCTTCACCATCCCGGTGCTGCGCGCGGTGGCGATGGTGTCGTCCAGCCACTGCTTCACCTTCGCGTAGCGCACGAAGTACCGCTCGATGATGTTCGCCGCCTCGCTCTTCTCCAGCCCGAGCCGGTGCGCGAGGCCGAAGGCGGACAGCCCGTAGGCGATGCCGTAGTTGATCATCTTGGCGATGTCGCGCTGCTGCCGGGTCACCTGGGCGGGCGGCACGCCGAACGTCTCGCCGGCGATGCGGGCGTGCAGGTCCTCGCCGGACTCGAAGCTCGCGCGCAGGACGGGGTCGCCGGAGATGTGCGCCAGGACCCGCAGCTCGATCTGCGAGTAGTCGGCGCTCAGCAGCTTCCAGCCCGGCTCGGGAATGAAGGCCTCGCGGATCTTCGCCCCCACCGCGGTGCGGATGGGGATGTTCTGCAGGTTCGGGTTGACGCTGGAGAGGCGGCCGGTGGCGGCGACGGCCTGGTCGAAGGTGGTGTGCAGGCGGCCGTCGCGGCCGATCACTTCGGGGAGCGCGTCCAGGTACGTGTTCTTCAACTTGGTGAGCTGCCGGTGCTCCAGCACCTTCGCGGGCAGCGGGTGCTGCTGGGCCAGCTCCTCGAGGACCTCCTGGTCGGTGGAGGGCCCGGTCTTGCCCCGCTTGAGGACCGGCAGGTTCAGCTTCTTGTAGAGGACCTCGGCGAGCTGCTGCGTGGACCCGGGCAAGAACTCGCCGCCCGCGAGCTGGAAGATCTCCAGGAGCAGGGCGTCGATCTGCCGGCCCAGCTCATCCCCGAGATGCCGCAAGCGTGGCACGTCGATGCGGATCCCCGTCACCTCCAGGCTGGCGAGCACCTCGATCAAGGGCTTTTCGATGGTCGTATAGAGCTCCAGCAGCTCGGGATCCTGGCGCAGGTCGTCCCCGAGCGCCTCCGTCAAGCGTCGGGCGCCCTCGACCAGGGCGGCAGCGGCGGCGCCGGTCTCGTCCACGGGAAGCTCGGGCAGGGGCGTGGCCTTCTTTCCCTTCCCGGTACGCTCGCAGAGCTCCTTCAGGATCGGGAGCTCGCAGGAGATCCGCTCGCGCGCGGTCTGGACTAGCGAGTGGTCGCGGCCGGTGGGATCGATCAGGTAGGAGGCGATGCGCGAGTCGATCCCGAGCCCGGCGAGGTTGACCCCGGCGCGGCGCCAGGCGTCGAGGTCGCGCTTGAGGTCGTGGCCGTCCTTGACGACGGCGGGATCCTCGAGGAGGGGCTTGAGGATGGGAATGGCCTTTTGCGCGTTGAGCTCGGCCGGTGCGAACAGGGCGCCTGCGCCCCCCTGCGGGCGGTGTCCGAGCGGCACGTAGACGGATTCGTCCGGCAGCGAGATGGCGAGCCCGAGCAGGTCGTCGCGGAGCGGTTCGTCCTCGCTGGTGAGCGTCAGGATCGCGATCCGCTTCGCCGCGCGCGCCTTGTCCACCAGGCGCTGCACGTCCTCGGCGCTGGTGGCGATCGACCGGGCGCCGGTCGGCGGGGTCGGAGGCGGGCGGGGCAGGTCGGTGACCAGGCGGACGAACTCGAGCTCGGTGAAGAGCTTGCGGGCGCGAGGCTCGTCGATGCTCTTGCGCTCGAGGTCCTCGAGCTGGACCGGCAGCGGGAGGTCGTCGTAGAGCGCGATCAGCTTGCGCCCGCGCCGGACGTTGTCCAGGCTGGCGAGCAGGTTCTCGCGCAGCTTCGGCTTCTTCACATTCGCGGCGTTCGCCAGCACGTTCTCCAGACTGCCATAGTCCTTGAGCAGGCCGGCGGCCGTCTTCTCGCCCACGCCGGGGACGCCGGGGATGTTGTCGATCTTGTCCCCGGTGAGCGCCAGCAGGTCGGGGAGAGACGCTGGAGGCACGCCCCACTTCTCCTCGACCTCCGCCGGGCCGTACCACTTCTCGTACATCGAGTCGTAGCAGCGGATGCCGTTGACCACCAGCTGCATCAGGTCCTTGTCGCCCGAGACGATCACCACTTCCCATCCCTGCGCCCGCGCGCGCCGCGCCAGCGTGGCGATCACGTCGTCCGCCTCATAGCCGGTGAAGCCGATGGCCGGGACCCGCATGACCTCGAGCACCTTGCGCACCAGCGGGAACTGCGGCGTCAGGTCCTCGGGCGGAGCGCCCCGCGTCGCCTTGTAGGCGTCGTAGATCTCGCTGCGCCTGGCCTTGGCCTCCTCGTCGAAGGCGACGGCCAGGTGGGTGGGATTCCCCTCGCGGATGGCGCGCAGGAGCATGGTGGTGAAGCCGTAGACGGCGTTGGTGGGGACGCCCTGGCGCGTGGAGAGGTGGGGCAGTGCGTGGTAGGCGCGGAAGATGGTGTGGGAACCGTCCACCAGCCAGAGCGAGGGCATTGGGGGCGGGTTTTAACACCGGAACGGCTACGCGGCTCACTCTTCCTGGAAGACTTCCATGTCGACCGGGATGCCCCGCCGCTGCAGGTCGTCGTAGAAGGAGGGCACGAGTCCGGTGGCCATGAAGCGGCCCACCACGCCCCCCTGCTCGTCGAACCCTTCCTGCTTGAACTGGAAGATGTCCTGCAGGGTGATGACGTCGCCCTCCATGCCGGCGACCTCGCTGACGGCGATCACCTTCCGCGACCCGTCCGCGAATCGCGTCTGCTGCAATACCAGATTCACCGCGCTGGCGATCTGCTCCCGGATGGCCCGGATCGGAAGCTCCATCCCGCTCATCAGCACCATGGTCTCCAGGCGGGCGAGCGCATCGCGCGGTGAGTTCGCGTGCAGGGTGGTGAGCGACCCGTCGTGGCCGGTGTTCATGGCCTGGAGCATGTCGAGCGCCTCGCCGCCGCGGCATTCGCCCACCACGATGCGGTCGGGGCGCATCCGCAGCGCGTTCCGCACCAGGTCGCGGATGGTGATCTGCCCCTTGCCCTCGATGTTCGCCGGCCGGGCCTCGAGCTGGATCCAGTGCTCCTGGGGAAGCTGCAGCTCTGCGGCGTCCTCGATGGTGACGATCCGCTCCTGCTCGGAAATGTAGCCGGAGAGGACGTTGAGCAACGTGGTCTTGCCGGAGCCGGTCCCGCCGGAGATCACGATGTTGCGTCGCACCTTCACGCAGGTCTCGAGGAAGTGCGCCATCCGCGGCGTGAGCGTTCCGAATCCGATCAGGCTGTCGGCGCCCAGCAGCTCCCGCTTGAACTTGCGGATGGTGATGCAGGGCCCCTTGAGGGCGAGCGGGTGGATGATCGCGTTCATCCGGCTGCCGTCGGGCAGCCGCGCGTCGACCAGCGGGGAGGACTCGTCGATGTGCCGCCCGAGCGGCGCCACGATGCGCTCGATCACCCCCATCACCGCCTGGGCCGAGCTGAAGGTCCTCTCTCCCTTCTCCAGCCGCCCCTCGCGCTCCACGTAGACCTGCGAGGGGCCGTTGACCATGATCTCGGTGACCGTGTCGTCGGCGAGGTACGTCTCGAGCGGCCCGAGGCCCAGCGCCTCGTTGAGCACGTCCTCGATCAGTGCCTCGCGATCGAGGTGCGCATCGAGCTCTCCCGTCTGGTCCATCCGCGTGACGATCTGCCGGAGGGTCGTCTCGGCCTTGTTCCACAGCTCCTCGGAGCCCAGGGCGTCGAGATCCAGCCGGCGCAGGTCGAGGGCCTCGATCAGCCGGAGGTGCACCAGCTCCACGGCGTCGCCGTGGTCGGCCATCGCGGCCGCGGGGGCGGGCGCCTTGGCCTGCGGCCTGGAGATCGGCGCGGCCGCCTCTGGCGGCGGCGAAGGCGGGGGAGGGGGCTGCAACGGTTGCGGAGGCGGGGTGGACCGCTTCGACGGCGCATCCCGCCGGGTGGCCTCGCCCCCGAGGTAGTGGGGCACGGCGGGGGTCATGGTCGGCAGATCGGCGAGCTCGTCTCCGTCGGAGGGGACCGGCTCCAGATCGGGCGGCTCGACGTTGAGGATGAAGTCGCCGATGTAGACCTTGTCGGCCGGCGAGATCAGCTGCGGCCCCGCGAGCTTGCGCCCGTTCACGTAGGTGCCGTTGGTGCTCTTCAGGTCGAGGACGATGATCTTCCCGTCCTTCACGACGATCTTGGTGTGCTTCTTGGAGATGTTCCCCTTGGGCAGGCAGATGTCGTTCTCGTCGACCCGGCCGATGGTGATCTCTTCCGACTCGAAGTCGAGCCGCTGGGTGGCGCCACCCTTTTCGGTCAGGATGATGCTGAAAGACATGGAATTGATCCCCCTGCTTTCCGCAGTATCGCATACGTCGGGGCTGGGATTGAGGGCCTGCGCCGGGCTTCCCAATCCCCCGCTCAATCGAACCAGGAAAATCCGACCGAGCCCTCCGCCCCCTCGTGAATCTTCCTCGCCTCATCCAGCAGCTGCCGCGCCCCCTCGTTCGCCGGCCAGATCACCCGCGGCGTGATGTAGATCGCCAGCTCCGTCTTGTGCTCCATGAAGCTGCGGCTCTTGAACAGCTCGCCCAGGATCGGGATGTGCCCGAGCAGCGGGACCTTGGACACTTCCTTCTCCTCGCTGGAGTTGTAGAGCCCGCTCAGGACGATGGTCTCCCCGTCCCTGACGATCACGGTGGTCTTCACCTCCCTCACCCGGAAGCCGGGCACGTCGAATCCGTTCGCCCGCACCGAGGCGCTGCGGTCCACGTCGCTGACCTCCGCGTGGATCGCGGTGGAGATGTTTCCGCTCTGGTCCGCCGAGGGAGTCACGTGCAGCAGGATCCCGAACTTCTTGAACTCCACCCCGAACTGGTTCTGGGTGGCGATCAGCACCGGCACCTCGCCGCCGGCCTGGAACTCCGCCTTCTCGCCGCTGGCGCAGACCAGCCGCGGCTGGCTCAGGATGCGGACGGCGCCGTGATCGAAGCGGGCCGTCGCCGAAAAGTCGCTCGCGACGCTGGCCTTGACCGTCACGCTCCCGCTCCTCTGCGTCTGACCACTGTCCAGACCGCGCAGCGGCTGCACGACGTCGACGCTCGCCGTCAGGCCGTCGCCAGTGGAAACGAACGACGCCGGAGGCTTGATCCCGACCTGCTTGCTGCTGCCGGAGCTGGCCTCCACGAAGTCCACCTCCACCAGCACCATCCGGTGTGCCCCCACCGTCACCAGGCTCTCCGGCTTCTCGGCGCTCCCGCGGGTGAGGAGCTCCAGCTTGCGCAGCTCCTCCTTCGATTCCACCCAGCCCTCGAGGACCAGCGTGCCGCCCAGCACGCTGGCCGTGACGCCGCGGAGGCCGTTGCGCTGCAGCGCCTTGTTCAGCGCCTCGGCCGCCAGCCGCCTCGAGTTTCCGCTCGGGCGCACGAAGGAGCGGACCGAAGGGTAGAGCTTCAGGATCTGCGCGACGCGCTCCGCGTCGTCCGCGTTGAGCGTCTCGCCCTCGAGGTAGACGCGATCCCCCACCACCCGCACCTGCACGCCTTCGCGGTCTCCGAGCAGCGCTCGGACCTCGCTCACCAGCTCCTTCGGGTCCTGCTTTCGGACCACCACCGTGTAGCTCAGCCGCGCTCCGCCGCTGCGCCACACCAGCAGGGAGGTCCGCCCTTCGCCCACGCCGGTGAGCAAGAGCTCGCCGGAGGTGCCCACCTGCTTGACGTCGGCGACCTCGGGCTCGCCGATGGCGACGCGCGCCACGTCTCCGGCCTGGAGGATCTTCTGCTGGCCCACGCCGAGCGCGATCACGCCGCCGTCGGGCTGGCTCGGCGCCGGCGCGGCAACCAGCGTGAGCGCGAAGGCCAGGGATCGCATCCGCAGCATGCGCGGCAGCGTCGCAGGGTCCAGGCGAGCCGACCATCGGTCAGAAGAGCGCTGTTCCGGAGCCGAAAGCCCAGATAACGCCGGCCGCGATGGCCAGGGCGTAGGGGACGGCCCGGGGCCGGGGGCGGCCGCGAACCCGGGCAGCCGCGATCAAGAGCAAGGCCTGGATCCCGCCCGCGACCGCCACGTCGGCCAGGACGGTCAGGGCAAACGGCCAGCCCGCCGCCGCGCCCGCGGTCAAGCCCGCAAGCGCCATCAGCTTCACGTCGCCGGCGCCCATCCAGCCGCGCCAGGTCGCGACCGCCAGAGGCACCGCGCAAACCAGCGCGCCCAGGACGGCCTCGAGCAGCAGCGAGACGCCTCCCAGCCACGCCACGCAGCCCACCGACAAAAGCAGCGCCGGGTAGGTCACCGCGTTGAGGATCCGCCTCTCGCGCAGGTCGGTGACGACGCTGACGGCGAGAGCGACGCCGAGCGCCAGCAGCGCGATCCTCGCCTGGAACGGCGCGGCTGCCCACGCCTCGATCAAATCAACGGAACGCGCAGCTCAGCTTCTCCGAGCTGATGTAGTACTCGTCCCCGTCGTGGATCTGGCGGCGCGTGATGCGGCGCGCGTCGAACCAGGTGCCGTTGGACGACCCGAGATCCTCGATGAACCACGCCTGTCCCTCGCGGACGATGGCGGCGTGCTCGCGGCTGACCTTTCCGGAGTTGATCACCAGGTCGCAGTGCTTTCCCCGGCCGATCACGAACCGGTCCTTGACCACCCGCTCCAACTCAACGCCCTCGGGATTGAGCAGCACAAGCTCCGGCGTGGGCCCCGTGGCGACCCTCGGCAGATCGGAGTTGGTCGCCTCTTCCAGCGCGTCGTTTGCGACCACGGGAGGCGGGGTGGGCACCGCCTGGGGAGGGGCGCGCCGCGCGATTCCGCCCGCCGCCGTGAGGTGCGCCGTCTGCCCTACGCGCTCCTCGGAACGAGGAATGGCGCCCTGATCGGCGACCAGGGTCGGCGCGGCGGGGGGCGCGACGCGCAGGCGGCCCGAGTCGGTGAGCGCGGCTTTCGGGACCACGCCCAGGGTCATGAGATCAGAGGGGACGAGAAAGCCGTTGAGGCGGGCGAACGTGTACAGCGCCTGGTTGACGAGCGCGTCGCGCTCGGTTCCCATCTCGGCCGCCATCGACGAGATGGCGTCCCAGATGTGGTCGGCAATCAGCACCGTCCGCGGGTTCTTCGCGCGCTCATCGCTCATGTTGCACCCGACCGCAGCTTAACGGACCCGGGCGCCCCGGAGAAGGCCTATCGGAAGAACTGCAGGCCCAGGACGTTGGAGAAGAGGAGCAGCGGGTCGGCCTGCACCACCTCGTTGTTGCCGGTGATCGAGGTGAAGATCAGCATCTGCCGGCGCGGTGAGCTGTAGGGAT
>Ga0137397_10001995_pt1 | contig 14281 bp, 13 predicted proteins | sample czorhiz116metaG_FD_106658 | JGI IMG/M metagenome (GOLD analysis project Ga0137397, IMG submission 106658) | Vadose zone soil microbial communities from Angelo Coast Range Reserve, California, USA - czorhiz1.16 metaG | ecosystem: Environmental > Terrestrial > Soil > Vadose zone | place: USA... | reverse complement strand
TGGTCCGTTTGGTTTCAGAGACGACCGAGCACAATTTCAACGTACGACACACGAATACCGCGTTGCCTATACCCACCCATACCCTCCTGCTCCTGGCTTCACACACAACTTTGAGTCACCAGCACCTTTGGCCAGCGTTATCGATGTGGACGACGAACCTGGCCCTAGTACCAAGGCCTCGGGATCGTCCTCGCCTAGTAAAAATAACGAGAACTTCAATACACTCGTGTGTGCTCATTGCTTGGACCCACTCGTTTTGGGCGGGAGTAGCATGTCCGAAGATGAACGTACCCGTCGCCGGCTCTGGAGCTTGCGCTGTGGACACATGCTCGACGGTAAATGCGTCACTCAGCTGATGAAGCCACGGCCTGCACCCGATTTAGAGCACACCGGTACGGACGTGGCTGTTGTTGAACCTCATGGCAGGTTACAAGGCCAGGACCCTTCGACACAATCCCAGGATGATGTCCCGAGCTTTTCACTAGTCGGCGCTATGCCCCCCGATGTCAAGTCCACACATCACACAAGAGCAAGGGAGAAAGGTCGTGCTATTGAACAGCCGTCCCAATCATTGCAACCCACCGAGGGCTCAGGCGAACGCCCAGCTTTATCAGAGGGCAACTCCATACGTTCGCGCTTACGGCCACGGAACAACCTCAGACACGTAACCCATATATTTCCATTGTCGCCCGCGTCACCTCACGTCTCTGCTCAGATTTCATCGCATCGCTCTTCAGGACCCACGATCCCTGCTACTCCGGCTCCAGGTGCCAACACCGGTCACCGGCTCAAGAGACGAGCTAGGGGCAAGGGTAAACAAAAGGCAACGGAGCCAGTGATCCTCGAACGTCATGAATGGCGTTGTCCAGTTGCCCTTTGCGAGCGTCTGCATTTAAGCCTCAACATCGAAACCCGGGGCTGGGTTATGGATGAAACTCAAGGTGCGATCCAAATCTTTGTATAATAACACGAGGTAAGCCGCCATTTGTCTTCATGGTCCTTTAACTTACCGCAAACTCGAGTGTTTCTCAAGCCGTAATATCGCTGTAGAGCCAACTATGGCATTCACCCGGTATTCATCATCACCCTGTGACCCCTTGGCCCCGTGCCTCACGATCTGCGTTTGGACGAACAAACGTTGAATAGTAATATAGCTTTTTCTCACCGCGTGGTATGCAAGCCTCTGGGCAGTGTGCAATCGTGCAAGAACCGTTTCTATGTTAGCCTCAAGCCTTCTCAGAGCTACAAGCACTTCTTGCACTAGGAATGAAACGATGGACCATCGGATCCCATAGTTTTGGTTGCGTTATGCATCGCGTTTAGGGCGCTGCCGCTGATCAAACCTGTCTTCGACTTGCGCAAGATGTTGGCAACCATCTGTCTTGGTCCCTTTTGATGGCTTTCACCGTTCTGTTGGTGAGGTAGAGTGAGAATTGGACCGCTCGGCAATGCTCGCTCAATTCTCGGATCTCACCCTTCTTGGTATGGCTGCTTCTATGACATGAACATCCATCAAGCCGCTAACGATGCTCTTATGATATTGCGATTGATAACTCGATAGCCGCTCGTGTTATGTGATCCGAAGGAGTACACTCTTTTCTGGTAGGCAGGGATGCTTTGTATTGTGGAGCCAGCCTCAAGCACTCAGATCACCCATCTCGCGGTAATAATGGATGCTTCGACTATGTATCGCATCAGGCGTTGGTAACTTAACTGAACAACATATAGCTCCGCTATTGGGATCAAACCTGGTGTTAAATCGACGAGATAAGATCTTCTCTCCTCCAGGGATGTCAGAATGTCGTAACATGCGCTTGAGAGCTATCTACAAAGTACGTCCTAGTTCTCACGCTGATATCGCGGAATCCTGCTTGTTTTTGAGAAGGTACACGCACAGGTTTATTCTTCATGAGATGGATCTTTGGGTCACCCAATTCATCTTGCACAAATCGCCTCGTAAAAACGCTGACGTTGACATGTCTCGCTTTGTGAGCAATACGACAATGATCCTGGGAACTCATGGGAAAAACTGCCAAACGCTGCCCTGAGCAATCAATCACGTGGTAGTATTTACCCCCCTTGATTTGGACTCTAGCGCGCAACGGACACATCAATCCTGAGAACCCATTCCCGCTCTCTATCCACCATTCGTAGAGCGGTATGACAGGTACCAACATTTCTCATGAATCAGGGTCAGAGGACGATGTTGTTTTGGGAATGTGGTGTCGTCGCCTCCGTTTCACAGGACCTAGTCGCTTTCGGGAGGTACCTTTTCCCGATATCATGTCCAATCCACCGCGCATGGCGGTCCACTTGCAACACTTGACATCGTGGCTTTACTCGGCACGGGAGAGAAAGGGTCACATCATTGCTCCACCATCCCTGTCATCGTTCTTTGAGCAAAAGATGTATTCGGGCGCTATCATTACAAGGGTAGTATGATACCCGCGTCAGATTAAGCCCGACGCCGCAGCAGGGCCAACTGCTTCCGCTCCGTCAAGACCAGGTGGAACACACATGAACGAGGTCGCCACCAAAGACTGTTCTCGCCACCTTCGATTTCTCAACGGTTGTTGGACGGGCTTGACACTTGCGGAAAGGCGGCGATGTTCATGAAGGCGAGAGGCCCCTATTTGCGATGTATGTGTCGTTCTTCGTAAAAAATGATATTGACATGAAAGATAGATTTTCTACCGAACGCGCGCTCGCTCAGGACCCTTTTTTTTCCATTCGAGGTCGCCCAACCCCAACCTTGTAGCGGAAACTCAATTCTGGGTGAAGCGCCCATCATCAACGTTCCACGGTTTTGTTCCTTCATCACAACATCATGTCAGAGGAGAAATTGAGATATCTATGATAAATGGCCGTGGGACCGACAGGATGCTTCTTGTCCGGATCCCTGGGACGTCCTTCGGTTCCCACAGCCAAAGATGTATTCCTTCTGATCGGCTTTGAACCCACGCCGCCCCCGCCCCCCACCCTCTTACAGAGGTCCTGTCGCAGTTGCGCCTGTTACACCACTCCACTAGTCCAGTGGTAGAGCAGTGGTGGAACTCGTACGTTTCCGTGATACAGTTCAGTTATGAATCGCAGAATTCGAAGTCTCCAACGCAAATGGAAGTGGAGAGAGCCTCATCAAAAGAGTTCATTAATGAGCTCATTCCGCGCGCAACTCTCGGACCGGATTACGATCAATTCTCAAATTTCAATTCGTAGATGGAGCGCCCAAGAGCGCCGAATTCTCGCGGACTCAGACCTTGACCGGACTGGACTGTATGGTATCACCATCCCTGATAACGGCGACTCAAGTAAGGTCCGTCGTTCCCGCTCCGACTTGGAAGTCGCCCGCCGCCATGTTGCTCACTTGTTTGCTGGAGCGAGTTTTGTTTCTGCACGATGAGCCGCGCGGGAGAAAGTCGTTCCCGTGCGTGAGATGCGACCGCACGTAAACAGCCGTCTATCCCCGGCAAGCCAGTGCCTATTATTGCCTTGCTCCGAGCCTCTTGTCAAGAGCCTCAGAGCAGGGCACTAGCAGGCTCAATACTTGCCCCGCAGAGTGTTCCGTCGGCCGTCTCACGCACGATCACATTCCTTTTGGTTCTCCCGGCCCCTGAGACAGCACCTTGTGTGTCTTACAGGGCCGTACCCTTGGTGTGTATCGACAACAAACAAGTACATACCCTCTCTCGCCAAAAATTGTAAGCTAGCGTCGATTTTTCTTTTTGGCGAGATCCGATAGGATTGCGGATCGCGTGGCGATCGATTTTCCGACTCGGAAAGTGACTCAAGCAAGCTTACAACGTATCCCCCGATCTCGGAAGGCTGGCTCAGGTCTGTAATCGATTTCATTCATCCTTTCTCTGGCTCATGGATTCTCCCACCGCCCGACATCGCATGAACCATCAATTTTTTTCCGTGATCACAATCTTCTCTTCGACCGTCTTCTCTTCTCCAGAACGCCTTTTTTTGTTTCATATGTAACATTCCCGTGGATTGATTCTCTGTGCTCGACACACGTTGACACGAATTTTCAGGGTGTTGTTTCATTTCCTCCACAACCTCATCTTCCCGTGGGGTTCGGAGGGATTGACAAACCTCCAGGCAGGCGCTACTGCAGTCTAGATTGGTCGCGCTCTGCTCTCGTCTGCCCTCGATACGTGGTCATCTCTGGTCCCCGGGCCTGCCATGTCATCGTCCACGATCGCAAATATCATCATACACTCAATTGGACATCCCACACCGTCGTCTTTGAAACTCCAGGATACCCGTTCGGAAAGCGCGCAGGGGCTCAGAGGAGGGTGATGGAGTGGTGGTACTAGCGGCGCAAGAGTCAATCCGACTAGACTCGACTCTTGTCCCGCTTACTAGGTCTGAGTCGGACAATACCCTGGCCCGCTGCGCTCTCTCTGTCGCCGTGCCCCTGACATTGCGGGCGATTTCCATCGAGAAACGAAAAACGTTCTGACGAGAATATCCCGAGTTTGTGCGCCCAACGTTACGGGGTACTATACTATGCCGGCAAGTGCCAGCGTGAGGCCGCCCGCCCCAGGGCGCTTCGATTCGGAAGACTCCTCGCACGGCGCCTAGAGGTTAGCCAACTCAATGCGACTGGCGCGCCTTTATCCTGCCCCAGGCTAAAGTACAGTACGTGATACCGATATTGTTACGCAAGGGCCATACTCAACCAAGACAAGACTAGCGATGACTTTGCTGGGCGTGCGAGAGGCACACCGTATATTTTGATATATGACATGACTCACGCTTTCCTTCTTAATGGGCTTATCAGTTCTCTTGGACCTGTCGGGAGGGCGGGGTGAGATAAGGGAAACCAACGACTCCCAACCGTCTCCAAGTCGGAACTCAGAACAAAAAAACCAACATAAAACCGGCATACGAACAGTCCAGAAGGCCGTAAAATCTCGGCCGCCCGTCGCCACTGCGGATCCGCGGGTACTACAAGTCAACCGGGCTTCACTCCCCTTCCCAACGCGACCGCGTACCCACGCAAGCGCCGACATCAACTGAACGCACGCACGCGCGAGGAAAGGCGCATGTTCGGCGTCGTCGGCGTACTCGTGCATCGTGTCTCTGGGCTCGGGGGTAAGGGGAAACAAGACGATCATAGCAGTGCTCTTAGCGGCTACGTATATGTATCGGTGCGACGGTATGCATAGAGACCCAGAACGCGCCGCCACCGCCGCCGCCGTCGAGGACAACTGTGCTGTATTTCAGCAGTTGTTGTCCCTTTCACCACCCCCTAAAACGCATCTTGGTTCGCGGCAAACGGCGATAACGATGATGATTATGATGGCGATGTGGTGTGTCATTGGTGCGATTTGTTCCCCATCTGCCAGTGCCACCCCCTCCACCGCCGAATCGAGTTTGACTCCAAGCCGCAGCGGCGATCCTTCCCCGGGCCATGGATCGTTCGACCCCCCTAGGTCCCCGTCCTCGATCGATTTTCAATTCTGATTTCCGTTTTCTCTCGTCGACGTTTTTCTTTGTTCACCGCAAATTCAAACTGTAATGGATGAAGGAATGTTCGAGATTTGCGCCGGTTCCGCAAGCATATCTACGGTCACATACTATACGGTATACGACCAGTCTGCTTGTCAATGTAGGTGCGCCACCGATCATCATCGTCAACAGAACAGTGGCCGTGCCCGAGAACGAATCGCGCATTCTTTATCCACCGGAGGTACTACAGTAGTACTTGGCACTATCGCATAGTACGTACGTAGCAGTTGTAAAAATGGCTCGTTTTCTCTCGGAATTCTCAAGGAATAAGACAAGCATTCTGTACAATTACTACATCCCATACAAATCCCCTGTGCCTCCCTGTCAAATGAGCTGAGCAAGACGAAAAGGACCAAGGAAATTGCCGGGCCGGCCGTGTTTTCCGCTTTGAGCATGATGATTACCATTGATTGCATCGATTCGATTCAGTAACAGTAACGGTGTTGGCCATCCCAGTGGCCGTCGGGCATCGAAGGGGTCATCGGCCATCGATCCATCGGGGGTGCGCAGCAACACCGGCATCGCACAACTACCGCATGGTTCAGGCTCTTTACTTTACCATAAAGACTGCGATTTGTGCTTGTGGCTTTCCTTGTTAGACGCCCCGAGGGGTTGCCGGGCATCATCTATCTGACGGTTGCTCGACAATGGACAGACTGCGCAGTTGTCATTTTTCCAGCAATGGCGTCTTCTTGCATACACCGTACAGTGCAGTACAGTGCAGTACTATAAGCACCGCGAACTGAACTGAAAGCGGCCGCGTCACGATCTGACAACCGGCAAACTTACTTGCAACACTTGCGGCGTCGCGCTTGCCTCTATAGTGGTACTAGCAGCGAGATATGATATGATTACGGTACTACGGGTGGTACTGTATCCCCATCTGAAAAAGAACCACCTTCCCTCCCCGATTCGCACGCGCTAACACGCAGCTGTCAATAAAAGACCTGGAGAAAGATGGCGGCTACGTGTGACGGGTCGACAACCTTGGGACGAATGATTGAGTCCCAAAGGCTCAGATCTCTACAAGTAGAAAGCCAAACACGCGGCGAGAGCTCGTAAAGGTAAAGGTGCGTCTTTGCTCCGGCGATCGCGGGCTTCTCAAATCTCAGCGCGTGGACAAATGTAATCAAAACAAACAAAAAAGTACGATCTGGCAACGGAAAACAAACTTCCCCCCCCCGGCTATGTAAAATAAACGCGCTTCAGCTGCGATGCTCGCGATCAGGGTCGCATTTGGTAGTTCATCCAAGCCCGCCCCATTTTAGGAGAGAGAGAACGTGTGTGACGGGTAATGTCGGTTGATCTCGGAATGAAGTGGATCGACGCTTGCGGCGGGCGAGCCTGGAACTACATGCAAGGGTCCCCTTTCCGACCGCAATAAACGTCTACTTGTATCTCCATCTGACGTGTGTCGCCGTCAGACTCGCCGCCCGCCCTCTGCTACTATATATAACTTATCATGGCTGTAATTGTACAACGGCTGCCGGGTGCCCGGGTGTCGAGCATCTGTGTGTGTGTGTGAGGTTTTCTCACTGTTGTTGGCGCACCGGCACTGCCTCCACAAGCGGGCGTTGACAGAGTCGGGGGACTCGGAGACGAGGACAACCTTTTTTTGATGAAGAGTAGCACTGGGATTATACCACTGTAGTATAGTACATACGTTCCACGTGTGCCAGCCAGGGCCGAAGCGCGATCGTTGATGCATTGATGGTCTAAACAAAGTGCCGCTGCTTTTTCCAATCTACACCTTTTCGGGGGTAAGAAGTGATGATAATGGGAGGTGCCAGTGTGGTTGTGGAGATCCCAGGGAAAGGGAAAAAGAAAGCAACCCCGAAATGAAAAATGGAGATAAATGTGATCAGAAATGCAGAGTAAGCGACAACGGTGGTTCGGCGCTTGTCACCATTGAGCGGGCGAACATCTGATTCCCCATCATTCGACCATTCTAACGGCGATCAAAGACTTGGACGCCCCCCACTCCTCCCTCCCTATCCTCTCTCTCTCTAGCGAAGGAACAAAGAAATGATCTAATCATTTCCGTAATCTTGATATATATATATTTTCGCTTCTTCCAGACCTTCTTCTTCCTTCTTTAACCAAATAGCCCAACTCAAAATCTGGTTCGTTCGTGTATACTGTAAGCAGTTGATGCTTTTTGACTCGAGTGACAGGTCGCTATGGCGCGCACTGGCATTTCTCACACGGACGGCTTGCTTGCGCCGCGCTCGTGATTATCATGGGCGCCCACAATCCCTAAAAGTCTTGTACTGCACAGCTCACGGTACACAAAGGTAGCCCGAGTTCACCTTGCCTTGCATCATTAGATTCGCCACTGGAGGGAAACCGGTTCATGACACGCGCCGCAGGAAAAAAAAAACCAAGATGACGAGTTTGTTTGTTTGCGCCGGCTTGATGAATGAATGAATGAAAATGAATGAAAATGATGTTGATGATTGCCGCATAATCAGAACTGTTTGACTGTTGGGAAGCACTGGCAGGTCACAGGCAGACAGGTCAGCGGCGGCGCCGGCGATGACGAAAGGACCGGATCGTTTTGTTTCGTTGGTTTGGGTAAATTGTTGCGTTGGCGAGGACAGAAGAAGCGTTCTTTTTATTTTTATTTTTCTTGTACAGTATACAGTCGGTATCGGTAGTATGATTTCCGGCTTCTGCGGCGGCCGGAACCTTTTCCACTAACAGTTCTACATTCAAAGTGCGGTACTGTATTCCGAAATCTATCCTGACGTCCCTCGCGGCGTCCCTGCATCATGAACGAACTCAAAGAGTTAATCGGTGGCTGTTTTCGGGTTGCACCGTGACTGGGGTTGATTCTGTTGTGACACCACGAATCATTGAACTCGTGGTGCCACGTCGTGGCTTTATGGAGAAAAGGCGAGGCAAAAAAAAAATGTTGTGATTTTTGTTTTCGGAAAGGAAGAGGAAGAGAGCAAAAGTGCCGAGTTCGACGAGGTGCCAAGTTATGCGTCGCACGTTATTACCGTAACTCACGTCTTTTTTTTTTCTTCTCGCCTGACTGATGGAGAATCCATCCCACCGCTTGACAAGTGGTGAGTAGTTCGCCTGAGGGTACCATGATGCAATGCATGCAACGAGGAGAAGGGCTGTCGATGACATGATGGCAGGGTAAATCGGCGATCGGTTGGATATCGAGCGAACCCATCGGTTCTTTAGTCCAACTTGCACGTGGAATATGCTCAGCGCCTATCCAAGGTATGCAACGAAACAAGCATGGTCACATGGTGGAACGCGAGGACGGGGTGCTGAAAGAGCGCCCATCTATTTGGAAGGAGATATCGCTCGTTTGGACTGGGTCGCATGTGCTCAGCTCGGGCGAACCATGTGGGAGAAAGGGATGGGATACTGTACTGTTTAGATCAGCGTCGGCAAGAGGAGAGCACTGCATGACAGAGAAAGACTCACGGTGGTCAGTCAGCAGAATTTGGAATGAACCGGAGAGAAATGCGGGGAGGATGTTTCAGTTTTCCGACGGGTGTGTCTTGACTCTCATCATCTCGACAACGTCCGGCTTAGTCACAATCCACAGCTCTCTCCTCTCCTCTCCTTGATCTCTATAAATCTCCCGACATGCCCTCCCTCGCCTCATTCTTCCCCCGGACCCCCCCGAAAACTCCACAATGCTCACCGATGACATTCCCTGGCCAGAACTCGGCAACGTCTCCAGAGGCGCCACTCGCGGCAACCAAGGCCAAAAGGGCGTCCTGTCCCCCCCCAACCCCGCCGACGGCCGTTCCCTCATCCAGCTCCGCGTCCAGCCTGGCGTCCTCACCGTCTTGCTCAACAAGCAAGCCACGGACTGGTACCGCTCCCTCGACGCCGAGGTCGCCCGCGCCCTCAAGCTGACCAAGACCTACTGGCGCAAGGCCCGTCGAAGGCAGGACTACGACCCCGTCGCCGACCAGGACCACATGGAGCTCCACGAGTGGCTCCAGCAGCTCAAGGACAAGGTCATGTCCCACCTCGAGCTCCTCATGCAGCGCGGAGACATCAAGGGTCCCCCCTACGTCATGCCCGATAACGTTGAGCTCTCCTTCCTCCGCAAGTTCATCGAGCGCCAGGCAGCCGGCATCCCCCACAACCCCCGTCTCCGCAAGGCCTTCCTCGAGAACACCAACCACCACCGCCGCGGGAGCGTCAACGGCGACCAGCAGCCACCACCTCCACCCCATCGTCTCGTCGTCCCCCCTCCCCCCTCTTCCGCATCCCCAGAACCCTCAGACGAATCCGTCCTCGACGGCACCTCCAGCGACGACGCCTGGGACGCCGACCACAGACATCCTTCCCGTGGTCAGTTTTCCAACCCGCTCTTTCTTTACTCCCCAGCCCCTCACACATCATCAGACCGTTCCTTGTCGCGATATTCTGGACCCGTCCCGTCCGTCTCCTACCCAGCACAGATAAAGTCTAGCCCCCGTCTGGGCAGCATCCGGCCCCTCGACGAGGACGCAGAGTCTTCCAGTACGTCCATTTCACCCATCCTTCGTCTCCCCCGCTGACCCCCCGGCAGGTCTTCACCTCCAAAGTTCCCGCATTGCACTGCGCCGCGCCCAGAAAGCCACCCAAGAGTCATTCGCCACCTACACCGCCTCTCTCGAGACGGAACGCCGTCTGTCGCATGAGGTCGCGGCACTCGAAGATCGGCGCGATCACCTCTGTAAGTTACCACCATCAATTTTTTTTTTTCCCTCTCTTTTCTCTGCCGGCCGCCCTGGCAAATCCTGTACACCTTTCATTGACACAGCTCTTCTCCCTCCAATCTTTCCCTCGCCCATCTCTCCAGTGTCCCTGATCCTGCGTCAAAACCAACAGCGCCCACAAGGAGGTGCGCCGCAATGCCCTTTCCCCGGGTGCGCATGCATTGACAGTGGTGGCGCCATCAACTGCCCAGACGTTGTCGTTCCTCCGCCTCCACCACCGCCTTCGACGTACCCGCGCAAGCTCTCGTACGACCTGGATTCCGCAGCCCGGTATAGCACATCGTACACAGCCCAACCACTGCCACTGCCGGCATCATCATCACTGCCGCCGATGCGTTCTGTATACGCCTGGGACGACCGCGAGCGTGACGATGTTAGTTCGCCACATACATCGAGCGCGAGCGTCAGCGTCAGCGGATCGCCCGCGAGAAAGCATGCACGATCATGGGACTCGGAGGTGAGCTTTCGATCACTCCATTCCATTCCACACATCCATTCCGTTCATTCCGTTGGTTCTGTCCCTTCCCTCCATACATTCCATCCCTACCCCGGCCGCAGTAGTCTCCGGCACTTTCGTTGACCCGGATCCCCGACCGTTGTCGTGACACTGTGGCTGTGCTCCGATTTCTTTTTCTTTTCTTTCTCGCGTCGGCGAAGAGAATATATATTAATCTTGATTTCTACGTTTTCATTTACAGGATCCGCCGATTCGGAAGCGTCTTGCTGGTTCCGCGTCGGGATCGCCTCCGATGCATTCATCGTGAGACGGTTCGTCGACTCTGACGGAAATCACGTTTTGCACCGCTCCCGTTGCGGCAACTTCAGCTCTAGTCCCGCCTCGCCCTGCCCTGCCTCTACAATTTTCCCATTCCCACCCCCTCGATTTTGACTCACGAGTCAAAAGCGATCAAGGCCCGAGCTTGGGAAAACGTTTGCGGTGGTATGAATTAAGGCAGTGTATCATGCTGACTGTGTTATGATGATTGCTGACGCGAACGATATGACTCGATTACAATGACTTACTTTCTGATCTTGGCTTTTGACTTTTTTTGGGGGGCTGGAGTGCTCGACTGATGATTGACGAGATGTCGCGTGTTTGGTTCTGTGTCCGTGTCTGTCGCTGGTCGATACTGTATGAGCTGCCCATCACCAACACCAACACCACCACCACCATCACCATCATGGCATTTATATTACTGTACACTGTATTGTATCACGACACTTTGGTTTAAATGTTGTTGTACCTAAACGTCCCGGAAGCGCCGCGACGTATACCATTTATTCTGCTACCTGTGTTAACAGCAACCAACAAACTAAACTAAATGATCCACATGTATGTACAAATTTGGACCTATAGAGACGTCACAATCTGGTCCCCAGTCCCCGCTTGTTGTGGCAGGGGGCTTTGGCCATAAACATGCTCGAAATTTCCCACAGACCGCCGACAAGCCCAGGACCTCGTGGGAACGCGTGTGAAACCGTCCCAAGACGGTGGTAAGTCCGTAGTGATGATGATACGATGGCGATGGAATTAATGGAGAAGGGCTCCGAAGGGGAAGTGAAGGTGGAAATGGTGGGTATGGGCATGGGGGTTCAAAGTGAGGAGAGGTTTAACTTGAAGTTGTTGGCCACGATGCATGATGACGCGGCCTTCAGTTTGGCCTTAGTGCCAGTGGACCACTGGCACAGGTTGAGCACAGTAAACCCCCTTTTCCATTTTGCCAATAACGATAATGGCGATCTCTTCTTCTTCTTCCGCTACTACTACTACTACTTCGACCGGCGACCGTCACCACAGCGTCATCGCATCATGGGCCCACAGCCCTGACTCCGTCGGACCTGCCCTTGGTGCCCTCAGGCTCACACTTTAGTAGTGGCCCTGCCGCCACCACCACGCTGCTACCATCGACGACTCGACTTCTACTGTGCCTGCCAGTACTACAGTAGCGTCACCGTGACGGTGTGCCATGCCCGTACTACTCCGTAGGCCAACAAGCCCTTTTCGGTTCAGTCAGGTCGAGCCACTTGCATCCGCATCTCCACAACAACAACTTGAAACGAACGTTTCGCCGTGTGGGGCTATCATATCATAGCTAGCCCTTTCCTCTTCGCGCATCACCGAGACCGAGAGAGCCTGAAAGCTCCCAGTCGAACAATCTAATCAAGGTTGCCGAAACGGTACGTATTTCAATTAAAGCCACTGCCAGTGACCGGTACTGTAGCATTATCAGTCATATTACTTCTCGACTCGGACTCTCGGATCAAGGTATTGACTCGGAACTGAATGGCAGCCTGCTGCCGGTGAGACGTTTTTCTGATCGTTTATATATCGTATATTCGTATTTGACGGAAGGCTAGTTAGCACCCCGATCGAGGACTCGGTCAAGGGACCACTGCCGCACCACCATGACCCCTCAATTGAATCAGATCATCGCCCCCGGTATCGTCGGAGGAAGCGGTCATCCGAGTCGATCTTTGTGCCCTTTCAAGTTGGCTTTGACAGGCCAGTGATACAGGTTTTGGTTTACGCCAGTGCCAGCCAGTGCCTCCAAGTCCGGGTCAACCAACCAACCCCTGGAATCTGGATCCAACTACTGGCACTGGCACTGGCGGCACTCACTCCCCCCATCATCACACAGTAATCAGATAGACTTATTTTAATTGCCCCAAAAAGGGTAAACGAGGAAGTCGCAGTCGCATATGTCAAAAGAGAGAATTTTTTTTATTTTTAACTTCTTTCCCCGGGAGTTTGATTAGCAGTTATGACTCGGGTACTAGAGTGCCGGGTATGATAACGGGTTGTGTTCCGCACACGACTCGCGCGCAAACCGCCACACGTGCACACCCACATGCACACATGATGCACACGACTGCATCATGGCATCAATGTGCGATGTGCGTTCATGTATGCTCCCTTATCGGGAACTATACTTTCCCCCCTCTTTCTCTGTCTCGCCCCACTGTCAATCCATCAACATATCATCATCCGTCATCGCCGTCGTCATCGCGATTCCAATGATCGTGTGATGATCCAGGGGTCCAGGATTTCCAGAGATTGTAACTGAACTGACCGACATGGGCATTTGTGCCTTCTTTTTTTGCAATTTCGAGTTGTCACTGTTGCAGTGTTGCGCCTCCATCCTCTCAGGCTCTCACCGGCTCATGGTCCATCCGTCCCATCTGTCCGTTCGCTTTCGTAATTTGCCTTCGGCTCTTACTGAATAGCCCGATCATGAGAGCACTCACATTTCTGTTTACCTGAAGCGCAGCCAGCCGCTGCAGCCGGCGCCCACGCACTGCACGGCCTTACTACTAGTACAGCTGAATACTAGGCTAAGTAGCACGTGCTACTAGTACTGTATACTGCACGCTTACTACAGTGCGCAGCAAGTTCCGTTACACATGAACATTAAAATCGAAGATGTCAGCAAGATGTCGAGAAAACGCCAAGCGCCCTCCACCGGCAGAAAGTTGAAGGTAGTTTATTTGTGGCACCATTTTTGGCACATTGGTTACTGATTGGTTTGGTACCGTCTCACCGCCTAAGGCCCAAAACGATCAGTTTTAAACGCCCATGACGAAATCACGGTATGCTAAGCAATAGATGGATTAGATGACACACGCTGTTATCAGCCTTACTGAACGCCCCCACGATATGATAAGCGTGGGAGGACGCTGGGCCATGGGTGGGTTTCGAAGTGGCAAGTGATCGAAGTTCTGTATGTCTTCAACACGAGAGAGAGAACTCGGGAGCTTTGCTCGCGTGTCGGACGTGTTTACAAAGAAAGGTACGGTACAAATACAAAGTGCGTGCACGCATGATCGGAAACAGGGCGCGAGCGGTGGCAAAACAAAAGCCCGGTCCAGAACAAACAACAGAAAAAAAACTTGCGGCCAATTCGTCCATCGTACAATTCACACCATGTCGCTTCTGTTCATGTCACGCTCGTCAGGGCGTATGACGCGCGTAGGGCTTCGAGGCGACATCTTGGGTTCGGTCGCTTCTTGCCCTGGATTAAGGGTCC
>Ga0137397_10001994_pt1 | contig 14285 bp, 10 predicted proteins | sample czorhiz116metaG_FD_106658 | JGI IMG/M metagenome (GOLD analysis project Ga0137397, IMG submission 106658) | Vadose zone soil microbial communities from Angelo Coast Range Reserve, California, USA - czorhiz1.16 metaG | ecosystem: Environmental > Terrestrial > Soil > Vadose zone | place: USA... | reverse complement strand
GCCGCGTCGATGAGATCGGCTACGGCTTCGGCCTGGGCGAGATCGAGCCGCCCTTCGAGAAACGCGCGCCGGGTGAATTCACCCGGCTCGGCCAGACGTGCGCCGGCGTCGAGGCAGGCGCCAAGCAGCATCTGCATTACCATCGGGCCGCCGTGGCCGTGGAGCTCCAGCACATCCTCGCCCGTATACGAGTGGGGCGCGGGGAAATACAGGGCAAGTCCCTCGTCGATCGCGTCCCCGCGAGCGTCCTTGAAGCGGGCGAGGCTTGCGGCGCGCGGCGCCGGGAGACTGCCCGCAACCTGCTCCGCGATGCGTGCTACCGCCGGTCCGGAAACGCGCACGATGCCGATGCCGCCGCGACCGGCAGGCGTGGCGACCGCCGCGATCGTGTCGCGCGCTACGTCACCTCTTGCCATGGGCAGGCTTGTCGCGGTTGAACATCCGCTGGATCTGCCACTGCTGGAGGATGGAAAGGATGTTGTTGACCAGCCAGTAGAGCACTAGGCCGGCGGGGAAGAAGAAGAAAAAGATGCTGAAGACGTAGGGCATGAACTGCATCACCTTCGCCTGCACCGGGTCGGGCGGCGTGGGATTCATGCGCGTCTGCAGCACCATGGTCACGGTCATCAGGATCGGCAGCACGAAATACGGATCGAGCGCGGCGAGGTCGTGGATCCAGAGCATGAACGGCGCGTGGCGCAGCTCGATCGCCGCCAGCAGCACCCAGTAGAGCGCGATGAACACCGGAATCTGCACCACGATCGGAAAGCAGCCGCCGAGCGGATTGATCTTCTCCGTCTTGTAAAGCTCCATCATCGCCTGGTTCATCTTCTGGCGATCGTTTGCGTACATCTCGCGGATCTTCGTCAGGCGCGGCGTGATCAGCTTCATCTTGGCCATCGACCTGTAGCTCGCCGCGGACAGCGGGAAGAAGATGAGCTTGATCAGCACCGTGAGCAGGATGATCGCGACGCCCCAGTTGCCGGTCAGCCCGTGGAGCTTTTCCAGCAGCCAGAAGAGCGGCCAGGCGATGATCGCGAGCCAGCCGTAGTCGACGACCAGATCGAGGCCGGGCGCGGCCGCCTCCAGGCGGCGCTTCTCCTGCGGGCCGGCGTAGAGCCGTTCCGTCACGGTCTGATTTCCCCCCGGCGCGACGTCGACGCGCACGACCGCATTGCCAGAATAGGTGCCGTCCTGGCGCTTCTCCATCTTGTACTCGCGCGGCTGGTTTTCCTGAATGAGCCATGCGGAAACGAAGTAGTGCTGGATGAAGGCGAGCCAGCCGTCCTTCGCCTCCTTGACGTAGTCGCCCTTCCCTTTGTCGAGATCCGAAGGCGCCACCTTCTGGAACTTGTGCTCGTCGCCGTATACGGCGAAGCCCGTGAAGCTCTGTGCGCCGAAAGTCTCCGCGACGGAATTGCGATTGCCTTCCGGCTTGCCGTCGTGCGTGAGCTGGAAGTAGGCGTACGTGCTGACCGGCGCGCTGCCGCGGTTGCGCAGCTCCATCGCCACATCGATGAGGTAGCTGTTGCGGTGCAGGCGATAGATCTTTTCGACATCGAGGCCATCGGGCCCTGGCGCCGTCAGCCGTAACTCCAGCGTGTCGACCCCCGCCGCGAGCGTCCGTGGCCCGGGCTTCGCTTGCCATAGCGTGCGGTGATTCGGCCCGCCCTCGCGCGTCAACCCGCTTTGCGCCTCGTAGTGATGTGCCGGACCGATCAGGACGAAGTTGTTGTTGGGATCAGTCGAGTCCTTATGGCGCAGCAGCTCCAAGCGCTTGAGCGTGCCGCCGAGCGTATCGACCTCGGCGATCACGAGATCGGTCGTCAGGCGAATCGTCTCGCCGCGCGCCTCCTGCGTCGCCGCAGAAGGGACCGCGCTCGATGATGCGGCAGGCGCGCCTGCCGCCTTTCCGGGCACCGCCGGCGCCGGCACGCCGGGCACCGAGTGGACGGCAGCCGGAGCCGGCGGCGGCTTCGGCCGATGCTCCCGATCCCAGGCTTCCCAGAGCATGAGCACCGAGAAGCCGAAGATGAAAAGAAGGATCAGGCGCTGGGTATCCATTGCTTATGGAACCGGGTCGTAGCCGCCGGCATGCCAGGGTCCGCAGCGGCACAAGCGGCGCGCGGCGAGCCAGGCGCCGCGAAAGGCGCCGTGGCGTGCGAGCGCCTGCTCGGCGTAATCCGAGCAGCTCGGGTAAAAGCGGCAGGCCTGCGGCAGTAGCGGGCTGACGAACCAGCGGTAAGCGCGCACCATGGCGCGCAACGTGCGCGCGCTCATCGGCTTACGCGGTACAGCAGCTCGCGCACCCGAGCCACCATGTCCGGCGATGGCCGTATGCCGTAGGGGGGTCGCACCAGGAGATCAAGGGCGCCCAGGTTTTCCTGCTCCAGTCGAAAAGCCTCGCGAATACATCGCTTGATGCGGTTGCGGTCGGCCGCGGCCGGGGCGTGCTTGCGCGAGATCAGGATGCCCAGTCGCGGCTGGCCGCCCGCTCGTCGCTCCAGGAAGAACGTATAGCCCGCCAGCGCGCGCCGCTCGCCTTCGTGCAGCAGGCGCTCGAACTGGGCTTTGCGCCGCAGCCGGCGCGCCGCATCCAGACCGAAACGCTTCTTTGCCGCCGCTACAACGGCTACAGCCCGACGCGACGCCGACCGCGTGCGCGCCGATTGCGCAGCACCGCGCGTCCGCCGCGCGTGCGACTGCGCACGAGAAAGCCGTGGCGCCGCGCGCGCCGCGTCTTGGACGGTTGGTAAGTGCGCTTCATGGCTGGTCCGAGTGCGAAAAAGGGCGGTATTAGAGCGTGCGCCGGATTCCATTGTCAAATCAAAAAACGAGTGCCGCGCGCCGTGGCTGCGCGCCGCGCGCTGTGGATAACCCGTCGCGAAGCGAGTAAAATTTCGACTCGTTTTAGGCCCAACAAAAGATGCAAACCCTCTGGGACGCCTGCCTGCGTCGGCTCGAGCAGGAGCTGCCCGCGCAACAGTTCAACACCTGGATTCGGCCGCTCGCGCCCGAGACGGGTGCACCCGACGACACGCTGATACTCACGGCCCCGAATCGCTTCGTGCTGGAGCTCGTTCGCGAGCGCTTCGCCGCCCGTATCGAGCGCCTCGCCGCGGAGGCGAGCGGGCGCGAGCTGGGCTTGCGCCTCGTGCTCGCTCGCGGCGCTGATGCGCCGGCGCGCGCCCCGCAGGCTGCGGCCGCGCGCACGAGCGCCGAGCCGCCCGTACAGGAGCGCTCCCGGCTGAACCGCGGGTTTTCGTTCGACAGCTTCGTCACCGGAAAGGCCAATCAGCTGGCGCGCGCTGCGGCCATCCAGGTCGCCGAGAACCCGGGCATCTCGTACAACCCGCTCTTCGTCTATGGGGGCGTGGGCCTCGGCAAGACGCACCTGGTGCAGGCGATCGGCAACCAGGTCGCCGACCGCAGGCCGCAGGCGCGCATCCGCTACATCCACGCCGAGCAGTACGTCACCGACGTGGTGCGCGCTTACCAGCAGAAGTCCTTCGACGAGTTCAAGCGCTACTACCACTCGCTCGATCTCCTGCTGATCGACGACATCCAGTTCTTCTCCAACAAGGGCCGTACGCAGGAGGAGTTTTTCTACGCCTTCAACGCCCTGGTGGAGGCGCACAAGCAGATCGTGATCACCTGCGATACCTACCCGAAGGAGATCGCGGGCATGGAGGAGCGCCTGATCTCGCGCTTCGGCTGGGGTCTGACTGTCGCGATCGAGCCGCCCGAGCTCGAAATGCGCGTCGCCATCGTCCTGAAGAAGGCCGAGGCCGAGGCGGTCGCGGTATCGGAGGAGATCGCGTTCTTCATCGCGAAGCATATCCGCTCCAACGTGCGCGAGCTCGAGGGCGCGCTCAAGAAAGTGCTGGCTTTCGCCCGCTTCACGGGTCGGGAACTGTCGCTCGACCTCGCCAAGGAGGCCCTGCGCGACATCCTCAACCTCAACAGCCGGCAGGTGAGCGTTGAAGGCATCCAGAAGACCGTGGCCGAGTACTTCAAGATCAAGATCTCCGACATGCATTCGAAGAAGCGCAGCCGCAACGTGGCGCGTCCGCGGCAGGTGGCAATGGCGCTCGCTAAAGACCTCACGCAGATGAGTCTGCCCGAAATCGGCGAGGCCTTCGGCAATCGCGATCACACGACCGTGCTGCACGCCTGCCGCACGATCGCGAGCCTGCGCACCCGCGATAACTCGCTGAACCGGGACTATCTGGTTCTCGAGCAGGTGCTCAAGGGTTGAGCCCATGGAACAAGCTGTGTGCGGCCGGCGCGCAATTTGTGAATAAGTCGGCGGCGCGCAAAGCGGCGGCGAACTGTCCCCAAGGCATCACAGGCCATCCACAGCTTGCCCCACGGGCCCGGCAAGCGACAAAGCGCTGCAAGCAAAGGGGTTTCGCGAGTTGTCCCGCGAAAGCCCGGGCTCTATTAGCTACTACTAAATAGATAGATAACCAACAATGATCAAAGCAAAGCGCGACGAGCTTCTGGCGCCCTTGGCTGCGGTGAGCGGAATCATCGAGCGCCGGCACACGCTCCCGATCCTGTCCAACGTGCTGATCGACGGCTCGGCCGACGCGCTGACTTTCCTGGCCACGGACATCGAGATCCAGATCAGCGCGCGCAGCGGCCTCGGCGCCAGCCGCGAGGCACGCGCGCTCACGGTGGGTGCACGCAAGCTGCTGGATATCCTGCGGGCGCTACCGGAGGACGCTGAAGTCAGCCTGCAGCCGCAGGACAAGAAACTGCTCGTGAAGGCGGGCCGCAGCCGCTTCAGTCTGCAGACGCTGCCCGCCGAGGATTTCCCCAAGCTGGCGAAGGCCGCGGGTGACGTGGCCAGCTTCACGATGCCGCAGAAGGCCCTGCGCCGGCTGCTCGGCCTCGTCCAGTACGCGATGGCCCAGCAGGACATCCGCTACTACCTGAACGGCCTGCTGACGGTCGTCGATGGCGGCGAGCTCAAGCTGGTGGCGACCGACGGCCATCGTCTCGCCTTTGCGTCCATGCCCCTCACCGCAAACCTGCCGCGACTGGAGGCCATCGTGCCGCGCAAGACCGTCGTCGAGCTCGCCAAGCTCCTGGCCGACAGCGACGACGAAGTGCGCGTCGAGCTCTCGGCCACGCAGGCCGGCTTCAGCTTCGGCTCGATCGAGCTCGTCTCGAAGCTGATCGACGGCAAGTTCCCCGACTACACGCGCGTCATCCCCACCGGGCATAAGAACCGGCTGCAGGCGAATCGCGAGCCGCTGCGCCAGGCGCTGCAGCGCGCGGCGATCCTGTCGAACGAGAAGTTCCGCGGCGTGCGCTGGGTGCTCACCGACGGCAGCCTGAAAATCGTGTCCTCGAACGCCGACCAGGAGGAAGCGCAGGAGGAGCTCGAGGTGAACTACGCCGGCGATGCGCTCGACATCGGCTTCAACGTGAACTACCTCCTCGACGTCCTGAACAACGTGCCCGGTAATGAGCTCGAATGCGCGTTCGGCGACGCTTCGTCAAGCGCCCTGATCAGCTACGCGAGCGAAAAGGGCTTCAAGTACGTCGTGATGCCCATGAGGATCTGACTTGGCGGCGAATCCCAATTCCGGCGCGAACGACTACGGCTCCGACGCCATCAAGGTCCTGAAGGGCCTCGAGGCGGTGCGCAAGCGCCCCGGCATGTACATCGGCGACACCGCCGATGGCACGGGGCTGCACCACATGGTGTTCGAGGTCGTCGACAACTCGGTCGACGAGGCGCTCGCGGGTTTCTGCGACGAGATCACGGTCACGGTGCACACCGACAACTCGATCTCGGTGCTGGACAATGGCCGCGGCATCCCGACCGGCATCAAGGGCGACGACGAGCTGCAGCGCTCGGCGGCCGAGATCGTCATGACTGAGCTGCACGCCGGCGGCAAATTCGACTCGAACACCTACAAGGTCTCGGGCGGCCTGCACGGCGTGGGCGTGTCGGTGGTGAACGCGCTGTCTGAATGGCTGCGCCTCACCATCTGGCGCGACGGACAGGTCCACCAGATGGAGTTCCGGAACGGCGTCGCCGTCGCGCCGCTCAAGGTCACCGGGGCGAGCGAGCGCCGCGGCACCGAGGTGCACTTCCTCGCTTCGCGCGAGGTGTTCGGCACCGTCGACTACCACTACGACATCCTGGCGCGGCGCCTGCGCGAGCTGTCCTTCCTGAACAACGGCGTGCGCATCGTGCTGATCGACCAGCGCACCGGCAAGGAGGAGAACTTCGCCTTCACCGGCGGCGTCAAGGGATTCGTCGAGTACATGAACCGCGCGAAGAACGTGCTCCACCCGAGCGTGTTCGTCGGTCAGGGCGAAAAGGACGGCATCACGCTCGAAGTCGCCATGCAATGGAACGACTCGTACCAGGAAAGCGTGCTGTGCTTCACCAACAACATCCCGCAGAAGGACGGCGGCACGCACCTCACCGGCCTGCGCGCGGCGATGACACGTGCCCTGAACAAGTACATCGAAGAGCACGAGATCGCCAAGAAGGCGAAGGTGGAGACCACCGGCGACGACATGCGCGAGGGCCTCGCCTGCGTGCTGTCGGTGAAGGTGCCCGAGCCGAAGTTCTCGTCGCAGACGAAGGAAAAGCTGGTTTCCTCCGAAGTTCGTCCCGTGGTGGAGGAGATCGTCGCCGAGAAGCTGCGCCAATTCCTCGACGAGCGCCCGGCGGATGCTCGCATCATCACCGTGAAGATCGTGGAAGCGGCGGCCGCGCGCGAAGCCGCGCGCAAGGCGCGCGAGATGACGCGCCGCAAGGGCGTGCTCGACTCGATGGGCCTGCCCGGCAAGCTCGCCGACTGCCAGGAGCGCGACCCGGCGAAATGCGAGCTTTACCTGGTCGAGGGCGATTCGGCCGGCGGCTCGGCCAAGCAGGGACGCGACCGCAAGTTCCAGGCGATCCTGCCGCTCAAGGGCAAGATCCTGAACGTCGAGCGCGCGCGCTTCGACAAGCTGCTTTCTTCGGCGGAGATCGCCACGCTGATCACCGCGCTCGGCTGCGGCTTCGGCAAGGACGAGTACAACGCCGACAAGCTGCGTTACCACCGCATCATCATCATGACCGACGCCGACGTCGACGGCTCGCACATCCGCACGCTGCTGCTCACCTTCTTCTACCGGCAGATGCCGGAGCTGGTCGAGCGCGGGCACATCTACATCGCGCAGCCGCCGCTCTACAGGGCGAAGCTCGGCAAGGAAGAGCGCTACCTCAAGGACGAGCACGAGCTGAACGAGTTCATGCTGCGTCAGGCACTGGTGGATGCCGCGCTTCATCCGCGTGCCGGCGCCGCGCCGATCGTGGGCGACCCGCTCGCGCAGCTGGCGAAGTCCTACCTACTGTCCGAGGCGGTGATCGCACGCGTCTCGCGGCTCATCGACCGCGAGGCGCTGCAAGCGATCCTGCGCGGCGTGCAGATCGATCTTGCCAGCCGCGCCGCGGCCGAGGCCTCGGCCGAGGCGCTCGAGGCCGCGATCGGCGGCGAGGGCATCGCGGTCGCGCCGCACTTCGACCAGAAGACCGACCGCTACCAGGTGCGGATCGAGCGTACGAGGCACGGCAACGTACGCATGAGCACGATCGACACCGAGTTCATCCATTCGGGAGACTATGCGCAGATCCGCAGCAGTGCGCAGATGCTTGCCGGGCTGATCGGCGAAGGCGCCTACGTGCAACGCGGCGACAAGCAGCAGCCGGTGCGTGACTTCCCCGAAGCAATGCGCTGGCTGCTCGGCGAGGTCGAGAAATCGATGAGCCTGCAGCGCTACAAGGGCCTGGGCGAGATGAACCCCGAGCAGCTCTGGGAAACCACCATGAACGTCGAGGCCCGGCGCCTGCTCAAGGTGCAGATCGACGACGGCATCGCTGCCGACGAGATCTTCACCAAGCTGATGGGCGACGAGGTCGAGCCGCGCCGCGCTTTTATCGAGTTGAACGCGCTCGGGGTGCGGAACCTCGACGTATAGGCTTCGCGTCGGCGGGCTTCTCGGCCTTTTCCTTCGTCGCGCGCGGCTGGAACTCGAAGCCGATCTTGCCGTCGGGCTGCTTGACCAGGAACGCCTTGAAGCGGCGGCCCTTCTTTGAGACGAAGCCGGTGAGCAGGTCGGTGCGCCCGCTCTCCAGCAGCTTCTTCATCTGCTCGCGCTCGATCGGCTGCTGCAGGATCATGCGGCCCGAGCGGAAATCGCAGCTCCGGCTGGGGCCGACGGCGTTCTCGCAGACGTAGGCCATGCCGTGCTCGAACACGCGGCCGCCGTCCTTCGGGCAGGCGCCCAACGGCTCCTGGCCGCTGAAGTCCGGCGCTTCCTCGCCTTCGGCGGACTGGCCGAAGTCGAACTCGGGACGCAGGTCGTCGCTGAGGCGAACCACGGCGGCGAAGGGCTTGCCCATGCGGCTGCGAAATCCCGTGAGCAGCCCGACGACACGTTTGGTGATGAGCTCCGCCACCTCCTCCGGCGACCACTCGCGTCCCGAGGTCACCTTCCAGATGGAGAAGTCGCATTTCTGGCACTGGAACTTGCGGTAGTTCTCCTGCACCACGCCGCCGCATTTCGGACAAGGTGCCGGCACCGTGGCGTAGACCACGTCGGGGATCTCGCCGGTCTTGATGACGGTGACGACCTTGCGCACCAGCTCGGAGATCTCCTTCATGAACTCCTCACGCGTGAGCTTGCCCGCCTCGATCAGCTTCAGCTTGTGCTCCCATTCGCCGGTGAGCTCGGGCGAGGCGAGCTCGACGATGTGCAGCATGTGCAGCGCGAAAAGCAGCGAGAACGCCTTCGGCGTCGGCACCAGCTCGCGGCCCTCGCGGTTGGTGTATTCCTCGCGGATCAGCCCCTCGATGACCGCGGCGCGCGTCGCCGGCGTGCCGAGGCCCTTGGCCTCCATCGCCGCGCGCAGCTCGTCGTCCTCCACGAACTTGCCGGCGCCCTCCATCGCCGAGAGCAGCGTGGCCTCCGTGTAGCGCGGCGGCGGCTTGGTTTGGTTCGCCTGCTCGCTCACTTCCAGGACGGCGACCCTCGCGTTCGCCTCTATCGCCGGCAAGTTCTGCGCATCCTCGCCCGCGGCCCGACCGTACACGGCGAGCCAGCCGGGGATCTGCAGCACGCGGCCTTCCGTCTTGAAGTGATGCTCGTCGACGCGCGTGATGCGGGTCGTCTGCAGATATTCGGCGGCGGGATAGAACACGGCGAGGAAGCGGCGCACCACCATGTCGTAGAGCTTCTGCTCCGCCTCGTTCAGATGCTTCGGCGTCTGCACCGTCGGAATGATGGCGAAATGGTCCGAGATCCTGGTGTTGTCGAAAATACGCTTGTCGGGCTTGACCCAGTTCTGCTTCAGGATCTGTCTTGCGTACGGGGCGAAGGCGTCGGTGTCACCGAGCTGCTTCAGCGTGTCCTTCACCGTCGGCAGATAGTCCTCGGGCAGGGCGCGCGAGTCGGTGCGCGGGTAAGTCAGCACCTTGTGCCTCTCATAGAGCGCCTGCGCGAGCGACAGCGTCATGCGCGCCGGAAAGCCGAAGCGCCCGTTCGCCTCGCGCTGCAGGCTGGTGAGGTCGAAGAGCAGCGGGGAGAGCTGCGTCGAGGGTTTGGTCTCCTCGCTAGCGACGCCTTTCTTGCCGCTGCAGGCGGCAACGATGGCCGCGGCTTCCTTCGCCGTCCAAAGGCGCTCGGCTTTGCGCTCCGCGTCGTCGTCCTTCTTGAAGCGAGGGTCGAACCAGCGACCGGCGTATTCGCCCGCCTTCGCGCCGAAGCGCGCGTGCACTTCCCAGTAGTCGCGCGCCGTGAACGCGCGGATCTTGTCTTCGCGCTCGACCAGGATGGCGAGCGTCGGCGTCTGCACGCGCCCGACGGTCGTCAGGTAGAAGCCGCCTTCCTTCGAATTGAAGGCGGTCATCGCGCGCGTGCCGTTGATGCCCACCAGCCAGTCGGCCTCGGAACGGCTTTTCGCCGCGTCCGCGAGCGGCAGGAGCTCCTTATCGGGGCGCAGGTGGGCAAAGCCCTCGCGAATCGACTGCGGCGTCATCGACTGCAGCCACAGCCGCTCGATCGGTTTCCGGTTGCGTGCGTGCTGCACGATGTAGCGGAAAATGAGCTCGCCCTCGCGGCCCGCGTCGCAGGCATTCACGAGCGCCGTGACGTCCTTGCGCTTGATCAGCCGCAGGAGCACGTTCAGCCGCTGCTCGCTCTTTTCGAGCGGCGCGAGCTCGAAATGCGGCGGGATCACCGGCAGGTGCTTGAACGACCACTTGCCGCGCTTGACGTCGTACTTTTCCGGCACTGCTAGCTCGAGCAGATGGCCGACCGCGGACGACAGCACGTAGCGCTCACTTTCGAAGTAGTCGCCCTTGCGCGTGAAGCCGCCGAGCGCGCGCGCGATGTCGGCCGCCACCGACGGTTTCTCCGCAATGATGAGTTTTTTGGCCATGCCGCGCGAAAGGCCGCAGATGATAATTGCAAAGGACGGGCCGCTTCAACCGCCGCCCTCCTACGCGCGCGCGTGCGCGCGTACGCGAGGCTATCTAGTTCGGCAGGCGGCTGTGCGCCGCGCTGAACAAGTCCTCGGCCAAGAGCTGGCTGGTGGGCGTCTGCTGGTTCCAGAGGACCATGAGCACGATCAGCTTCAGCTGGTCGAGCGAGAGCGAGTGGCCCGAGGCGGCGAGCGAGCGCTCGAGCACCAGCTCGCGCGTCTCCGCGGTCAGAATGCCCGAGTGCTCGAGCGTGATGAGAAAGCCGCGGCATTCGGCGTCCAGCTTGGCGAGCTCGCGCGGCGCGAACGCGCGGAAGCTCGCGCGCGCATCCGGCAGTGCAGCGCGTGCGCCGCCGCGCGGCGCGTGCAGCACGCCGGCGAGCCAGTGCAGCGCCTCGCTGATGTCGGCATCCTCGAAGCCGGCCGCCGAAAGCTTGCGCGCGACGCGCTCGCGGTCATCGGCCAGCTCGGCCTGCTGGCAGTTCTCGAACAGGTAGACCAGGATATCGTACATAGCGCTCCTTTCTTATAACGCGGGCAGGCGCCTGGCGTTTACCCGCGTTGCGCCTTTTCGAGGCGCTGATAAAGCCCTCCCGGCAGCGCGGTCACCCGCCCGTCGAGCTCTAGGCGCAAGAGTTCCGACGCCACTTGCTCCGCCGAAAGCCCCGCGCGCGCACAAAGCGAATCGACGTCCACCGGATCGTGTCCCATGACGGCGAGCAGCCGGCTGTCGTTCGGCGGCGGGCTCACCGCTGTGCTCGCCGCCGTGCTCGCATAGCCGCTCGGACGGAAGCCGCCGAGCTCCGCCAGCACGTCCTCGGCAGACTCGACGAGCTTGGCGCCCGACTTGATGAGCGCGTGGCAGCCCTTCGACAGCGGCGAGTGAATGGAACCCGGGATCGCGAACACCTCGCGTCCCTGATCGGCTGCGCAGCGCGCCGTGATCAGCGAGCCCGAGGCGACCGCCGCCTCGACGACCAGGCAGCCGCGCGCCAGCCCGCTGATCAGCCGGTTGCGCCGCGGAAAGTTGTGCGCGATGGCCGGCGTGCCCAATGGAAATTCCGAAACCAGCAGCCCGCCGCGCGCGATCTCCGCGGCGAGCTCGGCGTTGCGCGTCGGATAGACGACGTCGATGCCGGTACCGAGCACCGCGATGGTCGAGGCGCCGCCAGCCAGGCCGCCGCGGTGCGCTGCGGCGTCGATGCCGAGGGCGAGTCCGGAGACGATGGTCAAGCCCGCCGCGCTGAGCGAGCGGGCGAATTCTTCTGCGTTGCGCTCGCCCTGCGCTGAGGCATTGCGGCTGCCGACGATGGCGAGCGCCGGCGGGCGCAGCAGCTGTACGCGGCCGTGCGCGAAGAGCAACGGCGGCGGATCCGCGATCTCCAGAAGCGTGCGCGGGTAAGTGTCGTCGGCGAGGGTGATGACGAAATGCGACTCGACGGCGGCCCATTCGAGCGCGCGCTCGACTGCCTCCCGCACGCGCGGCGAGTGCAACGCTTCGAGCGTCCCTGCTCCCATGAGAGAGGCGAGCTCGGCGCGCGGGCGCGCGAGCACGGCCTCGGGCAACCCGAACTGCCGAAGGAGATTGCGGAGGGTTGAAGCGCCGAGCCCGGGTGTTAGGGAGAGTTGCAGCCAGCTCGCGAGTCCCGGGTCCGGGGTCATGCCGGCGGTGGGCCGTCAGGGCGTCTGGACGACATCCCGGGGGCTGATCGGTCGCGTGATGGTCATCACCAGCGCGTAGGACACGCGGTTGAAGACGCGGAACACAAAGGCGAGGCCGGCGCGCTCGTCGGGCAGCTTGATGGTCGCATCGCGCTGCGATACGTCGCGCACGCTGCCGCCCAGGCTGTAGAGCGCGAGAACATGTCCGACCTCGAGACCATCACGCGCGCCGCGGTTGATGGTGATGATCTGCTGCGGGCCCGCCTCGCCGACCTGTCCGGTCCCGCCGTGGATCGAAATCACTCGGCCTCGAATGTCGGCGGTGGGCGCGTGCGGCGCGTAGCTGATCGGCTGCGGCCGTCCGGCCGCGATCAGCTTGTCGCCCGCGCCAACCTCTTGCACCGCGCTCGTCAGCACGACCGTCGCGGGGTCCCCGCCGCGCTGGAGCTGTGCCGTGCCGAGATAGATCGCTTCGTACGCAAGCGTCTGGTTGCTGTCGGGATCGACGAGCGGCCCGCCGCGCCGATAGACGTACCAGGACTCTTCCTTGGAGGCGCCCATGCCTCGCACGTAAGCCGCGTTTCCGGTCGCGAGGATGACGCGGTCGGCCTGCGTGCCGACGATGGTGGGTGCCTTGTCGAGCCCGTCGGGCTCGACAATGAGCGGACGTGTGAGGAATGGCTCGATCGCCGCCGCCGGAATGCTCGGGATTTGCTCTTTCGCGAGCGAGTCGGCGCGGATGCGCGGGCCGAGCTTGACGCTGCCGGGCTGTTCGGCAGGCCGGCCGGCCGCGGGGCCGGGCTCAGGCGCGGGAGCGGGAGCGCCCCCGATCGTCAGCTGGCCGCGGGCGCGGTCAAGCACGATCACATAGCCGGGATAGATGAGGTGGGGGTTTCGGATCTGCTCCTTGTTGAGGCCCCAGAGCTCGGGCCAGCGCCAGGGAGAGTCCGTATAGCGCTGCGAAATCGACCATAGGGTATCCCCTGGGACCACGACATAGCGGTCGGGGGCGTCTGGGCGGAGCGTCAGCGGAGCGCTCGGCGCCTGGGCGAATGCGGAGGCCGAGATCGCGAAGAAAACGAGTGTTGTGATAGACTTACGCAATTGCTGGACCATGGTGACCCCGCCCGTTTTTGGCTCCTGGATCGGCCGTTGTTTCCAATAGCTTATATGGCGCCTGAGATTGTCCATATAATCTATTCAATTTGCAAATAAATTTGTCTTCCGATGGCGATCTTGAACATCCTCCGCTACCCCGACGCCCGGCTCCACAAGCTGGCTGCGCCCGTCACCGTTTTCGATGACGGACTGAAGAAACTCGTCGCCGAGATGGCCGAAACCATGTACGCCGCGCCCGGCATTGGCTTGGCGGCAACCCAAGTCGACGTGCACAAGCAGGTGATCGTCGTCGACGTTTCCGAGCGCCGTGATTCGCTCGTGGTGCTCGTCAATCCCGAGATCGTCGAAGCGACGGGCGAATCGGACATCGAGGAGGGCTGCCTCTCGGTTCCGGGCATCTACGAACTCGTGCCGCGGTCGGAGCGGGTGAAGGTGCGTGCCTACGACCAGAACGGCAATGCGTTCACGCTCGAGGCACAAGGGCTGCTCGCGGTGTGCATCCAGCACGAGATGGATCACCTGCAGGGCAAGGTCTTCGTCGAACACCTGTCGCAGTTGAAGCAGCAGCGCATCCGCGCCAAGCTCGCCAAGCAGCTGCGCAAGTCCGCCTGATCGCTCCGCGTTCCTGCGCCTAATCTTCGCCGGGACCCCGGCGTTCGCCGAGCGCGCCCTCTCGCGCCTGCTCGACGCCGGGCATGAGGTCGCACTGGTTCTGACGCAGCCGGACCGGCCGGCAGGCCGCGGCATGCGGAGTACCCCGAGTCCGGTCAAAACCTTGGCGCAACGCCGCGGTCTCGAAGTGTTTCAGCCAGCAACGTTGCGCGCATCCGAGGCGCTCGGGCGTCTGCGCGCCGCGCGCGCCGATGCCATGGTGGTCGCTGCGTATGGACTGCTCCTCCCGCCGGAGGTATTGGGCGCCGCGGCGCACGGCGCAATCAACATCCATGCTTCGCTGTTGCCGCGCTGGCGCGGCGCCGCGCCGATTCAACGCGCCCTCCTGGCCGGTGAG